>ERZ724512.1748-NODE-1748-length-10119-cov-9.110990_pt1 | contig 10119 bp, 7 predicted proteins | sample MGYA00376045_ERZ724512 | MGnify/ENA primary metagenome ERZ724512 (study PRJEB28724, sample SAMN07190883) | activated sludge metagenome | isolation source: activated sludge of sewage treatment plant in Hong Hong | place: Hong Kong | collected 2016-03-17 ... | reverse complement strand
CGCTCCTGCCACGGCGACACCGAATCGACTGTCGTTTTCCCGTCGGGCGAGAAGCTGGTCGTTGATGTCGATCTGGCCGCCTTCGACGCTTCGGTACACGGGGCTTCGGCCGAGAACCCCATCGGCTGCAATGGCTGCCATCCGCCGGCCACCTACCAGTTCCCCCACCGGCCGGTGGCCGAACCGGACTTGCGCGCCTATGCCATCAGCCGCTCCGAGAGTTGCGTGCGTTGCCACGAGCCGCACACCACCGCCCACCCCGGGCCGGAATGGGCCGGCGGCTTCGACCCGGCCGCGTCGGCGTCGGGCATGTCGGTCGTCTGCACCGACTGCCACGGCGAGCACGAAGTCCAGCCGGCGGCCGCCTGGCAACAGCCCACGGCCACAACCGTCTGCGCCGCCTGCCACACCGCCGCCGGCATCGACCTGACCGACCCGACGCAGCTCAGCCTGCACGTCCAATATGGCCTCTTCCGCCAGCGCCAGATTACGACCGATTTCTGCATGGGCTGTCATGGCCCGCCCGGCAAGTCGATGGTCTTCCCCAATGGGGACGAAGTATCGATCAGTATCGATGGGAATGCCCTGCACGCCTCCGTCCACGGCCTGACCAATGACTGGCAAGAGTTGGCCTGCACCGACTGCCACGAGAACTACACCTACCCCCACCAGCCCGTAGAAGCCGCTTCGGCGCGCGAATACACAATCGAAAAGACCGAACTCTGTGGTCGCTGCCACGAGACGCAGCACCAGGGCCAGATGGACAGCGTCCACGCCGAAGCGCTGGCCGAGGGCAACCTCGACGCGGCCACCTGTGTCGATTGCCACACGGCCCACAGCACACCCATCCCCGACCAGCCGCGCTCGCGCATCCCACAGACCTGCCGCCAGTGCCACAGCACCATCTTCGACGACTACGCCGTCAGCGTCCACGGCCAGGCGCTGCTGAACGACGAAAGCCCCGACGTGCCGACGTGCATCGATTGCCACGGCGTCCACAACGTCAACTCCCCCACCACGGTCCTGTTCCGCAACCGCTCGCCGGAACTGTGCGCCTCGTGCCACGCCAACCAGGAGCTGATGAGCCACTACGACATTTCCGTGGACGTGTTCGAGACCTACGTCGATGACTTCCACGGCACGACAGTAGTCCTCTTCCAATCGAACGACCCCAACACGCCGACCAACAAGGCCGTCTGCTACGACTGCCACGGCGTCCACGCTATCATGGCGACCGATGACCCCAACTCGGGCATCAAGGAGAACCTGCTGGTCACTTGCCAGAAGTGCCACCCCGACGCGACAGTGAACTTTTCCAATTCCTGGACGGGTCACCACCGACCATCATTGCGCGATAACACGCTGATGCTCCTGGCCAGTATCTTCTATGCCATTGTCATCCCATCGACGGTTGTCTTCCTGGGCTTCCTGGTGGCCACCGACATCTATCGCCAGGCGCGAGGGCGCTAGGACAGAACGAGATGAACAAAGAGATGGACGAACTCGCCTTCGAACGCCGGGCCATCGCCCGCGGCGAGTACCCGCGCTTCCGGCTGATGGCGCGCATTGAGCACATGCTGCTGCTGACCAGCTTCACCATCCTTTGCCTGACCGGGCTGCCGCAGAAGTTCCCCTTCTCGCCCATCTCGCAGGGGCTGATCGCCCTGCTGGGCGGCATCGAGACGGTGCGGATGATCCATCGCTGGGCGGCCGTCGTGCTCATCCTCGGCTCGGTCTATCACCTGCTGACTTCGTCCTATCGTCTCTTCGTCCGCCACGAGCGGATGCGAATGCTGCCCGACATCAAGGACGCCTACGACCTGCGCGACACTGTCACCTACAACCTCGGCCTGCAAGACACACCGCCGAAGATGCGCAAGTTCAACTTCGGCGAGAAGTTCGAGTACTGGGCCGTTGTCTGGGGCACGGCGGTGATGATCGTCACCGGCTTCATCCTGTGGAACCCCATCAACGCCACGCGCATCATCTCCGGCGAACTCATTCCCGTGGCGCTGTTGGCGCACGGCTGGGAAGCGGTGCTGGCGGCGGTATCGATCGTCATCTGGCATCTCTACAACGTCCTGGTGAAGCACCGCAACAAGAGCATGTTCACCGGCATGCTCGACCAGCATATCATGGAAGAAGAGCACGCCCTGGAGCTGGAGCGACTGGCGCGCGGCAACCCCGCCTATCCGGTCGTGCCACCCGACGTGCTGCGCCGCCGGCAAAGGGTCTTCTTTGCCGTGGCGGCGGTCGTGGCCGTTCTGTCGCTGGCTCTGGTCATCTGGCTGTTCACCTTCGAGAGCACGGCCATCACGACCCTGCCGGAGGCCACGCGCGACGTGTTTGTACCGCTGGCGACGCCCCTGCCCTAGGGCGCGGGCACGCCGGCGCTTTTATGTCCGATGCATCCGAGTCAACGGCAATGCGAGGAAAGCATCACAGTCATCGATATTCTGATAAGGAAAGGAGGTAGAGTATATGAGATCCACTAGACGCAACCTCGTCTGGCTGGGTGTCCTCCTGTTGCTCATGAGCTTGCTCCTCGTCGCCTGCGGAGACGGCGGGGGCGCGGCTCAGGCGACACAGGCAGCCACCGTGCCGGCCGAGGCAGCCACCGAAGAAGCGCCCGCGGTGGTCAACACCGAAGAGCCGGCCGACACGACCGCTGAGACGCCCACGGAGACGCCGCCCGACGCCACCGCCGAGGCCCCGGCCGAAACCGGCGGCGCGATGACGACCGACCGGGCGGTGACCGTGCCCTTCCTGAACGAGTGGATGAACTCGCCCCACAACGACGTGGCCAGCGAAGCCTTCAACCACTGGAACGAGGAAGACCCGGCCGAGGTGCCGACCGACTGCGCCAAGTGCCACAGCACGCCCGGCTACATCGACTTCGTCGGCGCCGACGGCAGCACGGTCAACATGGTCGACGTACCCGCGCCGTTGGGCACGACCGTCGAATGCGAGGCCTGCCACAACAGCGCCACCATCGTCAAGACCAGCGTCATCTTCCCCTCCGGGATCGAGATCGGCAACCTGGGCGACGAATCGCGCTGCATGGAGTGCCACCAGGGGCGCGCGTCCACTGTCTCGGTCGATCAGCGCATTGCCGACGCTGGGCTGACCGAAGACCTGGACACCGTCAGCGAGGACATGGGCTTCACCAACATCCACTACTACGCCGCCGCGGCCACCCAATATGGGACGCTGGCCAAGGGCGGCTATGAGTATGCCGGTCTGGCCTATGACGCGCGCTTCGACCACGTGCCCAGCCACAACACCTGCATCGAGTGCCACAACCCCCACACGCTGGAAGTGAACCTGGAACAGTGCCAGGCCTGCCACACCGATGTGGAGTCGCTCGAAGACCTGGTGGACATCCGCATGAACGGCTCGCTGGTCGATTACGACGGCGACGGCGATATGGAAGAAGGCGTCTACTACGAGATCGAGGGCCTGCGCGAAAAGCTCTACACCGCCATGCAAGCCTACTCGCTGGAGACGACCGGGACGATGATCGCCTATAACGAGGCGGCCTATCCCTACTTCTTCACCGACGCCAACGCCGACGGCACACTGACCGACGACGAGGCCGAGCCTTTCGCGGCCTGGACGGGACGCCTGGCCAAGGCGGCCTACAACTTCCAGGTCTCCAAGAAAGACCCCGGCCGCTATGCCCACGGCGGCAAATACATCATCCAGCTGCTGTATGATGCCACGACCGATCTGAACACGGCCATCTCCACCCCGGTGGACATGAGCACGGCCCATCGCATCGACCACGGCCACTTTGCCGGCTCTGAGGAGGCCTTCCGCCATTGGGACGGGGCCGAAGAGGGCAACGGCGTCGTGCCCGGAACGTGCGCCAAGTGCCACTCGGCCACCGGCCAGCCGGAGTTCATCACCGAGGGTGTCGTCACCAGCCAGCCGGCCAGCAATGGCCTCAACTGCGGCACGTGCCATAACAACCTGCAGGAGTTCACACTCTACGAAGTTACGTCGGTTCGCTTCCCCAGCGGGGCGACGGTGTCCTTCGGCGAGCGCGACTCCGCGGCTAACATGTGCCTCAACTGCCACCAGGGGCGTGAATCGACGGTCAGCGTCAGCGCGCGCATCGGCGACCTGCCGCCGGACGAAGTCAACGAAAACTTGCGCTTCGTCAACATCCACTACTTCGCCGCCGGCGCGACGCTGTTCGGCACGGAAGTTAAGGGCGCGTACGAGTTCGAGGGGCGGGAGTACACCGGCTTCAACGAGCACGTCGGCGTCTTCAACTCCTGCACCGAGTGCCACGACACCCATGCCCTGGCCATCGTCGTCGATGACTGCGCCGAGTGCCATGAGGGTGCCGACACGGTCGAGAACCTGCGTAACATCCGCATGACCGATGTGGATTACGACGGCGACGGCGATATTACCGAGGGCGTCTACGGCGAGATCGACACGCTGCGCAACTTGCTGTATGCCGCCATCCAGGCCTACTCGCTGGAGAACACCGGCGTGGCCATCATCTACGACGCCCACGCGTACCCCTACTGGTTCGCCGACGCGGACGGCAACGGCCGCATCAACGACGACGAAGGCGGGTTCGCCAGTTGGACGCCCAACCTGTTGCGCGCGGCCTACAACTACCAGGACTCCCAGAAGGATCCCGGTGGCTTCGCCCACAACTCGTCCTACGTGATGCAGATCCTCTACGACTCGATTCAGGTCGTTGGCGGCGACGTGACCGGCCTGACGCGCGCCGAGGTGCGCACGTTCGATAACTAATCACTAAGCGCCGGCGCCGCGAGGCGTCCGGCTGTCTTCCTGGCGACTGGCAAGGGCCGCGTCTCGACCGAGGCGCGGCCCTTTGCTTTGCCGCCGGGCAACCAAAACGGGCCGGCCGCTGGTGGAGCAGCGGCCGGCCCGTCTGTTGAACTGGAACGCCGGCGGGCCGGCGGCCGTGTCAATGGGCGATGCGCGTATCCGGCGGGGTCTCGGTCTCCGTCGGGTCCGGCCCCTGGAAGTGCCGGACAAGGCGGACGATCCCGTAGAGGATCAGCGCCGGAATGCCAAAGCGCACGGCGAAGTACACCACAATCGTCAGAATCGCCTGGAACTCGTTCATGGCCTCTCTATGCCTTGCCGGCGCGGGGGCTGCCCCCGGCTAAAACCGGTCACTTGCTACTAATATCCTCAGCATCAGGATAAGCGATCGCCCGCCGGCGTGTAAATCGGGCAAAGCGGCCATCTGTGTTGTCCTGTTTTCCCCATGCGCGGGGCCGCCGCAAATTGGGTATTCGCCCAATTTACCCCATCGCCGCGCCCACCTATACTGACGGTAATCACTTCGTGAGTTGCTCATTCTATTGGACATCCGCCCGGCCGCATTCGCGCGACGGCGGAGGAGGAACATAAGCAAATGCACCCCCGAGTCTCCAAGCGGATCGCCGGTAGCGCGTTGGCCGTCGCGCTGTTGGCGGCAGTCTTGGTCTTCCTCGCCGCGCCGACCAGCGCCCAGGCCGCGCCCCTGCGGCAGGACGCCACGCCCGCGCCCAACGCCGAGGAATGCACCGGCTGCCACGAAGGTCTGCGTGGCTACTGGGAAGACAGCGCCCACGGGTTCGCACTCACCGACCCAGCCTTCCAGAAGGCTTGGATGGAAGAGGGCAGCCCCAAGGAATGCCTGGCCTGTCACACGACGGGCTACGACCCGGAGACGGGCAAGTTCGACGAAGGCGGCGTTGGCTGCCTCGCCTGCCATTCGCCGGTTCCCAGCAATCACCCCGACAGCTACATGCCCACCGACGTGTCCTCGCGTCTGTGCGGCAATTGCCACATCGATACGTTCAACGAGTGGGAGATCAGCGCCCACGGCGAGCAGGGCATGACCTGCAACCAGTGTCACAACCCCCACACCGCCAAGCTGAAGGTCAGCCACTCGCAGGAGTTGTGCAACAGCTGCCACAACACCGAGGGCCACTACTACACCTTCACCGGCCACGCCGCCGAGGGCCTGCTCTGCACCGACTGCCACCTGCGCATCTCCGACTCGCCGGAAGCCGGCACGCGCGGCCACGGCGCGCGCTCCCACACCTTCCAGATCGACCTGGAATCGTGCAACGACTGCCACCTGAGCGACATGCACGCCGAAATGGATTCGGCCATGGCCGCCACCACCGCGGTGGCGGGGCAGGCGCAGGCCGGCGTGGCCTGCTACCCGGTGGAGACAACCGACATCCAGGCCGACAACTTCGTCCCGGCGCGCGAGGAAGTGACGCCCTACGTCAGCCAGACGCCCAGCGGCCCCGGCCCATTGATCTACCTGCTGCCGGCCGGCATCGGCCTGGTCTTCGGCACGCTGGTGGCCCCGTGGGTCAACCGCTGGACGAAGCGCCGCCCCAGTGACAGCAAGCAGCAGGGAGAAGAGTAGAGATGTCGTCCATCGACCGCCGCGATTTCCTGAAGCTCGGTTTGGCCGCCACGGCAACCGCCGCCGTGGGCGTGGGCATGAGCCGCATCCCGCTGCCGATGGCTGCGGTAGGGGCGGGTTTGAAATCCGCCCCTGCCGGGGATACCGAGCCGGAGATCATCCGCGCCGACGAGGCCGCCGCGCTGCCGCGCGCTGACCACGACCAGCCCTCGCCCCACCATTGGGCGATGGTCATCGACCAGGGCAAGTGCGTCGGCTGCGACCTGTGCCTGGCCGCCTGCCACGCCTACAACGACACGCCGCCCAACATCTCCTGGTCGCGCGTCGAAGAGGTGGCGCCGACGGCCGACGGTCGGCGCGTCTTCCGCCCGACGCCGTGCATGCATTGCGAGGACGCGCCCTGCGTCGAAATCTGCCCCGTTGGCGCGACCTACCACCGCTACGACGGCCTGGTGATGATGGACTACGACCGCTGCATCGGCTGCCGCTACTGTCAGCTGTCGTGCCCCTATGGCGTGCGCCACTTCAACTGGGAGGCCTTCACCGGCCCCAACCCCGACGTGCCCGCCGCCGGCCACCCCGAAGTGCCCCGCCGGCCGCGCGGCGTCGTCGAGAAGTGCTCCTTCTGCGTCCAGCGCATCGACCGCGGCCTGGCCGCCGGCCTGACGCCCGGCCGCGACCCCGACGCCACGCCGGCCTGCGTCGTCGCCTGTGTCTATGGCGCGCGCACCTTTGGCGACCTCAATGACCCGGAGTCGATGGTCAGCATCGCCCTGCGGCAGCGCCCCGACGCCTACCGCCTGCGCGAGGAGCTGGGCACCGGGCCGCGCGTCTATTACCTGCCCGCTACCCCAACGGAGGTCAGCGAGTCGTGACCCAAATCACCGCCATCAAGGCCTTCGTCCGCAACACGGTCTTGCCGGCCCTGCGCCAGCCGGTCATCCGCTTCATGCTCGGCCTGAGCGTGCTGATGGCCATCGGCGTCGCCGCGGCGCTGGTCGTCTTCATCGAGGGCCTGCACGTGACCAACCTGACCGACCTCGTGCCGTGGGGGCTGTGGATCTCCATCGACCTGTCCTCCATCGCTCTGGCGGCGGGCGCGTTCAGCATCTCGGCCATCGCCTATATATTGCGCCGCAAGGAGCTGATCCCCGTGGCCAAGACGGCCGTCTACGTCGGCTTCGTCTGTTACAGCATCGCCATGATGATGCTCCTGCTCGACATCGGCCGGCCCGACCGCTTCTGGCATGGCTTCGTCTTCTGGAACATCCACTCGCCGCTGTGGGAAGTGACGATGTGCGTCGGTCTGTACTTCACCGTCCTGCTGATGGAGGTTGCGCCCATCATCGGCCATTGGGAGCCGGTTGAGCAGCGCTTCCCGCGCCTTTCCCACCGCCTCGGCTCGCTCCACGCCCTGACGCCCTACCTGGCAGTCATCGGCCTGTGCCTCTCGACGCTGCACCAGTCGTCGCTGGGCCTGACCTATGGCAACCTCATCGCCCGGCCGATCTGGTCGCGCCCGATTCCGATGGCTCTGGCCTTCTACATCTCGGCCATCGTCGGCGGCATCGCCCTGGTGACGTGCATCTCGCTCCTCGCACCGCACCTGACGCCGCGGGCGCGCATCAACAAGGCCGCCCTCGACAAGCTGGCCTACACCGTCGGCTGGGCGGTGCTCTTCCTGCTGGTCGTGCGCTGGTGGGACCTGATGTCGATGCCGGTGGACTATGAGCCGGCCAAGTCGGAGGCGCTCTACATCCTGACGCGCGGCCGGCTGGCGTTTAACTTCTGGGGGCTGGAGATTCTGCTGGGCATGGTTGTGCCCGCGGTGCTGCTGCTTGTCGGTTCCTTCCGGCGCAACGAGCGCGCGCGCATCCTGGCGTTGGCCTTCGTGGCCCTGGGCGTCGTCGTCTACCGCTGGAATACCAATCTTGTCGGACAGTTGGTCGTCTTCGGGCAGGTGCCCGGCAGCGACGTGCCGCTGTTCACCGATTACACGCCATCACTTATTGAGATCCTGACAGCAACCGGGGTGATTGCCTACGGCCTGCTGGCGGTCACATTCGGTGTCCGGTATCTCAATGTGATTGATCATGGAGAAGTGGTGGAGGCGCCCGCCGAAGCCCCTGTGCCCGCCGCCATGATCCCTTCCTCCTCCCGTTGAGCAACTCAGGAAAAAGGGTGGGTAGAAAAGCGCCGCGTCGGGCAACCGTCGCGGCGCTTTTTGTTTGTAGAAGAGCTATAATAGAACCAATGTCCGCACTTGAAGACCTGCTCGACCAACTGGACGCCGCCCGCGAAAGGACGCTGATAGCCCTGGAGACGCTGCCCGACGAGGCGCTGACACAGCCCGGCGTCATCGGCCGCTGGGCCATCGCCGACCTGCTCAGCATCCTGACCGCCTGGGACGCCGAGATCGTCACCGCCCTGATGCAACTACAGAGCGGCAAGCCGCCGGAGCGGCTGTTGGCTGCCCTGCGCAACCCCGACATCTACAACGCCCAGCGCTATCAGGACGCCCAGGGGCGCACACTGGACGCCATCTTCGACGATTTCCAGTCGTCGCGGCTGCACCTGGAGGACGGCCTCAGCCGCCTGTCGGAGCGGGCGCTGACCAACCCGCGCCATTATAATGCCCTGGCCGGCGAATCGCTCGGCCGCCTCATCGGCCGCGCCACTTACCAGCACGAGGCCCGCTACCTGCCCTTCCTGACCGCCTTCGCCGACCGCTGGGAAGACGCCGAGCCGCCGGCGGTCATCCCCCTGAGCGACATCGGCCTGGGCACGGGCGCGCTGGGGCTGCCGGGCACGAATGGCGACGCCAACATGACCTTCCCGGAGGATGACGACGATGACTTCGGCTAGTTTCCCGTCGCCGGAACGGCCGGACGTGGGTTATCGCGCCGCCCACGAGGCGGCCGTGCTGGTCGACCACGGCGCGCGCGGGCTGCTGAGGCTAACCGGCAAAACGCGCCTCGACTTGCTCCACCGTATGTCCACGCAGGCGGTTAAAGACCTGAAGCCGGGCGAGGGCGCGGCGACGGTGCTGACGACCGACATCGGCCGCATCATCGACCGGGTCATCCTCTATGCCGACGCCGATCACACCTGGCTGCTGGCCGGCGACGGCCACGCCGAGGCGCTGACGCGCTACCTGCGCCGCAACATCTTCTTCAACGATGACGTGCAGGTGCAAGACCTGAGCACGGCGATGGCCATCCTGGGCATCTACGGCCCGCAGGCCCGCAAGTATATCGTCGCGCTCGGCCTCGATGAGGGCAAGGAGCTACCGCTGCATCACTGGGCTTCTCCCGGCCCGCGCGCCCCAAACATCATCTCCTTCCAGACGCCCATCACGGCCGAAACGGCGTTCACGCCCGCGCTCTATAGCCTCCACCGCGCCGACCCGCTCGGCGGCGACGGCTATATCATCCTGACGCCGGCCGATACGGTGGCCAGCCTTCACCACATCCTAGCCCTGATGGATGGGTTGTCGGCTATCGACGAGGCGACCTACGACTACCTGCGCATCGAGGCCGGGCAGCCGCGCTTCGGCCGCGAGTTGACGCTCGACTACATCCCGCTGGAGGCGGGGCTGTGGGATGACGTGTCCTTTCACAAGGGCTGCTACACCGGGCAGGAGATCATCGCCCGCATGGAGAGCCGCGGCAAGCTGGCCAAGCGGCTGGCGCGGCTGCGGC
>ERZ724512.1743-NODE-1743-length-10140-cov-12.094794_pt1 | contig 10140 bp, 9 predicted proteins | sample MGYA00376045_ERZ724512 | MGnify/ENA primary metagenome ERZ724512 (study PRJEB28724, sample SAMN07190883) | activated sludge metagenome | isolation source: activated sludge of sewage treatment plant in Hong Hong | place: Hong Kong | collected 2016-03-17 ... | reverse complement strand
GCGCAGGCGCGCAGCACCGCGCCCGGGGTCAGCGCCGCCCAGCAGGTGCTCGCCGCCAGCGTGCGCTCCGCGGAGCGCACCACCGACGAACTCACCGTCCGCCGTGACACGCTGGCCGCCCAGGCCGACGAGGTCCAGCGCCGCGAGCTGCGCGACGACCGCACCGGCCAGCAGCTGCTGACCCGGCTCGACGAGCTCAGCCTGTCGGCGGCCACCACCGCGGTGATCGGCCCCGGCGTGAGCGTGGTGATCACCGATCCCGGCCAGGGCCGCGACCTGTCCGACGTGTCCAAACAGCGCCTGCCGGGCACCGGCCAGGTCATCCTCGACCGCGACCTGCAACTGGTGGTCAACTCGCTGTGGGCCAGCGGCGCCGAGGCGATCGCGGTGGGCGGCGTGCGGCTGGGCCCGAACGTGACGATCCGGCAGGCCGGCGGGGCGATCCTGGTCGACAACCACCCGATCAGCAGCCCGTACACCGTCGCGGCGATCGGGCCGCCCAACACCATGCTGGACAGCTTCAACCGCAGCACCGGGCTGCACCGGCTGCGGCTGCTGGAGGCGTCCTACCGGGTCGGGGTGAACGTGAGCAGCGCCGACGGCCTGTCGCTGCCCGCAGGCGCGGTCCGAGAGATTAAATTTGCCAAGCAGATCGGCCCCTGAGGAATCGAAGAGATGCGGGCCGGCGGGCAGGGAGCGGAGCGACCCGGGGAGGTGAGCGGCACATGATCGGCATCGCCGCGCTCGTCGTCGGCATCGTGCTGGGCCTGGTGTTCCACCCCAGCGTGCCCGAGGTCATCCAGCCCTACCTGCCGATCGCCGTCGTCGCCGCACTCGACGCGGTCTTCGGCGGCCTGCGCGCCTACCTGGAGAAGATCTTCGACGCCAAGGTGTTCGTGATCTCGTTCGTGTTCAACGTGCTCGTCGCCGCGCTCATCGTCTACGTCGGCGACCAGCTCGGGGTGGGCACCCAGCTGTCCACCGCGATCATCGTCGTGCTGGGCATCCGGATCTTCGGCAACGCCGCCGCGTTGCGGCGCCGGTTGTTCGGTGCCTGAGATGGGCGCGGAGGAGCACGACACCGTGGGCGACCCGGCCGACACCGAGGGCGGGCGCCACGAACTGCCCACCCGGCCGGCCCGGAGCCGCTCGCAGGTCGTCTTCCGGGCGCTCGGGGCGCTGCTGTGCCTGCTGCTGGGCGTCGCGATCGTCACCCAGGTCCGCCAGACCGAGTCCGGCGACTCGCTGGAGAGCGCCCGGCCCGCCGACCTGCTGGTGCTGCTGGACTCGTTGCAGCAGCGGGAGGCGGCGCTGAACACCGAGGTCGCCGGGCTGCAGCGCACCCTGGCCTCGATGCAGGCCGCGGGCAACAGCGACCAGGCCGCGATCCAGAACGCGCAGGCCCGGCTGGCCGCGCTGTCGATCCTGATCGGCACGGTCGGGGCGACCGGCCCCGGCGTGAGCATCACCATCGACGACCCCGGTCCCGGCGTGGCCCCGGAAACCATGCTCGACGTCATCAACGAGCTGCGCGCCGCGGGCGCCGAGGCGATGGAGATCCGCGCCGGCCAGCAGGCGGTGCGGGTCGGGGTGGACACCTGGGTGACCGGCGATCGCGGCGCGCTGGTCATCGACGCGGTGCCCCTCGGCCCGCCCTATTCGGTTCTGGCCATTGGGGATCCGCCGACGCTGGCGGCGGCGATGAACATTCCCGGCGGGGCGGTGGACAGCGTCGAGCGGGTCGGGGGCGCCATGACCGTCACCCAATCCGACCGTGTGGACATCACCACCTTGCGGCAACCGAAAGCCCGCCAATACGCTCAGCCCGTCAAGTGAGCCGCCCGTTAGGAGCACCGTGAGCGATATCCCAGCCGACCTGCGCTACACCCCCGAGCACGAATGGGTCCGTCGGACCGGGGACGACACCGTGGTGGTCGGGATCACCGACTTCGCGCAGTCGTCACTGGGTGACGTGGTCTACGTGCAGCTTCCGGAGGTCGGCACCGAGGTCACCGCCGGTGAGTCGTTCGGGGAGGTGGAGTCCACCAAGTCGGTATCGGACCTGTACGCCCCGGTCACGGCGAAAGTAATTGCCGTCAACGGCGATCTGGAGGGCAACCCCCAGCTGGTGAACTCCGACCCGTACGGGCAGGGGTGGCTGCTGGAGCTGCAGGCCGACGGCGATACCCTCGGCCAGGGGTTGGCGGCACTGCTCGACGCAGCTGCCTACGGGGACACACTGACGTAAATGGCGGTTGTTAGGGTGCCTGCCAACCACCGATCCTGCGGTGGTGGGCACAACGGCGACCGCTGCGCGGTACGGTCGACGGAAACGATGGTGCGGGCGGGCGCCCTGCGCGGACACCCCGCCAGGTCTCGCCACGGCAGCCAGTGAGGAGCAGCGGGTGACGGACAAGGACCAGAACTCTGACGAAGTCACCGTGGAGACGACCTCCGTCTTCCGCGCCGACTTCCTCAACGAGTTGGATGCCCCGGCGAGCACCGGCGCCGAGAGCGCCGTCTCGGGCGTCGAGGGCCTGCCGTCGGGTTCGGCGCTGCTGGTCGTCAAGCGCGGCCCCAACGCGGGGTCCCGCTTCCTGCTCGACCAGCCGACCACCTCGGCGGGCCGACATCCCGACTCCGACATCTTCCTCGACGACGTGACGGTCAGCCGTCGGCACGCCGAGTTCCGGTTGGACGGCAACGAATTCCAGGTTGTCGACGTCGGCAGCCTCAACGGCACCTACGTCAACCGGGAGCCGGTGGACTCCGCCACCCTGACCAACGGCGACGAGGTACAGATCGGCAAGTTCCGGTTGGTGTTCCTGACCGGACCCAAGCCGGCCGGCGACGAGGGCGGCCCGGGAAGCTAGTGACCGCCCCCGATACTCCCGCGCTTGCCGGGATGTCGATCGGAGCGGTCCTCGACCTGCTGCGACCGGACTTCCCGGACGTGACGATCTCCAAGATCCGGTTTCTGGAGGCAGAGGGTCTCGTCACGCCGCAGCGCAGCGGATCGGGGTATCGCCGGTTCACCGCCTACGACTGCGCGCGGCTGCGCTTCATCCTGACCGCCCAGCGCGACCAGTACCTGCCGCTGAAGGTGATCAAGGCGCAACTCGACGCGCAGCCCGACGGGGAACTGCCGAGCGCCGGATCCCCTTATTCGGTGCCACGTTTGGTGCCGAGCGCCGGCGAGTCCGACACCGGAACCGGCGGCGCCGCGGCGGTGGTGCGGCTGAGTCGCGAGGACCTGCTGGACCGCTCCGGGGTGGGCGAGGACCTGCTGAGCGCGCTGTGCAAGGCGGGCGTCATCACCACCGGCCCGGGCGGATTGTTCGACGAGCACTCGGTGGTGATCGCCCAGTGCGCGCGGGCCCTCGGCGAGTACGGCGTGGAGCCCCGGCACCTGCGGGCATTCCGGTCGGCGGCCGACCGGCAGTCCGACCTGATCGCCCAGATCGCCGGGCCCGTCGTCAAGGCCGGCAAGGCCGGCGCCCGCGACCGCGCCGACGACCTGGCGCGCGAGGTCGCGGCCCTGGCGATCACCCTGCACACCTCGCTGATCAAGTCCGCTGTGCGCGACGTTCTCGATCGCTGAGGACTAGACTCCAGGGGACTGCGTTGTTCTCAGCAGTCACGCGGTCGGAACTCGGACGCGGCGGCACATCTTGCGCGGAGGTCAGAGTCAGATGGGTGAGGTTCGAGTAGTCGGCATTCGCGTTGAACAACCCCAGAACCAGCCGGTGTTGCTGCTGCGCGAATCCGACGGTGACCGCTATCTGCCGATCTGGATCGGGCAGAGCGAGGCCGCCGCGATCGCCCTCGAACAGCAGGGGGTGGAGACGGCCCGGCCGCTGACCCACGACCTGATCCGCGATGTCATTGCCGCCCTTGGGCATTCACTCAAGGAGGTGCGGATCGTCGATCTGCAGGAGGGCACCTTCTACGCCGACCTGATCTTCGACCGGGACATCAAGGTCTCGGCACGCCCATCGGACTCGGTGGCGATCGCGCTTCGGGTCGGGGTGCCGATCTACGTCGAGGAGGCGGTGCTGGCCGAGGCCGGCCTGCTGATCCCCGACGAGAACGACGACGAGGCCACCGGAGCGGTGCGCGAGGACGAGGTCGAGAAGTTCAAGGAATTCCTCGACAGCGTGTCGCCCGACGATTTCAAGGCCACCTGAGCGGGTAGATCACGGATGCATCTCATCTGGGCCAGCGCGGCCTCGACACGCGCGCCGGATACCGGGAGCAGGCCTTGCGGCAGCCATACTTTGATTGCGTCGACGAGCACGAAATGCCCGTCGACAAGGCGTATGCTCTAAGACTCGGACTAGGGCAAATGCCGTGGGTGGAGCATCCGACGGGCCACGGGTTCGAACGGCGAGAGGAAGCATCGTGGGCGAGCAGCCACGTCAGGAACAGCTGGACCTTGCTGGTATCGACGCCCGCCACGACACCGCGCCGGTGAGCGAGCCGGTGCAGGCCGGACTGTTCCCCGACGACTCGGTGCCCGACGAACTGGTCGGCTACCGCGGCCCCAGCGCCTGCCAGATCGCCGGAATCACCTACCGCCAGTTGGACTACTGGGCCCGGACCTCACTGGTGGTGCCGTCGATCCGCGGCGCCGCCGGTTCCGGCAGCCAGCGGCTGTACTCGTTCAAGGACATCCTGGTCCTCAAGATCGTCAAGCGGCTGCTCGACACCGGTATCTCGCTGCACAACATCCGCGTCGCCGTCGATCATCTGCGCCAGCGCGGCGTCCAGGACCTGGCCAACATCACGCTGTTCTCCGACGGCACCACGGTGTACGAGTGCACCTCGGCCGAAGAGGTCGTCGACCTGCTGCAGGGTGGGCAGGGTGTGTTCGGCATCGCGGTCAGCGGGGCCATGCGGGAACTGACCGGCGCCATCGCCGACTTCCCCGGGGAGCGCGCCGACGGCGGCGAGTCGATCGAGGCGCCCGAGGACGAGCTGGCCAGCCGCCGCAAGACCCGGGACCGCAAGATCGGCTGAGCCCGTCCCGTCGCGGGTCCGGGCCGGCGTGCCGGTAGGATGAGCACGCATCGCCCACGCGCGGGAGAGTTCCGTGACAGCCAGTCACGGGCGCCGAAGGAGCAACACCTCTCCGTCAACCTCTCAGGCCCCCGGACCGCGCCCGGCCACGATGCCTCTGGAAAGCGGTGACCTGCCGGTCACCCGCCCACGGGGAAAGGCGGTTCGCCGCCGAATCTCTCAGGCCACACGACAGAGGGAGAGGACACCGCTGACGGCTGTGTCCGCCCCGAGTCAGGAGGGCCCCTATGCCCGACCGCACCGAATTCACCTTCGTCGACCGCCATATCGGACCCGACGCCGACGCCCTGTCGACGATGCTCGGCGTGATCGGCGTGGCCTCGCTGGACGAGCTGGCCGCCAAGGCCCTGCCCGCGGGCATCCTCGACGCGCCCGGACCCGACGGCATCGCGCCCGGGCTGGACGGGCTGGCGCCGCCGGTCTCGGAACATCGGGCGCTGGCCGAGTTGCGGGCGCTGGCCGACTCCAACACCGTCGCGGTGTCGATGATCGGCCAGGGCTACTACGACACGCTGACCCCGCCGGTGCTGCTGCGCAACATCGTGGAGAACCCGGCCTGGTACACCGCCTACACCCCGTACCAGCCGGAGATCAGCCAGGGCCGGCTCGAGGCGCTGCTGAACTTCCAGACCATGATCGCCGACCTGACCGGCCTCGAGGTGGCCAACGCATCGATGCTGGACGAGGGCACCGCCGCGGCCGAGGCGATGACGCTGATGCACCGCGCTGCCCGCGGGTCGGCGAGTCGGCTGGCCGTCGACTCCGATCTGTTCGCGCAGACCGCCGCGATCCTGGCCACCCGCGCCGAACCCCTCGGCATCGAGATCGTCACCGCCGACCTGCGCAACGGGCTGCCCGAGGGCGACTTCTTCGGCGTCATCGCGCAGCTGCCCGGCGCCAGCGGGCGGGTGACGGACTGGTCCAAGCTCGTCGAGCAGACCCACGAACGCGGCGCCCTGATCGCGCTGGGCGCCGACCTGCTGGCGCTGACGCTGATCGCGCCGCCCGGTGAGCTGGGCGCCGACGTGGCGTTCGGCACCACCCAACGCTTCGGTGTGCCAATGGGATTCGGCGGCCCGCACGCCGGCTACCTGGCGGTGCACTCCAAGCACGCCCGCCAGCTGCCCGGCCGGCTGGTCGGGGTGTCCGTGGATGCCGACGGGTCGCCGGCCTACCGGTTGTCGCTGCAGACCCGCGAGCAGCACATTCGCCGCGACAAGGCCACCTCGAACATCTGCACCGCCCAGGTGCTGCTGGCGGTGCTGGCGGCGATGTACGCCAGCTACCACGGCGCCGACGGCCTGCGAGCGATCGCCCGCCGGGTACACGGCCACGCCCGCGCGCTGGCCGCCGGGCTGGCCGCGGCCGGGCTCGAGATGGTGCACGACACGTTCTTCGACACCGTGCTGGTGGCTGTGCCCAACCGGGCGGCCGCGGTGCAGGCCGAGGCCAAGGGCCGCGGCATCAACATCTGGCGGGTGGACGCCGACCACGTGTCGGTCGCCTGCGACGAGGCCACCACGGCCGAGCATGTCGCCCTGGTGCTGGCGGCGTTCGGTGCGAAGCCGGCGGGGAACTACAGCGGCCCCGAGATCGATTCCCGGACAAGTGAATTCCTCACCCACCCGGCGTTCACCAAATACCGGACCGAGACCGAGATGATGCGCTATCTGCGCTCGCTGTCGGACAAGGACATCGCCCTGGACCGCAGCATGATCCCGCTGGGCTCGTGCACCATGAAGCTCAACGCCGCCGCCGAGATGGAGTCCATCACCTGGCCGGAGTTCGGCCGCCAGCACCCGTTCGCCCCGGCCGGGGACACCCCCGGCCTGCGCAAGCTGATCGCCGACCTGGAGGGCTGGCTGACCGGCATCACCGGTTACGACGCGATCTCGTTGCAGCCCAACGCCGGATCGCAGGGCGAGTACGCCGGGCTGCTGGCCATCCGCGATTACCACCTGGCGAACGGCGACACCGGACGCGACGTGTGCCTGATCCCGTCGAGTGCGCACGGCACCAACGCCGCGTCGGCCGCCATGGTCGGCATGCGGGTGGTCGTGGTGGCGTGCCGCGAGAACGGGGACGTCGACCTCGACGATCTGCGGGCCAAGGTGGCCGAGCACGCCGAGCGACTGGCGGCGCTGATGATCACCTACCCGTCCACCCACGGCGTATACGAGCACGACATCGCCGACATCTGCGCGGCCGTGCACGACGCGGGCGGCCAGGTCTACGTCGACGGAGCCAACCTCAACGCGCTGGTCGGGCTGGCCCGGCCGGGCAAGTTCGGCGGTGACGTCAGCCACCTGAACCTGCACAAGACGTTCTGCATCCCGCACGGCGGCGGCGGCCCGGGCGTCGGGCCGGTCGGGGTGCGCGCGCACCTGGCCCCGTACCTGCCCGGCCACCCGCTGGCCGAGGAACTGCCGCACGGGCACGTGGTGTCCGCGGCGCCGTACGGGTCGGCGTCGATCCTGCCGATCACCTGGGCCTACATCCGGATGATGGGCGGGCGCGGGCTGCGGGACGCCTCGCTGACGGCGATCGCCTCGGCGAACTACATCGCCCGCCGGCTCGACGAGTACTACCCGGTGCTCTACACCGGCGAGAACGGCATGGTGGCCCACGAGTGCATCCTCGATCTGCGCGGTATCACCAAGGCCACCGGCGTCACCGTCGACGATGTGGCGAAGCGGTTGGCGGACTTCGGTTTCCACGCCCCGACGATGAGCTTCCCGGTGGCGGGCACGCTGATGGTGGAGCCCACCGAGAGCGAGAGCCTGGCCGAGGTGGACGCGTTCTGTGAGGCGATGATCGCGATCCGCGCCGAGATCGACAAGGTCGGGTCGGGGGAGTGGCCCCCCGACGACAACCCGCTGCACAACGCCCCGCACACCGCGGCCTGCCTGCTGGTCGGCGAGTGGAACCACCCCTATACCCGGGAGCAGGCGGCCTACCCGCTCGGCGTCGGCTACCGGCCGAAGGTGTGGCCGCCGGTGCGCCGCATCGACGGCGCCTACGGCGACCGCAACCTGATGTGCTCCTGCCCGCCGGTGGAGGCCTTCGCGTAGCACGCGTTCGAGATGGCGCTCAGAGCGAGATCTCCGCCGGAATTTCGCTCTCAGTACTCAATCAATGCCTGATAGCGTCGGTTCCGTGCTGCCCGCCGGCGTTCGACAGTGGCAAGACGGGGGTCGGTTGCTGAAGACCGGCGCCGGGTCGGTGTTCGTCCGATCCGCGCCCGGGACCGGAGCCGGGCCGACCGTGCTTCTGCTGCACGGCTTTCCGTCGAGCTCCTACGACTTCCGCGGTGTCGTCGACCGGCTGGGCGGCCGGGCCTGGCTGACCCTGGACTTCCTCGGCTTCGGTCTGTCGGACAAACCGCGGCCGCACCGCTACAGCCTGCTCGAGCAGGCCGACATCGTGCAGGACGTGGTCGCCGACGCCGGGGTCGGCCCGGTGGTGCTGCTGGCGCACGACATGGGCACCTCGGTGGCCACCGAACTGCTGGCCCGCGACATCTCCGGCGGCCTCCCGTTCGACCTGCAGCGTGCCGTGCTCACCAACGGCAGCGTGATCATCGAGCGGGCCAGCCTGCGCCGCAGCCAGAAGATCCTGCGCGGTCCGCTCGGCCCGCTGTTCGCCCGGCTCACCAACAAACGCGGCTTCATCCGCGGCTTCGCCGAACTGTTCAGCGCGCAGCACCCGCTGTCCGCCGAGGAGGCCGAGGCCCAGTGGGCGCTGCTGGCCCGCGAGGACGGCCAGCGGATTTTGCACCTGCTGTGCGCGTACCTCAACGAGCGGGTCCGGTTCGCCCCGCGCTGGCACGGCGCGGTGCGGGACTGGACCAAGCCGCTCGGCTTCCTGTGGGCCACCGGCGATCCGGTCGCCACCACCAACGTGCTCGAAGGCCTGCGGGAACTCCGGCCGGCCGCCGACGTGATCGAGCTACCGGGCATCGGGCACTACCCGCAGATCGAGGTGCCCGACGAATTCACCGCGGGCGCAACGCAACTACTGGGCCTGACCTAGGACACCAGCGTGGTGACCGCGGTCGCCAACTCGGGGGAGTCCGAGGCGCCGACGTTCTGGTAGCTGCCGCCGGAGGCCTGCGCGACCGCCTCCCAGGTGCCGCGGTCCGGGTCGTCACCCAAGTCGATCACGTTGATCGCGATCGGGCGGTTCGGGTCGGCGGCGGACTTGACGAAGTCCTGCAGCCCGGCCGCGTCCAGGGACTGGTCGGTGTGCGGGCCCTGGGTTATCACCAGCACCGAATTGGCCTGTCCCGGACGGTAGTTGGCCAGCGCGTCGTTGTAGACGATGCGCAGCGTGGTGAACGACACCGCGCCGGACCCCGACGGCGCCATCCCCTGCAGCGCACCGCTGAGCGCCGCGGTACGCGGCTGGCCGCCGACCGGATCGGAGAGCGGGCCCAGCGGGACGACGCTGCGGCTCTCGACGCCGTTGAAGGTCCACAACCCGACCGCGGAGTTGGGCGGCAGCGCCCTGATCCGGTTGTCCAGCGCGCCGGTCACATTGGCCAGCCGCGGCTTGCCGCCCTCGTCACCGGACAGCGCCTGGTCGAGCATGACGGTGGTCGCCGAGCCGGTCGCTGGCGAGGTCAGGGCGTCGGCCAGGGTCGCGCGCAGGGCCTCGTCGCCGACCGCCAGCGGCTCGCCGATCGGCCCGAAGTCCACCACGTCGTTGCCCTTCGGGCTGGCGCCCTCGGCCCGGAACCCGGCGCTCGCGAGTTGAGCCAGCTGCTCCGGTTTGTGCATGAACCGGGCGAACTCGCTGGCCGCGCTCACCTGTTCCTCGGACAGCCAGGTCCCGGACAGCAGCACGGTGGGGTAGTCGGCCAGCGCGACCGGGCCGGGCGGCAGCCAGGACGCGACGGCGTTCTTGGCGTCGGGGATCGACGAGGACCGTTGGAAGACTTGCTGTTCGGTGGTGACGACGGCGTGCACCGGCGCCGCGGCCGGGTCGCCGTCGGCGCGCAGCGCGGTCCAGGCGGTGTCGGCGGTGTTGTCGGCGAGCTTGGGCTGGCCGGCGACCAGCGTG
>ERZ724512.1741-NODE-1741-length-10145-cov-6.367393_pt1 | contig 10145 bp, 8 predicted proteins | sample MGYA00376045_ERZ724512 | MGnify/ENA primary metagenome ERZ724512 (study PRJEB28724, sample SAMN07190883) | activated sludge metagenome | isolation source: activated sludge of sewage treatment plant in Hong Hong | place: Hong Kong | collected 2016-03-17 ... | reverse complement strand
GACCAACGATCTCACCTACGACTACGTCAAAGAGAACGCGGAGTACTCCACATGACCCCCACCACCCGCTCGCGGGAGACCGCGGCGCAGGTCATCGCCAAGGCCGAAACCCTGATCGAGGCGCTGCCGTGGCTCGAGCGGTACGTCGGCAGCGTGATCGTGGTCAAGTACGGCGGCAACGCGATGATCAACGACGACCTCAAGCGCGCCTTCGCCGACGACATCGTGTTTCTGCGAAGGTGCGGCCTGAAGCCAGTGGTGGTGCACGGCGGCGGGCCGCAGATCTCGTCGATGCTGGGCCGGCTGGGCATCACGTCCGAGTTCAAGGGCGGGCTGCGAGTCACCTCGCCCGAGGCCATGGACGTGGTGCGCATGGTGCTCGTGGGGCAGGTGGGACGCGAACTGGTCGGCCTGCTCAACGCCCACGGCCCGCTCGCTGTCGGCCTGTCGGGTGAGGACGCCGGGCTGTTCACCGCCACCCGCCGGGGCGTCACCATCGACGGCGAGGAGCACGACATCGGCCTGGTCGGCGAGGTCACCCAGGTGCGTCCCGAGACGGTGCTCGACCTGATCGACGCCGGCCGCATTCCGGTGATCGCCACGGTGGCCCCCGACGAAGACGGCAACGTGCACAACGTGAACGCCGACACCGCCGCCGGTGCGCTCGCGGTGGCGCTGAACGCCGAGCGGTTGGTGGTGCTCACCGATGTCGAGGGGCTGTACGCCGACTGGCCGGCCAGTTCCGAGGTCATCGCCCGCATCTCCAGCACCGAACTCAAGGCGCTGCTGCCCAGCCTCGAGGCGGGCATGATCCCCAAGATGGAGGCCTGCCTGCAGGCCGTGCAGGGTGGCGTCGACCGGGCCACCATCATCGACGGACGGGTGCCGCACAGCCTGCTGCTCGAGATCTTCACCAGCGAGGGGCTGGGCACGATGATCGTGCCCGACGACGACACGCCGTCGGTCGAGCGTGTCGAGACCCGGCCGGGCGAGCCTGTCGAGACCCCGCCGGCCGAGTCTGCCGGAGCTGACTCATGACCCTCACGCCGCCGGTCGGCGCGCAGGCCGAGCTCACCAGCCAGTACACCGGGTCGGTCATGAACACCTTCGGCCCACCCAAGCGCGTGTTCGTGCGCGGCGAGGGTGTGCACCTGTGGGACGCCGACGGCAACCGCTACCTCGACCTGCTCGCCGGCCTGGCGGTCAACTCGCTCGGCCACGCGCACCCGCAGGTGATCGGCGCCATCTCGGCGCAGTTGTCGACGCTGGGCCACGTGTCGAACTTCTTCGCCACACCCACCCAGATCGCGCTCGCCGAGAAGCTGGACGCCCTGGTCACCGCCGACGCCACCGGCCTGCCCGCCCGGGTGTTCTTCACCAACTCGGGCACCGAGGCCAACGAGGCCGGGTTCAAGATCACCCGCCGCACCGGCCGCACCCGGCTGATCGCCATGGACGGCTCGTTTCACGGCCGCAGCCTCGGCGCGCTGGCGCTGACCAGCAACCCCGCCTATCGCGAGCCGTTCGAACCGCTGCCCGGCGACGTCACGTTCGTACCCTACGGCGACGAGGCCGCCCTCGCCGCGGCCCTGGACGACACCGTGGCAGCCGTCATCGTCGAGCCGATCCAGGGCGAGAACGGGGTCGTCGAACCACCGGCGGGCTACCTGGCGAAGGTGCGTGAACTGACCAGCGCGGTCGGCGCGCTGCTCTGGATCGACGAGGTGCAGACCGGCATCGGACGCTGCGGCGACTGGCTGGCCAGCACCGCCTCGGGCGTGACCGGCGACATCGTCACCTTCGCCAAGGGTCTCGGCAACGGGTTTCCGATCGGCGCCTGCGTGGCCACCGGCCCGGCGGCCACCCTGCTCGGCCCCGGCTCGCACGGCACCACGTTCGGCGGCAACCCGGTGGGCGCGGCCGCCGGGCTGGCCGTGCTCGGCATCATCGAGCGCGACGGGCTGCTGCAGCGCGTCCACGAGGCGGGGGAGCGGCTCGCCGCTTCGATCACGGCACTCGGCCACCCGCGCATCGACCACGTGCGCGGCCGCGGGCTGCTGCGCGGCGTGGTGCTCACCGAACCGATCGCCCCCGCGGTGGCCGACGCCGCGTTGGCCGCCGGTTTCGTGATCAACGCCCCGCGGCCCACCGTGCTGCGGCTGGCGCCACCCTTGATCGTTCCCGACGCCGAACTCGACCGGTTCGTCGCCGCCCTTCCCGGCCTGCTGGACTCGGTATGACCGAGCAACGCACCCCGCAGACCAAGACCGCGCGACAGGCCCGCATCGTCGAGTTGATCACCAGGCAGAGCGTGCGGTCGCAGACCGAGCTGGTGCAGTTGCTGGCGGCCGAGGGGGTCGTGGTCACCCAGGGCACGCTGAGCAAGGATCTGGTCGACGTGGGTGCGGTCCGGGTGCGGCAGGGCGACGGCGACCTCGGCTATGCGCTGCTGGCCGCCGAGCGCGCGAGTGATTCGACGGCAACGGTGCGACTGTCGCGGCTCTGCGCGGAGTTGTTGGTGTCGGCCGAGGGTTCGGCCAATCTCGCGGTGCTGCGCACCCCGCCCGGTGCGGCGCAATTCTTCGCCTCGGCGATCGACCGCGTGGCGCTGCCCGAGGTGCTGGGCACGATCGCCGGCGACGACACCATCGCGGTGATCACTCGCGACCCGGCCGGCGGCAGCAGACTGGCCGAAACCATGCTGGCGATGAGCCACAACCCACGAACGGAGTGAGGGGTGCAGTTGCCCGCCGGTCCGTCACGACGGCCCTCTTGGTCATCCCGGTCTCTTCGTCATCCCGGCGAACGCCGGGATCTGCACGTCGCGCGCACCAGCCCGCTGCCGCCGGTCCGTCACGACGGCTCTTCGTCATCCCGGCGAACGCCGGGATCTGCACGTCGCGCGCACCAGCCCGCTGCGCCGCTCCGCCACGACGGCTCTTTCGTCATCCCGGCGAACGCCGGGATCTCTACGTCGCGCGCACCGGCCGGCCGCCGCCCCGAGCTTGCCGCGCCCACCACTGACACCCGACCCGAGCCCGATGATGCAGACCCGAATGGAGCGAGATGACGCAGCCCGCCGACCAAGCGGCGCCCACCACCGGTGACCAGCCCCCGACCCCTGACCACGCCGCGGGACGGCTGTGGGGCGGACGCTTCGAGGGCGGTCCGGCCGACGCGATGTTCGCGCTGTCGGTCTCGACCCACTTCGACTGGCGGCTGGCCCGGCACGACCTGGCCGGCTCGCGGGCACACGCCAAGGCGCTCGCGGCGGCCGGGCTGCTGACCTCCGACGAGCTCACCGCGATGCTGGCCGGCATCGACGCCCTCGAGGCCGACGTCGTCTCGGGTGCGTACTCCGCGGCACCCACCGACGAAGACGTGCACGGCTCGCTCGAACGCGGGCTGATCGAACGCGTGGGTACCGAACTGGGTGGACGGCTGCGCGCCGGCCGGTCACGCAACGACCAGATCGCCACCCTGGTTCGGCTGTATCTGCGTGACGAGGTGCGCGTGGTGGCCGAAGGAGTCCAACAGGTGGTGGTCGCCCTCTACGACCAGGCCCTGGCCCACCTGGGCGCACCGATGCCCGGCCGCACCCACCTGCAGTCCGCCCAACCCGTGTTGCTCAGCCATCACCTGCTGGCCCACGCCTGGCCGCTGCTGCGTGACGTCGATCGCCTGCGCGATCTCGACCGCCGGTTGGCGACCTCGCCCTACGGGTCGGCTGCGCTGGCCGGCACCTCGCTGGGCCTCGACCCCGAACTGGTGGCCGCCGAGCTGGGCTTCACCTCGTCGGTGCCCAACTCGATCGACGGCACCGCCGCGCGTGACCTGGTGGCCGAGGCGGCGTTCGTGCTGGCGATGATCGGCGTCGACCTGTCGCGGATCAGCGAAGAGGTGATCCTGTGGTCGACCGTCGAGTTCGGCTTCGTCACCCTCGACGACGCCTGGTCGACCGGGTCGTCGATCATGCCGCAGAAGAAGAACCCCGACGTCGCCGAACTGGCCCGTGGCAAGGCCGGACGGCTGATCGGCAACCTGACCGGACTGCTGGCGACGCTGAAGGGCCTGCCGCTGGCCTACAACCGCGACCTGCAAGAAGACAAAGAGCCGGTGTTCGACTCCCTCGACCAGTTGCGGGTGGTACTGCCGGCGATGGCGGGCATGATCGGCACCCTGACCTTCCACACCGACCGCATGGCCGAGCTGGCCCCGCGCGGGTTTTCGCTGGCCACGGACGTCGCCGACTGGCTGGTGCGGCAGCGGGTGCCGTTCGCGCAGGCGCACGAAATCTCGGGCGCTGCGGTGCGCTACTGCGAGGCGCGTGGCCTGGAACTCACCGACCTGACCGCCGACGACCTGCCGTCCATCGATTCGCGACTCACCCCCGAGGTGCTGGACGTGCTCAGTGTGGCGGGTTCGATCGCGTCCAGAAACGCCCGCGGCGGCACCGCGCAGGCCGCGGTGGAACAGCAACTGCGCGAGGTCAACGACGCCATCGACTCGATCAACGACTGGCTGCCGACGGCACCCGTCCCATCTCAGGGCGAATCCCAACCCATCGGTTACTGGACGGCGGAACGCCCCGACGCGTAGGGCGGCGGGCGACCGCTCGTCAGTGCGGCGGGCACTTCCGTTATGCCGGCGGACGCCGGAATCTCTGGCGTGACCGGAACCGATGCCGGCATCGATCAGTGGCGCCGGGTCAGCTTTCTGGTGCCGGGAAATAACGTGGCACCTCAGACTCATCAGGGCAGCAAGCACCGATGCCGGCATCGGTTGCCGACTCAGGAGGGCCGCGGACGTTCTCACCGCCGTCCCAGCGGCGCCAACACCACGACCGCCAGCAGAATCGGCACGGTGGTCAGCGCCAACCCGGCGAATCCGATCGAGTTCAACACGGCGCCAGCGCCGGTGGCGCCCACTGCCGCGACCAGGCTCATCATGAAATCGTTGCGCCCCTGCCGCTGGGTTCGGACGGCTTCGGCCGACGCTTCGGTCAGTAACGTGGACCCCGCCACGGTCGCCGCGCTCCAACCCAGACCCAGCAGCACGAGGGCGATGGTCACCGCCGCCGTGTCGTGCTGCCCGAAGGCGATCACCGCCATGCACCCGGCCAGAATCGCGTACCCCAGCACGATCGTCGGCACCCGACCCCAGCGATCGGCGAGCAGCCCGAACACCGGCGACAACCCGTACATGCCCGCGATGTGCAGGCTGATCGTCAGCCCCACGATGGTGAGCGTGGCCCCGTGGTGCAGCAGATGCACCGGCGTCATCGCCATGATCGACACCATCACGCCGTGCGCACCCACGATCGCCACCGTCGCGTAGCGGGCCGCCACCGGACGATCCGCGCATGCGATTCGTGCCGCCGCCGCGTCATGCGCCGCCACCACCCGCTGCGCCAGCAGCAGCGGGTCGGGCCGCAGCGCCACCAGGTACAACACGATGCCCGCGAGCTGGGCCACGACCGTGAACACATATGCCCCGGTGAGCGGCGGCATGCCCACCGCAGCTCCCACAACTTCGCCCGGGCCCACCAGGTTGGGGCCCAACACGGCACCGATGGTGGTCGTCCACACCACGATCGACAGGTCGCGGCCGCGCGAGGCGTCCGTGGCCAGGTCGGCGGCCGCGAAGCGGGACTGCAAGTTGGCCGCCTGCCCCGCTCCGATCAGCACGAATCCGGTCAACAGCTGGGCGAACGCGTGCCCCGCGACCGCGGCGATCACCAGCCCCACGCCCACCAGGGCCACCGTCATGCCGGTGGCGAGCGCGGGCCGCCGACCCCATCGCCTGGCCAGCGCCGCCAGCGGCACCGCCGTGAGCGCCGTGCCGAGCGTGATCGCCGCGGTGGCGAGGCCCGACAACGCGTCGCTGCCCGACAGGTGCGCAGCCAGCACCGCACCGAGCGAAACCGTGGCGCCGAAACTGATTCCGCCCAGCACCTGACCCACCGACAAAACGGCGATGGTGCGGCGCTGCACGGCGCTCAGATCGGTCACCGCGTCACCCTATCCAGCGGGCATCCTCGCTATTCACGGCCGTCCGGGACGTTGCACACCTTTGGATTCGTTGCACCGTTCAAACACGAGCAACGAATCCAAACCCGTGCAACGTGGTGCGGTGCGACGTTCGTGCTCACCCAGCTCCCGGCCGCACCACGCCGTACTCGTAGGCGATGATCACCAATTGGGCGCGATCCCGCACATCCAGCTTGGTCAGCAGCCGGCTGACGTGCGTCTTCGCGGTGGCGTAGCTGATGCTGAACCGGTCGGCGATCTCTGCATTCGACAACCCGGCGGCGATCGCTCGAAGGACCTCGAGTTCGCGCGGAGTGAGCGCCTCGTCCAGTGCGACCGAAGGCGTCGCCGGGGGAGTGGTCCGGCGGAACTGCTCGATCAGCCGGCGCGTGGCCCGCGGCGCCAGCAGCGCCTCACCACCGGCGACGACCCGGATGGCCTCCAGCAGCCGATCCGGCTCGGTGTCCTTGGGCAGAAAGCCGCTTGCTCCGGCGTGCAGCGCGGCGAACACGTTCGCGTCGTGGTCGAAGGTGGTCAGGATCAGGACCCGGACCGATGCCGTCGCCGGGTCGGCGACCAGCCGCCGGGTCGCCTCGATGCCGTCGATGCCCGGCATCCGGACGTCCATCAGCACCACATCGGGGCGCTGCTCGTGCGCCAGTCGGACGGCGCTGAGCCCGTCCGCGGCCGAGCCCACCACCTCGAACCCGGGCTCGTGTCGCAACAGCACGGCCAGTCCGCTGCGGATGAGCGCTTCATCATCGGCCAGCAGCACCCGGATCACCGGTCGTCCCCATCTCTCGGCAGCATCGCAACCACCTCGTACCCGCCGCCCTCGATCGGGCCGGCCGTCAGCCGCCCGCCCCAGGCACCCACCCGCTCGCGCATGCCGGCCAGACCGGCGGCCTCCGGCCCCGCGGCACCCACACCGTGGTCACGGATCCGCAACTCGAGCCGGTCAGGTTCGAACCGGATCCGCACCCAGGCGCGGTCGGTGCCGGCGTGCCGGACCACGTTCGTGAGCGCCTCCTGCACCACCCGGTAGGCGGTGTGGTCGAGAGCGGTGGGCAGCGGCCACGGCTCGCCGAGACGTTCCACCTCGAGCCGCAGGCCGGCGTCGGAGAACCCGGAGAACAGGGTGTCGGTGTTGGCCAGCCCCGGCGCCGGGCAGTCGGGCTCGTCCGTCTCGCGAATGGCGCTGAGGATGTGTCGCACCTCGCGCAGCGAGCTGCGACTGCGCTCGGCGATGGCCAGCAGTCCCGAACGCGCCTCTGCGGGATCGGAGTCCACGATCCGGGCGCAGACGCCGGCCTGCAGGGCGATCACGCCGAGCGAGTGACCCACCACGTCGTGCAGCTCCCGGGCGATGCGCAACCGCTCCTGGGTGACGGCGTGCCGGGTCTCCTCCTGTTGCTTCCATGACGCCAGTTCGGCCCGCTCCGCCTCCAACCGGGCGGTGCGGCGGTGCAGTTGGCCGGCGCGGCCCAGCGTGAACGCACCGACGAACAGGGCGACGTTGGTGCCGAACCCCTCCCACGGCATCCGTTCCGGAAAGGCCGCGGCGATCGCCACGAGCACGGTGAGACAGTAGCCGGCGCCGATCAGCGTCGTCCGCAGCGGGCGGTGCGCGGCCACCGTGTAGGCGGCGAGGAAGAGCCCGGCGCCGATCACCGCGGTGGTGTAGCCCAGCGCGATCATCGTTGCCACCAGCGCCCCGGAGACGACCAGCACGGGCAGCGGCGCTCTGCGGCGCAGCGCGTAGCCGGCTGAGATGGCGACGATCAGGCCCAGCTGCAGCGGCGTGGCGGCCGTGCCGGCCGAGAGCATGGCGGCGGAGGCGATGCCGAGGGCGAGCCCGCAATCCAGCAGCCAAGGACGCTCGGCGTCCAACTGCTGCAGGTCGTGCCAGGTCCTCATCCTGGCAAGCTATCCGGGCTGTACGGACCTCACAACGATCTGCGGAATGACAGCGGCGTCCATCCCGGGAATGACCTCTGCACCCGGGTGCGACCCGGGTATGGCGCCAGGAACCGGGCGCCGGCCCGACGCGGTACGGCCGACCTGCGGCGCACCCTGAAGTCATGAGCATCAAACCGAACCAACCGCAACGTCCGAGCGCTTCGACGGCGCCCATGGACGATCCGTCGCCCCGGCCGGGCACCTCGGCCGGACGCAGTCCCGGAACGGTACCTGTCGCGAGGACGCGTACCACCGCTCACGCCTGGGTCAGGGCCTTGGTGGCCCTTGCCGGCGGCGGTGTCGCCGGGCTGGCCGTCGGTGTGCTGCAGCCGCGCGGGCCGGTGACCGCCTCCGGGAGCCTGGCCTTGATCGCGGGTGGGGTCGCGATCGGCATCCTCACCGGCGTCGTCAGCCGATCCCGGTGGTCGATGCTGGCCGCGCCGGCCGGCTATCTGGTCGCCTTCGAGCTCATCCGGACCCGCGCCGGCCTGCCGTCCACCGGCCCGCTCGAGCTCGGTTCCGCCTTCGGTCCCCTCGCCTACGTCCTGGGCCGGGTGCTGCCATGGCTACTGGGCGGCACCGCGATCGCGGTGGGTGCGGCCTGGGCCACACGGTCCCGATCACGTCGCCCGATCGGCCTGACCGCGGTCACCGCGGCGCTCGCGCTGGTGGCTGGATCGTTGGCGCTCCAGGCATCGTCCCCTGCTCTGACCACCGCCGACGGGCGGCCGATCCCGGGCTCGGTCAGCGAGCTGATCACGGTGGACCTCGGCGGCGAGCAACAGTGGATCCAGGTCCGGGGAGCCAGCGCCGACCTGCCGGTTCTGCTCTACCTCAGCGGCGGACCGGGCCAGAGTGACCTGGCCTTCTCACGGGTGCTGCTGGAGCCGTTGACCCGCGACTTCCTGGTGGTGGGTTGGGACCAGCGCGGCGCCGGAAAGTCCTACCCGGCCCTGGACGTCGCCACACACACCCGGCAGCGGGCTGTTTCGGACACCGTTGAGCTGGCGCGCTGGCTGATCGACCGCTACGGCGGGCCGAAGGTGTACCTACTGGGTGAGTCCTGGGGAAGCCTGCTGGGCATCATGGCGGTCAGCCAGGCGCCGGAGTTGTTCCACGCGTTCCTGGGCAGCGGCCAGATGGTCGCCCCGCTGGCGACCGACCGGCTGATCTATGCCGACCTGGTGACGCACGCAATGGGCACCGGCAACGGTGAGCTGGTGGCCCGGCTTGCCGCGATGGGCCCACCGCCGTACCGCAATGTCTTCGATTACGCCACGATCATGAGCCACTACGGGCTGATCGAAGGTGCCTACACACCGCCCGCCGGCTACCTGCGCCGCGGAGCCGCCAGCGGTGTCGGACCCTACGGGGTGCTGGGCTCGGAGTATGCGCCGGTCGAGAAGATCAACGTGCTGCGTGGCCTGCTGGACAGCTTCGCCGTGCTGTATCCGCAGCTGCAAGACATCGATCTGCGCCGCGACGCGACCCGGCTGCAGGTGCCGGTGTACATCCTGGCCGGCGACCATGAGTTGCGCGGCCGCACCCAGCCGGCCCGGGAGTGGTTCGATGCTCTGGATGCGCCGAGCAAGCGCTGGTACGACATCGCGAACGCCGGGCACTCGGTCGCCTTCGAGCACGCCGACGAGCTGCTGCGCATCCTGCTCGAAGACGTGCAACCGGCGCTTCGTTGACCTCATGACGGCATGACTGGGCGGCGGGAGCGCCTGGCCCGTCGCAGGTCGTCGGCAAGGGCCACCGGTGCCCGGTCGCTGCTGCCCGGGGGGACGCCGACCGTCCCGCACCGCCTGCCGGCCGCGGGCAGCCAGGGCAACCACCGTTAAGCTTGCCCACCGTGACCGACGTATTCGACGAGTTGACCTGGCGTGGGCTGATCGCGCACTCCACCGACGCGGACGCCCTGCGCGCCCACCTCGCCGAAGGTCCGGTCACCTTCTACGTGGGCTTCGACCCCACCGCACCCAGCATCCACATGGGCAACCTGGTGCAGATCATGCTGGCCAGGGCCATGCAGCGGGCCGGGCACCGTCCGATTCTGCTGGTCGGCGGCAGTACCGGTCTGATCGGCGACCCCAAGCAGGCCGGCGAGCGCACCATGAACCCCAAGGAACAGGTCGCCACGTGGGTGGAGCGCAT
>ERZ724512.1735-NODE-1735-length-10157-cov-4.159473_pt1 | contig 10157 bp, 10 predicted proteins | sample MGYA00376045_ERZ724512 | MGnify/ENA primary metagenome ERZ724512 (study PRJEB28724, sample SAMN07190883) | activated sludge metagenome | isolation source: activated sludge of sewage treatment plant in Hong Hong | place: Hong Kong | collected 2016-03-17 ... | reverse complement strand
GAACCCGACCAGACCGGCCGAACCGGAGGTAAGCCCGAACAGGGACGCGACCAGCAGCGCGGCGCCGATCCAGGCGCGCCGGCCAACCCGGCGTTCGAACACCTCGCCCAACTGCGGACGCATCGCCTCCATCGGCGTCACCCGGCCGGCTGCGCGGGCCGGTACGACGGCGGCCAGGATGGTCACGCCTACACCCAGCACGATCGCCTCGGCCCAGGTCGCCGCGGTGAACAATGGTCCGCCGATGGTGAAATGCATCACCGACTTGAAGATCGGTGCCATTGCCGCAAACAGCCCGGCGGCCATCGCCCAGCCGGCGGCGATGCCCAGCGCCGTGCCGACTACTCCTTGGACGAGGGACTCGATCAGGAAGAGCCTCGAGACGCTTCGCCTGGTCATTCCGATCGCCCGCAGCATGCCGATGTCGCGTCGGCGCTCGGCCACCACCGTCCGGAAGCTGTTCAGGATGATGAACCCTGCCGTGGCGAGGGCGAAGATGCCGAACATGTTGAACGCGAACTGCGCGACCTGCAGCGAGGCCAGCAGCGACGACTCGGTGGAGAGCCCGCCCACCTGGTAGTCCGGTCCGAGCGCGGCACTGACCGCAGCTTCGGTAGCGGCGCGGTCGGCGTCCGGGGTGAACACGGCCTCGATCTGGGTCAGCTGGTCACCGAGGCCCAGCAACTGCTGGGCCGCGGCGAGGGTGACGAACACCTGCTCCTGGCCGGGCAGGGTGGCCGTGCTGAGCAGCCCGACGACCTGGAACCGGGCGGTCCCCCCGGCGGCCGGCAGCACCAGTTGGTCGCCGAGCCCGAGGCCCAGCTCGGCGGCCAGGTCGGTATTCAGCACGACCGCGGTGCGATCGGTGGGCGCCAGCACGCGTCCGGACGCCAGCGGGAAGTCGCGGACGGCGGTCGCGGTGGGTACGTCCACCCCGACCAGTACAACCTGCGCGAGGGCGTCCGCGGCGGCGTCCGCGCTGCGGGGGAGTGGGACGGTGCGCTGCACGCCCGGGCTTGCGGTGGCGACCTGCGGCACGGTCAACAGCCGGTCGGTGACGTCGGCCCGGAAGGGCTGGTTGTACGCGCTGGTGACGGTGAGGTCGACCTTGCCGGCAGCCGAAAGCAGATTGTGCGTGAAGGCCTCCACCATCGCCGGCAGAATGCCGTTGAGGCCGAAGGTCAGCATCACCCCGAGCATCACCGCGAGCGTGGTCAGCAGCGAGCGCAGCCCGCGGCCGCGCAGGTAGCGCCAGGCAAGGGTGAGATTGAGGTTCACAGCAGGCCGGCCCTTTCCAGTGCGAGCCTTGGCCCCTCGGGAGCGCCGTCGAGATCGAGGTCGTCGATGATCCGGCCGTCCCGCATCAGCACCAAGCGCTCGGCGAACCCGGCGATCCGCGGGTCGTGCGTGACCATCAGGACGCTGCGGCCGTAGGCGGCGCTGATCTCGCGCAACAGCTCGCCGATCTCGGTGGCTGAGCGTGAGTCCAGGTTGCCGGTGGGTTCGTCGGCCAGGATCAGCGCCGGTTCGGTGGACAACGCCCTGGCGATCGCGACCCGCTGCTGCTGCCCGCCGGAGAGCTGGTCTGGCCGGCTCTGCAGCCGATCGCCGAGCCCCACCCGTTCAAGCCAGGTGGTGGCCCTGGACTCGGCGTCGCGGACGCCGTCCAGCCGCAGCGGCAGGGACGCGTTCTCAACCGCGTTCAGCACCGGGATCAGGTTGAAGAACTGGAAGACGAAGCCGATCCGGCGGCGACGCAGCTCGGTGAGGTCGTCGTCGGGAAGATCGCCGAGCTGGGCGCCGTCGATGCTGATCGTGCCGGACGTGGGGGCGTCGAGCCCGCCGAGCAGGTTCAGCAGCGTCGACTTGCCGCAACCGGACGGCCCCATCACGGTCACGAACTCACCGGCGCCAACGCTCAGGTCGACCGCGTCCAGCGCGGTGACCTGGGCTGCGCCGGTGCCGTAGATCTTGGTGAGTCCGGCGATCTGCACGGTCGGCGGACGGTCGGACGTGGTCACTTCGTGCGCACCTGCTGGCCGTCGCTCAGGGCCGCCGCGCCGGTGGTGACCACGCGGTCGCCTTCCGACAAGCCGGAGATGATCTGCACGGACGTGTCGGTGCTCAGCCCGACCTCGACCTCGCGAGCGTGGGCGACCGAGTCGGCGGCGACCACGAAGACCGTCCGGCCGGTGCCGCGGGTCTGCACGGCGGCGACCGGGACAACCAGCGCGTCCGGGATCGACTCGGTGGCCAGTTCGACCGAGCCGCTCATGCCGGACAGGGCGCCGGAGTCGCTGGACTCGATCGCCACGTCGACCCGGAAGGCGACCGTGCCGGTCGAGGTGGTCTCGGATTGGCTGTGCACCCGGGTTACCTTTCCCGTGAACGGCTGGTCGAAGGCGTCCAGGCTGACCGTGGCGTCCTGATCGGTGGTGATGCCGGCGATGTCGGTCTCGTTCACCATCGCCTGGAATTCGAGCCTGGTCGGGTCGACCAGTCGGAAGACCGGGACGCCCGGAGTCGCGCCCGCGCCCTTCTCCACCGTGCCGACGAAACTGACGACGCCAGCGAAGGGTGCGGTCAGTTCAGCGTGGTCGAGGTTGGCCTGGGCCAGGTCCAGGGCGCGGTCAGCCGCTTTGCGGGCATCGTTGGCTGCGGTTCGCGCCAGCCCAACCCGTGCGGCGACCGACAGCTGGTGCAGGCCCGATTCGGCGCCCTTGAGCGCTGCGTTGGCGGTGCTCTTGGCCGTCTTCAGGCTGCGCAGGGTTGGGCGCATCTTGGCCCGCTCAGCGTTGCTCGCGTCCCGGTAGTCGGCGAGGTAGGCAGAGTAGTTCTTCGCTGCGGTGGACACCTGAGAGCGGGCTGCGGACAACGCCGCATTCGCGGCCGAACGGTCGATCGCTGCCGGGACGCCACGGTTAACCGCGTCCAGTTGGGCTTCGGCTGCCGAGGCGGCGGCCCGGGCCTGGGCGACGGCCAGTTTCAGCGGTCCGGTGGCGAGGGTGGCGAGGACTTCGCCCTTCTCGACCGTGTCCCCGTCCGCCACCGTCACCTTGGCGATGGTGGCAGCGGCGGACGGGTAGACGCCGGCGGTGTGCGCGGGCGCGAGGGTGCCGGACGCGCTGACGGTGGCCGTCAGCTCGGCGTGTTCGGCAATCGCGGTCTCGACCTCGGGACGGCTGTTGGTCACCGAGTAGGCGTAGCCGGCGCCGAGGGCTAGCACGGCTGCGGCCGCGATGCCGGTGGTGACCAGGGTCTTGCGGTTCATGCTGGGGTCCTAACCGGATGCGAGTAGAGCTGTTCGATGGCATTGACGAGTTCGGGTGGGATCGGGACGGCGTAGCTGCCGTCCGGGACGCCGAGGATGCGCTCCTGGGCTTGGGAGATGGCTGCGCCGCCGGCGGTCATGACCTGCACGAAGGCGGTCGCGTCCGGGGATTGAAGTGCGCGGCGCCAGAGTTGGTCGGCGGCGTCGAACCAGAGCAGCAGGATCAGGTCGGTGGCCGCGCCTGCGTCCGCGACGTGGAAGGAGCCGTCGGCCACCCCGGCGGCGATCACCGGTTCCAGCACGGCGCGAGCGCGCTCCCGCCAGGCGTCGAACAGCCGATGCCGGAGCGCGAAGTTCTCCGCTCGATAAAGGAATGCCGCGTAGCCGAGGTCGGCCTGCCCGGACTTGTAGGCGGCGGACGCGGTCATCAGCCGGCCGAGCCGGTGCGCGCCGTCCCCGGCCACGCCGTCGATCGCTTCGGTGAGGTGGTTGAAAAGCGACTCGCCGAAGCGTCCGACCAACTGCTCCTGCAGGTCGGCTTTCGAGCCGAAGTAGTGGTAGAAGGTGCCCTTCGCCACGCCCGCGGTCTGGGTGACCTGTTCGACGCTCATCGCCTCGAAACCATGGCTGCGGCAAAGCTCGAATGCGACGTCGAGCAGTTCTTCGCGCCGCACCAGCGGATGCTTGGTGATTCGAGCCATCCGTCCTCCGTTCGTTCCCTGGGCCTGGTCACCCGTCTTCGCAGAGTGGACCGAAGCTCGCCGTCCTGGCGCGAAACCGTCCACCTTGGCTGAGGGCTGGCTTCACTGACCGACCGTCGGTCAGTCTACTCGTTGGTTGATGCTTTGCGGCCTGAAAGGGCGCGGTCAGGAGCGAAGAATCGCGACCAGATCGGGTGGCATCCGGCCAGCCGCGGACCCCTGCCGCGTCCACTCGGGGAAGGCGTCCAGCCAGCCGAGGAGGCCGCGCACGAACGCCCGGTGCTCGGGTTCCAGCTCGGCCACAATCGGACGCCAGTTGGCCGCCAGCGCGGATGCGGCCGCATTCGGCACATAGCCGGCCGCGACGCCAGGAGCGGGCCGCAGCGGCAGGCCCAGGTCATTGCGCACCAGGTCGCCAAGCGACCATTTCGTGGGGACGCCGACGCGGGCGAGGTCGAAATCCAGTGCGGTGATCGCATGCGCGTCGAACTCTGCGGAGTGCTCGCCCCAGGCTTCAGCCGCCAGCCAGGTCCCGAGCAACGCCCAGGCCGCAGTCAGTCGCTCCGGGGGCACATGTCTGCCCGCGAGCATCAGGTCGAGCACGGTCCGGCCGGGCGTGTCCGGGCGGATGATCGGTGCACCGGGCTGGCGAAGGAACACCGGTCCCAGCTTGCCCAACAGGCCCTGGCTGGGGACGCTCGCGGTCGTGGTGGTGCGAGCGGCGATCGCCCGGAGCCGGTCGGCCAGTTCGCTGGGCGCCCCGAAGAATTCGCGAACCTCGGTGATCGCGATCGCGAAGAGGCGCACCGACCCCATGAGTCCAGGGTAATCTAGGACGCATCACCGGTTGCCGGTTGCGTCCCTGCCGCCGGCGGTCCCGGGCGCGTCGGCGGGCATAGATTGGGGTGCGTGAACCCGCGGTCCCGACGCCTGATCGTCACCGGCGCACTGTTGGCGCTGATCGCCCTGGTGATGCTGGGAACGCTGCTCGGTCTGGGCCGGTAGGCTCCGCCTCATGATCGAGGGGGCACGCCGCATTCTGGTGAGCATGGCCGCGGCGTTCCTGCTGACGCTCTGCGCCGGGGTTCAATCCGCATTTGCCGAGACGCCGACGCCAACACCGGTTGCGACAGCTGCGGCGACGACTGGCTCGGACACGACCGCGGACGCTCCCGACGTCGCGCCCGACAACTCGGCAGTGGTCTGGGCGCTGGGCGCTGCCGGAGTATTGGCCGTCATTGCCGGCGCGGTGGTCTTCCTGCGCCGCAACTGAAGCGGATAGGCCCGGGGTGCCGGCGAAACGGGACAATTCGCGCTCCGCGTGGCCCGAACTTGCCGGTAAACGAAATCAACGCGCCACTAGGGGCAGGTTTGTCCCGTTCGGGTTCGGGGAAGCCGCCAGCGGCTCAGGCCAGTTCGTTGAGGTCGATCGGCACCCGCCGAAACAGCGCTCCGAACTCGGCCAGCACCCGTGCGTTGGGGTCCGGCACGGACAACGGTCCCAGCCGTCGCTCAACCTGCGCCAGGCGCGCCAGCTCCGGGAGCGCCAGGACGCTGGCCACCGCGGCCCCGTCCCCGCCCAGAGCCAGGGCGTCAAGACGTCCGGCCTCGCCAACCAGTAGGTCGGCCGCGTCCCGTCCGGCGGCCTCGAAGGAACGCTCGGCCTGGTTCGCCCGGCGCCGCGCGTAGCGCTGCTGCGACCAGCCGCCGGCCTTGGTGCGTCCCTGCACGTAATGGCTGCCACGGCGTCCGGCCACCAACTCGCTGCCGACGAAGATTCCGACCGCATGCGCCTTGCGCCGCACGATCAGCGCACCCACCCGGCGCGGACGCGCGAACGCCGCGACCACCTCAGCCAGCGGGTCGCCTTCCGGCAGGGGCCCCCAGAGCAGTCGGACGCGAGCCGCAGCCCCGTCCGCAGCCTGCAGGACGAGCGCGTCGGTATCTACTTCGACCGCAGGCGTGCCATGCCGTTCCGCGAAACCGGCCAGCCACCCGGCGAGCCGATCCGGCGGCACAGTCACGGTACGGGGCCACGTGGTCGAGCTCATGGCTATAGTCTGACCTCAATCGCAGAGGAGGATGATGAGCGACCTCATCGACACCACCGAGATGTACCTGCGAACCATCTACGAGCTCGGGGAAGAAGGTGTGCCGCCGCTGCGTGCGCGGATCGCCGAACGACTCAAGCAGAGTGGGCCGACCGTCTCCCAGACGGTGGCTCGGATGGAACGCGACGGGCTGGTCTCGGTGCACCCGGATCGGCACCTCGTGCTGTCCGAGCACGGGCTGGAACTGGCCATGCGGGTGATGCGCCGGCATCGTCTGGCTGAGCGCCTGCTGATCGATGTGATCGGGCTGGAATGGTCGCTGGTCCACGAGGAGGCCTGCCGCTGGGAGCACGTGATCTCCACCGACGTCGAACGGCGGCTGGTGGCGATCCTCGATCACCCGGTGATGTCGCCGTACGGAAACCCGATTCCCGCGCTCGAGGAACTGGACGTCGATCCGGCGCCGGAGTCGTTCCTGGACGGCACCGAGCTGTTGTCCTTCAGGCTGGCGGACGGTCAGGCGCACGAGGTCGTGTTGCGGCGGATGAGCGAGTCGATCCAGTCCGATCCGAAGCTGCTGGCCGCGCTGGCTGAGGCCGGCTGCGTGCCGGGCAGGCCGGTACGCGCGTCCATTCTCGGCAGGAACCTGCTGTTGGGCAGCCAGAACGAGGTGATCGTGCCGGCTACGGTGGGCGACCACCTGTTCGTAGCGCCGGAGTAGCCGGAGGAGACGGAGCAGGCGGGGCTGGAGCCCAGCGGACGGGAATAGCCGACGCGACCGGGACGTTCTGAACCACGTACCCGATCGTGAGGATTGTCCATGGCAACCATTGCCCTGACCGAAGCCGAGTTCGGCAAGACCATCACCGGAAATGGCATCGTTTTCGTCGATTTCTGGGCCGCCTGGTGCGGCCCGTGCCGGATGTTTGGCCCCGTGTTCGAGGCAGCGTCCGAGGCGCATCCGGACGCCGTGTTCGCCAAGGTCGACACCGATGACCAGCGCGGGCTCGCCGGCGACCTGGACATCAGCTCCATCCCGACGCTGATGGCCTTCCGCGACGGCTACCTCGTTTACCGCGAGGCCGGGGCGCTGAACAAGAGCCAGTTCGAGCACCTCGTCCAGCAGGTGAAGGCGCTCGACATGGCGAAGCTCAAGGCCGAAGCCGGCCTGGGTTCAGCCGCCGATGCCGGACGCGATGATGCCGGTGACGATCACTGAGGTGATGGTGACCGTGGAGAAGCCGGCGACGATCATCTTCGGCAGGATCGCGCCCTCGATGGCGGCGACCTCCTCCGGGGTCTCACCGGCGCCCTTCGCTGCCTCTTGGGACAGGATCATCGTGCCCGGGAAGCCGTACAGCGAGGTCAACCCGATCGCGATCGACATCGGGATGCTGTAGCCGAGCAGCTTGCCCACCACCCCGGCGAACAGCGCGATGCCGATCAGGCCGAACACGAACACCAGCAGCAGCGGCCAGGCCAGCGCCAGCAGGTCGGCCGGACGCAGCGTCGCCAGCGGCCCGAACACCATGATCAGGATGGCCAGCATCATCAACCCGTAGGCGTCGATCCCGCTGAGCACGGACGGCTTGAACACGCCGGTCGCGCGCAGGGTGATGCCGAAGATCAGGGCGACCACGAAGGTGTTCAGCACGCCGCCGGTGATGTTGCTGATCCAGATCGCCAGCAGCACCACGACACCCACGCAGAACAGCGTCCCCGGGGTCGTCCGCAGGAAGTCGGGCAGCATCCCCTTCGACTCGGTCTTGGTCTCGTCGGCCGCGGCCACCTCCAGGCGTCCGGCGCGGTACTCGTCCTTCAGCCGGGCGGCCTCCTTGCGCAGGATGATCGAGGTGAGCGGGAAGCCGATCAGGCCCTGCAGCGCAGCGATCAGCACCGGGAAAGCTGCGACCGTGGTCAGGCCCACACCGAGGGCGGCCTCCTGCACCAGCAGTACTGAGATGGTGCCGCCGGAGAGGGCGCCGATGCCGGCGATCATGAAGTCGCGTCCGGTGGCGAGCAGGTCGCCATAGTCGTCGAAGCGCGGAGTGCCGGTGCCGAAGATCATGGTGGCCACCCACAGCAGCACGCCGATGCCGAGCACGGTGGCGATGCCGATCAGCAGCGTCTTCCACTGCTTCTTGAAGTCGTCAAGGCTGATCACCGTGCCGAGGTGGACGATGATGAAGCCGACCACCACCCCGGCCAGCCCCAGCAGCGAGGACGCGGTGAGCAGGTCGGGCGGGAAGATGCCGGTCATGAAGCCGATCAGGAAGATGATCGAGGCCACGAACAGGCTGGACAGCAGCGATGCGGTCTTCTTCGCCACCCAGTCGCTGACGGTCCACACCAGCATCACCACCACGAAGGCGAGTACCGGATTCATCTGATTGCTCCTTGCTAGATAGTGCTGGGTCGACTAATTGTCATTCTGGGGCAGCGGGCTCGCGTCCGCTTGGTTGGGGTGGGGTTTCGCACGCGTGCTGCCGGGATGGAACTGCGACAGCAGCACCACCCCGAGCCCGGCGACTGCGGCAAACAGCAGCATCAACATGCCTGCGCCGGCGGTGATGTTCACGCCTTCACCAAGGACGCCGATGCCGAACGCCACCCCGGCCACCGGACCGGCGGCGTTCAGGGTCCCGACCACGATCTCGGCAGGCCCGGACGCATACCCCTGCTGGATCCACATCCCGGCCAGCACCGCGCCCGCGACGATGGACGCGGCCAGGAACCAGAACGTGGCCGAGCCGAGCCAGGGCCGGGTGGTCGCGTAGTGGCCGATCGCCTTGACCACGCCCGACTCGGCGCCGTAGATGATCGCAGCGGCGCCCGACCAGGCCAGGCAGCGCCAGTCGAGTGGCCCGCGGGCGCCGGCGAGGGCGAAGCCGCCCGCCACGGCAAACCCGACGAGCGTGCCCAGGACCAGCCAGCCGTCGTTCAGCACCGGGTACGGCGCGGCGTGGTTGATCGCCACCCAGGCGAAGGCGGCGGTGCCGGCGACGGTCAGCGCTGCCGCGCCCCACATCTTCGGGGTGATCGTGGCGCGGTGCACCCGCGCGGCCAGCAGGATCGTCCACGGCACGGCCAGCACGCCGATTGGCTGCACCACGGTAACCGGAGCCAGCAGCAGGGCGACCATCTGCACCACCGCCCCGGTCCCGGCGAGGACCAGGCCGGTGAGCCAGCGTGGATTGCGGATCACCGCCAGCAACTGCTTGCCGCTCAGCTTCGCTCCCGGCTTGGGCGCGGCCTCGTCCGCCACCGCGGTGTGCTGCACCACCGACGAGATCGCGAGGATCACCGAGGCGAGCACCGTCAGGACGACGGCCAGGGGAATGTTCTGGTTCACGGCAGCCGCTCAGAACGGCCAGACGAACGGCACCCAGAAGACCGCGACCAGCACGAACAGCACCAGTAGCGGCAGGCCGAGCTTCCAGTAGTCGGTGAAGCGGTAATCGCCGGGCTCCATCACCATGGTGTTGGCCGCGGTCGCCACCGGGGTGAGGAACGATGCCGCCCCGGCCACGGTGAGGGCCATCATGAACGGCAGGACGGAGACGTTCAGGTCGGCCGCCAGGACCACACCGATCGGCGCCATGATCAGCACGGTCGCGGTGTTGGAGATCAACTGGCCCAGCACGACGGTCAGGATGCACAGCGCCAGCAGCGCGAGCCGGGGGGAAGCGCCGCCGATCAGCTCGAGCAACCCCTTCGCGATCAGGTCGGCGGTGCCGGTGGAGATGAACGCGGTGGACAGTGGGATCATGCCCGCGACCAGCACCACGGTCGTCCACGAGACCGCCCGGTAGGCCTGGTTCGGGGTCAGCACTCCGGTCAGCACGATCGCGCACGCGGCCAGCAGGCCGGCGATCGCGGCGGGCACCACCCCGGTCGCCAGCAGCACGACCATCGCGGCCAGAATGCTGATCGCGCGCTTGGCGCCCACGCCCAGCGGCACCGAGCGGCGCAGGTCGGACGGATCGTCCACCACCAGCACCTCGGGCCCGGCGGTGTGCTCGGCGAGGTGCTCCCACGAGCCGCGCAGCAAGAGGGTGTCGCCGACCTGCAGACGCGCGTCCGGACCTTCGACGTCCTCGCCGCCGCGCTGCAGACCGAGCACGACCAAATCAC
>ERZ724512.1732-NODE-1732-length-10165-cov-7.071810_pt1 | contig 10165 bp, 9 predicted proteins | sample MGYA00376045_ERZ724512 | MGnify/ENA primary metagenome ERZ724512 (study PRJEB28724, sample SAMN07190883) | activated sludge metagenome | isolation source: activated sludge of sewage treatment plant in Hong Hong | place: Hong Kong | collected 2016-03-17 ... | reverse complement strand
ATGACGAGTTCGTTTCCGCTGTCGAAGCGCAGCACCACGACTTCGAGGAGGCGGCCAGTGGAGTCGAAGCCAAGGCGCAGTTTGCCGCGCGGGGCTGTCGTCCTCCAGGTTGGCGACGAACACGGCGTGCTCGGCGGCATGGAGGGCGTCCTCCGCAGCGATCCCGTGCTTTCGTGCGGAGTCGTGACCTTCACACGACGTAGGAACGGATGGCCGCCCGGATCGCCTCCGAACGACTCACGTGGTCACGCTCGGCACGTTCTGTCAGCGCGGCGAGCAGGGTCGCGTCGATACGGACCGGGACGACCTGCCCGGGTCCGTCCCCGATCGGCTTACGGCCACGCTTGCGCAGCTGCTCAACGTCATAGCCGCGTTCGGCCTCGTCAGCCCAGTCCTGGATGTCCTGCTCGGTGACGGGCTTGCCTTTGATCTGCTCCACAACAAAAGCGTAATACGAATAGATGTCAGGGGAAAAGCGAGCCGCCTGCCACGCACCACACCGGACGGCGAACACTTGGGTACCTGATCGACTATCTGATGTCACCTGTGCCCAACCAACGCCCACCGCCTCCGGGAACCGCCACGCACCAAACCGACGTAACCTCTCACCATGACCGTCTCGCAATGGTGGAACCATGTCGACGCTGCCACTCAGGAGTGGCTGATGGACCACAACGGCGAGGATCTCGCACCCGAGGTGGCCGCGGCGATCATCGCGGCTGGTGGCTGGGCAACTAGCAACGAGCCCCTGCCTGACGAGGACGTCGACTGGATCGAGGCAACCGCGAACGGGGAGTGAGCCGAAGCCGGTCCGCGGTAACGCGACGGCGCGTACCGTTGGAACGGAGGCCCTCATGAACGAGCAGTTCGACGTCATCGTGGTCGGGTCCGGGACCGGGATGCTGGCCGCACTGACGGCCGCCGATGCCGGCCTTTCAGTGCTGGTCGTGGAGAAGTCCGAGTACTTCGGCGGGTCGACCGCCCTGTCGGGGGGAGGCTTCTGGATCCCCACCAACGGGCTACTGCCTCAAGGCAGCGACAGCCGGGAACGCGCCGAGGAGTACCTGCGCAACGTCGTCGCCGGCGAGACCCCGGACGACCGCTGGCTGCCCTTCCTCGAACACGGCCCGGCCGCCGTCGACGTGCTGCGCCGGATGACCCCGCTGCGCTTCATGCACATGACCGACTACGCCGACTACTTCCCGGAAACCCCGGGCGGTTCGGCAACCGGCAGAGCCATGGAACCGGCCCCCTTCAACGCCAAACTCTTGGGCGAGGATCGCTCTCGCTTACGACCACCGGCCATGGCCGCGCCGTTCCCGATGCCAGTCAGCGGTCGCACGTATCGCTGGCTGAATCTGGTCGCCCGCAAACCCAAGGGCGCCGTCACCGCTGCGAAGCTGCTGGGGCTGGGAGTCGGCGGCATGGCGATCGGCCGCGAGTACATCGCGGGCGGTGGGGCGCTGGCGGCCGGGCTGTTCGCCGGGCTCCGCGCCCGCAACGTCCCGGTCTGGTTCGACTCCGCGCTTGACGAACTCCTTGTGGAAGACGGGCGCGTCGTCGGTGTGGTGGTCAACGGCAGACCGCTGCGCGCCAATCGCGGCGTGATCCTCTCGGCTGGCGGCTTCGACCGCAACGCTGACTGGCGCCACAGTCACCAGTCCGAACAATTGGACACGTCGTGGGCATTTGGCAACCCGGCCAACACCGGTGAGGTCATCGCCGCGGCGCAGGCCGTGGGCGCGGACCTGGCGTTCATGGACGAAGCCTGGTGGTTCCCAGCCGTGCCCATCCCCGGCCCGATGCCAGGAACGCTGCTGGCCGAACGCTCGCTGCCCGGGCAGATCATCGTCAATCAGGACGGCGACCGGTTCATGAACGAGGCGGTCAACTACATGACTGCCGGGCAGCATCTGATCAAGCAGCAACTGCCGGTCTGGATGATCTTCGGCCAGCAGTTCCGGGACCGCTATCTGTTCGGCGCGGGGCTCTTCCCCCGCCAGAAGTTCCCGCAGTCCTGGTACGACAATGGCGTCGTCATGCAAGCCCTGACCATCGACGCACTCGCGCAGAGGGTCGGACTGCCCAACCTGCCGGCGACCGTCCAGCGCTTCAACCTGTTGGCCGCGGCCGGGCGTGACGACGATTTCCACCGCGGTGACAGCGCGTACGACAGGTACTACGGAGACCCGACGATCGCACCGAACCCGTGCTTGGGCCCGATTGGCCCCAAGCAGCCCTTCTACGCGGTCAAGGTGGTGCCCGGGGACCTCGGGACCTGTGGTGGCGTGCGTGCCGATGGTTACGCGCGTGCCCTGCGGCCCGACGGAAGTGTGATCGAAGGCCTCTACGCGTCCGGCAACTGCGCGGGCAATGCGTTCGGCCGCGTCTATCCCGGCCCGGGCGCGACCATCGGACAGGGGCTTACGTACGGCTATATCGCGGCTCGCCACGCCGCCGGAAGGCTCTAGGAGGCAAGGATGCAGATCCCGGCCAAGGTGTTCGTCGTCACGGGCGGAGGTAACGGCATCGGCCGCGAGGTCGCGCTGCAACTGCTGGGCAGGGGCGCCAAGGTGGCTGCTGTCGACCTCAGCGAGGAGGGCCTGGCCACCACTCGGGAAGCGGCTGCTTCCTATGGTGACCGCCTCTCGACGCACACCCTGAGTGTCGCCGACCGGGCGGCCGTCGACACCCTTCCCGACGCGGTCGTCGCAGCGCACGGACACGTAGACGGTGTACTCAACATTGCCGGCATCATCCAGCGTTTCGTGCACGTCGAGGATCTGTCCTTCGAGGAGATCGAACGGGTCATGAACGTGAACTTCTACGGCACGTTGAACATGGACAAGGTGTTCCTGCCACTGCTCAAACAACGGCCCGAGGCAGTCCTGCTGAACGTGTCCAGCATGGGTGGGCTGGTACCGGTCCCGGGTCAGGGGGCTTATGGCGCGAGCAAAGCGGCCGTGAAACTGCTGACCGAGACGTTGTACGCAGAACTGCAGGGCACGTCGGTGTCGGTGATCGAGGTGTTCCCCGGTGGGGTCGGAACTGACATCGCCGGCAACTCCGGCGTCGATGTCGCCGCGCTTGCGGCCAAGGCGGGCAAGACACCGAAGGTGACCTCCGTGGAGGACGCTGGACGCATCATCGTGGAAGCCGTTGCGGACGGCCGCTTCCGGGTACTGATCGGCAACGACGCCAAGATGCTGGACCGGCTGTCCCGGATCGCGCCGCGCCGGGCGATCACCACCGTCGCAGACCAGATGAAGAAGTTGCTCGGTTAGCGGGATGGCGCCGCGAGGGGAGCGGTCGACACCCCCCTCGCGGTTGCATTAATCAGCGCTCGACGTCGCCCCGCCATGCGCCCGTCGCCGAACCACGGCTCTCGATGAACTCCTTGAACTTGGCCAGATCCGCCTTCACGCGGTGATCGTCGGCCCCGACCACACTGCCTGCCTTCTCGACCACGGTGTCCGGTTCCCAGTCGATCTGCACCATCACCTTGGTGCTGGTGTCGGACACATGATGAAAGGTCACCACCCCCGCGTTGGTCTTGCCGTCGATGCTGCGCCAAGCCACCCGCTCCTCGGGGTGCTGCTCGGTGATCTCGGCGTCGTACTCCCGCTCGACACCGGCGATCTTGGTCTTCCAGTGCAGGTGGGTGGCGTCGGTCTGAGTCACCGACTCCACACCCTGCATGAAGCGGGGGAAGTCCTCGAACTGGGTCCACTGGTCATAGGCGACGCGGATCGGCACGTCGACCTCGATGGATTCTTCGATAGTTGCCATGCGCGCCAAATACCCCCCACAGAGCGGGACATGCGCAGGGTGAGATTGCCCACACCGTCGGAACTATTGGCTTTGGATCTTTCCGGTCGTCGGCAAGCGCCTCTAGCGGGTGCAGTGGCGATCGGTTAGCACGCTGGGCATCGGTGAGCACGCCGGAGGCCCAAAAGCCGCCCGTGATGCTCACGGATGCCCGGAATGCTCACAGATCGGAGGTGGCGTTGGCAGACACGCGAAACATCCGAGTTAGGGGTCGGTCGCCGCAGGTGACCACCCACGTGCGCTGTCGCCACCCGCCAACTGCACGCGGCTCCAACCTCAGGCCGCAGGGCTACCCCAGACGCCGCTGCGCCGGTCGCGTGGAGGACCGGCGCGATCGGCTGATCTCAGCGAGCCAGCCCCCAGGCTTTGAGCTGTGGCCGCCAGTGCTTGTGGTTGCCCGCAACGGCCTGCGGCGGCACCAGTTCGCGCGCGGCGTGCCGCAGGATCAGGTAGGCGATCACCGCCCAGATCAGCGCGAATACGGCCAACCCCACGGCTTCCGTAACCAAGCCTGACGTCAGCGCAGGGAAACTCGCCGAGTTGTTAGGTGTCCCTTTGCTGAACGTGGCGATCCCGTCGTGGATCGAGTGCTGGGCCATCGCGATCACGTAGCCGGCCAGCCCGATGACAGTGAGCACCCGCTGCCGACGCCAGGCTCCGAGCCAGATCATGGCTCCCGCGACACCGGTCCAGAACGGGTGGCCCAGTTCGGAGATCGGCCGGACGAGTCCCATGAAGAACGCACCCCACCCCTCACCCAGCCATGCCGTGTAGAACACGCCTTCCAGCGCACCGAACGTGGCACCACTGACCACCGTCAGCAGGAAGCCAGCGCGGGGGTCCTTGTAGACGGCAGACCCGAAGGCCAGCAGCAGCACCGGCACCAGCAGCTTCGACGTCTCCTCCACCGGTCCCGCCAGCCAGAGTTCGCCCTTGAACGAGACCATCTTGGGAAGGACGTACTCCTCGATAGTGTGCGCCAAAAGCACCGCGACCGTTCCTGCCACCACCCCCCATGCCAGCAGGCGCCGGAAATCCGGCAACGCGTCAAACCGCAAATGCGGAACGAAGATCGCCACCGCACCAGCCATGAACACCGTGAACCCGACGATCGACAACAGCGCCATTGCGCGACTGCCGGAATCGGAGGCCAGATAAGCGGGAACGAGCACCAGGAGTTGCCCGGCCACCATCAACCCGAACCACGGGTGCCGCAGGAAGGGCAAGAACCCGTGCTTCGGCAGCGGGATGGCAGGTGTTCCCGGCGACTCGACCGGCTGCCCGTCCCATGCGTGGCCGTCCCAGCCGGCAGTGGTGTTCTCGAGGCCGAAGGGATATTGCTGTGTGTCATTGAGAAGGGTCACAAGTGTGGGTTCGACCCTTGATCTTGGACTCTTTAGCGACGCACAAATAGATCTTGTGCCATACCATCTGGGGGGCACTTTCAGGCCGGGAACGCAGGTGTGAGCTGCAAGCGTCGGTCGGGCGGGTACGTCTCCCAACTGCGTCGTTGTCTCGGGCATTGCGTCTGATCCCGCCGCCTCGACAACGCATTCCGGTGAAGGGGGCCCGGCCTCAATCCCGGCCGAACAGATCCCGCGTGTAGACCTTGTCGAGTACGTCGCGGATCTCGTCATGCACACGGTTGGCCACGATCACCGAGGAGCGCCGCTTGAACTCCGCGAGGTCGCGCACGATCTCACTGCTGTAGAAGTCGTCGCCTTCCAGCACGGGCTCATACACGATGACCTCGACACCCTTGGCCTTCAGCCGCTTCATGATCCCCTGCACGCTGGAGGTCCGGATGTTGTCAGAGCCCTCCTTCATCACCAAGCGGTAGATCCCCACCACCTCGGGGTCACGTGCCAGGATCTGTTCGGCCACGAAATCCTTGCGAGTGCGGTTGGACTCGACCACCGCGCGGATGAGGTTCTGAGGGACGTCGCGGTAGTTGGCCAGCAGTTGCTTGGTGTCCTTGGGCAGGCAGTAACCGCCGTAGCCGAACGACGGGTTGTTGTAGTCCTGACCTACCCGGGGATCCAGGCTCACCCCCGCGATGATCTCCCGACTGTCCATGCCGTGAATGGCGGCAAACGTATCGAGCTCGTTGAAGTAGGCGACCCGCATTGCGAGGTAGGTGTTGGCGAACAACTTGATCGCCTCTGCCTGACGGGAGTCGGTGAGCAGGACCGGGGGATCCGGAATCAGAGCGCCTTCGGCCATCAACTCCGCAAACCGTTGCCCCGCTTGCGACTTCTGTCCGACGACGATTCGCGACGGGTACAGGTTGTCGTGCAGGGCCCTGCCCTCGCGCAGGAACTCGGGCGCGAACAGGATGCCGTCGTAACTGTGTTCGGAACGGATCCGCTCGGTGAATCCCACCGGAATCGTGGATTTGATGACGATCGTGGCCTGCGGGTTGAGTTTGCGCACCTGGGTGATGACGGACTCGACGGAGTCAGTGTTGAAGAAGTTGCTGTCGGGGTCGTAGTCGGTCGGGGTCGCGACGATCACGAAGTCCGCCTCGTCGAACGCCTCCACCGGATCCAGGGTCGCGTGCAGGTGCAACGTCCGCTCGGCCAAGTACTCGCCCAGGTCCGCATCCTCAATGGGGCTGCGGCGCGCGTTGATGGCAGCCACGCGCTGCGGGTCGACGTCGAGAGCCGCCACGTCGTGGTGCTGAGCGAGGAGGACGGCGTTGGACAGACCGACGTAGCCCATGCCCGCGACCGCGATCTTCATGGCCACCCCTTCCGCTGGTTCGCACTATAGGCGCGGGCCTGGCAAATCCATTAGTCTCCACCCATGAAGATCAGCCCCGCAGTCATCGCCGTCGCCCTCGTCGCCCCGGCCCTGGTGGCCGCGCCCGCTGCCGCCGCCACCAACACGGTCAAGGTCAAAGTCTCACTGGACAACTGCACCAACTGCGAGGTCATGGCCACGTGGAGCAAGGGGGGCACTGTAAACAGCAAGTTCAAGAGCTCCTCGAAGGTCACCAAGGCCGACAACGACACGGTGTCCTTCAAGGTGCCCAAGGGCTACTGGCTGTACTTCACTGCCACGAGCCCGGACGCGGCAGTCGACGCGGCCTCGGTCCTCGTCACGCAGTACGTGGGCCAGAAGCAAGGGGCCTCGGTGTCGCTGAAGCAGGCACGCAAGGGCACCAACGGCGCCTACTTCTGCATGATCGCCGCGAAGGGAACCATTCAAGCCTCGGCTGGCATCGTGAAGGCCAAGGGCGCAGATCTGCTCGCGGTGTGGGCCAGCCCGCAGTTGCAGGCGCAGGGCAAGAATCTGCCGGGCAAGGACAGCATCAAGGGTGTGTACGGCACCCAGAACACCCTGCCCTGCAAGGGGTAGATTCCGCGCACAACCTGCCGAAAGGGGCCAGATACGGCCCCGATCCCCACGTTTGCCAGAAGCCCTCACACAGAACGGTGGAATCGGGTCACATCTGGCCCCGATCCACACGTTTGTGCCGTGATCCAGCTCCGCAACCAGTGATCCTCGACCACTAGCCTGAACCACGTGAAGATCGTGGGCGCCGTTCTCGCGCTCGGACTGATCGGGGGCGTGGCATGGGCACAGACCCCGGCCCAGCATCCCGCAGCGGACTCCAAGACCGAGGCGGGCGCACCCTGGCCAACCATGCGCCACGATCTGCGCAACACCGGAGCCAGTGACCTCCCGGGCATCGACCCCGGCACACAGCCGTGGACGTTCCAGACCGGCAAAGGCATCTTCTCCACCCCCGTGGTCGCAGCCAACGGCACCGTCTACATCGGCTCGGCGGACCGCAACCTCTACGGACTCGATGACAAAGGCAAGGAGGTCTGGCGCTTCGAGACCGGCGAGATCATCGACACTGCGCCGGCCCTGCTGGACGACCAGTCTCTGATCATCGGCTCCGGCGACGAGAACATGTACAAGGTCAGCACCGACCCCGCGATTCCGGCCCACCAGCGGGTGGTGTGGACGTTCAAGCCCACGCTGCCAACGGTGGAAGGCCAACTGGTCAACTGGTGGGAGGGCAGTCCGAACGTCGGCCCCGATGGCGTCATCTACCAGGGCAACACCGGCGGCGGCGCTTATGCGGTGAACCCGGACGGCTCGGCGAAGTGGGCCTACCAGGCGCAGAACTCGGTGTGGACCGTCCCAGCAATGGCCGACGACGGCACGACGTTCTGGGGATCGCTGGACCTGCGGATGTTCGCGCTCAACAGCGGCGGCGAGCAGAAGTGGCAGCGCACGACTCTGGGCTACGTCACCTCCTCACCGGCCCTGTCCGGAAACACCCTCTTCGCGGGGTCGTTCGACAGCAACGTGTACGCGCTTGACGCAGGCACGGGAGCCGTGAAGTGGAAGTACCAGACCGGCGACCACATCTACTCCTCCCCGGCACTGCTCGAGGAGAACGGGCAATTGCAACAGGTGATCGTCGGCTCCGGTGACGGCCTGCTCTACAGCCTGGACCCGAACGGCGACGTGCTGTGGACCTACGACGCGGGCGCGCCGATCCGCAGTTCACCGGTGATCGGCCAGGCTCCCGTCGCCGGCGGTTCCCCGATCGTCTACGTCGGCGCCGCGAACGGCCGAGTGCTGGCAGTCAACGCCAACGACGGCAGCTTGCGCTGGTCGTTCGACACCACCTCCCAGGACCCGGCACTAGCCAGCCGCAACCAGCTCAACTCCTCGCCGGCCTTGGGCAAGGGCGGGGTCTACATAGGTAGTCAGGACGGCGCGGTCTGGTTCGTGCCGTACGACTATTGCCTGCGTCCGGCCCAGGATCCCCGCTGCACGACGCAGGAACTGCCCGCCGACGGCCAGTTCGTCTTCGGCGTGGACGTCGGTGGCGGGCTGGCGCGGCAGGACCAGCAGGTCGCGATCAGCCCCGCGGGCTACATGACCGGTCGCGTGGTCGTGCGGCAGGGCGGCCGGACGATCCCCGCTCGGCTGGTGCCCGCGCCCGACGTGCAGAAGTTGGTAACGGTCGAACCGCGGGTCCCGGTTGACGTGTCGGTGTCCGGGGATGGCCGGTACGTCTTCGTGCGGCCGCTGCGCATGCTGGCCGCCGACACCACGTACCGGGTCACGATCTCGGGACTCGCGACGACCGGCGGTTCCCGGCTGGGCAACGTCGACCTCGGGCCCGGTGACCTGCAGCCGTTCACCGGCAGCTTCTCAGTGCGGACCAGCGACGACGGGACAGCCTGGAATCCTCAGGTCAATCTCGACGACACGTCCGGGCTGTCACTGTCCCGGCTGGCCGTTCCCATGCCGCCGATGCTGACCAGCCTGAACCAGATCGGCTTCGACTTCTACGACTGGATCGGGGGCGCCGTACGCACCGATCGCAACAACACCGTGGTGTGGTTCGTCGGCGCGAAACGCGACCAGGACGGCCGCATCGTCGCCGACCCGGCTGCGCGCTTCTCGTTCCCGGTCGTCGGCCGGCAGCGGGGCGGGACGTTCGAGTTCAACGCCAGTGGTGTGAACCTGTGGTTCACGTTCGGCCCGGTCCCGCTGCAGCGCTTCGACCTACGCGGGACGTTCGGGGCCGACGGCGTGATCGAACCCACGTCGCAGTTTTTCGCGCAAGCGGTGTGCAAGGACATTCCTAGCTACGGTTCCCAGATCCCGGCGACCGGCATGTGTGATCCGCGGGGTGTGATCACGGCGGGCGGCACGTTCCTCGGTCAGACCGCGGCGAGCCCTGCCGTCCGCCGGGTACCGGGCCTCAAGATCGGTGATGTCACTTACGCCGACGGCAAGGTCTCCGCGACGATCGACGCGCCGGCGGGCTACGGGGCAGACCAGCACGTGGTGTCGATCCTGCTGCTGGACGCCCAGGATCGTCCGGTGCCGATCGACTATTACAGCTCCACGAAGGTGCGTTCGGAGGGCGACCGGATCACCGGAGTCGACGTCAGCGTGCCCTCCACGATGCCGGCGTCGTTCACGGCGATCGTCATGACCGACGCGTTCCCCGCCCGTCAGAAGGAGTTCGGGCCATGATCCGAAATCTGTTCGACGGGATTCTGGCCGTACTGCTCGCGGTAGTTATGGGCATCGCCATCGCCCTTGGGCTCGGCATGCTGGGACTGACCGATACCCCCTGGTGGCGGCTCGGTCCGTGGCTGGCAGGGCTGGGACTGCTGGGCGGCTGGCAGCAGACGGTGAGCTCGAATGTTGCGGGCGGCATCGGCTGGACCGTCACCACGGTCGGCGCGCCGCTGCTCGTCACAGGCGTCGTCGCACTCTTCGTGGCTTTGCGGGCCAAGCGCTCGACCTGGGTCGGACTGTTCCCGGCGGCGATCGGGGCTGGCGCCGCGGCTGC
>ERZ724512.1731-NODE-1731-length-10167-cov-4.731112_pt1 | contig 10167 bp, 7 predicted proteins | sample MGYA00376045_ERZ724512 | MGnify/ENA primary metagenome ERZ724512 (study PRJEB28724, sample SAMN07190883) | activated sludge metagenome | isolation source: activated sludge of sewage treatment plant in Hong Hong | place: Hong Kong | collected 2016-03-17 ... | reverse complement strand
TGCATGGCGCACGCGCGACCACCTGTGCCGAGACGCTGCCGAGGTAGCGGCGTAGCGGCGAGGCCCCGCGGGCGCCCATGATGATGTGGTCCACGTTGTTGTTGCGCGCATATTCGATGATCGCGGCGGCGGGATCGGGCGATTCGAACACGTGATAGGTAATGCGGTCTTCCGCGACCGGCAGCACGCGCGCCCAGTGCTTCAGATCGACCAGGCGCTGCAGATGCGGATTGCGCCCGTGCGCGTCCTGCATCGGATCGAGCGCGATGCGCGACGTCTTCAACACGTTGACGCAGGCAAACCGCGCGGTCCGCTCCGTGGCCAGCACGCGGCGCAGCGCGACAACGAGCGCATCGCGCAACCCTTCGGCCTCCGGCGACAGATCGATCGCGCCCATGATGATGGGCGAGCGGTCGAGCAGGTTGGCGGCGGGGCGCGCGCGCAGCGGCGGCGCGTTGCGATTGGCGAACCATCGCATGAAGACGGTCGCGGCGCCGTCGCGATTGCGCCGGCTGGCGCGCTCGGTGAGCACGACGTCATCCGGATGCTGCAACGCGAATCGCAATTGCGCCGCGGTTTCGTAGCGGGCGTCCGGCTTGATCTCGAGACAGCGCAGGATGATTTCCTGCAGCCACGGCGGCACGTCCGGATTCCACCAGAGGGGAGGAAGCGGATCGCGCCACAGACGCCTGCGCCATTCGGATTCGCGTTCCGGCTGGCCGAACGGATATTCGCCGGTGGCGAGGAGATACAGGATCACGCCGAGTGCGAATATGTCGCTGCGCGGATCATCGCGGGCGCGCCGCACCTGCTCGGGCGCGACATAGGCGCCGGTGCCGACCGGACTGTCGAACTCCTCGCCGATCAGATCGGGAAGCTGCAGGTGACGCGACAGACCGAAATCGATCAGCAGCACATTGTCGTTGTCGCGCTGAATGATGTTGCTCGGCTTCAGATCGAGATGAATGACGTGCTGCTGATGGATGTCGCGCAGCGCGCTCGCGACTTTGGCGCCGATGCGCGCGATTTCGTCGAAAGGCAGCGGCGCGACCTGGGTCGAAAGCGACTGCCCGGGGATGTGCTCCATCACGATGTAGGGACGCTCGAAATCGCCGGCGGCGACGAAACGCGGCACGTGCGGCCCGGTGAGCCGCGCGAGGATCATCTGCTCCTGCTCGAAGCCGACGATCGTCAACGGATCCTCGCCCCGGCGCAGAAGCGGGATCTTCATGATCAGCGGGATTTTGAGTCCGGCATGCGAGACCCGCCAAAAGTCGGCCATGCCGCCCGGCTCGAGTTGCTCGTCGAGGCGGAAGCCGTCGATGACGTCACCGACTTGAAGAGGGCGGCCGTTCAGCAAACGCAATGTCCCTGGTCAATATCCCTGATACAGGCGGTAGCTCAGCCCGATCGGAAGCCCGGCGTCGCGGATCTTATTGGCCGCGGTGTCGATGTCGTAGGGAACACGGATATAGGTCAACACGTCCTGGGCATCGTCGAGCATCGCATAACAGGCGGCCGGATTGTGGTCGCGCGGCTGCCCGACCGACCCGATCACCGCCAGCCAGCGGCGCCGCGCCGTCAGCGGAATCTCGACCCGGTCGATGGGATCGAAGCCGGCGAATTTGCCGGTGATGGACATGTGGAACAGGGTCGGCACGTGCGTATGGCCGCAAAAGGTCACATGCGCCTGGGTCGACACCAGCGAACGCGACGCGGAATAGAGATCGGCGACGTACCCCCACTCGGCGGGCGCAACGGGGTTCGCATGCACGTACAGATAGTCGCCGCGCCGCGCCGTCAGCGGCAACTCGCTGAGAAACTTGCTCTGTTCCGCGGTGAGCTTGGTCTTGGTCCACTCGATGGCGGCCGCGGCGTCTTCGTTCATGTCGGCGTTCTGGCCGACCGCCGCGGCGTCGTGGTTCCCGAGGACGGCGACCGCGCCCCGCTCCACGTAAGCCATTACCGAATCAACGACCCAACCGGGGTCGGCGCCGTAGCCCACGTAGTCGCCGAGGAAGACGTATTCGTCGACCCCGTTGCGCTGGGCGTGCTCGAGACAGGCCTCGAAGGCCTCGCGATTGGCATGGATGTCGCTGATGAGCGCTATTCGCATGGGTTTTCGTGATCGGCAGGGGCAGGAAACGTTTCTTTAAGTTTAACAGCAGTTAATCGCAAACGGTCTCGCACAGGCGAGGGCCGCCGGCGATGTCGCCTCCATTGACGCCCATATGAGCCCATGATATCCCAAACTATCCCAACGGGAGAGTGTCAACCGGGTTTGGGACACCCCTCAGGACCGGTCGATTTCCGGTCGCTGATTCGTCCCACCATCCGGTCGGCACGGTGTGTGCACGATTATGGACCGGTTTGTCGCGAACTGCACGTCGCGGCTCGACGCGAAAGGGCGGGTGTCGATTCCGGCGGCGTTCCGAGCCGTGCTCTCCCGCGGCGGATTCGAGGGGTTGTACTGCTATCCGAGTCTCGACCAGCCCGCGATCGATGCGGGGGGTCAGGCGTTGCTTGCGGACATCGAGCAGTTGATTGCGCGGTATGCGCCGTACTCCGAACAGCGGGAGGAACTGCTGGTCGCGCTGTATGGGCGAAGCGAAACGTTGAAGATCGACGGCGAGGGTCGGATTGTCTTGACGGACCTGCTGAAGAGCCACGCGGGAATCGGCGACTCGGTCAGCTTCGTCGGGCTCGGCAATCGCTTCCAAATCTGGGAACCGGAACAGTTCCGTGCGCATCTCGAGAAGGCCACGATCGCGGTGCGCGCGTTGACCAAGCGCCTGGGCTCAGAGCGCGGCACGCCGGGCGACGGAGCACGGGAATGATGACGGGCCGCGACACCCAAACGGGTGTCGCTGGCGGACCGGCTCGCCACATTCCCGTGCTCGCCCGGCAGGTGGTCGAATTTCTCGGCATACGCAGCCACGGCCTCTATATCGACGCGACGTTCGGCGGCGGCGGCTATACGCGCGCGATCCTTGCCGCCGCGGATGACGTGCAGGTGCTGGGCCTCGACCGCGACCGTACCGCGATCGCGCTCGGCGCCGGCCTGGTCGACGCGGCAGGCGGCCGGCTCACGCTGATGCAGAGCCGCTTTTCCGCGCTCGAAGAGGCGGCCGGCGGGCCCGGCCGCGCCGACGGCGTCGTCTTCGATCTCGGCGTTTCCTCCATGCAGATCGACAGCGCGGCGCGCGGCTTCTCCTTCCGGCTGGACGGACCGCTCGACATGCGCATGGGCGACGAGGGGCCGACGGCGGCCGATATCGTCGCTTCGGCTTCCGAGCGCGATCTTGCGTACATCATCGCGACGCTCGGCGAGGAGCGCCATGCGCGCGCCGTCGCCCGCGCCATCGTGCGCGCACGCGCCGAGCAGCCGATCCGCACCACCGGGGCGCTCGCCGAAATCGTCGCGCGCGTCGTGCGCATGCGGCCGGGCGATATTCACCCGGCGACGCGCACTTTCCAGGCGCTGCGCCTGATCGTGAACGACGAGTTGGGGGAGCTTGCCCAGGGGCTCCTCGCAGCGGAGCGCGCCCTCAAACCGGGCGGACGGCTCGTCGCCGTCGCGTTCCACTCGCTCGAAGACCGCATGGTCAAGACCTTCCTCGTCGACCGCAGCACGACGCCCGGGGTGTCGCGCCACCTTCCGGATGCGCCCCACGCGGCGGCGACGTTCCGCGTGCTGACCAAGCGTCCGGTGACTCCCGACGCCGACGAAACCGCCGCCAATCCGCGCGCACGCTCAGCAAAGCTGCGCGCGGCCGAACGAACCGAAGCGCCAGCCCGTGGATCCGATGTGCCGGGTCTCCCACGGCTGCCGACGCTCGCCGCGCTGATGCGGGGAGGCTGAAATGCGCCTGCTCAACCTGATCGTCGCCGCCGCGCTCGTGCTCGCCGCGGCCTATGTCTACAAAATCAAGGTCGCCGCCACCGTCGAAGCGGAGCGGGTGGCCAAGCTGCGAACGCAGATCCACCGTGAGCGCGATGCAATCGCCGCGCTTCGCGCGGAGACCGCGAAGCAGGAGAATCCAGGGCGAATTCAGTACCTGGCGGATCATTACCTCGCGCTCAAGTCGTTCGATCCGCAGCAGGTCAACACCGTCGATTCAATTCCGCTGCGGACCACCGACACCATCGAGCCGGAGGTCGAATCGTTCGCCTCCAGCGAGCCGAAAGCACCGGCCGAGACCGCGACCGGAAGCGTCCGCCAGCCCGTGCGTACGAGGTAAGCCATGAGCGACACCACCGCCGAGGCCAATCAACCCGCCGACGACGCCCAGACGAGCGCGCCGCGCGTTCCGCTGCTGCGCCGCATCACGCAAACGCTGCTGTACAACCAGAACGTCGACCGCGTGCGCAAGACCAAGGCGCGCATCGGGCTTGCGATACTCTGCTTCGCGCTGATCTACACGGTGATCGCGACGCGTCTCGTCCTGTTCGCCGTCGTGCCCGACAGTCATGCGGCGCGGCGCGTCGGGTCGAGCGATGCTCTCGCAACCGCGCGCCCCGACATCGTCGACCGCAACGGCGAAATCCTCGCCACCGACGTCAAAGTCCCGTCGCTGTTTGCCGAGCCGAAGCGCCTGATCGACGTCGACGAAGCGGTCGAACTCCTCACCGCGGTGATACCCGACCTCGATACGTCGGAATTGCGCGATCGCCTCGGCTCGAAGCGCGGCTTCGCCTGGCTCAAGCGCGAGATCAAGCCGAAGACGCAACGCGAGGTGCATCGCCTCGGCATTCCCGGCGTGGGCTTCCTCAACGAGAACAAGCGCGTCTACCCCAACGGGCGCGAAATCTCGCACCTGATCGGCCACGTCAATATCGACAATCAGGGAATCGCCGGCATCGAGAAGTGGCTCGACAACCGCGGGCTTGCCGACCTGCACCGCGCGGGCTTCGCCTCCGACCGGCAGCAGGAGCCGATCGAACTCGCGGTCGACCTGCGCGTGCAGCACGCGATGCGCGACGAACTCGCGGCCGGGGCGGAGAAATTCAAGGCCAAGGCCGCGGCCGGCGTGGTGCTCGACGTGCGCTCCGGCGAAATCGTCGCCATGGTCTCCTACCCCGACTACGATCCGAACAATCCCAAGGAGGCGCTCGATCCCAATCGCATCAACCGGCTCACCACCGGCGTGTTCGAGATGGGATCGACCTTCAAGGCGCTCACCGTGGCGATGGCGCTCGACGCCGGCAAGGCGACGCTCAATTCGTCGTTCGATGCGCGCGCCTCGCTTCGCTACGGCAAGTTCGCCATCAGCGACTATCACGCCCAGCATCGCGTGCTGACCGTGCCCGAGATCTTCACCTACTCGTCCAATATCGGCGCCGCCAAGATGGCGCTCGCGGTCGGGGTCGAAGGACATAAAGCGTTCCTGCGCAAGATCGGACAGCTCGATCGGATGCGCACCGAACTGCCGGAGAGCGCCGAGCCGATCGTCCCCAAGCGCTGGGGCGAACTCAACACCGTCACCATCTCGTTCGGGCACGGGCTTTCGGTTGCGCCGCTGCAGGCAATGATGGCGTTCGGCGCGCTGATGAACGGCGGCAATCTGATCCCGCCCACCTTCCTCAAGCGCAGCGAGGACGAGGCGCGCGCCGTCTCCAAGCGCGTGCTCAAGCCGGAGACCAGCGTCGCCATGCGCTATCTCATGCGGCTGAACGCAGAGAAAGGCAGCGGCACGAAAGCCGACGTCGCCGGCTACTATGTCGGCGGCAAGACCGGCACCGCGGAGAAAGTCGTCGGCGGCCGTTACAGCAAGACCAAGCTCCTGTGCGACTTCATCGCCGTCATGCCCTCCGACGATCCCCGCTACCTCGTGCTGATCATGCTCGACGAACCGCAGCCGCTGCCCGAGACCCATGGCTTCGCCACCGCGGGCTGGAACGCTGCGCCCACCGCCGCCAAGGTGATCGCGCGCATTGCGCCGATGCTCGGCGTCAAGCCGCGTTTCGACCTTCCCCCCGCGGACCGGTTGATCCTCGCCACCATGAAAACGGGCCGATGAGGCGCGGACGGCGCGTTGCGCGGCATGCACGTTCCGGTTTAGGCAGTGAGCGGCTGCCGCTTTTCAGCCGCGATTCGCTTCACACTGGCCACCGAAATGCTCTAAACGGGTGACGCCGAGGGGCGCAGCCCCGGCTGTTAGCACGGGATCAGCATGCAGTTGCACGATCTTCTCGAGGCGGACGCACGATGCGACGAGCGTCATGCGTCGCGTTCGATAACGGGCGTTTGCGCCGACAGCCGCAAGGTCAAACCCGGCGTCCTGTTCGCGGCGGTTCCGGGCAGCAAGGCCGACGGAACAAGCTACATCCCCGCGGCGCTCGCCGCCGGCGCGGTCGCCGTTCTTGCGGAGCGCGCTCCCGCCGAGCCGCTCCCCGGCGACGTCGCCCTGGTGCTGACGCCGGACGTGCGGCGCGCCCTGGCGATCGCCGCGGCGAAGTTCTTCGCGCGCCAGCCCCGCGTCATCGCCGCCGTCACCGGCACCAGCGGGAAGACGTCGGTCGCCTCTTTCACCCGCCAGATCTGGAGCGCGCTCGGGCTTCCGTCGGCAAGCATCGGAACGGTCGGCTTGGTCACGCCGACCGAAGAGCGCTACGGCTCGCTCACCACGCCCGATCCGGTCGAGCTGCACGAGACGCTCGCCCAGCTCGCCGATGGCGGCGTCACCCACCTCGCGCTCGAAGCCTCCTCGCACGGTCTCGATCAACGCCGGCTCGACGGCGTGCATATCGATGTCGCGAGCTTCACCAACATCACCCGCGATCATCTCGATTACCACTTGACCTTCGCCGCCTATCTGAAGGCGAAGCTCATTTTGTTTGAACGCCTCCTGGACGAGGACGGCGTCGCCGTGATCGACGTCGATCACGACCATGCCGAAACCTTCGTCGCCGCCGCCACCAAGCGCACGAAGCGCGTCTTGACCGTGGGCCGGCGCGGCCGCGACATCCGGCTGGTCGACTGCGCGATCGACGGATTCTCCCAGACGCTGCAGATCGACCATGCCGGCGCGAGCCACCGCATCCGGCTGCCGCTGGTCGGCGCGTTCCAGGTCGACAACGCGCTCGTCGCCGCCGGCCAGGCGATCGCGACCGGCTGCGACCCCGCCGCCGTGTTCAACGAACTGGAAGGCCTCAAGGGCGCGAAGGGCCGGCTCGAACTCGTCGGCCACCGGCACGGCGCCCCGATCTTCGTCGACTACGCGCACAAGCCGGATGCGCTCGCCAAGGCCATCGAAGCGCTGCGGCCTTACGCGCATGGCCGGCTGATCGTCGTATTCGGCTGCGGCGGCGACCGCGACCAGGGCAAGCGCCCGCTGATGGGAGAGATCGCGGCGGAGAAGGCCGACCGCGTCATCGTCACCGACGACAATCCGCGCAGCGAGGAGCCAGCCGCCATCCGCGCCGCGATTCTCGCCGCCGCGCCCGGCGCCATCGAGATCGGCGACCGGCGCGAGGCGATCCAGCACGCGATCGACGAACTCGGTGCGGGCGACGTGCTGCTGGTCGCGGGCAAGGGCCACGAAACGGGGCAGACGATTGCCGGACGCACCCTGCCCTTCAGCGATCACGAAGCCATCGCGGCGGCGCTGCGGGAGAAGAGTGCATGACGACGCCGCCGCTATGGACGGTCGCCCCCATGGCCGAGGCCATGCGGGCCGAGCGAAGGAACACGCTTCCGGCCAGCGTGACCGGCATATCGATCGACAGCCGGACGATTGGCCCGGGAGAAGCCTTCTTCGCCATCGCCGGCGACCGCCACGACGGGCATGCCTTCGTCGCGGCGGCATTGGACAAAGGCGCAGGACTGGCGGTCGTCGCCGCCGACAAGCTTGCCGGGCTTCCCGCCGATGCACCGCTGCTCGTCGTCGCCGACGTGCTCGAAGGCTTGCGCGATCTCGCCCGCGCCGCCCGCGCCCGTTCGACGGCGAAGATCGCCGCCATCACCGGATCGGTGGGCAAGACCTCGACCAAGGAGGCGCTGCGGCTCGCGCTGCGCGCCGACGGCGAGACCCACGCCTCCACCGCGTCTTTCAATAATCACTGGGGCGTGCCGCTCTCGCTTGCGCGCATGCCGGAGACGGCGCGCTACGGGGTGTTCGAGATCGGCATGAATCATGCCGGCGAGATCACGCCGCTGACCCGGCTCGTCCGCCCGCATGTCGCGGTGGTGACGGCCGTCGAGCCGGTGCATCTCGAGTTCTTCAATGGCCTTGACGGCATCGCCGACGCCAAGGCGGAGATCTTTCTCGGGATCGAGCCGGGCGGCGCCGCCGTCATCAACCGGGACAATCCCTATTTCGCCCGGCTGAAGCGGCGCGCGACGCAGGCCGGCATCGGCACCGTCATCGGCTTCGGCGAGCATGCGCGCGCCCAGGCGCGGCTGATCAGGTGCGTGCCTCAACCCGATGGGTCGATGGTCGAGGCGGATATATTGGGCGCGCGGGTCGATTATCGCATCGGCGCGCCGGGCCGCCATTTTGTGCTCAACTCGCTCGCCGTGCTTGCCGCCACGAGCCTGCTCGGCGGCGATCTCGCGCTCGGCGCGCTCGCGCTCGCCCAGCAGACGCCGCCGCCCGGGCGCGGCGTGCGCACGCCGATCGACGTGCCGGGCGGAACCGCGCTTCTGATCGACGAGAGCTACAACGCCAACCCGACGTCGATGCGGGCGGCGCTCGCGCTGCTCGCCGACACCCCGCTCGGCCCGCGCGGACGGCGCATCGCCGTGCTCGGCGACATGCTCGAACTCGGCCCTGCGGGCGCCGATCTGCACCGCGAGCTCGCCGCGCCGATCGCCACGCATGCGATCGACCTCGTATTCTGCGCCGGCCCGTTGATGGCGGCGCTGTGGGAGGCCCTCCCGGCCGAGCGCCGCGGCGCCTATGCGCCGACCGCCGAGGATCTCGAAGCGGAACTGGCGGGCGCGTTGCGCGGCGGCGACGCCGTCATGGTGAAGGGGTCGCACGGCTCGCGCATGGGCCCGATCGTCAAGTCGCTGGTGCGACGCTACTCCCCGCAGGGTAAGGCCCGGGACGGCATTCCGGCGCAAGGCTGAGGACAACAGGCAGACCGATGCTCTATTGGCTCGCTGAACTCTCCGACAAGGTGGGCGTGTTCAACGTATTCCGCTACATCACGTTCCGCGCCGCCGGCGCGATCGTGACCGCCGCCTTGTTCGTATTCCTGTTCGGGCCGGTCATCATCGCCAAGCTGCGCATGAAGCAGGGCAAAGGCCAGCCGATCCGCACCGACGGCCCGCAATCCCACCTCGTCACCAAGAAGGGCACGCCCACCATGGGCGGCCTGATGATCCTCAGCGGCCTCGTGATGTCGACGGTGCTGTGGGCCAACCCGACCAACCCTTACGTCTGGGTGGTGCTCTTCGTCACGCTGGGCTTCGGGCTGATCGGCTTCTACGACGACTACCTGAAAGTGACGAAGCAGTCGCATGCGGGTTTCCCCGGCAAGATGCGCCTCGCGCTCGAGTGCCTGATCGCCCTGGTGGCGTGCATCGCGCTCGCCAATATCGGCCGGCCGCCGTTCGCCACCGCGCTCGCCTTGCCCTTCATCAAGGGCGTCGCCATCGACCTCGGCTGGTTCTTTGTCGCATTCGGCACGTTCATCATTGTCGGCGCCGGCAATGCCGTGAACCTCACCGACGGTCTCGACGGCCTCGCGATCGTCCCGGTGATGATCGCCTCGGCCAGTTTTGCCGCCATCTCCTGGGTGGTCGGCAACTTCGTGTTCGCCGAGTATCTGCAGCTCAACTACGTCGCCGGCGCGGGCGAGCTGACGGTCTTATGCGCCGCCATTCTCGGGGCCGGACTGGGATTCCTCTGGTTCAACGCGCCGCCCGCCTCCATCTTCATGGGCGACACCGGCTCGCTCGCGCTCGGCGGGCTGCTCGGCACGATCGCCGTCGTCACCAAGCATGAGATGGTGCTCGGCATCATCGGCGGCCTGTTCGTGCTGGAGGCGGTCTCGGTGATCGTTCAGGTCGTCTCCTTCAAGCTCACCGGCAAGCGCGTGTTCCGCATGGCGCCGCTGCACCACCACTTCGAACAGCTCGGCTGGACCGAGCCGCAGATCGTGATTCGCTTCTGGATTATTTCGGTCGTCCTTGCGCTCGCGGGCCTCTCGACGTTGAAG
>ERZ724512.1728-NODE-1728-length-10173-cov-11.843843_pt1 | contig 10173 bp, 9 predicted proteins | sample MGYA00376045_ERZ724512 | MGnify/ENA primary metagenome ERZ724512 (study PRJEB28724, sample SAMN07190883) | activated sludge metagenome | isolation source: activated sludge of sewage treatment plant in Hong Hong | place: Hong Kong | collected 2016-03-17 ... | reverse complement strand
CGCGACCGCCATCGAACCGGCCAGCGGTTGGAATCCCGGCGCGGCGGCCCGCGGATTGAGCCAGACCAGATGCGCCGCACGACGTTTGAGCCGGCCCAGGGCGTTGTCGAGCACCTCGGGCGGGTCGCTGTCCCAGCCGTCGGAGGCGACCACCGCCACCGCCCCACGCAGTGCGCTGCCATGCGGGGGTGCCAGCAGTTCGTGGATCGACCGACCCAGGTGTGTCCCGCCGTAGCGGTCGACCACCTTGGCGTTGGCCCGTGCCAGGGCCACCTCGGGCGAGCGGTGCGCCAGCACCGGTGTCAACCGGGTCAGCTCGGTAGAGAAGGCGAATACCTCCGGCCGAAAACCACTCTGCCGCAACGCCGTCGCCCGCATCAGGTGTAGGTAGATCGCCGCATACGGCTGCATCGAGCGGCTGACGTCACACACCAGCACCAGCCTGCGGCGCGGACGGCGGGGCCGGGTCCGGGCCAGTTCGACCGGTTCCCAACCGGTGGTGCGGGAGCGGCGCAGCGTCGCGCGCAGGTCGATGCGCTTGCCGGCGTGGTGCGGTTCGGCGCGCATGCTGCGCCGGGTCGGCCAGTGCGCGGCGCTCTGCTCCAGCCAGGTCCCGATCAGGCGCAGGTCGGCCTCATCGAACTGCTCGAACGGCTCCTCGGCGCGGGCCACGATGCGACTGGGCAGCGTGTCGGGGATGGCGGTGGCATCCTCGGCCGTACTCGCCGCGCGCATCGACGGTGGGCGCGTCGTCCACGGCGGGCCCGCACTGTGCGGGCCCGCCTCGTCACGGTGACCGGAGGCCGGGACCGCGGCGGCGACCGCACCCCGCTGCGCCCTGAGTGACACCGGATCCACCGGCAGCACCGCGTCGGCGAACACCGCCTCGAAGACCGCATCGAACGCCGTGATGTCCTCGGCCCGGTTCACCAGGGTCAGCCGCGCCACCCAATACAGCCGGGAGCGGGTCACCGGTACCAGTGTGCGCATCGCCGCGACGAAAGCCGTTGGCCCGCTGGCCGAAACCACCACTCCCGCGGCCCGCAGCCGCGCCACCAGCGCCACTGCGAAGGCGGCCAGATCGACCCCGCGCAGCAGCGCCGGTGCGGTCACGCGCGATGCCGTCGGCGCACCGCCAGGATCAGCAGCACCACCACCAGCGCGGCCACCGCGGCGATCGCGTACTTCTGCACGGCACCGCCACCGGCCAGATCGAGCAGGTCGATCGGTTCCGGTTCGGGGGCCGCCACCACCCGTGGGGGCACGGTGGCGACCGGCGCGGCGGCGGCCGCGGCGGCGGGCTCGGCCTGGGGCTGGTCCTGGACCGTGGGCGCCTTACCCTCGGCCAGCTTGGCCTCCAGGCTGTCGACGAACTGGCCGAGCAACTTCTCCGACACCTGCTGGAGCATGCCGCTGCCGAACTGGGCCAGCTTGCCGACCACCTTGAGGTCGGTGTCGACGGTGACCCGGGTTCGGTCGCCGGCCTCGTGCAGTTGCAGAACGACCGTGGCCGCGGCGTTGCCGGTGCCCCGCGCTTCCTTGCCGCGGCCGTCGATCAACGCGCGGTGCGCGGTCTCGTCGCGCTCCACGAAGTGCGCCTTGCCGCTGAACTCGCTCGTGACCGGTCCGACCTTGACCTTGACCTTGCCGAGGAAGTCGTCGCCCTCATGACCGACCAGCTGCGCGCCCGGCATCAACGGGATCACCTGCTCCATATCGGTCAGGACCTCCCAGGCCCGCTCGATCGGGACGCTGACGGTGAACTCGTTGGCGATCTTCATGGAATCTCCTCATCCGGTGGCCAGTTGGGCGCGGTAATCAGTGAACGCTTCGTCGAGGGCGGCGCTGTCGTCGGGGGTCTTGCCGAGCGCGCTCAATCCGGCCACCGCGGCCGGGTCTACGAGATCACCGACCCCCAGCATCACCAGGGCGGCGACCCAGTCGATCGTCTCGGCCACCCCCGGGGGCTTGTCGAGGTCGAGTTCCCGGGCCCGTCCGACGAACTGGGTGGCATGCTCGATCAGCGCGGCGGTCGCCCCCGGTACCGAGCGGCGCACGATCGCGGCCGCCCGCTGGGGTTCCGGGTAGTCGATCCAGTGGTACAGGCAGCGTCTGCGAAGCGCGTCATGCAGATCGCGGCTGCGGTTGGAGGTCAGCACCGTCACCGGCGGCCGTTCGGCGACGAACGTACCCAGCTCGGGCACCGTCACCGAGGACTCACCGAGGAACTCCAGCAGCAGCGCCTCGAATTCATCGTCGGCGCGGTCGATCTCGTCGATCAACAGCACCGGCGGCCGCGGCCCGCGATGGCGCACACACGCCAGGATCGGCCGGTCCACCAGGTAGGTCTCGCCGTGGAGATCGGATTCCTCGATGGTCGCGCCCCGGGCCTCGGCCAGCCGGATGCTTAGCAGTTGCCGCTGATAGTTCCAGTCGTAGAGCGCCTCGGCGGCAGTCAAGCCCTCGTAGCACTGCAGCCGGATCAGCGGTGTGTCCAGCACGGCCGCAAGGGCTTTCGCCGCGGTGGTCTTGCCCACCCCCGGTTCGCCCTCCAGCAGCAGCGGCCGGTTCAGCGCGGTGGCGAGGTAGAACGCCGCCGCGCTGCCTTCGTCGAGCAGATAGCCGTGTTCGTCGAAGCGGCGGATCACCTCGCCGACATCTCCGAACGTCACGGTGCCACCGCCGCGATCAGCCGCTCATAGTCGTCCCAGGTGTCGACGTCGAGGGGTACCGGGCCGTCCACCGGAACCTCGAGCACATCGAACCGGCCGGAGTCGATGAGCTTCCACACCCCCTTGTCGCCGTGCAGGCCCGTCAGTTCCCCGAACACGCCGCGCGCCAACCAGAACGGGTGGCCCACCCCGTCGTCATAGCGGCAGACCGCGATGGATTCACCCGCACCGGCCTCGATCAGCCGACGGACCGTCACCTCAGTGACGCCGGGCTGATCACCGAGCAGCAGCACAATCCCGGCGCTGGCCGGGTCCACCCGTTCGACGGCCACCCGCAACGACGCAGCGCACCCGGATGCGGGATCGTCGACGACGACGGCTTCGGCACCGTCGAGCGACACCTCCCGACGCACCTCCTCGGCCGCCCCGCCGAGGGTGACGATCAGCTGGTCGAAGCCACACCGGCGCGCCATCCGAAGGGTCTCGCCCAGCACCGTCGAATCACGATAGGGCAGTACCTGTTTGGGTTGGCCGAGCCGACGCGAGCGGCCCGCGGCCAACACCACACCGGTCACGCGGCTCATGCCCCGGACCTCTCCGTGGCGAATCTCGTCCGGCAGCCGAGGCAGCAGAACCAGTAGTCGTCGCCGTCGACGTTCAGGTGCTGGGTGTCGGGGCCGATGGTGACGGTCATCCCGCAGATCGGATCGAGCACCGTCGAGGCCGCTGACTGGTCGGGCTGCGGGGCGACTTCCATTCCGCCGGTGCGGATCTCGGAGATCACCTCGGCCGCTATCGACACCGCGATCTCGCCGGATGTCTTCGCGCCGATCGGCAGCCCGACCGGAGTGTGCACCCGGGCGCGTTGAAAGTCGGACAGGCTCAGCTCGTCGAGCACCGCGGCCCCGCGGACTCGGCTCGCCACCAGACCGACGTAGCCGACCCCCGCGTCCAGCGCCGCCCGGATGGTCTCGGCCTCGGCGCCGCCGTGGGTGGCGATCACGACGGCGGTTGCCCCGTCGAACCCGCCGTCGTCGTCGCGGCCGACCTGGTAACCGAGCACGGCACACACTCCGGCCAACGCCTCGGCGATCGGGGTGGACCCGCAGATCCGGATCAGCGGCGCCGGGATCTGCGGGGCCAGGAAGATCTCCAACGCACCGCCGGACAGGCAGGGGTTGACCACGACGCAGGCGCCCGGCGCGTCGGGGAAGTGAATGTCGCCGTCCGGCAGCACCCGCAACAGCACGCTCTCCCCCGCCTGCAGTGCGCCCAGCGCCGCCTTGCGCACCGAGTTCTGCGCGCACTGCCCGCCGACGAAACCCTCGATGGTGCCGTCCGCCAAGAGGATCGCCTCGTCCCCCGGCTGCGCCGAGGTGGGCTGCTGGGCGCGCACCACCGTGGCATGCACGAACGGCTTGCGTTCCCCCAGCAGCTGGCGGACCCGGTCGGCGATTGTCACCATCTCGACTGCGCGCCTCGGCTCAGATCGGTGGGGTGGCGCGGCCCTGCATGGCCTCCCACACCCGCGACGGGGTCAGCGGCATGTCGGCGTGGCGAACCCCGAAGGGCGCCAACGCATCCACGACGGCGTTGACCACCGCCGGCGGCGAGCCGACGGTGGCCGACTCACCGACGCCCTTGGCGCCGATCGGGTGGTGCGGCGACGGGGTGACGGTGTGCCCGGTCTCCAGGTGCGGCACCTCGACGGCGGTCGGGATCAGGTAGTCCATCAGCGAACCGCCGAGGCAGTTGCCCTCCTCGTCGAAGGCGATCATCTCCATCAGCGCCATGCCGATACCGTCCACGATGCCGCCGTGCACCTGCCCCTCGATGATCATCGGGTTGATCCGCGTGCCGCAGTCGTCGACGGCCAGGAAGCGCCGCACCTTGACCACCGCGGTGCCGGGGTCGACGTCGACCACGCAGAAGTAGGCACCGTACGGGTAGGTGAGGTTCTCCGGGTTGTAGCAGACCTCGGCGTCCAGGCCGCCCTCGATGCCCTCGGGCAGATCACCGGCGCCGTGCGCGCGCATCGCGATGTCCTGGATGGTCACCGACGCCGATGGGTCACCCTTCACGTGGAACGAGCCCTTCTCCCATTCCAGGTCGGCGACCGAGGCCTCCAGCATGCCGGAGGCGATGATCCTGGCCTTGTCGCGAATCTTGCGCGCCACCAACGCCGCTGCCGCGCCGGACACCGGCGTCGAGCGGCTGCCGTAGGTACCCAGACCGAACGGCGTCTGGTCGGTGTCGCCGTGTACGACGTCGATGTCCTCGGGCGGGATGCCGAGCTCCTCGGCGACGATCTGCGCGAAGGTCGTCTCGTGCCCCTGCCCCTGGGTCTGCACCGAAAGCCGAAGCACCGCTTTGCCGGTCGGGTGGACCCGGAGCTCGCAGCCGTCGGCCATGCCGAGGCCGAGGATATCCATATCCTTGCGCGGCCCGGCGCCGACGGCCTCGGTGAAGAACGAGATCCCGATGCCCATCAGTTCGCCGCGCTTGCGTTTCTCGGCCTGCTCGGCCCGCAGCTGCTCGTAGCCGATCATGTCCATGGCCAGCCGCATGGTGGCCTCGTAGTCGCCGGAGTCGTACACCCAGCCGGTCTTGCTCTTGTACGGGAACTGGTCGGGCCGCAACAGGTTCTGCAACCGCAGCTTCGCCGGGTCCATCTTCAATTCGTAGGCCAGGCAGTCGACCAGCCGCTCGACGAAGTACACCGCCTCGGTGATCCGGAACGAGCACGCGTAGGCCACCCCGCCGGGCGCCTTGTTGGTGAACACGGCGGTCATGTGGCAGTACGCGGCCTCGATGTCGTAGCTGCCGGTGAACACCCCGAAGAAGCCGGCCGGGTACTTGGTGGGCGCGGCCACACCGTTGAACGCGCCGTGATCGGCGAGCACGGTGGAGCGGATCCCGAGGATCTTGCCCTCCTTGGTGGCCGCGATCTCACCGACCATGACGTAGTCGCGAGCGAACCCGGTGGACGTCAGGTTCTCGCTGCGGTCCTCCATCCACTTCACCGGCTTGCCCAGCACCAGCGACGCGACGATGGCGCAGACGTATCCCGGGTAGATCGGCACCTTGTTGCCGAAGCCGCCGCCGATGTCGGGGGCGACGATGCGGATCTTGTGCTCCGGCAGCCCTGCCACCAGTGCGTAGACCGTGCGGTGTGCGTGCGGGGCCTGCGTGGTGCACCACAGCGTCAGCTTGCCGCTCACCGGGTCGAGGTCCGCTACGGCGCCGCAGGTCTCCATCGGCGCGGGATGCACACGGGGATAGACGATCTCCTGCTTGACGACCACATCGGCCTTGGCGAACACGGCGTCGGTGGCGGCGGCGTCGCCGGTCTCCCAGTCGAAGCAGTGGTTGTCGGTCTTGCCCTCCAGGTCGGTGCGGATCACCGGCGCCGACGGGTCCAGCGCGGTGCGCACGTCGATCACCGGGTCGAGCGGTTCGTAGTCGACGTCGATGAGCTCCAGGGCATCTCGCGCCGAGTACCGGTCCTCGGCGACGACGAACGCCACCTCCTGACCCTGGAAGCGCACCTTGTCGGTGGCCAGCACGGCCTGGACGTCGTTGGACAGGGTCGGCATCCACGCCAGACCCTTCTCGGCCAGGTCGGCGCCGGTGATGACGGCCTTGACCTTCGGGTGGGCCTGGGCGGCGGTGGTGTCGATGCCCTTGATGGTCGCGTGCGCGTAGGGCGACCGCAGGATCGCCAGGTGCAGCATGCCGGGCAGCTGTACGTCGTCGACGTAATTGCCGCGGCCGCGGATGAAGCGCGGGTCCTCCTTGCGGAGCATCCGGCCGTAGCCGCAGGGCTTCTTGTCGTTGTCGGCGGTGTCCTCGGGCCGCTGTTCCACAGTCGTCACGCCTGCACCTCCTCGGCTGTGTTCTCTGCTCTTCGCCCGAGAGGCTCATCGCCATGCTTGGCGGCCCATTGGATCGATCGGACGATCGTGGTGTAGCCGGTACACCGGCAGATCTGGCCGGAGATGGCCTCGCGGATCTCGTCCTCGGTGGGGTCGGGGTTCTCGTCGAGCAGGGCGCGCGCGGTGATCATCATGCCCGGCGTGCAGAACCCGCACTGCAGGCCGTGACACTGCATGAAGCCTTCCTGCACGGGGTCGAGCTTGGCGCCGTCGGCAAGGCCCTCGACGGTGCGAACGTCGTGGCCGGAGGCCATCGCGGCCAGCATGGTGCACGACTTGACCGGCTGGCCGTCGACCGACACCACACAGGTGCCGCAGTTGGATGTATCGCAGCCCCAATGGGTTCCGGTGAGGCGGAGCTGATCGCGCAGGAAGTGCACCAGCAGCATCCGCGGCTCGATGTCGGCGCTGACCTGCTCGCCGTTGACGGTCATGGTGACGTGCATCAGTTGCCCTTCGGTGCGGGAATGTTGCGGACCCGGTGCACCGCGGTGCGCAGGGTGCGGACGGTCAGCTCGGAGGCCAGGTGCCGCTTGTACTCGGCGGTGCCGCGCTGATCGGTCACCGGCTCGCAGGCCGCGGCGGCCAGCCGGCCGGCCTCGGCGAAGGTCTCCTCGGTCGGCGGGGAGCCGACCAGGGCCTCGGTGACCGCGCCCAGCGCCTCGGAGTCGGCGTTGACGGCGGTCAGCCCGACCCGGGCGGCGGCGATCTGGTCACCGTCGAGGGTCACCGCGGAGCCCGCGGCGGCCACCGCCCAGTCCCCGACCCGGCGTTCGACCTTCGCGTACGCGCTGGAGGTGTTGTGCCGCAGCGGGATCCGCACCTCGATGAGCATCTCGTTGTGGGCCAGCGCGGTCTCGTAGGGTCCGACCATGAACTCGTCGACGCCGATCTCGCGCTGACCGGACGGGCCGCGGGCCACCACCACCGCGCCGAGCACCTCGCACACCGTGGAGAGGTCCTCGGCGGGGTCGGCCTGGCACAGCGACCCGCCGACGGTGCCACGGTTGCGCACCACCGGGTCGGCGATCACCCGTTCGGCGTCGGCGAAGATCGGGCAAACCTGCGCCAGCGCGGTGTCGTCGAGCACCTCGCGGTGTCGCGTCATGGCGCCCAGGCGGGCGAGGGTCGGCTCCACGACGATGTAACCCAACTCGCCGGCCAGGTCGTTGATGTCGATGAGGTATTCGGGGTTGGCGATGCGCAGCTTCATCATCGGCAGCAGGCTGTGCCCGCCGGCGACGATGAACGCGCCCTCCCCCAGTCTGTCCAGGAGCCCGACCGCGTGGTCGATGCTGGTGGCGCGCTCGTATTCGAAGGGGCCGGGTACTTGCATGTGACGAACCTCACATCGGTAGCGGGGAACTAAGTGTGAGACGCGCGTTCCGAGCCGTCAATAGCGACTTAAGTGATCGCTTAACTCGCCCGGTGGCGAGGCGCTACCGTCGTCGTCGTGGTGTATGCGGCCGCCGATCTCCGACAGCGGACGCCCGCCGCCGCCCCACCGCCGGGCGATGATCTCCGCGGCGATCGACACCGCGGTCTCCTCCGGGGTGCGCGCCCCCAGATCCAGGCCCACCGGGCTGGACAGCCGGCTCAACTCCGGTTCGGACAGCCCCGCGTCACGCAGCCGCGACAACCGGTCCTGGTGGGTAAGCCGCGAGCCCATCGCCCCGACGTAGCCGACGTCGAGGCGCAGTGCGACCTCCAGCAGGGGCACGTCGAACTTGGCGTCGTGGGTCAGCACGCAGATCACCGTGCGCCCGTCGATCGCACCGGCCTCGACCTGCGCGGCCAGGTAGCGGTGCGGCCAGTCGACCACCACCTCGTCGGCCGACGGGAAGCGCGCCGAGGTGGCGAACACCGGCCGGGCGTCGCAGACGGTGACCCGGTAACCCAGGAATGCTCCCTGCTGGGCGACCGCCGCCGCGAAGTCGATGGCACCGAAGACCAGCATCCGCGGTCTGGGGGCATGGCCGGCGACGAACACCTCCATGCCCTCGCCGCGGCGCTGACCGTCCGGGCCGTAGGTGAGAACCTCACTGCGCCCGGCCGCCAGCAGTCCGCGGGCGTCGTCGGTCACCGCGGCGTCGGCGCGAGCCGAGCCCAGCGTGCCGACGGCGGTGTCGGAGCCGATGATCAGCCGGCGGCCGACCCGGTCCGGGTCGGGATGGGCGATCACGGTCGCGACGGCCACCGGCCGGTGCCCGGTGATGGCGTCGACGACGCCGTCGAGTTCGGGGAAGGTGGCCTGCGACACCGGCTCGATGAAGATGTCCAGGATCCCGCCGCACGTCAGCCCGACGGCGAACGCGTCGTCGTCGCTGACCCCGTAGCGCTCGAGGCGCGCCACACCGGTCCGGGCCACCTCGGTGGCCGACTCGTACACCGCGCCCTCCACGCAGCCACCCGACACCGAGCCGGCGACCGAGCCGTCCGGCGCCACCACCATGGCGGCCCCGGGTTGGCGCGGGGCCGAGGAAAAGGTGCGCACGACGGTGCCGACACCGGCGGTCCCGCCGGCCCGCCAGACCGCGGCCAGTTCCGCGAGCACGTCCTGCACGGCATCAAACGTAGGCTCATTTCGTGACACCGGCGCAGCTTCGGGCCTTCTCGGCGGTGGTGCGGTTGGGTTCGGTGCACGCCGCCGCCGAGGAACTGGGTGTCTCCGACGCCGGGATCTCGGCGCATGTCGCGCAGCTGCGCAAGGAACTCGACGACCCCCTGTTCAGCCGGACCCGGGCCGGGTTGGCCTTCACCCCGGGCGGGCTGCGGCTGGCGAGCCGCGCCATCGAGATCCTGGGTCTGCAGCAACAGACCGCCATCGAGGTCACCGAGGCCGCTCGCGGCCGGCGGCTGCTGCGGATCGCCGCGTCGAGCGCATTCGCCGAGCACGCCGCCCCCGGCCTGATCGAGTTGTTCTCCTCGCGCGCCGACGACCTGTCGGTCGAGTTGAGCGTGCACCCGACGAGCCGGTTCCGCGACCTCATCGAATCCCGGGCAGTGGATCTGGCGTTGGGTCCGGCCCTCCCGGACGCCGGCACGGAGATCGTGGTGCGGCCGTTCCTCAAGTACCAGATCATCACGGTGGCCGCACCGGCCAGCCCGCTGGCGACCGGCACCCCGACACCGGCGCTGCTGCGCGACCAACAGTGGATGCTGGGCCCGTCAGCGGGCAGCGTCGACGGCGAAATCGCCACTTTGATAAGGAATCTGGCGATCCCGGAGACAGCGCAGCGGATCTTCCAGAGCGACGCCGCCGCGCTGGAGGAGGTACAGCGCATGGGCGGGGTGACCCTCGCCGTCGGGTTCGCCGTCGCCAAGGACCTCTCGGCGGGGCGGCTGGTGCACGTCAAGGGCTCCCGGCTACAGCTGTCGGGCGAATGGTGTGCCTCGACGCTGCCGGGCTCGGCGCGCCAGCCGGCCGTCACCGAGCTGCTGAACTTCATCACCACCCCGCGCTGCACCCAGGCGATGATCCGCGGTACCGGAGTGGGCGTCACCCGGTTCCGCCCCAAAGTCCATGTCACGCTGTGGAGTTGAGGACTGCTTCATCGAGATCGACG
>ERZ724512.1727-NODE-1727-length-10178-cov-8.062827_pt1 | contig 10178 bp, 7 predicted proteins | sample MGYA00376045_ERZ724512 | MGnify/ENA primary metagenome ERZ724512 (study PRJEB28724, sample SAMN07190883) | activated sludge metagenome | isolation source: activated sludge of sewage treatment plant in Hong Hong | place: Hong Kong | collected 2016-03-17 ... | reverse complement strand
CGACAGTCGTCGCTCAGTGCGCCATGTTCGTGAACCGCGACAGATGCAACTGATGCGCCACGGTTACCGTCTTCGTCGGCCCGTTACGGTGCTTGCCCAGGATCAGGTCCGCTTCGCCACCGCGGGGATCGTCACGTTCGAAGGCGTCCGGCCGGTGCAAAAGTATGACCATATCCGCATCTTGTTCTAGCGAGTTGTGTAGACTGACTAAGTTTGCGACGAAATTGTGTGTCCCACTTACGGTTCCGTCGTACACGTCCTGTTCGCCGATACTGGTGATCTCGACGACCTCGTCCCAGAAGACGTCGTTGGTCGCCAAGTCGTGCACAGCGCGATCCTCCAACAGCACGGCGGCCCGGTGCAGGCGCGAACGGCTGGGTGAGTGTTTCCACATCGTCGAGCCGCAGAACTGGGTGCCCATCGCTGCGGCGAACTGGCGGTGCGTCATCTGCCGTTCGGCCAGAAGCGCACGTACCTCATTCCACACCTCTTTGGGAACGGTGTCCGAATTGGTGTTGCGGACAAGGCCTTTGAGGTTCGCCAGCACTTCACGGCCTTTAACGCCGCGTTCACCGTGCACACCGACATGCGCCAGGAACCGGTGCTGGTTCTCCCCACCGTAAACGTGGAGGTGCCAGCAATCCCGATAGCCGGCCTTCGTCACCTTCTTGATCCGGCCGAACACGCCCACGCGGAGCAGCAGTTGGGCGACGTCATCGATCAGCCGCCGACTGGTTGAGGCGTAATAAACCCGCCCCTGTCCATGCCTTGCGTCCCACGATACCGACCCGTCCGTCGCCCACAGATGCCGCAGGAACAGGGCGACCTGATCGTTCGGTAGCGCGAAAACCTCAGCGGGAACGAACTTCTCGTAACTGCGCCGCCCGAACAGTCCGAGCTTGTCCAACCAGGCGGCGATCGGATTGCGCTTGCCGTGGGTCACCTGATACGGCGCCGGCATCCGGAGGGTGGTCACCCGGGCCGCCGGGTAGTCGTCACGCACCGCGGTCACACCGAAGTGGGTGGCCGCCTTAGTGACGGCGGCGAGGTTCTCCTCGTCGATCGACGCATACCGAATCGGCTGACTCTTCACACACGACCCGTCACCGATCATGTGTGCCAGCAGGATGATCTCGTCGTCGGCCATCCGCTGGGTGTGCACCGGCTCGGGGACCCGCCGTGGCGCCGCGACCCGGGCACCAACCGTCAACTCGCCCAACGGAACCCAGCCATTCAGCGTCATGAACGGGTGGTTCGCCGTCGCCTCCACCTCACGGCCCGAAGCAAGCCGGACCTTGAAGACTTCCTTGTGGCCGCTGTAGAACGCATTCGTCATGGGTCGGGCCACCATGCGCTTGCGCTCGTCCAATGACCACACCAACGGCCGCTCGCCGGTGGCCATCAATTCGCCGAAGGTGACCTCGGCGCCGTTGTCGGCCCGCAGGATTCGGGTGGATGCCGTCAGACAGCCCGACTCACGAAGGTCGGAGACCATCGGTTTCTTGTCGGTCCGCTGTTCCGGACCACGGTTCAGCTGGCTAATCGCGACCACCGGAACCTCGAGCTCCTTGGCCATCAGTTTCAGGCTGCGGGAGAACTCCGAGACCTCCTGCTGGCGTGATTCGAACTTCTTGCCCGAGGTCATCAGCTGCATGTAATCCACCACGATGAGTCGCAGATCGGCCTTCTGGTGCAGCCGGCGCGCCTTGGCGCGGATCTCCATCATGGTCAGGTTCGGAGAGTCGTCGATGAACAGTGGTGCCTCGGAGATCTCGCTCATCCGCCGGGCCAGCCGGGTCCAGTCGTCGTCGCTCATCCGGCCCGAGCGCATATCGGCGAGCTTGATCTTCGCCTCGGCCGAGAGCAACCGCATGACGATCTCGGACTTGCTCATTTCCAGCGAGAAGATCACGCTGGCCATCCGGTGCTTGATCGAGCAGGACCGCATGAAGTCCAGTCCGAGCGTCGAATTGTGGGTGGGCACCATCCCGGAACCCGCCAGATAGAGGTGCTCGGGGTTGTCAACCTGGACGCACCGCACCGGCACGGTGGCGACGCGGCGAATCCCACTGATACCCAATGCCGTTCGCGGCAACGTCAGTGTCGCGGCACCACCCGCGGTGAGGGCCCGCGGGGCGACCGCGACGGTGTCCGCACCGGCGCGCAGCATCGCGGTGGTCTGAACACCGTGCGTCGTGGGCCACTGGTGCTGTTCATCGGCGACGATCACGGTGCCGTCGGAGAACTCGATCTCGTAACACGGCCGGCCGAGCATCACCTCGGTGGCGCCCACCACCGTGGTCGGCAACCCGTACCCGTCGAGCAACTGCTCGCCGACGGCGACGTCGCCCATCGTGGTCCAGCCAGTGGCCGTCGGCAGCGGCGTGTCGAGCGCCAGCGCCTTCCCGACACCCGGCCGGGCCGCCACGATGATCATCTGTCCCGGGTGCAGGCCATTGGTGACCTCGTCGAGCTCCGTGAACCCGGTCGGCACCCCGCGCGCCAAACCGCCGTTGGACGCGATGGCGTCGATCTCGTCCATGGTGGGCTGCAGCAGGTCCTCGAGCGGAACGAAGTCCTCGGAGGTGCGCCGGTCGGTCACCTCGTAGATCTCGGCCTGCGCGCGGTCGACCACTTCGGCGACATCGGCACCCTCGGCCCCGGCGTAGCCGTACTGCACGACCCGAGTGCCGGCCTCCACGAGCCGACGCAGCAGCGCCTTCTCCGCCACGATGCCGGCGTAGTACCCAGCGTTGGCGGCGGTCGGCACGGTCGAGATCAGGGTGTGCAGATACGGCGCCCCGCCGATGCGCTTGAGCAGACCGCGCCGGTCGAGCTCGGCGGCCACCGTGACGGCGTCGGCGGGCTCGCCGCGGCCGTAGAGGTCGAGGATGGCGTCGTAGACGTTCTGATGCGCCGGGCGGTAGAAGTCCCCGGGGCGCAGCTTCTCGAGGACGTCGGCGATGGCGTCCTTGGAGAGCAGCATGCCGCCGAGCACCGATTGTTCGGCGGCCATGTCCTGGGGCGGCTGGCGGCCGAAATCCTCCGGCGGAGGAGCGTCTCTGTCGGACTGCCCGAGGTCGTCAACAACGGCCATGGCGGCGGTGAGCCTCCCTCCCGAACCAGCTCGAACGTCTATTCGATTTCATGCCCTGGACAGTACGGCCGGCCCCCGACATCATCCCCACGGGAGCCGCCGCGCCGCAGTGCGCCGGGTTGACGGTAGACGTTGCTGGCCGCACCGCAAACCGTGGTTGTTGACGAACCTGTGGATGGCGTGTGGACAGCTGTGTTCAGTCATGTTGAGGGCATGGGGAGAACTTGTGGATTACCGCCGACGTTTCCGGTATCTCCGCTGTTAAGCGCACCACAAACCGCGGTGTTTTCTGTGGATGGGAAACTCGTCGGCGTGTCGAATCGGGTTGCCATCCCGGGCGTGTTGTATTGCGGCTGATTGTTGCCCGGGTTAACACCCGGTTAGCTTCGCTGCCAATCCGACTCCGAAGTCAGTTCGCCAGCCCGAACAGCAACACCCCGGTGTGGCCCGTGATGGGCCGCTACCGGGGTGTTGTCCGAGAACAGCTAAGTCGTGCGGGATTCACTCACTGACGACGTCGACGGAAACCGTCGCGTTGACACTGGGGTGCAGCCGCACCTCGACGGCGTGCTTGCCGACCGACTTGATGTGCGCCTTGGGCAGGTGCACCGTGCGCTTGTCCAGGTTCGGGCCGCCGGCCTTCTTGATCGCCGCGACGATGTCGCCCGCGGTGACCGAACCGAACAGCTTGCCGCCGCCGGCCGTCTTGACCGGCAGCGACACGCCACCGAGGCCGTCGATGGCGGCCTTGATCTCGTTGGCGTGCTCCAGGTCGCGCACGGCCTTGGTCTCCTGCGCCCGGCGGATGTCATCGGCGTGGCGCTGGGCGCCCCGGGAGGCCACGATGGCCAGCCCGCGCGGGAGCAGGTAGTTGCGGCCGTAGCCGTCCTTGACCTCGACGGTGTCACCGGCAGAGCCGAGGTGGTCCACCTCGGCGGTGAGGATGAGCTTCATATCCAGATCTCCTAGCGGGTGCTCGACGTGAACGGCAGCAGAGCGACCTCGCGGGCGTTCTTCACGGCGACGGCGATGTCCCGCTGGTGCTGAACGCAGTTGCCGGTCACGCGGCGGGCGCGAATCTTGCCGCGCTCGCTGATGTAGGTGCGCAGCAGATTGGTGTCCTTGTAGTCGATCGACTGCCCCTTCTTGGAGCAGAACACGCACTTGCGCGTCTTGACGGGCTTCTCGGGCGCGGGGCGCCGCTTGGTGGCCTTGGCCATGTGGGTATCTCTTTCTAACTTCTACGGATTGTTCAGGTGGTATCAGAAGGGTGGTTCGTCGTCGGCGCCGCCGAAGGAACCCGATGCGGGCGCACTGCCCCAGGGATCGTCGGCCGGGGCGCTGCCGCCACCGCCGCCCGCGGCCGGGCGGGAAGCTCCGCCGCCACCGCCGCTGAACCCGCTGCCACCGCCGCCGTTGCGGCTGGCCTTGTTGACCTTGGCCGTCGCGTACCGCAGTGACGGGCCGACCTCGTCGACCTCGACCTCGACCACGGTGCGCTTCTCACCCTCGCGGGTTTCGAACGAGCGCTGCTTGAGCCGGCCGGTGACGATGACGCGCGACCCGCGGGTCAGGCTCTCGGCGACGTTCTCGGCCGCCTCGCGCCAGATGTTGCAGCGCAGGAACAGCGCCTCGCCGTCCTTCCACTCCCCGCTCTGACGGTCGTAGATGCGCGGCGTGGACGCGACGGTGAAGTTGGCCACCGCCGCACCCGACGGCGTGAACCGCAGTTCGGGGTCGGCGGTCAGGTTTCCGACAACGGTGATGGTGGTGTCACCAGCAGCCACGGGATCCTCCTGGGAATTGAGTGGTGTCTGCCAGGAGCCTACGGAAGGCCTCGGACATACACCCGCCCTTGTGACTAGTGCTTGTCGGTCCGCATCACCTTGGTGCGCAGCACCGACTCGTTCAGGCTCAGCTGACGGTCGAGCTCGGACACCGTGGCGGGTGCGGCCTTGACGTCGATGACGGCGTAGATGCCCTCGGCATGCTTGGCGATCTCGTAAGCCAGCCGGCGACGGCCCCAGATGTCGACCTTGTCGACAGAGCCGCCATCCTTGCGGACGACGTTCAGGAACGTCTCCAACGACGGGGCTACGGTGCGCTCGTCAAGTGTGGGGTCGAGAATGACCATGATTTCGTATGGACGCATTAGAACCTCATCACCTCCTATGGTCGTTGCGGCCACGGCGTGTTCCGTGGCAGGAGGGTCGCCTGCGTCGGCAACCGGGCCAGGCTACAGGAAGGTGGACTTGACATGCCAATTCAGCGCGACGGCTCAGCCCGCAAAGACATCGCGTTCACCTCCGGCGGCGGCGATACCTGCCGCGGCTGGCTGTACTTGCCCGACACCGACGAACGACGTCCCATCGTCGTGCTGGCCCACGGGCTGGGCGCGGTCAAGGAAATGCGGCTGGACGCCTACGCCGAGCGGTTCCGCGCCGCCGGATATGCCTGCCTCGTCTTCGACTACCGCCACTTCGGCGCCAGCGACGGCGAGCCCCGCCAACTGCTCGACATCGAGCGCCAGCGCACCGACTGGACGGCGGCGGTGGCGTTCGCCCGCTCGCTGCCCGAGGTCGACGGCCGGGTCGTGTTGTGGGGGTCGTCGTTCGGCGGCGGGCATGTGATCGTCATGGGCGCCCGACTGCCGGGCATCGCCGCGGTCATCTCCCAGTGCCCGTTCACCGACGGACTCGCCTCGGCCATGGCGACCAGCCCGGTGACCACCGCCAAACTACTGCCCGCAATGCTCGCCGACCTGGCCGCCGCGGCCCGCGGCAAGCCTCCGGTCCTGGTGCCGCTGGCCGGACCGCCCGGCACCGCGGCATTGATGACGGCGCCGGACGTGGTACCCGGTTACCTGCGCCTGGTGCCGGAGGGCATGGCGTTCCGCAACGAGGCGTCCGGCCGGATCGGACTGCGGATCGCCACCGCCAGCCCGGGCAGATCGGCGCGAAAGGTGCCGTGCCCCATCCTGTTCTGCGTGTGCGACGACGACACCGTAGCGCCGGCGCGGGCGACGCTGCGCCACGCCCGGAAGGCACCGCGCGGGGAGATCAAGCGCTATCCGTTCGGGCACTTCGACATCTACGTCGGCGGCGGCTTCGAGCGCGCGGTACGGGACCAGATCGATTTCCTCAACCGGCACGTGCCGATCGGCTAACCTGCGGCGCCCGCCTCCGCGTAGTCGTGATCGGTCGGCGGAGTGGCCACCGGAAGTCGCTTGGGCCGCAACCAGTTCGGCAGCCAGCGCACCGGATCGTCCGGCGCGTGGTCGTAGGGCCCGCCGGCCGGATCGTCGACCCGGCCGTGCCAGCGGACCAGATCCAGCTGCGGGCGGTAGATCTGACGGATCACCAACGCGCACAGCACCACCACCGCGATATCCCGCAACAGCACGGTTGTCGTGAACCACTGCTCGGGCAGGCCCTTGTTCTGCTCGCCGTACAGGTACAGCATCCGCGGCACCCAGACCAGGGCGTCAATCGTCATCCATGCCAACAGGATCCGGCGGTGCGGCAGCGCGAGCACGGCCAGCGGCACCAGCCACAGCGAGAACTGCGGGCTCCACACCTTGCTGGTCAAGAGGAACGCGGCCACCACCAGGAATGCCAGCTGGGCGACCCGGGGCCGCACCGGGGCGGTAAGCGCGATGTAAGCGATTGCCGCGCAGGCCGATACGAACAGCACCGCCACAACGGTGTTGAGTACGGTCGGCGGCTGCCAGAAACCCAGGTCCGGGTCGAAGCCGCGCCATCCGGTGAACGACTTGACCACGTTGTACAGCGAGTCCATGTCGTCGCCGCGGCGCGCGTTGAGCCGGAAGAACTCCGACCAGCCGCGCGGGAACATCAGCATCACGGGCAGGTTCACCGCGAACCAGGCCAACCCGGCGGCCAGCGTCGTGCGCGCGACGTCGCCGAGCCGACTGGTGCGCAGGCCCAACATAAGCAAGGGGCCCAGCAGCAGCAGCGGATACAGCTTGGCGGCAACGCCGAGACCGATCAGCACCCCGGCCAGGACGGGTCGCCGGCGCGCCCACGCAAACAGCCCCGCCGTCGCGAACGCCGTTGCCAGCGCGTCGAAATTGGTGAAAGCCTGAAAGATCAGGATTGGCGAACCCGCCACCAGGGCGGCGTCCCACACCCGGCGCCCGGACAGGCCGGCGGCGGCCCACACCGTCACCAACCAGGCCAGCGCCAGACCTACCGCCGCGACGTCGAAGAACATCACGACTTCGGCAACGACGGGCAGTGCGGCAACGGCTTTCGTCACCGCGGTATAGGTCTTGGCCAACGCCATCGCGGTGTACTGGTACACGCCGGTGAGCACGGGGTACTCCATGTAACGCACCGCCGGGGTGCCGTCGTACTGCGTCTTGGGCTTTCCGGCGGAATCGGTCTCCAGCCAACTCGACTTGTACGGAAACTTGCCCTCGCTCAACAGTTCCGCGCCGTACAACGGCACGGTGTCGGAGTAGCACAGCTGGAAATATGCGCGCTGACCGGACCAGTTGGCCACCTTGCGGTCGGGGCCGCCGTCGCCCACGGTCTGCAGGCACGGCGACTTGGTTGTCCAGCCCAGCGCCAGCGTCACCAGCGCGATGATGAACATCACCCGCAGCGGGGTGAGGAACCGCTGCCGGCCGATCAGGGCGTGCCGGCCCACCGGGCCGCCGACGACCTCCGAAAGACGATGTACCAGAACATCATTGCGGCTAGGCAGGTCGCGGTCGTCGGCACTGCGCAGATCCGCCGCCAGCGGTTCCGGCGAGGTGTCCTCGGCCGTCACGGTGCCGGCGCCGGCACGACCGCGTTCGGATCACCCGGCGGCGGGCCGAGGGGCTGCTCGACGGGTGGGACCGCCGGTCCCGGGGGCGGGGGCGCCGGTCCCGGCGGAGGTGGCGGGGGCGGAGGCGGTGGTTCCGGCATGGGCACCGTTGTCGGGGGACCCAGCGGAATGGTGATACCGGGAGCCACCACGATGCTCGGCTGGATCACGCTGCCCGGCGGCGGCGGAGGCGGTGTCGCATCGGACGGTGGCGGCGCGGTCGTCGCGGGGGCCGGCGGGGGCACGTAGACCGGCTGCGGAACCCCGGCGTACCCGCCTACCTCGGTGGGCTTGGGGAACGACTCCCAGTCGCTGCCCTGCAGCGCGCCGTCCATCGTCGCCTTCCAGATGTCGGACGGCAGACCCGATCCGTACACGGGACCGCCCCACTGGTTCACCAGTGGCTTGTCGCCGTTGACGGTGCCGACCCACACCGCGGTCGACAGGGACGGGGTGAACCCGACCATCCAGGCGTCGCGGTTGGCGCCGGTGTCGCCGAGCTGATTGGTCCCGGTCTTGGCCGCCGACGGGCGTCCGCCGGCCAGGTTGTGGCCGTTGGACCAGCCCGCGATCGGCTGCATGGCGGCGGCCACGTTGTCGGCGACGGCCTTGGAGATGCGTTGCTCGCCGCTGTTGTCCTGGGTGCCCGCATCGAAGAGCACCTCGCCCTTGGCGTTGACCACCTTCTGCACGAAATGCGGTGTCCGGTAGACACCGGAGGCGGCGATGGTGGCGTACGCGGAGGCCATGTCGATCACGCGGGTCTGGTACTGGCCCAAAACGATTCCGTTGCCCGGCGGTCCGCCTTGACCGTCCTCGGACAGCGTGTGCTCGACCCCCGGGAAGCTCTTGGCGATGCCGGCCCGGTGCGCGGCGTCCGCGACGTCCTCGGGTCCGTTTTTCAGCTTCAGCATCAACCGGTAGAAGCTGGTGTTCAGCGACCGCTTCAGGGCCTCGGCGATGTTGCAGGTGCCGCAGCCCTCGCCTTCGACGTTGGTGATCTTGATGTTGTTGATCGTCAGCGGCGAGCTGTCGATCATGTAGCCCAGCCCCATGCCCTGCTCGAGGGCGGCGATGAGGGCGAACACCTTGAACGCCGAACCCGTGGGCAGGCCGGCCTGGGCGAAGTCGAAGCCGTTGGCGTCGTTACCGCCGTAGTAGGCCTTCACCGCGCCCGTCTTCGGGTCGATCGACACCACCGCGGAGCGCATGTCGGGATCCTGGCCGTCGAGGGTGTCGGTGACGGCTTCCTCGGCCGCCTTCTGCGCCTGCGCGTCGATGGTGGTGGTGACCTGCAGGCCCTCGGTGTTCAGTTGCTGTTCGCTGATGTTGAACAGGTCGAGAAGTTCCTTGGTGACCTGACGTTCGATGAGCCCGTTGGGTCCGCTGATCTGGTTCTGGTTCTGCGCCTGATCCGGCGACACCGTCGCGGGGAACACCTGGGCCGCGCGTTCCTGCGGCGACAGCGCACCCATCGACACCATGCCGTCGAGCACCCAGTTCCACCGCGCGGCGGCCCCTTCGGGGTCCACCGCCGGATCCAGTGTCGACGGGCGCTGAATCAGCGCGGCCAGCAGCGCGCCCTCGGCCACCGTCAGCTGGTCGACGGGCTTGTCGAAGTAAGCCTTGGCCGCCGCGGACACCCCGTAGGACCCGCGGCCGAAGTAGATGATGTTCAGATAGGACTCGAGAACCTGGTCCTTGGACCATTCGCGGGACATCTTCGTCGAGATGACGAGTTCCTTCGCCTTGCGGATCAGACCGCCGAGGCCGGTCCGCTGATCGCCGACGAGGGCGTTCTTGACGTACTGCTGGGTGATGGTCGACCCGCCCTGCAGATCGCCGCCGAAGATGTTGTTCTTGAAGGCGCGCAGAAACCCGGTGAAGGAGAAGCCCGGATTGGTGTAGAAGTCACGGTCCTCGGCGGCCATCACGGCGTTGCGGAGCTGCACCGGGATCTGGTCGATGCCGACGTCGACCCGGTTACCTTCCGGCGGAACGATTTTCGCCAGTTCCGAGCCGTCGCTGAACAGGACGGTGGACACCTGGTTGGTCCGGATGTCACCCGGTTTGGGCACGTCCACGATCGCGTAGGCCATTCCGAACGTCACCAACGGCACGACGATCAGGAGCACCGCGGCCGCGGCACAAAGCCGGCGCACCAGCCGCCAGTTGACACCGCGGCGCGGCCGGGAGCCCGGCGGTTTCCCGTCGCCGCCGGTGCGGGAGGGCCCGGGCGGCGGCGGCG
>ERZ724512.1724-NODE-1724-length-10188-cov-9.424850_pt1 | contig 10188 bp, 5 predicted proteins | sample MGYA00376045_ERZ724512 | MGnify/ENA primary metagenome ERZ724512 (study PRJEB28724, sample SAMN07190883) | activated sludge metagenome | isolation source: activated sludge of sewage treatment plant in Hong Hong | place: Hong Kong | collected 2016-03-17 ... | reverse complement strand
AGGTCTACGTCAAGGACGGCATCATCACCTGGGAGGCCCAGCAGACCGACTACCCCAGTCCCGGCGCCGACCGGCCGGACTACGAGCCGCGTGGCTGCCCGCGCGGCGCCGCCTTCTCCTGGTACACCTACAGTCCGACTCGCGTGCGCTACCCCTACGTCCGCGGGGTGCTCCTGGACATGTTCCGCGCCGCCAAGCAGCGGTACGGCGACCCGGTGGTCGCCTGGGGCTCCATCGTGCAGGACGAGGAGCAGTCACGGGCGTACAAGAAGGCGCGCGGCAAGGGCGGCCTGGTGCGGGCCAGCTGGGACGAGGTCGCCGAGATCGTCGCGGCCGCCCACGTCTACACCGTCAAGCGCTGGGGACCGGACCGGATCGCGGGCTTCAGCCCGATCCCGGCCATGTCACCGGTCTCCTACGCCTCCGGCGCCCGGTTCCTGGAGCTCATCGGCGCGCCCATGCTCTCCTTCTACGACTGGTACGCCGACCTGCCCAACGCCTCGCCGCAGATGTTCGGTGACCAGACCGACGTCCCCGAGTCGGGCGACTGGTGGGACGCCGGCTACCTGTTCATGTGGGGCTCCAACGTCCCGATGACCCGCACTCCGGACGCGCACTGGATGACCGAGGCGCGCTACCGCGGCCAGAAGGTCGTCGCCGTGGCGCCGGACTACGCCGAGAACGTCAAGTTCGCCGACGAGTGGGTCTCGCCCGCTCCGGGCACCGACGGCGCGCTGGCGATGGGCATGGGCCACGTGGTCCTCAAGGAGTACTTCGCCGACTCGATGCCGACGTTCTTCGCCGACTACAACAAGCGGTTCACCGACCTCCCGTACCTGATCAGTCTCGTGCCCGCCGAGGACGGGTCCTACCGCCCGGGCAAGTACCTCGTCGCCGGCGACATCGACCACCCCGACGGCGGGGCCGAGAACCAGATGTGGAAGCCCGCGGTCGTCGACTCGGCCACCGGCGAGGTCCGCATCCCGGGCGGTGCGATCGGCCACCGCTACGGAGAGGAGGGGCTGGGGCACTGGAACCTCGAGCTCGGCGACATCGACCCGGCGCTGACGCTCTACTCGCCGGGTGGCGACCTCGACAGCGTCGAGGTCCGGCTGCCCCGCTTCGACGGCATCGACGGCAAGGTCGCCTACGAGTCGCGCGGGGTTCCGGTCCGACGCCTCGGCGACCGCGTGGTGACCACCGTGTTGGACCTGCTGTTCGCGCAGTACGGCGTCCACCGCGCCGGTCTCCCCGGGACCTGGCCGCAGTCCTACGACGACCCCGAGGTGCCGGCCACGCCCGCCTGGCAGGAGCAGCACACCGGGGTCCCGGCGGCCCAGGTGATCCGGCTGGCCCGGGAGTGGGCACAGAACGCCATCGACACCGAGGGTCGCGGGATGATCCTGCTCGGCGCCGGCACCAACCACTGGTTCCACTCCGACCAGATCTACCGGGCGATCCTGCTGCTGACCACGATCACCGGCACCCAGGGCCGCAACGGCGGCGGCTGGGCGCACTACGTCGGCCAGGAGAAAATCCGCCCCATCATGGGCTTCCAGCACATGGCGTTCGCCCTGGACTGGCACCGCCCGCCGCGGCACATGAACCAGACCGCGTACTGGTACGTCAACACCTCCCAGTACCGCTACGACACCTTCACCGCCGACGACCTCGACGCCGGCACCGGGATCTTCGCCGGCAAGACCGTCATGGACCTCCTGGCCCAGTCCGCCCGGCTCGGGTGGAGCCCGAGCTATCCCACCTTCGACCGCAGCAGCCTGCAGCTCGCCGACGACGCAGAGGCCGCCGGCATGGAAGCCCCCGCCTTCGTCGCCCAGGAGCTCAAGGAGGGCCGGCTCAAGTTCGCGGTCGAGGACCCCGAAGCGGCCGACAACCACCCCCGCGTACTGTCCCTGTGGCGCTCGAACCTGCTCGGCAGCTCGGCCAAGGGCAACGAGTACTTCCTGCGGCACCTGCTCGGCACGGACAGCTCCGCGACGGCCACGGAGGCCGAACCCGACCAGCGGCCAAGCACCGTCACGTGGGCCGACGAGGCGCCCGAGGGCAAACTCGACCTGCTGATGACCATCGACTTCAGGATGACCAGCAGCACCATCTTTAGCGACGTCGTCCTGCCCGCGGCCACCTGGTACGAGAAGCACGACCTCTCCACCACCGACATGCACCCGTTCGTGCACTCCTTCAACCCCGCCATCGCCCCGCCGTGGCAGACCAAGTCGGACTGGGACACCTGGAAGGTCATCGCCAAGAAGTTCTCCGAGCTCGCCGAGACCCACCTCGGCACCCGCAAGGACGTGGTCGCCAAGCCCCTGTGGCACGACACCCCGGAGGCGATGGCCACCGAGCACGGCGTCGTCAAGGACTGGCGGCTCGGCCCCGACCACCCCGACGGCTGCGAGCCCGTCCCGGGCAAGACGATGCCGGTCATCGCCGTCGCCGAACGCGACTACACCGCGATCTACGACAAGATGATCTCGATCGGGCCGCTGATGGAGAACGTCGGCATGCTCACCAAGGGCGTGGCCTACGACGTCAAGCGCGAGATCGATATCCTCCGCACCCGCAACGGCGTCACCCACGGCGGCGCCGGCGACGGCCAGCCCAAGGTCGAGACCGACGTACAGATGGCCGACGCCATCCTCCACCTCGCCGGTGTCTCCAACGGACACCTGGCCACCCAGGGGTTCAAGTTCCTCGAGAAGCGCACCGGCACCCAGCTGCACGACCTAGCCAGCGAGCACGAAGGCAAGCAGATCACCTTCGCCGACACCCAGGTCGCGCCCGTACCGGTCATCACCTCACCGGAGTGGTCCGGTTCGGAGTCGGGTGGACGCCGCTACAGCCCGTTCACGATCAACATCGAGCGCAAGAAGCCGTTCCACACCCTCACCGGTCGCCAGCAGTTCTACGTCGACCACGACTGGTTCCTCGGGATGGGGGAGATGCTCCCGGTCTACCGCCCACCGTTGAACATGACCCACCTGTTCGGGGAGCCCCCGATCGGCACGACCGGCGAACTCGGAGTCGCCGTGCGCTACCTGACACCCCACAACAAGTGGTCCATCCACTCCGAGTACCAGGACAACCTATTCATGCTGTCCCTCTCGCGGGGCGGCCAATCGGTGTGGATGTCGGACCGCGACGCAGCCAAGATCGGGGTGCGGGACAACGACTGGATCGAGATGGTCAACCGCAACGGCGTCGTCGCAGCACGGGCCATCGTCAGCCACCGGATGCCCGAGGGAACGGTCTACATGCACCACGCCCAGGACCGGCTCATCGACGTGCCGCTCACCGAGCGAGACGGCAAGCGCGGGGGCATCCACAACAGCCTCACCCGGGTGCTGATGAAGCCCAACCACATGGTCGGCGGCTACGCCCAGCTCGCGTACTTCTTCAACTACATCGGACCGATCGGCAACAACCGGGACGAAGTAACGACCATCCGCAAGCGCACGACGAAGGTGGAGTACTGACATGCGCGTGATGGCACAGATGGCCATGGTCATGAACCTCGACAAGTGCATCGGCTGCCACACCTGCTCGGTCACCTGCAAGCAGGCGTGGACCAATCGCACCGGCACCGAGTACGTGTGGTTCAACAACGTCGAGACCCGCCCCGGCCTCGGCTATCCCCGCACCTACGAGGACCAGGAGACCTGGCAGGGAGGCTGGGTCCGCAAGTCCGACGGGCGACTCGCGCTCAAGGCCGGGGGCCGGATCAAGAAGCTGCTGAACATCTTCTCCAACCCCAAGCTGCCCTCGATCCAGGACTACTACGAGCCCTGGACCTACGACTACGAGACCCTGCTGAACTCACCGCAGTCCGACACCTTCCCGGTGGCCCGCCCCAAGTCGCTCATCTCGGGTGAGGACATGAACGTGGAGTGGTCGGCGAACTGGGACGACGACCTCGGCGGGTCCCAGGAGCATGCCGCACGCGACGTGATGCTCAAGGGCATCGAGGACAAGGTCAGGCTCGAGTTCGAGCAGACCTTCATGTTCTACCTGCCGCGGATCTGCGAGCACTGCCTCAACCCCTCGTGTGCCGCCTCGTGCCCCTCGGGCGCGATCTACAAGCGTGCCGAGGACGGCATCGTCCTGGTCGACCAGGACCGCTGCCGCGGCTGGCGGATGTGCGTGTCCGGCTGCCCCTACAAGAAGGTCTACTTCAACCACAAGACCGGCAAGGCCGAGAAGTGCACCTTCTGCTATCCGCGGATCGAGGTGGGCATCCCCACCGTGTGCTCGGAGACGTGCGTCGGACGCCTGCGCTACATCGGCCTGGTCCTCTACGACGCCGACCGGGTCCTCGAGGCCGCGTCGATCGAGGACGAGCACCGCCTCTACGACGCCCAGCGGGCCTGCTTCCTCGACCCCGAGGACCCCGCCGTGCAAGCGGCAGCCGAGGCGGCCGGCATCCCCGGCGACTGGATCGAGGCCGCCAAGCGGTCGCCGGTGTGGGCCCTGATCAACAAGTACCAGGTCGCGCTGCCGCTGCACCCGGAGTACCGCACCATGCCCATGGTCTGGTACATCCCGCCGCTCTCGCCGGTCGTCGACGTCATCAAGGAGACCGGCCACGACGCCGAGGACCGGGGCAACCTGTTCGCCGCCATCGAGGCGCTGCGTATCCCGGTGGAGTACCTCGCCAACCTCTTCACCGCCGGCGACACCGCCCCGGTCGACCAGGTGCTGCGCAAGCTCGCCGCCATGCGCTCCTACATGCGCGACATCAACCTCGGTCGCGACCCCGACGACTCGATCCCCGAGGCCGTCGGCATGACCGGCGAGTCGATGTACGAGATGTTCCGGCTCCTGGCGATCGCGAAGTACAGCGAGCGCTACGTCATCCCGCCCGCCCACGCCGAGCAGGCCCATGCGCTGGAGGAGCTCGCGACCGAGTGTCCGGTCAGCGAGTACGGCGGCGGCCAGCAGGACCTCCTGGGCGAGGGGTCGGGCTACCCCACGCCGGTCGCGGTCGAGAACTTCCGGATGCTCCAGGACCGGCAGACCGCCGACACCGGCGACGAGCTGGTCGGCGGCGGGTCCAAGGCGGGCCGGGTCAACCTGCTCAACTGGGACGGCCGCGGCACGCCGGCGGGCCTGTTCCCGCCGTCGGCCGACGAGCAGCAGGGAGACCGCTGATGCGCGGCTTCTCCCGCAAGCGCACCCCGTCCGCCTGCGTACGGGACACGTGGGCGGCGTGCTCGGCGCTCCTGGACTACCCGACGGCCGAGCTACAGGCCGACCTGGACGCCATCGAGGCCCTGGCGCCGGACGCCGGGCTCGGCGGCCTGCTCGCACACCTGCGCGACCACGACCTGCGGGTGTTGCAGGAGGAGTACGTCGAGACCTTCGACCACACCCGCAAGTGCGCCCTCTACCTCACCTACTACGCGTACGGCGACACCCGCCGTCGCGGGACGGCACTCCTGCGGTTCAAGCAGGCCTACCGTGCCGGCGGGATGCAGTGGGACGAGGCCAGCGGCGAGCTGCCCGACCACCTGTGCGCCGTGCTCCAGTTCGGGGCCACCGTCGACGCCGGGGTCGCGTGGGAGCTGCTGATCGAGCACCGCGCCGGCGTCGAGATGCTGCGCATCGCGCTCGCCAACTGGCGCAACCACGACGGCACCGCCGGATCCCCGTGGCATGACGCGGTCCGCGCGCTGTGCGACACGCTGCCCGCCCTCGCCGGTGACGAGGCCGAGGCCGTGCGCCGCCTCATCGAGCAGGGCCCACCCGCCGAGGAGGTCGGGCTCGGTGGCTACGGGGCAGACCCCGCGGTCAGCTCGCTCGCCGGCCCCGCCCTGATCTCCGGATCGACCATCCCCGTAGGAGCTCCCCGATGAACCACCCGACGACACTGCTCGCTGCGCTCGCATCCCGGCGGGGTGCCCGGTGAACACCTTCCTTTGGGTCATCGTCCCCTACCTGTGCCTGGCCACCTTCGTCGTCGGACACGTCTGGCGCTACCGCTACGACAAGTTCGGCTGGACGACCCGCTCCTCCCAGCTCTACGAGGACCGCCTGCTCCGCCTGGGCTCGCCGCTGTTCCACTTCGGCATGCTCGGCGTCGTCGGCGGCCACATCATCGGCCTCCTCGTGCCCCGGTCCTGGACGTCGGCCCTCGGGATCGACGACCACCTGTACCACGTCGTGGCCGTGGTGGGCGGCCTCGTCGCCGGCATGATGGCACTGGTCGGCATGGTCATCTTGATCTACCGCCGCCGCACCGTCGGGCCGGTCTTCAGCGCCACCACCTCGATGGACAAGGTCATGTACGCCTTCTTGGGCACGGTCATCGTCCTGGGCATGTGGAACACGATCGCCGGCTCGGTCTTCGCCCTCGGCGGTGAGTACAACTACCGCGAGGGCGTGTCCGTCTGGTACCGCTCGTTCCTCGCCTTCCAGCCCGACCCCGAGCTCATGGCCGACGCGCCGCTGGGGTTCCAGGCGCACGCGCTGGTGGCCTTCGGCCTGTTCGCGCTCTGGCCGTTCACCCGACTGGTGCACGTCTTCTCGGCGCCCGTCGGCTACCTGACCCGCCCCTACATCGTCTACCGCTCGCGCGACGAGCAGCTCGGGAGCCGGCCCAGCCGCCGCGGATGGGAGCGCGTGGGCTCCTGATCGGCGCGAGCCTTCGGGCTCGACCAGGCTCTAGTCAGGCACGCCGGACGACCGCTTCTCGGCGGTCCCGGTCAGCTTGCGCCAGAGCCAGCCCGACGGCACGAACCGTCCTTCGAGCACGTAGGCCGCGGTGGGCTGGTGGGTGAGTGTCACGTCGAGCTCGCGTCTCGTGGAGCCCCGGCCGGCGAGGAGCATCCGGTCGCCCTCTCGCAGCAGGAGGTCGTCGTCCGGCGCCACCAGCGTCTCCCCGTCGCGCAGCAGCGCGAGCACCACGACCCCGAGCGGTGCGTCGCGGTCCTGAGGGCTGCGGAGCAGGTCGCCGAGGCGCACCTCGCGCTCGGCGAGCGCCGCCACGACCGCAGGGGCGTCCGCGGCCGCGAGGTCGACCCGCCACAGGTCGGGCGCACCCGTCCCGCACCGCCCGGCCAGCCGCGCGACCATCTCCTGCGCCCACGCATCGCCCTGGCGGGGGACCTGCGGCAGGAACCTCATCAGGGACGGGTTCGCGATCCGGGCGAGCACCTCGTGGGCGATCAGGTCGGAGGGCACCATGCCGAAGTCGACGTCCACGGCGCGGAAGAGCTCGGCGTTCGCGGGACGGTTCTGCAGGCAGGCGACGAACAGGCGCGGGTTCGCGTGGCGCGCTGCCTCGACGAGCCACAGGTTCGTCATGTCGTCGTCGGTGGCGACCACGACGGCCGACGCGCCCGCCAGCTCCCCGGCGGCCACCTCTCCGTCCTCGCGCTGGAGGTCCTCTCCGGCCCCCTTCACGTGTACGGCGCTCACCTCGATCCCCTCGGACCGTAGGTCCTCCAGCAGCTCCTGCTCGAGCCTCCCCGATCCGAAGACGACCCAGCGCCCCTTCGGCAACGGCGCATGACGCTTCGGCAGCGGCGTGCCCGGCGCGCTCGTGAGCCAGATCATGAGCTGGTAGGCGGCCGGCGACCTGAGCAGGATGCGCAGGTGGTCGCCGAGCCGGTCGAGCGGGTTGACCACCTCCGGCCGGCCGAAGGTGGCCATCCGCCGGGCCATGGTCCGGCTCGACGCGCGGCAGATCACCGGCATGTCGGGGCGCAGCAACAGCGTCGTCATGGTCACGTCGAGGTTCACCTCGTCGCTGCTGGTCAGGGCGAGCACGCCCTCGCAGTACCTGTGGCCGACGCCGGCCATCGCCAGCCGCCCGGTGTCCCGGGCGTCCCCGAGCAGGGTCGGCGTGTCGGCCCGGTAGTTGTCGAGGTCGACCGTGGCGGCCCGGTTCTCGTCCCGCTCGATGACGACGAAGCGGCGCCCCATGTCGTCGAGCGACCGAGCCAGCTTGCGGCTCGCGTTGCCGTAGCCGATCAGCACCATGAAGGGCTCCCGCATCGCCGCCACCTTGCGGACGAAGTGCCGCCGGGCCAGCGCTCGCCGAAAGGCGACGTCCTGGGTCAGGGACAGCACCGAGCCGATGGCGTAGGCCCAGCCGACGACCGACAAGAAGATCGCGCAGGTGACCCACATGCGCTGCTCGGGTGTGAAGCTGTACGGGATCTCGCCGAAGCCGATCGTGGTGGCCGTGTAGGACATCACGTAGAACGACTCGAAGAGGGTGAGGTGCATCCGGTGTCCTGACGGGTCGCGACCCGGCGTCAGCGACAGGCCGAGCACGCTGATCGCGAAGACCAGGATGAGCACGATCAGGGGTGCGCGCATCCGCCGCAGCACCAGCAGGATGCCCGCCGACGGCTGGTCGGGCATCAGCTCGGGCACCGGCGGGGAGTCGGGCAGCGACCTGTCGATGTCGTCCTGGTCGCCGAACATGCGGGTCCAGAGGAGGAGCAGCGGGTTGCCCACGGTTCTCCCTCCGGCTAGCGGCGCTGGAAGGACACGGTCTCCACCACGAGCAGCACGACCGACACGACGTTCGCGAACAGCGCGCCGCCGGACAGCGACACGACGCTGGCGGTCATCTCCTGGTCGAGCCCCGACCCGACGTTGCTGGCCCACGCCCACACGAGCGAGGCGGCGATGAGCTGGAGGCTCGCCACGAGGCTCGTGGCGAGATGGACCGCGCCGATCTGGGTCCGGTCGCCGAACTTCAAGACGGTGGCGATCAGGTTCACGACCACCGCCGCGAACAGCTCGTAGACGTTGTGCATGTGCGGGTCGCCGAGGTCGCCGATGAAGAACCCGAAGTTCAAGGTGGCGGCAAGGAGCACGAAGAAGCCGAAGATCACCTTCTCGAGGTTCATCGCCCCTCCCGTCCCTTCCGTCACCCGCATCGTACGGCGCGCGCGGCCTCGTGGCCCCACGACCCGCGGCGGGGTCAGGGCGTCAGCACGCGCTCGAACAGGTCGACGTACTGCGCGAGGTGCCGGTCGCCGAGGTACTGCTCGCGGACCCGCTCCCTGGCCGCCGTCCCGAGCCGGTGCGCGAGCCCGTGGTCGCGCAGCACCTCGAGGATCCGCTCGCCGAACTCGTCGAGGTCGGTGGGGTCGTCGAGCAGCAGGCCGCTCTGGCCGTGGACGATCTGGTCCTGGATGCCGCCGACGCGGGACGCCACCACCGGGCGGGCCTTCCACATCGGCTCGGTGACCGTCAGCCCGAACCCCTCCACCAGGCTCTTCTGCACGACGACCGCCGCGTGCTGCTGCAGGGCGTTGACCAGGTGCGCGTTCTCGTCGATGTCGTCCATCGGGAGGCTGCACAGGTGGACCCGAGCGCGGACGACGTCCGGCTGGGCGCGCCAGGCCGTCAGGCACTCCTCGAGCACCTCCTGGCCCTCGGGGTCGTCGGTGACCCCGGAGACGTCCGGGCCGACCAGCATCAGGTGCACGTCGGGCGGCAGGTCCGCGAGCCGGGCCACGAAGCCCTCGAGCACACCGGGCATGTCCTTGAGCCGGTCCCACCGGCTGACCTGGAGCACGACCGGGGCGTCCGCCGGCAACGAGCCGCCGGTGAGGATCAGGTCGTGGTGCCGCCGCAGCATCCCGGTGCTCCCGTCGCGGCGGGTGAAGGCGACGTCGGGGTGCCCGTCGGGCGCGATCAGGCCGGCGTAGGAGAGCGTCGCCTCGACGTCGGCGGGGGCCAGGTCGCGGTTCTTCGCGGTGAAGGGGTCAAGCGACGGGGGGATGGACCACAGGCGCCCGGGGTCGGTCCACGCCGGCGCGTAGACGGGGCGCGAGAAGATCATTGCCTCGCTGGGCTCGACGTAGGGCCGCAGGAACTCCCACGCCGCCTCGGTCAGCGCGTTCGGCGTGTCGCGCCCGACGTGTGAGCGCCAGACCGGGTGCAGGCCGGCCGCGCGGAGCGCCGGGACCAGGCCGGCAGTCTGCGGGTCGTGGAGCAGCACGATGTCCTGCGGGCGGACGACCGCGAGCAGGTGCTCGAGGTTCGGCGCGAGCGCTGCCTCGTACGCCGCCCGCTCGGCCGCGCCGAGGGGCCCGCCGTCGCCGGGCGAGCCGTGCAGGAGGTTGTGCACCCGTTTGGTGATCCGGAAGAAGTCCGGCGTCGCGTCCAGCAGCAGCCAGTGCGTGTCCACTCCGGCGCCGCGGCCGT
>ERZ724512.1719-NODE-1719-length-10200-cov-3.765993_pt1 | contig 10200 bp, 10 predicted proteins | sample MGYA00376045_ERZ724512 | MGnify/ENA primary metagenome ERZ724512 (study PRJEB28724, sample SAMN07190883) | activated sludge metagenome | isolation source: activated sludge of sewage treatment plant in Hong Hong | place: Hong Kong | collected 2016-03-17 ... | reverse complement strand
CGGTGGCGTTGGAGAGCGCCTCAGGCTCGCCGATGGCAGAGGAGTCGAGCAGATCGTGGGCGCGTAGGTCGGTGCGCTCCCAGGCTCCGGGTTTGGTCTCGGGCGTGCGCACCAAGAAGTGGAGTACGTCGTAGCCTTCGTCGCTGATCGTGGTCAGCCCGGCCCAAATGAACCCACCCCCGACGAAGATCCGGCTCGCCGCGACCCCCTTGATCGTTGGCACTGGGGTGCGCTTCCAAGTCGTGCCGCCGTCAGTCGAGGTGTGTAGGAACAATCCCCTCTTGGTGAGTGAAGTTTCGACTGGAGTGCCTTTGTCAGTCAGGAGCACCTGCTGGCGGGCGGGGAACGCGACGGGCGGTGCAAAGCGCCGCACAGTGTCGTCGGCGGGGCGGTAGAACCACTCCAGATCGCCGCGATAGAGCTGAACGTCACCAGGTTTGGTCGTGGTCACACCACGTACGACGCGCGGGGTGCTGGACGCGCCGTCGGCGCTGAGTCGTGTCACCTGCGGCAAACCACCGCCAAGTTGACCGCCAATCAAGAAGCCATCCTTGAGCCCGCGCACCACGCTCGGAAGCGAAGAGGCCTCGCTCACTCGCGCCCAGATCCTGGCGGCGATCTCGTTGCCGTCTGCGTCGCGGATCTGCCACAGCTCACCCACGCGGGTCGCGTGTTAGCCGTCTACGCCTCCCAAGCGCTCTCGAACCTCACTGCCGGCGAGTCCGCCCTTGCCGCCCGCGCGGGACTGCGTACCGGCACGCTCGAGCTCGGCGCGTCTTCGGTGCCTGGAACTTATTTGGTTCCAGACATCATCGAGCAGTTCCAGCAGCAATGTCCCGATGTCAACGTGCACGTGTCGGTGGGATCGACCGCGGAAGTTCGTCAATGGCTAAGTTCGGGTCGAGTCACGTGCGCTGTCACGTGTGGTGATATGCGCGACGAACGCCTGACAGTGACCGCCCTTGGCCCTGATGAGATCGTCGGTGTAGCCAGACCCCGCTTCCTTGACCTGTCCTCGGACGGCTATGTGGACGCCGCCGCCCTCGATGATTTCACGCTTCTGGTTCAAGAAACGGGCTCAAGCACCCGCGAATACGCCTTGGGACTTTTGTCCGGGACTGACTACTCGTTCCGCAACGTATGGGAACTGGGTTCGGTGGACGCGGTCAAGCGGGCGGCGCGTCGAGGCCGTGGAGTCGGCTTCCTGTCCACTCACACCATTGCGGACGAGCAACGGCGGGGGGAGGTCGTCGCTTTCCGGGTGACGGATTTGCCTTCGCCAGCGCGGCGGGTGTGTTGGGTCCGGCCGACGCGGGCATCTGCCAGTCCCGCCGAAACGTACTTCGAGTCGATGCTGCGGTCGCACCTCTCCCGCGCGGGTGGGGTGTAGTCGTTAACCGGACGTATCGGGTAATCCGATACATAGCCGGCTGGAACTCCCATCTGCCGATGTGGCAGGCGCGAGTGCCGAGGATTCATTGACTCGACTTATAGTCCGCTCCTATCGTTCAACGATCGTTAGTTGATCCCAGACGACTTTAGGAGCGGCGGATGCAATCAAGCGGCCTCCCACTTGTGGAGACCCCAGATGTCCTGATCGTAGGGGCGGGTGTCATTGGTACGTCGATTGCTATGGCCCTCTCCCATCTTGACGTGGACGTTGCGGTCGTTGAGCGGCGACACGACGTCGGCGAGGAGACGTCCCGCGCCAACAGCGGTATCGCTAATTGCGGCTGGTCTTCTGCGCCGGGCAGCCTTGAGGCGCAGTTGGTTTGTGCCTCGAGTCCGCGGTGGGAGGACATTGCCTCGAGGCTAGGTGTCACGTTTCGCCGGGTGGGCCTGACCCTTTTGGCCTTCTCGGAGGAGGAGGCATCCGGGATCTCGGCGTTGTGCGAACGAGCCACGGAGAACGGCGTCACAGTCCGAGAGGTGCGCGGTGATGAACTCGCTGAAGTTGCTCCGCACGCCTCTGGTCGGGCGGTAGCCGGCATCTATGTCCCCGATGAGGGGGTCGTCGACTCAGTGCGGTTGCCAGTCGCATTCGCCGAGCTCGCCTCCGTTAACGGGGTGCGCTTCTATCTGGGGGAGTCGGTGGTCTCAGCCTCTTTAGGCAATGGACAGGTCGAAGAGGTGCTGACGACAAAACGTCGCTTCCGGCCGCGGTTTGTCGTGAACGCCGCTGGCCTGGGGGCGGACTTCGTTTCGAAGTCTCTAGGCGGCGACGAATTCTCCATCACTCCGCGCCGAGGGCAGTGGGTTCTGCTCGATAGGGAGTTCGGGAAACGAGTTCCGTCGATCCTCACCGGAATGCCGGGGAAGCTCGGTCACGGTCCGATGGTTATCCCGACCGCCCACGGGTCGGTGCTCATCGGTCCGGACGCAGAGGACCTCGAAGACAAGACAGATAAGTCTACGACCGGAGCAGGTCTTGACGACGTGGTGGATCGGTGTCGTGTCTTGATGCCGGACATTGACACGAAGTTCGCTATCAAGACCTTCGCGGGTCTGCGATCCCACAGCGACAAGACGTACCGCGTCGGCTGGTCTGAGACTGCAGGGAACCTCCTCCAAGCCGCGGGCATTCGCTCGACAGGGGTCTCCTCATCGCTGGCGATGGGAGACCACATCCGTGATTTGCTCGTCGGAGCGGGGCTCAGCGATCGGCTGGACGCGGGAGCTCGTAACGACCTCGAGTACACGCCGCCGCTATGGGCGGACGGCGACTACGCGCGGGTTGCTCAGGACCCGTTGGGCCGCACGGTGGTGTGTGCCTGCGAGAAGGTCACCGCTGCCGACATCCATCAAGCCCTGCGGGAGCCGTTGCCGGCGACATCCATCGGGGGAGTGGCCAGACGGACCCATGCGACGTGGGGGCGTTGCCAAGGTTCGGCGTGCCTGTCCGGAGTCTCGTTCATCACCTCGCTCTATACCCCAGGAGAGGCGTGGGAAACGCCGATGCATGAGCCGGGATCAACGCTTGGCGCGGGGGTGACGACCGGTGAGTGACGTGGTCGTTGCGGGTGCTGGACGTACCGGCATCTTGGTGTCGCGGATGCTCGCGGAGCGTGGAATCGGTGTAACGCTCGTCGAGCGATTGCCGGCTCCGGGGGGCCAGGAGCCGGAGACCGATGCCGCTCAGCTTGCTCGGGCCGCGTCGCGCGCCGGCGTGCGGATGATGCTTGGCACTCTCGCGGCCGAGTTCCGCCAGGGTCAGGTCCATACCCTGGGGGTAGAGGGTGCAGTCACGCTGTCGGCCGATGCACTCGTCGTGGCTACGGGATCTCGGCCGCAAACGCGTGCCGAGCTTGGCATCGCAGGGGAGCGCGGTGCCGGGGTCATGCCCGGGTCCGCGACCCGGCACCTCCTGGACTCGGGTGTGCTTTTGGGCCGTCACCCGCTGGTGATCGGAGACGGTCATTTGGCTGAGGAGCTCTGCTCGGCCTTAGGCTCTGCCGGCGCCATCACGGTGACGTCGGTTCGAGCCGGGTCGGACGGGGTTGATCCATGGCCTGGCACGAACACCTTCACCGATGCCCGGGTTCTGAGCGTGCACGGTTTTCCCCGGGTGAACCGGGCAGTGGTGTCCCAGGGCGATCGCCTGACCCATGTGCACGCGGACGCGGTGATCTTGGCTGCCAGTCGGGTTGCGATGCGCAACATCGAGGGGGCTGTCTTCGGAGGACCCCACGTCGTCGAATGCTTCAGCCTCGCCGAACCCAAGACGTTCGACAACGCCGAAGCAGCGGCGATGCAAGCCTGCGAACAAACCATGCTCACGTTGCGCTGACCGTCAAAAACGCCTGATCAGGAGACCCCAATGCAAGTGCTTTCACCAGTTGGAGAGTTCAAAGTCGCCGTCGACGGCGTACGTATCCGTGACGGCCGGCTGGTTGTTCACATGTCCATGGGCGCCTGGCGCTCCGAGGCCACGCTCGAGCGTGGTGACCTGCCCTACGTTGGTGTCGCCGCGAGCTTGCTCTTCGGCACGTTCTATATGGGTCGTCAGTCAGTAAAAATCGCCCTCAAGGCCCGAGAGTTGGGCTCACGATGACTGTGGCTAAGTTGGTGCCCGTCCTTGAGGCCGCCACGGCGGGCGGCTATGGCGTCCTGGCGGTCAACATCGTGAACGGGCTGACGCTCAGGGCGGTGGTTGATGCGGCCGAAGAACTACGCGCACCGGTGATAGTTCAGACGTCCGTCAAGACGGTCCTGTCGCAAGGTATTCCCGAGACCATGTCCATGTATCGCCACGCCGCCGAGCGCGCGACCGTGCCGGTGGTGCTCCATCTAGACCACTGCACCGAGCGAAATGTGCTCCTCGACTGCCTGAAGGCTGGCTGGGGTTCTGTGCTTTTCGACTGTTCGGGTCGCACGCTCGAGGAGGCGACCGAGCAAACCAAGCAGGTAGTGAGGGAGGCTCGGAGCTTTGGGGCGGACGTCGAGGGTGAGATCGAGGGGATAACGGGTGTCGAGGACGGGGTCGGCAGCGACGACAAATCGGAGCTTTACCCCCTGGATGACGCAGTGCGCTTCATACGCGAGACAGGGATCGACTGCTTCGCGCCAGCCATTGGCAACGCACACGGTGACTACCCCCAGCTTCCCAACCTTGACGTCGACCGGGTGGACTCGCTGGTGGACGCGACCGGGCTCCCTATGGCGTTGCATGGCGGGAGCGGGCTGAGCGACGACCAGTTTCGGGACCTGATTTCCCGTGGCTGCGCCAAGGTGAACATCTCCACCGCACTCAAGCAGGCATACATCGACGCGCACCGGGATTTCCTGGCGGAGAACCCGGACTGCCATGAACCCTTGACGTTGATGGCGTTTGTGTCGAGCCGCGTGAGCATGGTCGCGCAGGGGCTCATCAAGGTATTCGGCAGCGAAGGGCGTGTCGCATGAGGGCGCTCATCTTCGATTGCGACGGCGTACTCGCAGAAACTGAGCGCGACGGACACCGGGCGGCCTTCAACCGGATGTTCGCCGCGGAGGGTCTCGACTTCGAGTGGACTGAAGACGACTACGCCTCGGTGCTGAGCGTCGCAGGCGGCAAGGAGCGACTGCGCCGGTTATGCACCGACGCGTTCGTGGAGCGACACGGGCTACCGACCGAGCAGGCAGCACTTGATGAGCTCGTGGCGTTGTGGCATCGACGCAAGACGCAGATTTTCTTGGACCTCGTCGCCGAGGGGCGGATGCCATCTCGCGCCGGCGTCCGACGCCTCGCTTCTGAGGCGCGCGCCGCTGGGTGGCGTTTAGCCGTGGCGTCCACGTCCGCTGTCGTGTCGGTGGAGGCAATCGCTGAACAGGTGCTGGGCCGAGAGTTGCTGGGTGAGTGCGTGATCGCTGCTGGTGACATGGTGGAGAACAAGAAACCCGCGCCGGACATCTACCTCCATGCGGCACGTCTGCTGGGGATCGACGCATACGACGCCGTGGCCGTGGAGGACTCGCATGTCGGGGTGTCGGCCGCCGTGGCCGCCGGCATGCGCGTAGTAGCAACAGTCAGTCATTACACGGCAGATGAGGACTTGACTGCAGCCGACATCGTTGTCGACGGCCTCGGGGAGCCCGACGGTGCTGCAATCGCGGTGTACAAGAACGACACAAAAACAGAGATCAAAACTCATGTCGCTTTGGAGCACGTCGCCTGGTTGTTGGGTCAATCAGGGGCTATGCGTGGAGCGGCCCTGACGAAGGTGGACTCATGGAAATAATTAGCGACACGGTCATCTACATTATGATGGCGTTCGTCCTGATCGGCGCGGTGGCGGCTATCAGAGACGATCAGGGGGGCATTGGCAAAGAGTTCATGCAAGGCCTGCACTCGATCGGCTATCTGTTCATCCCCGTCGCCGGAGTGATGGCTTCGCTTCCATACCTGAGCATCTTCGTCGAGAAGGTCCTAGGGCCAATTTGGTCGGCTCTAGGAGCCGATCCGGCCTTAGCCGCCACGACGTTCATTGCGTCCGATATGGGTGGCTATCAGCTGGCAGAGGCAACGGCCCAAAGTGACGGCGCATGGATCACCGCCATGGTCACCGGCTACATGGCCGGAGCGACAATTGTGTTCACGATTCCGGTGGGCTTGGCGATGTTGCAGAAGGCAGACCACAAGTATATGGCACTTGGCATCATGTCCGGGGTTCTTACGATCCCGATTGGTGTCGCGGTGACTATGCTTATCGTCTTGGCGACCGGGGCCGATATCCGGTCCGAATCAAGCACCACCGGGCCAGCGGACACGCCGATCTCCGGGCTTGATGTGGGCGCCCTCGTCGGCAATCTGGTGCCCCTTGTGATCGTCGTGCTTTTGATCGCCGCCGGTCTTAAATTCTTGCCCGACCTGATGATCAAACTTTTCATGGTCTTCGGCCGATTCATTGACGCGGCGGTCAAAATCATTCTGGCCCTGTCAATCGTCGAGTACTTCACCGGGGTCTTTTCGCGTGTTTTTGGTTCCTGGGGCTTCGACGCCATCATTGCCACTGAGGATAATACGTTCCGAGCGCTGGAAGTCGCTGGATACGTTGGAATTATGCTTGCCGGGGCGTTCCCGATGGTTTACGCAATTCAGAAGTACATGTCGCGTCCGCTGAACGCAGTGGGTTCAAAGTTCGGCATCAGCCAGCCAGGTATGGCTGGAATTCTAGGTGGATCGGCCAACGTGCTGGCTTTGTTCCACCTGATCAAGGAGATGCCCCCGAAGGACAAGGTGCTGGCCGTAGCCTTCGCCACGACGGGGGCATTCCTGCTCGGCGACCACCTGTCGTTCACAGCGAACTTTCAACCGAATCTGATTGTCCCCGTCCTGATCGGCAAGTTGACGGCTGCCCTTCTCGCCATGGCGCTGGCCTACAAAATCGCTGTGCCAACCGCCCGCCGGCTGGAGGCAGCCGACCTCGAGCCTGGCCTCGCCTCAAGCCCCCCAGGTGCGGGGCTTGGCGCGACCGGGACAGAGACGCGGGGGTCTGACGAATGACCCAATCCCTGAACAACGTCGCGGCTTGTGACCCGCCGTGCGTCCGACAGGCGGTAGCCCGGCTGTGGCCAGGAGCCACCTGGTCCGCGGAGCCGCTTGACGGCGGCATGACGAATCGAAACTTCAAGGTCGAGGTACAGATAACCGACCGAGAGCAACGTACGGTGGTCGTTCAGGAGCAACTGCCTGACGCGCTCGCAGCACGGGTCGGTATTCGTCGTGAGAACCAAGTTCGCGCCATGGCCATGGTGCTGGACTTGGGTTTGGCACCCGAAGTGCTCGGACAGTGGACAGAACCCCGGGTTCTAGTCTCCGAGTTCGTAGAAGGCGCGTTGCTGTCCGCGGTCCCGGATCGGGTTCATGCGACCGCGCTGGTGGGTCAAGCCCTGGCGAAGCTGCACAAGCACACGCAGGGCGTGGTAATGACGGGTCCTATTTCCGACCCATACAGCGGCACCGCGTGGATCCTGAATCAGGTCAAGAGCGAGGCCCCGGCCACGGCGGAGACGTTCGCGTGGACGATGGACATTCTCGCCCGCATTCAGGCTGCGTGCGGGCCGTACACGCCCAGTCTGCTCCACTCGGATGTCTCCGAGGGCAACGTGATCATCCTTCCCGACCGGGCGGTGCTCATCGATTGGGAGTACGTCGGAGCGGGCGACCCCTACTACGACGTAGGGGACTTCGCTGAGAAAGGGAAGCTCTCCAGCTCGGAGGAGGAGGCACTTCTGTGCGCCTACGACGGCGTCCTAGTGCCCACTTCGTTGGCTATGTACCGGTTTGTCAGCATGCTGCGCGAGGCATTGTGGTCCGTCCGAGCAGGTACGACGGGCTTCACAGAGTTCGACTACGCCAATTACGCCCGTGCATGCCTAGCAAGGATGAGAGAAATTTCGCAGTCCTCGGAATTCGCTGACAGCTTGCACCTACTCGAGAACACCAATCAAGGAGAAATGAATGACTTACGCCAACGGCACAGCCGACCCCGGAGGCCTCGATGCGACACGGCTCGAAACCAGAATCGGACACGAGGGCCACGCCCGGCGGCCCCCGGCGCGCGTCACCCGCACCATCACCGCCAGCAAATTGGAGGTCACCGACCGGTTCCGGGAGGTAGTAGACCTGTTCGGCGAGGACCACCAGGAGACCCCCGCAGGGTTCCGCATCGAGATGGCTACCCACGGTTCGGTCACCAGCGTCGACCTCGTCCGAGACATCGGATACGAACGGGGCGGCACGCCCCGGCCAACGCCGCTGCTGTTCTCGGCCGACTCCGCCAACCCCTACGAGGTCTCGGACTGCGCGCCCCTGATCGCCAACGTCACCTGCAACCCTGGGATCGTCTACGACCTCTTCATCAATAACCCGGACGCAAACATCGGTGGACACTTCACGACCCTCGACGAAGTCCTTGTGGAGTTGAGCAAGGCGGCCGGACCAGGATGCGATGTCTCAGTCGAGATCGCGAACCCTTATGGCGACATCAACGAGATCCTGGAGGAGGTAGCGCGCTACGAGGAGATCCTGACCCGGCACCGGCTGGTGGTGAAGGTTCCACATACCGGCCCGCTCTCCGCAGACACGGCTGGCGACCTTCTCAAGGGCAACGGATTGCTTCGCAAACGCTACAACTCTGGTGCCCCGCGCGACATGCTGCGGGGCCACGCGCTCGCTCGGCAACTGCACGACCTTGGGCACCGGGTGAACTTCACTTTGATGTTCGAGCCGCACCAAACGCCGTTGGCGCTGCAGGCACGCCCCTACTTCATCAACGCCTTTGTGCGGCACCGAGCTGACGCCACGAGGCGGATGCGTGGATTCGTCGCTGCCTACGACGCGACTTCAGACGAGCAGTTCGTCGCGGACCTCAGGGACTACCTCGTTCGCATGGACTACCTCGGTACCGACGACAAGGCCTTGGACCTCCTGACGGTCCTGCGGTTGACTCGCACACTTCTGCGTCAGCGAGACGATGGCCCCGACGACGGTATGGACAGTGTCCGCAGGTCGCTGCGCTGGCTATCCACCACACACCTGCCGGAGACCCGTCTGATCGTCTGTTCGATGGACGGCGAGCAGATGTTTCCGGATCTCATGACCATGCTCAGTGAACCCGAGTTCTTACCACTACACCGGCGGGTGCTCGTTACGGCCGATCCGGCCTACCTGGCTCGGTGGACTACCAGCCCACACGTAGTGACCTACCAGCGTCGATTCCTGTCCGCCGTCCGTTCGGCACCGGACGCACTCAGCGCCGGCACATCGTCATCCAGGTCCTGATCGTCCACCAATCGTGTTAGCACCACACAAGGCCATCCACCCCTCGGCCGTCTCCTGGCCCTATGCCCCGTGGTGCGGGCTATGGGTCCCGGAGTGGCAGAACGCCGGGCATCACCGCGGACGGCAGCTCGGGTCCCCGTGGCGGGGTCCGCGATGGGCGGCCCCCGCCAACCGGGCGACGGCACCATTCCGAGCCGCCACGAGGGACCCGAGCGTGGCTACCGGTCCCTTCGGGAAACCGGGCCAGATACGCGTGATCGGGCCAGCCCCAAGACGTCCGCCTCACCGTTCGGTGCCGCCATTTGCCCGTGGTATTGAGTTCACCCAGTTCCGTCCCTGACACGAGCTTTGCAGCATCTCCCAATGAGACTAGCCGACCGTTGAGACGGCTCAGGACAACTCGGACTCAGCCTGCTGAATGGCCGCGAACTCCTCCTCGGGGGCGCTTGCGACGAGGCGGTGTCGGCTGTAGAACCAGAAGTAGGCCAGCGCAACAACGAAGATGAGCGCCGTGATTCCGGCCGCCTTCTCATCCACGAAGAACGTCGCAATCACTGCCGTCAGCGCGAGGGTTAGCGCAACGGCGGTCGTGACCACTCCGCCGGGAGTGCGGTAGGGCCGCTCGAGCTCGGGCTCACGGATCCTGAGCACGATATGCGAGACCATCATGAGCACGTACGACACGGTCGCACCGAACACAGCGATGTTGATCAACAAGGCGCCGCGAACACGATCGAGAAAAAGCTGGCGACTAGGCCCGCTAAGCCCACGTAGTTGACGAAGTCGGCTACCCAGGTGTCCCCGCCAAAGGCGGATCGGATGGCCTCCGGAAGAGGGTTGTCCGAGTCCGCAATCGCCGAGGACCCGGCACCGCCGGGCGCAATGAACAGCATCAGTGCAGCCGGTCACGAGCAGAATCGTCATCGCAGTGATGATCC
>ERZ724512.1718-NODE-1718-length-10206-cov-9.790365_pt1 | contig 10206 bp, 9 predicted proteins | sample MGYA00376045_ERZ724512 | MGnify/ENA primary metagenome ERZ724512 (study PRJEB28724, sample SAMN07190883) | activated sludge metagenome | isolation source: activated sludge of sewage treatment plant in Hong Hong | place: Hong Kong | collected 2016-03-17 ... | reverse complement strand
CGGACCGGCCGGGCCGCTACCCGGTCGGACGCGGACCGCCCCTCACGGGCGGCGGGCCCACTTCGATGCGGCGGGGGCGGGCTCCACCGGATGACCCGCGGCCACCCACGCGGTGAAGCCGCCGGCCAGGTGCGCGACCCGGGGATAGCCCATGTCCTGCAGGGCGATCGCCGCCAGCACCGAGCGCTGCCCGGCCGCGCAGTGCACCACGATCTCGCGGTCCCCGGAGAAGAACTCCCGGTAGTAGGTCATCGCCGGGTCGGCCCAGAACTCGAGCATCCCCCGCGGCACGTGGCGACTGCCCGGGATAACCCCCAGGTCGATCAACTCCTGCACCTCGCGCACGTCGATCACGACGACGTCCGTGCGCGAGGCCAGCATCGTCGCCAGCTCGTCCGGGGTGTACTCGCGCACGCGGGGGCGCAGGGCCTCCACGTGGTCTTCGGTGCTCCTGATCGCCATCACTGCCTCTCGTTTCCGTGCCAACCCCGGACGCCAGGACGGTCACGCCGCGTGATCGGAGGCCGGCGCGCCCGAGCCCGCGGCGTCGTCGCCCCCGCTCAGCATCGCGGAGTTCAGCCATGAAGTCTCGACACCCAGCCCCTCGACGAGCGCGAGAGCCGCGCCACGCAGCTCTCCGCAGAGGTGGTCGACCGTGGCAGAGACGGCCTTCGCCCTGGTGGCGTCCATGCGGTGGTGCTCCATGAACCAGGCGCGGTTCTGCTCGATCACGCTGAGCGCGTACAGGTCGCACAGCTTGATCAGGAGCGCCCGCACGTCGGCGTCGTCGACGGCCGTGTAGCCGGCGATGAAGGCTTCGAGGACGACGCGATCGGTGTGCGCATCGGCCGCCGCCAGCATGTGCTGCTGCAGGGCGTTGAGGGCGGCGAAGGAATGAGGCTCGGCCACCTTGGCGGCCGCCCGCATGCGGCGCGCCAGCCCCTCCACCGTGTGGCGCTCGCGGTCCTCGAACATCTCCACGTGCCAGCCCCGCGCCAGCACCTGCTCCGACTCGGGCTGCCGACGGGCCGCGGCGACCAGACGCTCGATCGCCGCGCGCGCGGTGGTGCGTTCCATGAAGGTGCCACCCAGCAGCCGCGCGGTCGCCTGCGCGGTCCCGCGCAGGTCGAGGTCGCCCCACGTCTTGCGGTACTCCAGCAGGAGCGCCTTGGCCACCAACTGCCCCAACACGCTGTTGTCGCCCTCGAAGGTCGCGAAGACGTCCACGTCTTGACGGATCAGTGTGAGGCCGTTCTCGCTGAGGTAGCCGGCGCCGCCGCACGCCTCGCGGCACAGCTGCACCGTGTCGTTCGCCCAGCGGGTCACTGCCACCTTCATGCCGGCGGCGCGCGTCTCCAACTCGCGGGCCGCGATCGGATCGGCGCCCGCGGCGTCCGAGACCCGCTGGAGATGCTCGGCCAACTCGTTCTCGGCGAAGCCGAAGGCGTAGGCCCGCGCCAGGTTCGGCAGCAGCTTGCGCTGATGCGCGAGGTAGTCAAGGAGCGGCACCTCCTCGCCCAGCCCGGGCGCCCGGAACTGGCGCCGCTGCAGCGCGTACCGCGTAGCGATCGAGAGCGCCTTGCGGGTCGCAGAGCCGGCGGCACCCGCGACGCAGATCCGCCCGCGCACCAGGGTGCCGAGCATCGTGAAGAAGCGAGCGTTCTTGCTCTCGATCGCGCTCACGTACTCGCCCTGCTCCGTCACCCCGCCGTAGCGGTCGAGCAGATGGGTCCGCGGGACGCGCACGTGGTCGAACCTGATCGTGCCGTTGTCCACCCCGAGCAGGCCACCCTTGTGGCCCTGGTCGCTCGTGGTCACGCCCGGCAAGTCTCGCAACTGCTCGTCGCGGATGGGCACCACGATGCAGTGCACCCCCTGGTGCACCCCGTGGACTACCAGTTGGCCGAACACCGCCGCGAAGCGCCCGTCGCGCCCGGCGTTGCCGATGTAGGCCTTGGCCGCGGAGGGGGTCGGGCTGTGCACCTCGAAGGCATCGTCGGCCGGCAGGAAGGTGATGAGCGTCTCCAGGCTCTGCACATCGGAGCCGTGGCCGAGTTCCGTCATCGCGAAGCAGCCGCCGTCCTCGACCGTGATCGCCCGCGGCAGGAACGTGCGATGGTGGAACTCGGTGCCCAGGTTGGTCACGGCGCCGCCGTACAGCCCGTGCTGCACGCCGCCCTTGATGGCCAGGGAGAGGTCCCCCAGGGCCAGCATCTCGAAGTGCGCGACCGAATCGGCCTGGGTGCCCCTGCCGCCGTACTCGGCGGGGAACCCCGCGATGGCGAAGCCACGGCGGGCCAGACGGGTGAGGCTGTCCAGGGTCCAGTCCCGCGCGGCCTCGACGTCGAGGTCGGGGGCCCGGACGACGTCCGCCGCGCTTACCTCGTCGCGCCAGCGCTGCTTGAGGTCGTGGAACGGGCCGTCGAGCGCTCGGCGCAGGGCCCGACCGGTCGGGGAGATGCTCATCGGGTGGCTCCTTCCTCCGTGCGGGCTGCGCCCAGGGCGGTCGGCAATTCAGCGGTGATGACGTGCAGGCCGGTCGCCCACACCAGGTCGGCGACGGGGCCGCTGGCCGCCGACGAGGCGGCGAACGCCGGGTCGAAGAGGCGTCCGGTGAACTCGACGATGTCGATGCGAGGACGCTGGTGGCCGGTCGTGATCCACTTGTCCGCCACCGCCCAGATGAACCCGACGACGCCGTGACCCCACGTGGCCGCCGGGCGGGGGTCGAGGCCCCGGTTCTGCAGCCAGGCGCGGAAGATGTCGGCCAGCTCGTCGCCGATCCTGCCCGTGATGCCGGTCACCGGATCCTCCACCGGGTCGTCGCCGCTGGGGCGGGTTACCACGAACCGGTAGATCTCCGGATCGCGCTCGACCAGACCGAGGTAGACGTCGGTGAGGGCGCGGACCAGGTGCGCCGGGTCGAGCCTGGTGGCCTCGACGGCGCCGCGCACGTTCGTCGCGATGTAGGAGTGCACCGACTCCACGACCGCCTTGTAGAGGCCCGTGCGGCCGCCGAAGTGCCGGTAGATCACGGTCTTCGAGGTGCCCGCCATGGCCGCGATCTCATCCATGCCCACCGCGGCGCCGTGGGCGCGAATCGCGCGCAGGGTGGACTCCACGAGCTCGCGGCGCCTCTGGGAGTTGTGCTCCTCCCACCGCGCCGCGCGCCCATCGGGGGGGGCTGTGTCCGGCTTCACGAAACCGACAGTACCAGAAACCGCAGGTACGTGCTACCGTCCGTATCGAACAATCCGATTTCGCTGGGTGCCGGCGTAGGAGGCAGCATGACCACCCGTTCGGCCGTCGTCGTCGGCGGCAACCGCGTCCCGTTCGCGAAGGCGGGGGGACCTTACGCCGCGGCCTCGGCCCAAGACCTGCTCACCGCTGCCCTGGACGGTCTCGTCGCGCGCTTCGGGCTGGCCGGCTCCCAAGTCGACGAGGTCGTGGCGGGCGCCGTCCTCAAGCACTCCCGCGACTTCAACCTCACGCGCGAGGCCGTGCTCGCCTCCGCACTCGACCCCCACACGCCGGCCTGCGACCTGCAGCAGGCGTGCGCCACGGGCCTCGATGCGGTGATCTACACCGCGAACAAGATCCGGCTGGGCCAGGCTGAGGTGTGCGTCGCCGGGGGCGCCGACTCGGCGTCCGACGCGCCGCTGGTCGTGTCAGAACGGCTTCGCCGGGCGCTGTTGAAGGCCAGCCGGGCCGCAACCCCGATCGAGCGGCTGCGGGCGCTCGCCGGCGTCCGTCCCCGGGATCTGGCACCCGTGCCGCCCGCCGTCCGCGAGGCCCGCACCGGCCTCACCATGGGAGAGTCCCAGGCCCTCACCACCGCCTCGTGGGGGGTGACCCGCGAGGAGCAGGACGAGCTGGCGCTCGCCTCCCACCGCAGCCTCGCCAGGGCCTGGGAGGAGGGCTTCTTCGACGACCTCGTCACTCCGTATCTCGGCGTGACCCGCGACACGATCCTGCGCCCGGACACCTCGATCGAGGCGCTCGGGCGGCTGAAGCCGGTGTTCGGGCGGGACGGGGTGGCCACCATGACGGCCGGCAACTCCACCGCGCTGACCGACGGCGCAGCCGTGGTCCTGCTCGCGGAGGAGTCGCGGGCGCGGGCAGCCAACTGGCCCGTGCTCGCGAGGGTGGTGGACGCGCAGGTGGCGGCCGCCGACTTCGCCACCGGCGCCGAGGACCTGCTCCTGGCCCCCACTCGCGCCCTCCCGCCGCTGCTCGCCCGCAATGGGCTGAGCCTGAACGACTTCGACCTCGTCGAGATCCACGAGGCCTTCGCGGGCACGGTGCTCGCCACGCTCAAGAAGCTCCAGGCCGATGGCCTGGGCGACGTCGATCGTTCAAGGCTCAACGTGGCCGGCAGCTCGCTGGCGGCCGGCCATCCGTTCGCCGCCACCGGTGCGCGAATCGTCGCCACGCAGGCGAAGCAGCTGCACGCCCGGGGGCCGGGCGCTCGCGGGCTGGTGTCCATCTGCGCGGCCGGCGGCCAGGGCGTCGTCGCGATCCTGGAGGGGTGCTGAGATGGCCAAACAGTCGGTGCTGGAGTCGCTGTACCGCACGCCGGTGGGGCACGCGTTGGCGCGGCGCGCAGGCCTGTCCGATCCGCCGGTGCTGCGCCGGGGTCGCCGGCTGCCCGACGGACCGGTGGCGCTGGTCGACCTGGGGGGCGCCGGCATCGTGGCGGAGGCGCTCCGCCAGGCGGGCATCGCGCGCCTGGCCGAGCCGGTCTTGGACCTGCCCGAGCTGCGCCGCACCGAAGATAGCGGCCGCGAGCGGGCACCTGCCTACGCCGCCCCGGTGGGGGCCGTGGTCATCGACGCCACGGCCGTGCGCACCCTGGCCGAGTTGGAGGGCGTCCGGAGGGCGCTCCGTCCGGCGCTGCGGGGGGTGGAGGCGTCCGGGCGCATCATCATGGTGGGCACGGACGCCGACGCGCTCGAGGGGCTCGAGGCGAAGGCCACGGCCCAGGCGCTCGACGGGATCAACCGCACCGTCGGCAAGGAACTGCGGCGCGGGGCAACGACGAACCTGATCCGGCTGCGGGCCGGCACCGAGGCAGCCGAGCTGCGCTCCACCGTCTCGTTCCTGCTGGAGGGCCGCTCGGCTTACGTGAACGGCCAGACCTGGCGCGTCGGCCCGCCCAAGCCGGGGGACGCCCCGGATGCGGGTGACGACCCGGCGCGCCCCTTCACCGGGCGCATCGTCGCGGTGACCGGCGCCGCGCGCGGGATCGGTGCCGAGATCGCCCGCGTCTTCGCGCGAGGCGGCGCCTCCGTGGTGCTGGTGGACGTGCCGGCGTCCGGGGAGTCTCTGGCGCGCGTCGCCAACGAGGTCCGGGGCTCTGCGCTGCACCTCGACGTCACCGCCGCGGACGCCGCCCAGCGGCTCACCCGTCACGTCGTGGAGCGGCACGGCCCCCAGGCGCGCCTCTGGGCCGTGGTGCACAACGCGGGGATCACCCGAGACAAGCTGCTGGTCAACCTGGACGAGCGACGCTGGGCGCAGGTGCTGGAGGTCAACCTGGCCGCCGAGTTGCGGATGAACCCGGTGTTGCTCGACGAGGGCGTCCCCGGGGCCCTGGGCCCGCGCGGCCGCATCGTCGGTATCGCGTCGACGTCCGGGGTGGCCGGCAACCGCGGCCAGGCGAACTACGCGGCGTCCAAGGCCGGCGTGATGGGCCTGGTCTGGGCGCAGGCGGCCGAACTGCGCGACCGCGCCGTGACGGTGAACGCCGTCGCACCCGGCTTCATCGAGACCGACATGACCGCCGCCATCCCCTTCGTGCAGCGGGAGGTCTTCCGCCGCACCTCATCGCTGGGGCAGGGCGGCCTGCCGGTGGACGTCGCCGAGACCATCGCCTATCTGTGCGAGCCGGCGTCCGGCGGTGTCGACGGCCAGATCATCCGGGTCTGCGGCCAGAACCTGGTGGGCGCGTGATGGCCGGCGACGCGCGCACCCTGCCCGCGCTGCCGCCCCTCGGGCGCCTCATCGCCCGGGCGGCGCTCACCGCGGGGGCACGCCCCGGCCCGGACGCCGGCCTGCCGTCGCGGTCGGTGGAGGTCGCCGCCCACATGCAGGACGTGGAGCGGCTGGCCGCCTACGACCGGTTGTGCGGCTTTCCGCTGTCGGACCGCGTCCCCGCCACCTGGCTGCACGTGCTGACGTTCCCGCTGCAGGCCTACCTCATGGTTCAGCGCGACTTCCCGTTCGCGCTTCCCGGCCTGGTCCACGTGCGCAACGACATGACGCTGCACCGCCCGGTCGGCGCGACGGAGCCGTTGCGGCTGCTGGTGCGGGCCGAGAACGTCACGCCGCACCGCCGGGGCCATCTGTTCGACATGGTGGGCTCGGTGCTGGTGGGCGACGAGCTCGCGTGGTCTGGCCGGTCCACCTACCTCTCCCGGCGCGGCGACGCCCGGCACCGCGACGCCGGGAGACCCGGCGCCAGCCTCCGAGACCCCGGCCGCGACACCGATCGTCGAGGGACCGGCTCGCAAGACGGGGGCACCCCCGCCGGGCAGGTGCCCGGGTTGCCCGCCGCCTGCCAGCAGTGGCGGCTGCCGGCCGACCTGGGGCGGCGCTACGCCGCCGTGTCCGGCGACACCAACCCGCTGCACCTGTACCCGCTGACCGCGCGGCCCTTCGGGTTCCGGCGCCCCATCATCCACGGCATGTGGACGCACGCCAGGGCGTTGGCGGCGCTCGGCGGGCAGCTGGGGCCGACGTACCGGGCGACGGTCAGCTTCACCAAGCCCATCCTGCTGCCCGCCCAGGTGGGCTTCGGCGTCACCCCTGCCGCTGAGGGGTTCTCCTTCGCCGTCCTGGACGCCGCGGGCGGGCGACCCCACCTGCTCGGCGAGGTGCGGCCCGATGGCCGCGGCTGACCGGCTGGGCGCCGCCGGCCTCGCCCGCCCGGCCTCAGCGCCCTCCTCCGGCTCAGTTCTTGAGGTCCTCGCCGGGGCGGTAGCAGATGAGGTCGGCGACGACGGCGGTCCAGCCCGTCTGGTGGGACGCCCCGAGCCCGGCCCCGGTGTCGCCGTTGAAGTACTCGCTGAACGTGGGGTGGGCCTGCCACAGGGGGCCCGTCGGCACGTGGACCGGGTCGCTCGGACGCCGCCCGTCCGTCCCGACGCGGAAGAGCCCGATCATCCGGTCGCGCAGGTCGTCGGTCACCCTGTCCAGGTCGACGTGCCGGCCCGAGCCGACCGGGTACTCCACGCGGCGGCCGCGCGCGATGCCCTGCGCGTAGACGGGCAGGCTGTGCAGGATCAGGGTCCCACGACGCGAACCAGGGGTACTCCCACTCGTCGGGCATGCCGATCACGTCAGCGAGGGCCAGGTTGCGCCACGAGGTGTTGCGCCCGTCCGGCTCGGCCCGGCGCCTGGACGCCGGCGGCTCAGGCTCGCTGGGGTCGCCCTCCAGCCACTCCCGCACCGAGTACCGGTACAGCTGCCGGCACCACAGCAGCCCGGCGAAGGCGCGACGGGCGACGAAGGCGTCCTCGGAGGTGGTGGACGCCGGGATCACCGCGGCGTAGAACGCGTCCGCCTCGGCCCGCCGGTCGGCCACCACCTCATCGGCCGAGCCGAACGGCTGCCGGACGCGCCGCGCGGCGGCGTCGCTGAGCAGGCGGAGCCGCAGCACCACGGTGTCGCCGGGGGCGACGGCGTCCAGGTGCCACCACACCGCCGCCTTGGTGCCGCGTCCGTCGGCCAGGTGCGAGGCGTCGCCGTGCACGATCGCGTCGTCGATGGCGTCCTTGGGATGCGCCGGCTGCGGCCGGCCCGCGGTCGCGGCGTCCGGCCCCCACAACCGCTCCAGGTTGGTCTCGTTGTCGCACAGCAGCAGCGCGGGCTCGCCGCCCGGCCCGTCCTCCGCGAGCAGGTGGTAGGTGCCCAGCCAGGCGTGCGTCGCGGTGAGCGCGGGCCGCCCGGCGAGGCGTCCCGACACGATGGTCGGACGCCGCGGGTCGCGGCCCCACGCCCAGGTGTTCCGGAACCACAGCTGCGGCACCACGTCCAGCGGAGCGGCTTCCGGCCCGTGGTTGATCACCCGCACCTCGACCACCAAGTCGTCGAAGGCGTCCTTGGCGTGCACGACTGTCACGTCGAAGAACCGCTCCTCCGCGAGGACGCCGGTGTCGGACAGCTCGTACTCCGGGTCGTCCTTGCCGCGGCGCCCGTTCTCGGCGACCAGATCGGTGGAGGGGTAGGCGGCCTGCAGGTAGCGGTAGAGGTACTCGGCGTAGGAGTGGGTGGGGGTGGCGTCCAGGTGCCACCAGTACTCCTTGGCGTCCTCGCCGTGGTTGCCCTGGGGGTTGGTCACCCCGAACAGGCGCTCTTTGAGCCGGTCGTCGTGGCCGTTCCACAGGGCCAACGCCAGGTTCAGGAAGCCGTAGCGGTCACAGAGGCCCGCGATGCCGTCCTCGCCCCACCGGTAGGCGCGCCGGTGGGCGTGCTCGAAGGGGAAGTAGTCCCAGGCGTCCCCGTCGGGGGAGTAGTCCTCGCGCACGGTGCCCCACTGGCGTCCGGCCACGTAGGGGCCCCACAGGCGCCAGGGTGCCAGGTCGTCGTTGGACGCCGCGAGCCGCTCGTGCTCGGGGGACCGGGGCGGGGTGTTCGCGCTCATGTTCCTCATCTTCACCCACGGCGCAGGACGCGTCGAAAACCCTGGCCATCGCGCACAGCGTTGTCTCAGGATGGGGCTGACATGCTCGCGATTCGACGGATGCCCCACCGCTCCGGCGACGCCGCTAGGAAGGTGGGCCGAATGGCGACGGATTCTGTCGAGGCCCCTCGGGCCTCCGGATGGAGTCGGTGGGGCATCCGGCGACAGCTCGTCGTCGCGTCCACGATCGCCGTCACGATCCCCCTGCTGCTCGGCGTCCTGCTGCTCGCCACCCTGCTGCAGCGCTCCCTCACGAGCTCGCTCGAGGCGCAGGTGCGCGACGAGTCCAAGCGCCTGGCGGTGGAGGTACAGGAGCGGGGCCCGGGCATCATCGCTGCCCAGGGCGAGGTGGACGACGGGTTCAAGGCACAGGTCGTCGATCCGGCGTCCGGGCTGGTGGTGGCGACCTGGAACGACACCGTGACCGTGCCGCTCACCGCCCTCCGGCCCACCCCCGGGAACAGCGCCACCGAGGGGGCGGCCGGCGTCTACGTCCCCGGCGAGACCGTGGTGCAGGACCTGGTGGTCGCGACGGGCGTGCTGATCGGGTCGGTCCCCTACGTGGTCATCGTGTCGGCCGCGCAGGACACCCAGCACGAGGCCGTCACCCGCATGGTGGAGTACCTGGTGCTGGCGGTGCCGGTGCTCATGGTGCTGACGGCGGTCGGCGCCCACTGGCTGGTCAAGCGCTCGCTGGCGCCCGTCGAGGCCATCAGCGACCGGGTCGAGGGCATCACCGCCCACTCGTTGTCCGACCGGGTGCCCGTCCCGCCCGCCGACGACGAGATCAGCACCCTCGCCACCACGATGAACTCCATGCTCGGACGCCTCGAAGCCGCCCAGGAGGCGCAGACCCGGTTCGTGTCGGACGCCTCGCACGAGCTCCGCAGCCCGCTCACCACCCTGGCCGGCGCGCTCGAGATCGGCGCCTCCTCCGCCGACGAGCGGGCGTGGTCCGAGTTGGCGCCCCTCATGCAGACCGAGACCGGACGCCTCCAGGCCCTGGTCGGCGACCTGCTGCTGCTCTCCCGCTCCGACGACCGCGGCCTGCGCCTGCACCTGACCGAGGTCGACCTCGACGACCTGCTGGACGCCGAGACGCGCCGGCTGCGCGACTCCGGCGGCAAGCAGATCCGCCGCGACGTCCAGGCCTGCCGCATCGTGGGCGACCGCGAGGCGCTGCTGCGCGCGCTGCGCAACCTCGACGACAACGCGCTGCGCCACGCCCGCAGCACGGTGCTACTCTCGCTCCGCCCCACGCCGGACGGCGGCGCCCGCATCGAGGTGGCCGACGACGGCTCAGGCGTGCCACCCACCGACCGGGAGCGCGTCTTCGAGCGCTTCGTGCGGCTCGACGAGTCACGCTCCCGCGACTCCGGCGGCTCCGGGCTGGGACTGGCGATCGTCGCCGAGGTGGCCCACGCGCACGGCGGGACCGTGCGCGTCGAGGACTCCACCTTGGGCGGCGCCTCCTTCGTCGTCGAGCTACCGGCCCGCCCGCCCCGCGCCCGCTGAGCCGAGCC
>ERZ724512.1717-NODE-1717-length-10207-cov-8.833629_pt1 | contig 10207 bp, 11 predicted proteins | sample MGYA00376045_ERZ724512 | MGnify/ENA primary metagenome ERZ724512 (study PRJEB28724, sample SAMN07190883) | activated sludge metagenome | isolation source: activated sludge of sewage treatment plant in Hong Hong | place: Hong Kong | collected 2016-03-17 ... | reverse complement strand
CGCAGCGGCAGGGCAGTCGGGTGGCGCGGGCGGCCAGGGCGCCCACCGCGTCGGCGCGGCGCTGGGCCAAGGTGCGGGGGTCGTCGTCGCAGACGCCGTGGATCAGGGAGCCGATGGCCTGGTGCAGTAGTGCGGCATCCGGTGTCGACAACCGCCCCCACACGCTGGTGGTGCCGGAGTCGTCACTGGGGTCGCCGATGCTGAAGTCGCGGCCCCGCATCGACGTGCGGGCCCGCCTGACCGCCTTGGGGTCCCGGCGTTCGACGATCGCGTCGACCGCCTTCTCCAGCTTGTACTTCGACAACGGCCCGAATCGCGACGCCGCGGCCGCGATATCGGCATCGACGGCGGCCAGCGCCACCGGGTCGGTGACCAGTGCGGTGCGGTTGCAGATGACGCTGGCCGCGTAGGCGCTGAGCTCGCCGGCCAGGTGAAGGGCACCGACCGCCGGCAGTTTGTCGCGCAGCGCGATCGCGTCGCCCATCAGTCCCGAGGCCCGCCCCGATGACACCGTCAGCACACAGGACACTTCGGCCGCGCAGGCGTCCCAATCGTCGCAAGCCCAGTCCGGATGCTCGTCGACCACCCGGCGGCGCACCAGTTCCGCGATGCCCGCGCTGGTGCGGGCTTCGGCGGCCGCCGTGATCCGGGTGCTCTCGGCGATGGCCGTCGCCAGGGCCGCATCATCGAGGCGCCGCAACTCCGCGGGATCCGGCAAGACGCATTCGAACATGCTTTCGACGGTAATCGCCGATTCAGCGCCGCGCCGCACTAGCGAGTCGAGCTGTGGATGAAACCCAGACTGGGGATAACCGGCCGGGATATCGGGCACCGCCGCCGACTACGCTGCACCTATGCGAGTCGGCGTGTTGGGAGCCAAGGGCAAAGTCGGGGCGACGATGGTGGCGGCGGTGCAGGACGCCGACGACCTCACCTTCACCGCCGGGGTCGACGCGGGGGATGACCTGAACCTGCTGACCGACAGCGGCACCGAGGCCGTCATCGACTTCACCCACCCCGACGTCGTGATGGACAATCTGAAGTTCTTGATCGACAACGGGATTCACGCGGTCGTCGGCACCACCGGCTTCACCCAGGAGCGGCTCGACCAGGTCCAGGGCTGGGTGGATCAGAAGCCGGGCGCCGCGGTGCTGATCGCGCCGAACTTCGCGATCGGTGCCGTGCTGAGCATGCACTTCGCCAAGCAGGCCGCGCCGTACTTCGAGTCGGTGGAGATCATCGAGCTGCACCACCCGCACAAGGCCGACGCCCCGTCCGGCACCGCCGCCCGTACCGCCAAACTGGTCGCCGAGGCGCGAAAAGGCATGTCGCCCAACCCCGATGCCACCAGCACCGGCTTGGACGGGGCGCGCGGCGCCGACGTCGACGGCATCCCCGTTCACTCGGTGCGACTGACCGGGCTGGTGGCTCACCAGGAGGTGCTTTTCGGCACCATGGGGGAAACGCTCACCATTCGCCACGACAGCCTGGACCGCACGTCGTTCGTACCCGGCGTGCTGCTCGCGGTCCGCAAGATCAACGAACATCCCGGTCTGACGGTGGGCATCGAACCGCTGCTGCACCTGCGATGAAGACCAAGGCGCTGATCGGCTTCCTGTGCGGCGCACTCGTCGTCTACTTCGTGCTGCTGGGCCGCACGGCCGTCGCGATGATCACCGACGCACGCCCGGCTGCGGTCGGACTCGGCATCGCGCTGTTGGCCTTCCCGGTCATCGGCTGCTGGGCGATGTTCGCCACTTTGCGCGCCGGTTTCGCACATCAGAAGCTGGCGAGGCTGGCGGCCGAGCGGGGGATGGAGCTCGATGTCGGCGAACTGCCGCGACGCGCGTCGGGCCGCATCGAGCGCCAAGCCGCCGACCGGCTGTTCGACACCGTACGGGCCGAACTCGACGACGACCCGGACAACTGGGTCCGCTGGTACCGGGTGGCCCGCGCCTACGACTACGCCGGTGACCGCAGCCGCGCTCGCGAGGCGATGAAGAAAGCGGTCGAACTGCAGGAGCAACGATGAGCACGCTCCTGATCGTCCACCACACGCCGTCGCCGCATTGCCAGGAGATGTTCGAGGCGGTGGTGGCCGGGGCCACCGATCCGGAGATCGAAGGGGTCGAGGTCGTACGACGTCCGGCGCTCACCGTGTCGCCGGTGGAGATGCTGGAAGCCGACGGCTACTTGCTCGGCACCCCCGCAAATCTCGGGTATCTCAGCGGGGCCCTCAAGCACGCCTTCGACCAGTCGTACTACCAACTGCTCGACTCGACGCGGGGACGACCGTTCGGCGTCTATCTCCACGGAAACGAGGGCACCGAGGGCGCGGTGCGCGCACTCGACGGCATCACGGGCGGGCTGGGCTGGACGAAGGTGGCGGAGAGCGTCGTGGTGATGGGCAAGCCGACCAAGACCGATCTCGAGGCGTGCTGGAACCTCGGTGCGACGGTGGCGGCGCGGCTGATGGGGTAGGGGGCGCGATGCAAGGGCCGAACTTCGTACTGCTGCACGGTGGCGGGCAGGGCAGTTGGGTGTGGCGCGAGCTGATCGACGCGCTCACCGCCCGGTCCGCCGAGTGCCTGGCCCTCGACGTGCCCGGCTGTGGCACCAAACGCGATCGCGAAACCACGGCGGTCGAATTTGACGATATTGCAACGGAACTCATCGCCGATATCGAAGTGGCCGGGGCACGTGACATGACCCTGGTCGGGCATTCGCAAGCCGGCCAGCTGATCCCGCGGATGGCCGAACTCGCGCCGGGTCTGTTCGACCGGCTGGTGTATGTCACGTGCTCGGCGGCGCCGCCCGGGCGATCGATTCTGCAGCTCATCGGCAACTGCCGCCGCGGAGACAGAGAGGACAAGGTCGGCTTCCCGCTCGATCCGGCGACGACGCCGCTCGCCGATCAGTTCAGGGCCATGTTCTGCAACGACATGTCGCCGGCGCACCAAGAAGCGTTTCTGGCCCGATTGGGACAGGACAATTGGCCGCTGAGTTCTTACACCCACCGGGACTGGCGCTACGACCACCTTGGCTCGGCGTCCTCGACCTACGTGATATGCGAACTGGACCAGAGCCTGCCGCCGTCCTGGCAGGAGCGCTTCGCGGCGACCCTCCAAGCGACGGATACCGTGCGCATCGCGGCCGGCCACCAGGCCATGAACACCCAACCAGACACGCTTGCCGACCTGTTGCTGACGGAAGCAGGCCGCGGCAGGGTTCGATAGGGACAACACCGACACGATGGAGGAGTAGATGCCGGGAATCGCCGAAATCGCGCTCGCGGGCGCACCCCTGGCCGGTGGCGCGCTACTGGGGCTGGCCGCGGGAAATATGAAGGCGCCCGATGTGCGTGGGTTGATCAAGCAGGACATGGACCTGCTCGACCGGTTGCCGGTCGACCAGGTGGAGCGGCGGGCCAACCTGCAGCGCGTCATCGATCAACGGGTCGACGACCTGATCATCGGCGCGGACAAGGCACAGTCCCTGCGCGAGGTGGCGATGTCCTACCGCGGCAACTGGCGCGACATCGTCGTGTTCGTCTGTGCGCTGCTGTTCACCATCATCTGGTGGAACGTCAGCCACAACCGGGCGAACTGGTTGGCGATGTTCCTGGCGATGATCCTGCTCTGCGTCGTCACCGCCGCCTATGCCGGCCGCGGGATCTGGCAGTCCGTTCGGTCGATGGTCGGCGGCACAGGCAAGTAGCCGTCAGGGGAGATGCGAGCCGAAGAAGTCCCGCATCGCAGCCCAGTGCCGTTCGGCGGCCGCCTCGTCGTACGGCGCGTTGTCCGGTACCGCGAACCCGTGTGCCGCGGCGTAGAACTCGATGGTGTGTTCCACCCCGGCGTCGGTCAGCGCCCGATCCAGGATTTCGGCTTGCTCGGCGGTGAACGACGCGTCGTTCTCGGCGGCGCCGACGTAGATCGCGGCCCGCATCCGGTCGGCCAGCAGATGCGGGCTGCCCGGGTCGTCGGAAGCCAACCCGCCACCGTGGAAACTCATCGCCGCGGCCACCCGGTCCGGCACCCGGCCGGCCACCACCAGCGACGTCCGCCCACCCATGCAGTAGCCGGTGGTGCCGAAGGACTCGCCGCGGACCTCCGGCCGTCCGGCCAGGTAGTCGAAGAACACCGCCGCGTCGGCGGCCATGAGTTCCGGTGTCACCTTGGAGATCATCCCGAACAGCCGCTTGCGCTCCCCGGCGTCGCCGAACACGTTGACCATGTCGAACGGCGCCCAGCCCGGGTCGCGGTAGTACACGTCGGGCACCAGCACCGCATAGCCGAACCCAGCGAGACGCGATGCCATGTCGGTGAACACCGCGCGTGCCCCGCCGGCGTCGGGATACATGACCACGCCCGGCCACGGCCCGGACCCCTCCGGAGTCGCCAGTGTGACGGGGCAGGCCCCGTCTGGGGTGGTGATGACATCGGTGAGGGTCGGCATGGTGTCCGTTCTACCCGAGCCGATGCCACGTAAGCTGCGTATGTGCCGATTCCGACGCCATACGAGGACTTGTTGCGACTCGTGCTCGCCGAAGGCGTCCCCAAATCCGACCGCACCGGCACCGGCACCCGCAGCCTGTTCGGCCACCAGATGCGTTACGACCTGGCCGCCGGATTCCCCCTGATCACCACCAAGAAGGTGCACACCAAGTCGATCGTCTACGAGTTGCTGTGGTTTCTGCGCGGCGACTCCAACGTGCGCTGGCTGCAGGACCACGGCGTGACGATCTGGGATGAGTGGGCTTCTCCCACAGGCGAACTCGGACCGGTCTACGGCGTGCAGTGGCGGTCCTGGCCCACCCCGTCCGGTGAGCACATCGACCAGATCAGCGCGGCGGTGGACCTGCTCAGGCGTGACCCGGACTCCCGCCGCAACATCGTTTCGGCCTGGAACGTCGGGGACATCCCGCAGATGGCGCTGCCGCCGTGTCACGCGTTCTTCCAGTTCTACGTCGCCGACGGCAAGTTGAGCTGCCAGCTGTACCAGCGCAGCGCGGACCTGTTCCTCGGGGTGCCCTTCAACATCGCCAGTTACGCGCTGCTGACCCACATGATGGCCGCCCAGGCCGGTCTGGACGTCGGTGAGTTCATCTGGACCGGCGGGGACTGCCACATCTACGACAACCACGTCGAGCAGGTCACCGAACAGCTCAGCCGGGATCCGCGCCCATATCCGGAACTCGTTCTAGCGCAGCGTGATTCGATTTTCGACTACACCTACGACGACATCGAGATCCGCAACTACCAACCGCATCCTGCGATCAAGGCTCCTGTCGCGGTATGAGCCGATGAGCCTCAGTCTGGTCTGGGCGCAGTCGACCTCGGGAGTCATCGGCCGCGCCGGTGGCATCCCGTGGCACCTGCCCGAGGACCTGGCCCGGTTCAAGCAGTTGACCCTCGGGCACACCGTGATCATGGGTCGGCTCACCTGGGAGTCCCTGCCGGGCAGCGTTCGGCCGCTGCCGGGCCGCCGCAACGTCGTGCTTACGCGCGACGCGGACTTCCGCGCCGACGGCGCCGACGTGGTCGCATCGCTGGAGCAGGCGCCGCTGGAGGACGCCTGGATCATCGGCGGCGCGCAGATCTACGCGCTGGCGCTGCCGCTCGCGACGCGCTGTGAGGTCACCGAGGTGGACATAGACCTGCGCCGCGAGGACGACGACGCGCTCTGCCCGCAACTCGACGAGACCTGGGCTCACACCGCGGGGGACTGGCTGACCAGCTCGACCGGGTTGCGCTACCGGTTCCACAGCTACGCGCGATGAAGCTCTCGGTCCCGCAGGCGCGGCGGATTGCCCTGGCGGCACAGGGATTTCACGATCGCAAGCCCGCCGGTCCGGTGAGCCGGGCACACCTGAAGCGGCTCATCGCGCGAATCCAGGTGCTGCAGCTGGACTCGGTGTCGGTCGCGGTGCGGGCGCATTACGCACCGGTGTTCAGCCGGCTCGGCGGCTACGACCGCGACATGCTCGACCGGGCGGCCTGGAGCCACAGCGCCCGCTCGCCACGGCTGCTCGTCGAGTACTGGGCCCACGAGGCCGCGCTGATGGCCGTCGAAGACTGGCCGCTGTTGCGATGGCGCATGCGCGAATACCGCGACGGCCGTTGGGGCCGCGAGATCGTCCGCAAGAACCGTCGGCTCGCCGCGGACATCGTCGACGCCGTCGCCGAACTCGGCCCGGCGACCGCGGGACAGATCGAGGCGCACCTGGAGGCGGCCCCGCGGCGCAGGAAGGGTCCCTGGTGGGATCGCAGCGAAACCAAGTGGGTGGCCGAGGCGCTGTGGTCGGCGGGGGTGCTGACGACCGCCCACCGAACCGGGTTCGCCCGGCACTACGACCTGACCGAGCGGGTGCTGCCGCCCGAGGTGCTGGCCCGGGAACTCGACGACGACGCGGCACTGCGCGAGCTGACCCTCAAGGCGGCCACCGCACTGGGCGTGGGCACTGAGGCCGACATCCGCGACTACTTCCGGCTGGGTGCCGCTCAGGTGAAGCCGGCCCTATCCCAGCTCGTCGCCGCGGGAGAACTCGAACGAGTCAGCATCGACGGGACACCGGCGTATCTTCCCGCCGGACAACGAATTCCGCGCATCGACCGGGGTACCGCACTGCTGTGCCCGTTCGACCCGCTGATCTTCTTCCGGCCCCGGGTCGAGCGGCTGTTCGGATTTCATTACCGCATCGAGATATACACGCCGGCCGCCAAACGCCGGTACGGCTACTACGTCTGGCCGTTCCTGCTCGACGGCGAACTCGTCGCCCGGGTTGACCTCAAGTCGGACCGGGCCGCGGGTGCCCTGCACGTGGTGGGCGCCTTCGCCGAAGCCGGCCGGGATCGCGCACACGTCGCCCGCGCGCTCGCCGGAGAACTGACGACCATGGCCCGCTGGCTAGGACTGGGAGCCGTCAGGGTGGGAGAAACCGGCGACCTCGCTCGGCACCTGATCACCGCGCTCGGCTGATCCGCTGCGCGGCCCGGGCCCGGCGGGCAGGTAGCCGACTACGCGTGGCCGGATCCACTTCCGCTCATAGCGTTCACCTCACTCTCTGGAGGTGAAACACATGGCCCTTACCGACAATTGCGACATCTTCGCGGCTGTCAACGAGTCCGCGGTACGACGGGTCCTGACGCACGTGACGCGTCAGCGCCCGGCGCTGGTCAACTACGGCAGTCCCGGTGTGGTGCAACGTCCCGAGTTGCTGTGCAACCCGCTGGATGCGCATCCCGTGGCGGTGGCGCGCGGAAACACGTTGATCACCACGCTGCCTTTTCTGCCGGTGGTGCTGACCGACAACCCCGCCCTTCAGATGGAGTGGTGCTTCCAGTTGTCGAAGGCGGGGCTGGACGTGCACCCGGGCAATGCGATTGCGTTGCCGCCCGAACTGGCGCCTCTCGGAGAGCAACGCATCGCGGGTCAGCTGGCGTTCTGCGCCGGGCTGGGTTGCCCTGATGATCGCCTGATTGCCGTGCTGCCGGTGCCCGGACTTCCCCAGCCGAAGATCCCGGACCGCAGGCAGGACAGAGAGCCACCGCGCCGGCACCCGCCCGTCACCGTCCCGACCCGGCGACTGCGGTGCTTCTGCCTGGAAACCGACATCGTCGCGGGCGCGGACTTCTTCGGTCCGGCGGGAAACCAGCATTTCCGGGCTCTGCTGGCCGGTCTGGAGATCGTCGACCTCGCTCCGCAGAACATGGAGGACGCCATCGAGTGCTACGTCAAGATGGCGGTCAGGTTCGGGCTGCTGCCCAAACTCGCGGTGCCGGTCGTGAGATTCACGACGGAACTGTTCGGATTCGCCCAACTGGCAATCGAGCCCACCACGAATTCGGCGGCGGTCCCGAACAACCCAGCGCTGGAAGACGATTCGGTCAAGATTCTCCTCGACCTCACGACGTCGTCGATCACCGGCGGTGGCGGTGGCGGCACGGGCGGCGGCTCCGGAGGCAGCGCCCCGCCGTCCTTCCCGGGCGTCGACCGGCCGCGCAGCAGATCGGGTCCCTTCGATCTGGAGGCCGCCCTGTCCGAACGCGCCGTGCAGGAACTGTTCGACGTCGCCCGTGCCGGCGCGAAGCTCGACGTGTCGGACAGCGTGGGGCTCGGCCCGCTCACCGCGGGCTACGACATCAAGGCGCATCTGGCCAACGGCACCATCGACCTGCGGTCCGACGGCACCATCGACATCGCGGAGCTCGACGTCGAATGGGACGTCCTGCACTTCTGGGCGGGCATCGACCTCGACCCGATCTGCGTCGGCGGCTGGTGCATCGTGCCGACCCCGTTCGGCTGCGCGGTACGACTGCCGAAGGTGTGCGCATTCACCGACAACCCTGATCTGGGCATCAATCTGGACCTGTCGGGATTCCTGGTCAGTGAGTTCTCGGTCCGGATGCGGCCGGTGATGCGGTACGGCTTCAACCCCGGCCGGCAACCGTGGATGAACGACTGGGACGCACATGACTCCGCGGTGTCCAACGAGTGGCAGCTCTACTTCGACATCGCCCCGGGCGACGTCGACGTGGACATCTTCGACATCGCAGACATCGTCGGGAACCTGTTGGAGAACGCGCTGAACGATGCCGTCAACGACGCGCTGTGGTTCCTGCCGGGCTGGGCCGTGGACTTGATCCTCGCGATCCTCGGACCGGTGATCGACGTGGTGCGCGACATCCTGGACATCGGCGACGACCTCGGCGAGTGGTTGTCGCATCTGCTTGGCGTCGATCTCGACATGATCAACGTCCTGGCCGACTGGATCCTCGGATTCTTCACCTCGAGCCCGGTCGCCCGACTCGACGAACCGATGCCGCTGATGGCGGCGCAGCCGGACAAGATGGCGGTGCTGCTGCCGGTGGAGTTCATCGGTCTCGCCGTCGACGACACCGAAATGCAACTGCAGATTGACCTAGGAGACTGAGCGAATCATGCGCGCCCCTGTGAACTCGATGTTCTTCACCCAGACGAGATTCGACAGTGCGTCGCCGGTCGGATCGGCCGTCGTCGCGCACCGCTTCGAACACGAAGGGGACTACGACGTCCACCTCGGTCGGGATGAGGAACCGCCCGACCGTGTCGTGCTGACGGTGGGTCCGGCGGCGGATCGTTCGTCCGGCGCGGCCGGCGTGACGATCGACACCTCGCCGGCGAGGTCCGATGCGGCGGCGGCCGGCCGGCGCAGTCGGCTGCCGGCGGGCGGTTACGCCTCCTTCACCACGTCGAGCGCGCGGGGGACCGGCTCGGTGGTCGTCGCGCGGCGGCACGGGGCCGAGGCGGACGAATTCGACAGTCGCCGGCTCGGTCCCGGCGACGTCTACGGTCTCACCCTGGTTCGCCCGGGGGTCTACTCGGTACGCAACACGTTCGGCGACGCCGCGGGACAGATCGTCGTCGAGTACCCGATGGTCGGGTCGCGGCCTTATCGCCCGGCGGAGCCGGTACGCGTGTCCAGCACCCGGAATGGGCTCGTGCCCAATGAGATTCGGATCGGTCCGGGTCAAGGTGTCGTGTTCGACATCGAGACCGACACGCGCCTGATCATCGACCTCGTCGAACCGGACGACGGCCCGACCCCCCGCCCGCAGCGGCGCGCACGGCACCGGCGCGCCGAGTAGCGCAGCGTGATGGCGGCGCCACGTAACCGCTAGGCCGGCAGCGGATTGCGTACCATCACGGCGCCACCGAACCTGCTGAAATCACGGTCGGCCGAACACAATTCGCGGATCCCGTGCGATGCGCACAGGGCCGCGATGCGGGCGTCATGGACCATCGCGCCGGACAGCCGGCCCGATCCGAGCAGGGGTGTGAGTTCGTCCCAGTACTGCGTGCCTTCGCTGAGCAACGACACGGTCGGAGCGGCGAGCCACGCGTCGATCTGGGTGATCGCCTGGTTTCGGGTGCACGGCGGGTCGTAGATCCGGGGATGCGTCACGATCGCGAAGAACTCATGCAGGCAGGGCCATGGGATCGCCCATCCGGACCGTCCTTCGGCCAGGCCCTTCAACCGCTCGGCGGCACGATCGTGAAATTCCGAGTCGCGCCGATGGGCATAAACCAGGAGATTCGTGTCGACGGCGATCAAGGCGAGTCGTAGATCGTGTCCCGCAGCTGTTCCCAGTTCGCGTCGCGGTAGGCGGGAGCCATATCCCATTGCGGCCGGTGTACCGCGGCCCCGCGCTACGCTCACCGCGTG
>ERZ724512.1715-NODE-1715-length-10214-cov-5.311743_pt1 | contig 10214 bp, 10 predicted proteins | sample MGYA00376045_ERZ724512 | MGnify/ENA primary metagenome ERZ724512 (study PRJEB28724, sample SAMN07190883) | activated sludge metagenome | isolation source: activated sludge of sewage treatment plant in Hong Hong | place: Hong Kong | collected 2016-03-17 ... | reverse complement strand
CGCGCTCGCCCTGGTCGACGAGCTCGGCCTCGACGTGACCGCCGCCGCGGCCGCCCTGGCCGACTTCGGCGGCGTGGCCCGACGCTTCGAGCGCAAGGGCACCGCGGCGGGCGTCACCGTGGTCGACGACTACGCCCACCTGCCCACCGAGGTCCGCGCCGCGCTCGCCGCGGGAGCCAGCGGCGGCTACGAGCGGGTGGTGGCGGTGTTCCAACCTCACCGCTACTCGCGCACCCAGGCGCTGTGGGAGGAGTTCGGCGCCTGCTTCGGCGACGCCGACCTCCTTGTGCTGACCGACATCTACCCGGCGGGGGAGGAGCCGAGGCCCGGGGTGACGGGCAGGCTGCTGGTCGACTCCACCCTGGCGGCGGATCCGGGCCGGTCGTTGCTGTGGGCCCCGACCCTCGACGACGTCGTCGAGCAGCTGGTCGACGTGCTGGCCCCGGGGGACCTGCTGATGACCGTCGGAGCGGGAGACGTCACCACCGTCGGCCCCCGGGTGCTCGAACGTCTGACGCAGGAGCGCCGGTGAGCCCGCCGACGACGCCGTGGGTGGAGCACGCTCCGATCGGGGCGCTGAGCACCTACCGGGTCGGCGGCGCCGCCCGGTGGCTGGTGGTCGCCCACCGGATCGAGGACCTGCACGACGTCGTGGCGCGGCGGGGCGACCTCCCGGTCCTGGTGGTCGGCAAGGGGTCCAACCTGCTCGTCGGCGACGCCGGCTTCGACGGGATCGCCGTGCAGCTCGGCGAGGCCTTCGCCGCCATCGAGGTGCTCGGAGCGGCCGGGCCCGACAGCACCGGTGGCGGCGCCGCGACCGAACCGGAGGATGCCGCGGGTGTGATCGTGCGCGCGGGCGCCGCCGCATCCCTGCCTGTCGTGGCACGCCGCAGCGTCGCGGCGGGTCTGACCGGCTTCGAGTGGGCCGTCGGAGTGCCGGGCTCGATCGGGGGTGCCGTGCGCATGAACGCAGGTGGTCACGGCGCCGACATGGCCGCGTCTCTGGTGGGGGTCCGCCTCATCGACCTGCGGACCGGGGAGGATGAGGTGGTGCGCAGCGCCGAGCTCGACCTGGCCTACCGGAGCTCCAGCGTGCGCGCCGATCAGGTCGTGCTCCACGCCGATCTCCGGCTGAGGCCGGGAGATCGGACCCGCAGCGAGGAGCTGCTGTCGGAGATCGTGCGGTGGCGGCGCGAGCACCAGCCCGGAGGAGCGAACGCCGGATCGGTGTTCACCAACCCCCCGGGCGACTCGGCCGGACGGTTGATCGACGCCGCCGGCTGCCGCGGCATGAGGGTCGGCACCGCCGAGGTCTCCACCAAGCACGCCAACTTCATCCAGGCCGATGCCGGCGGATCCGCCGACGACGTGTTCGCCCTGATGGTCGCGGTGGCCCGGGAGGTGCGTCGGGTCCACGGCGTCGACCTGCACCCCGAGACGCGCATGGTCGGGCTCCCCCCGTTCGCCGACGCGGTCGAGGCGGACCTGTGACCGACACGCTGAGCCCGCCGCGCCGAGCGAGCCGGGAGCGGTCCGATCGGGGCCGGCTCCGGAGCGGCGACGCCACCCCCCGGGTCGTCGACGCCGAGCCGGGCGAGGACCCGCGCATCCGGGATCGGCGCCGGTCGGTCCAGGCCGACCGCCGCCGACGTCGGCGGGCCGTGCTGTTCGTCGCCCTGGCCGTGGTGGTCCTGGTCGCGTCCGCGGCAGCGCTCAGCCGGTCGGCGTGGTTCGACGTCGACCGCATCGTCGTCGACGGGCCCGACGGAATCGACCGCGACGAGCTGCGACAGGCGTCGGGCATCGACCGGGGCGACGCGATGGTCGACGTCGACCTGGCCGCGGCGCGTCGTTCGATCATGGCGTTGCCGTCGGTGGCCTCGGCGCGCGTCGAGCGCGAGTGGCCCGGCACGATCCGCGTCGTGTTCCACGCCGAGTCCCCGTTGGCGGTGCTCGCCGGCGGGGAGCGTCGCGTCCTGATCGGCCGGGGCGGCCGGGTCCTGGCCGAGCTCGCGCAGGACGATCCCACACCCGAAGGTCTGCCGACGGTCACCGTCGAGGACCCTTCCGCCGTCTCCGAGCTCGAGGTCGGCTCGGCCCTCCCCGAGAGCCTGTCGTCGGTGGTGGTCGTGCTCGAGCAGCTCCCGGAGCCGCTGCGCTCCCGGTCCGCCGGTGTCACCCTCGACGCCGGGGGCAACCTGTCGATGGCGCTCCGGGCCGATCCGGCGGTCGACGGATCCGACGGCACCGTCGAGCTCGGCCCGGCCGACGAGCTGGCCTCCAAGCTGCTGGCGGCCGCGTCGATCGTCGCCGGCGCGAGGATGGAGTGCCTGGACGTCCTCGACGTGCGAGAGCCGTCGCGGCCGACCATCAGCCGGGACCGGGGATGTGACCCGGGCCCGCCGACGGTGGGCGCCACGACCGTGCCGGCCCGGACCGAGCCCGACGGGAACGCCCGGACCGCTGATCCGCGCTCCGGACGGACCTCGACATCGACGACGACCGCGACGCGTCGGACCGCCGCGGTGTCGACCACGACGGCTCCCGGGTCGACCCGACGAGGATCCGAGCCGGGAGCGCCGGGGTGAGCATCGTTGCCCCGGTGCCTCGGCCGGCCGTATTGTCACGTGCCGCATCGCCGGGCCGAGATCGCGCCCCGGTTCCTGGAGGTGTCTGAGACCGATGGCCCACAACCCGCAGAACTACCTCGCCGTCATCAAGGTGGTCGGCATCGGTGGAGGTGGCTGCAACGCGGTCAACCGGATGATCGATGCCGGGCTCAAGGGCGTCGAGTTCATCGCCATCAACACCGACGCCCAGGCGTTGCTGATGAGCGACGCCGACATCAAGCTCGACATCGGTCGTGAGCTGACCCGGGGCCTCGGCGCCGGCTCGGACCCCGACGTCGGCCGCCAGGCCGCCGAGGACCACCGCGCCGAGATCGAAGAGGTCCTCCGCGGCGCCGACATGGTGTTCGTCACCGCCGGCGAGGGCGGCGGCACCGGCACCGGCGCCGCTCCGGTGGTCGCCGAGATCGGCAAGTCGCAGGGTGCGTTGACCATCGCGGTGGTCACCCGACCGTTCGGATTCGAGGGGCGTCGCCGCTCGGTGCAGGCCGACCAGGGCATCTCCAAGCTCAAGGAGAAGGTCGACACCCAGATCGTCATCCCCAACGACCGACTGCTCACCGTCGCCAACGACAAGACCTCGGTGCTCAACGCGTTCAAGATGGCCGACGAGGTGCTGCTGCAGGGCGTCCAGGGCATCACCGACCTCATCACGACCCCGGGTCTGATCAACACCGACTTCGCCGATGTCCGGATGATCATGAACGACGCCGGCTCCGCCCTCATGGGCGTCGGCTACGCCACCGGCGAGGGCCGGGCGCTCAACGCTGCGCGTCAGGCCATCTCGTCGCCGCTGCTCGAGGCCGCCATCGACGGTGCCCGCGGGATCCTGCTCAACATCTCCGGCGGATCGGACCTCGGCCTGTTCGAGGTGAACGAAGCAGCCCAGGTCATCCACGAGGTCGCGCACCCCGAGGCCAACATCATCTTCGGCGCCGTCATCGACGACGAGCTCGGCGACGAGGTCCGCATCACGGTGATCGCGGCGGGCTTCGAGCGCTGGGACGAGTCCAAGGGCAGTCGTCGACCGACCACGTCGGCCGGCGGACCTCCCCGGAGCGAGGACCGCCCGTCGTCGATCGGCGACGTGTTCGGCGGCGACGAGGAGGACGACGAGCTGTTCGGCGGCGACGACGACTTCGACGTCCCGTCCTTCCTCAAGTGAGCTCCGGGGCCCGACCGCCGGTGTCGTGACCCGACGCGAGGTCCTCCACTCCGACGGTCTGCCGTCGGTGCACATGGCGTTCACCGACGCCGCGGTCGGATCGCTGCGCGTTCCCGAGGTGGGCTTCTCCTCCTCCGCCGAGCTCGAGCAGCGCCGCCGACGCGTGGCGCCGCACCCGTGGACGTGGCTGCGCCAGGTCCACGGCGACCGGGTGGTCGAGGTGGATGCCCCGGGGGAGTGGACCGGGGCCGAAGCCGACGCCGCGGTCACGACCACTCTGGGGGCGGTGCTGGCGGTGCACACCGCCGACTGCGCCGGGGTCGTCCTGGTCGGCGACGGCGCCGACCCGGTGACCGGGGAGCCGGTGCGGGTCATCGGCGCCGCGCACGCCGGGTGGAGGGGACTGGCCGCCGGCGTGGTCGAAGGCACCGTCGAGCACATGCGCCGGATGGGTGCCGACAGGTTCGACTGGGACCTGGGACCGTGCATCTCGCCGGCCGCCTACGCCTTCGGCGCAGGCGAGCTCGACGAGCTGTGCGAACGGCTCGGCCCCGAGCTGGCGGCCACCACGCTCGACGGCGAGCCGGCCCTCGACCTGCGGGCCGGGGTGCGCGCCGCTCTGGCCCGGGCAGGGGTGGACAGCGGGGTGGGGACGGGACCGGCCGTGGTGCCGTGCACCGCTCTCGACGACGGCTTCTTCTCGTGGAGGGCCCGGCAGGACGAGGGCCGCCAGGCGGCGGTGGTGTGGCTGGCCCCCGACGACCACGACTACCCGTGGCACCCCTGAACGAGCCCCCGCCGGCGCCGCCGCAGCGTGCGCTGGTCGAACAGATCGCGGAGCGGGGTGCGCAGCTGCGCAGCCGGATCGCCGAGCTCACCGACCGCGACGTCGCCGTGGTCTGCGTCACCAAGGGCCACCCCGTCGAGGTCGCCGCCGCCGCGGTCGCCGCGGGCTTCACCCGCCTGGGCGAGAACTACGCCCAGGAGCTGCGCGACAAGGCCGCGGCGCTCATCGGTCCAACCCCGGAGTGGCACTTCATCGGACGGCTGCAGACCAACAAGGTCCGGCTCGTCGATCGGGTCGTGTCGTTGTGGCAGTCGGTCGACCGCGCCGCTCTGGCCGATCGCATCGCCCAGCGGGTTCCCGGCGCCGCCGTGCTCGTGCAGGTGGACCTGGCCGGACTGGCGGGCCGGGGTGGGTGTCCACCCGAGGACGTTCCCGCGCTGGTCGAGCACTGCCGGGGTCGGGGTCTCGACGTGCGCGGCCTGATGGGTGTCGGGCCGCCCGGCCCGGCCGAGGAGGCCCGGCCCGGGTTCCGTCTGCTCACCTCGATCGCGGACGACCTCGGACTCGAGGAGCGGTCGATGGGGATGTCCGACGACCTCGACGTCGCCATCGAGGCGGGGTCGACCATGGTGCGCGTGGGGTCCGCCCTGGTGGGTCCCCGTGCCCCGCGTTGAGCCGGTGGACCTCCGACCGGGCTCCCGGAGTCGGTCCAGGGGGTCGCAGCCCCACCGGGCGTCCGTCCCGCCGGGTCTGACGCCACTACACTCCGCGGCCGAGGAGCGAGGATGTCGAACTTCATGAAGAACGCACGCTCGTGGCTCGGGCTGGGGCAGGACCCCTACTACGACGCCGAGTACGCCGATCCCCCGCTCGACGACGAGTGGGAGGACGACGTGGACGACGAGGAGGTCGTCGACGTGTACCCCACCGCGGCCGCGCCGCGCTCCCGTCCGGCCGCCGCTCCGCGCCGGAGCGCCAACGGAGGGGCCGGCACCGTGCGGTCCGTCCCCACCCCGGCCGCCGATGAGGGCGACGGTGACGGCGGGGTCCGCGTGATCTCGTCCGCCCCGGGCTCCGACGCGGATTCCGGGCGGGGTGTCGTTCGTCCGCTCCCCGGTGTCAGCCGGCCCCACGTCGTGAACCCCGCCGGGTTCAACGACGTCCAGGAGGTGGCCGACACCTTCAAGCGCAACCAGCCGGTGATCCTCAACCTCCAGGGCGTCGACCGCGACCTGTCGCGGCGTCTCATCGACTTCGGCAGCGGCCTCTGCTACGGGCTCGAGGGGAACATGGAGCGCGTCACCGACCAGGTGTTCCTGTTGACCCCGGCCGGCGCCCAGGTCTCCGACGACGACCGTCGGCGGATCCGCGAAGGCGGGCTGGACCGCGAGGATCGCTGAGCCGGTCTTCCCCCGACCCGGACCAACCCCATGATCGTCGTCGCCTGGATCCTCAACGCCCTGCTCATCCTGCTCGTCCTGCGGGCGGTGCTGAGCTGGTTCCCGCCCGGCGGCTCCTTCATGGAGCAGGTCAACGGCTTCCTGGTGGTCTGCACCGAGTGGATGCTCGCCCCCGTGCGCCGGGTCGTCCCGCCCCTGCGGCTGGGAGGCGCCATGCTCGACATGTCGTTCATGGTCGTCTTCGTCGTGATCATGGTCCTGCAGAACGTGGTGGCCGGCCTCGCCCGGTGAGGTCGGCCGCGGCGCAGTCGCCGTCGAGCCCGTGACGGTTCGGTGACGGACGACCGCTGACGACTAGCATCGCCGGCATGGATCTCACGCCGGAGCTGTTCGAGAAGACCGAGTTCACCGAGCGTCGCAAGGGCTACGACATCGAGCAGGTCGAGACGTTCATGGAGGACGCCGGCACCGCCCTGGCCCAGCTGCTGGTGCGCGTCCGTCACACCGAGGAGCGGGCGTCGGTCGCCGAGGGCCGCCTGGCCGACGCCGAGGCGCGGGCCGCGTCGGCCGAGGAGAAGGCCGGTGAGGTGCAGGCCCGTGCCCAGGCCGCCGTCGCCGAGGCCCAGGCCAACGCGGCGACCGCCACGGCCATGAGCGAGGAGGCCGAGGTCGAACAGGCCGCCCGGACGCTGCTGATGGCGCGTCGCACCGCCGAGCAGATGGAGGCCGACGCGCGCGGTCAGGCGCAGAACCTCCTGGCCGAGGCCAAGACCCGGGCCGACCGCCAGCTCGCCGAGGCCCAGGCCGAGGCCGAGGAGCTGATCCGTCGGGCCCGCACCCAGGCCGACAGCGAGTTCGCCGACCGTCGCGAGCGCGCCTCGGAAGAGGTGCAGGTGCTCGAGAGCCGTCGTTCGCAGCTAGCGGACGTCATCACGCAGCTCGAGGCCCGCCTGGCCGGCTACCGCGAGGACCTGACCCGCACCGCCGAGGAGCTGACGCTCCTGGCGTCGGACCCCGACCGTCTCGGTGCCCGACCGACCATGTCGATCCCGCCCGACGAGGTGATCTCCCAGCGGGGCGGCCCGACCGCGGCGTCGGCACCGACGAAGGAGCCCGAGCCGTCCGCACCTCGAGTCGACGAGGTCGTCGAGGCGTCGACGGTGGAGCCGGAGGCCCCCGTCGTCGCCGAGCCGGCCGCTCCCTCCGGGGGCAGCACCACGGCGGCCTCCGCCCCGACCGCGGAGCGGGTCGTCGACTTCGACAAGGGCGCGGACGGCGGACCCGCGACCGAAGCGGTCGACGCGGCGTCCGGCGACTGGGGTCCCGGGAGCTGGTCACGGCTCCAGGCCTCGGGATCGGACGAACAGGAGGAGACGATCTCCCTCGCCGACGAGCCGTCGAGCCGCACGTCGCCGCACATCATCGCCGAACCGGTGACCGGCTCGGGTCGTGACCGCTACCTTCAGGACCTCGACGACGCGGTCAACGTGGCCGACGACTCCGACGACGAGGCGATGACGGCGTTCTTCGAGGGGTCGGGCGACTCCCGCAACCGGCGCTTCGGCTGGCGACGCTGAACCCCGCATCCACGGTCGTCGCCGACCTCCCGCGCCCCGACGGCGACGAGATCGCGGCGGTCGCCCCCACCGCTGCGGCCGCGGCCGACGTCGACGACGGATGCCGCCTGATCGAGCTCCCCGGAGTGGGCGTCGTCCTGCGCCCGGTGCTGCGCGGCGGCCGGGCGGTGTGGGGCGTGCTGGCTCGGGGGTTGGTCGCGCCCCGGTGGGGAGCGCCGCGGCTAAGGTTCCCCGACCATCTGGGCGCCCGGCCCAGCTCATCGACCCGTCAGGGAAGGAGGCCGATGATGGCGACCAAGCGCGCCGGATCGACCACCGCATCGTCCAAGAAGGCGGCTCCGGCCAAGAAGGCTGCTCCGGCCAAGAAGGCTGCTCCGGCCAAGAAGGCTGCTCCGGCCAAGAAGGCGGCACCGGCCAAGAAGGCGGCACCGGCCAAGAAGGCCGCACCGGCCAAGAAGGCCGCACCGGCCAAGAAGGCGGCACCGGCCAAGAAGGCGGCACCGGCCAAGAAGGCGGCACCGGCCAAGAAGGCCGCTCCGGCCAAGAAGGCGGCACCGGCCAAGAAGGCCGCTCCGGCCAAGAAGGCCGCACCGGCCAAGAAGGCCGCACCGGCCAAGAACCCGTTCGACAAGGCCTTCCTCGACGAGCAGCGAGCCCTCCTCCTGGAGGAGCGGGCAACCCTGCACGAACAGGCCGAGTCGCTGCGGGCCGAGGCCGAGGCCCTGGCCTTCGACCGCGAACCGGGCGACGTCCAGTTCGACGACGAGTCGGGCGAGGGCGACACCCTGGCGGTGGAGCGCGACTTCGACCTGGCCCGTGCCGCCCAGGCCCGCCAGACCATCGACGAGATCGACGCCGCCATCGAGCGGATCGGCAAGGGCACGTACGGGATCTGCGAGTACTCGGGGGACCCGATCCCCAAGGAGCGGCTCCGGGCCATCCCGTGGGCGCGTGAGCGCGTCGAGTACAAGACGCGCAGCTTCCGCTGACGCCCGGGCGCCGTTTCCGCGTCGATGCGCCGGTCCCGACCATGACGACCCCGTCCACCGTGAGCAGCACGCGCCGCTGGAGCATCGTCGTGGGTGCCGCGCTCGTGGTGCTGGGCCTCGACCAGCTCACCAAGGCGTGGGCGGTCGATCGGCTGAAGGACCAGCTCCCGATCGACGTCGTGTGGACCCTCCGGTTCAACTACGCCGAGAACACCGGGATGGCGTTCTCGACCGGGTCGGGGGCCGGTCGGTGGATCTCCCTCGTCGTCCTGGCGATCGTCGTCGCCCTGGTGCTGCTGGCACGCAGCGTCCGCTCCACCGCGGCGCTCGTGCTGATCGGCGTCGTGATCGGCGGCGCCTTCGGCAACCTGTTCGACCGCATCTTCCGGGCCCAGGCGGGCTTCCTGTCGGGCGCTGTCGTCGACTGGATCGACGTCCAGTGGTGGCCGATCTTCAACATCGCGGACGCCGCCGTCGTCGTCGGCGGGATCCTCATCGCCATCTTCCTGCTGCGCGAGCCGGTCGAGGACGAACCCGTCCCGGCCGGCGCGGAGCCGGACACGGAGCCGGTCTCCACTGACTGGGCTGGCGGCGACGCCGGCGTCCGACCCTCCTCGGAGGACACGACCGGCACGGGCGAGCCCGGGGCCCGGTGATGGGCGACGGTCCCGCCTTCCTGGACGAGACCGTGCCCGACGCCCTCGACGGCGAGCGGATCGACCGTGCGCTGGCCACCCTGGTGCCCTGCTCGCGCTCCGAGGCCGCCGAGGTGATCGGTTCCGGCGGGGTGAGCATCGACGGGACGACCATCTCGAAGCCCTCGACCAGGGTGGCGGTCGGCCAGCGGCTGGTGCTGGCCGTCGGTCCGACCCGCCGCGAGACGGTCGTGGCCGCGGACCCCGACGTCGAGTTCGCCGTCGTCCACGCGGATGACGACATCATCGTCGTCGACAAGCCCGCGGGACTCGTCGTGCACCCCGGTCCGGGTCACCGTGGCTCCACCCTGGTCCACGGACTGGTCGCCCGCTTCCCCGACCTCGACCCCGCCGGCGGGGTGATCGTCGGCGAGCCCGAGCGGCCGGGGCTCGTGCACCGCCTGGACCGGGGCACCTCGGGCCTCCTGGTGGTCGCCCGGACCCCCGACGCGTACGACTCGCTGGTGCACCAGCTGTCGACCCACGCGGTCGAACGCACCTACACGGCCCTGGTGCGGGGACACCCCGAGCACCCTCACGGCGTGATCGACGCCCCGATCGGGCGCTCCCGGCGTGACCCACTGCGGATGACCGTCGCCGCGGACGGTCGGCCGTCGCGCACCCACTACCGACTCGAGCACACATTCAGCACCGACGCGAGCGACCGTCCCACTCCGGTCTCCGCGGTGACCTGTGACCTCGAGACCGGCCGGACCCACCAGATCCGCGTGCACCTGGCATCGATCGGCCACCCGGTGGTCGGCGATCCGCTGTACGGCGGGCCGGATCGGCGACCTCACGTCGCCCGCCCGTTCCTGCACGCCCGGAGGCTGTCGTTCGTCCATCCGGGGACCGGCGACGACGTCGCCTACGAGGCGGCGCTTCCCGCGGATCTCGCCGCCGTCCTCGCATCGCTGCGACCTCGGTGGGAGGGGATCCCGGGCGACGACTCCGACGGTGGCTCCGACGGTGGC
>ERZ724512.1714-NODE-1714-length-10215-cov-5.085728_pt1 | contig 10215 bp, 7 predicted proteins | sample MGYA00376045_ERZ724512 | MGnify/ENA primary metagenome ERZ724512 (study PRJEB28724, sample SAMN07190883) | activated sludge metagenome | isolation source: activated sludge of sewage treatment plant in Hong Hong | place: Hong Kong | collected 2016-03-17 ... | reverse complement strand
ATCCGGGTCAGTCCGTCGTCGCCGACGGCGCGGCCGGTGCGGTGGGGTCCTGGTGCCGGTCGCCGTACCGGGCCGACTTGCGGCGTAGGAACGGCGACTCGATGAACCGCCAGGACAGCTCGGCGACGCCCATGCTGGCGACGACCAGGACCACCAGTCGCACCAGCAGGGCCGCCGTGCCCGCGGGCTTGGGGGTGAGGATGTTGAGCACCTCGTGCCAGAGGTACAGCCCGTAGGCGCGCTTGCCGATCCACACCGCCAGCGGGAGCGACAGCCACCGGGCCGGGCCGACCCGGGGGTTCAGGTGGATCCACAGCACCGCGAAAGGGATGCCGGCGAGCGCCAGGTTGAACCCGATGCTGCCGAACGGGTCGAAGGCGCCGACGCGGCCGGCGAGCAGGAGCTCGGCCACCAGCACGAGCGTGCCCAGCGCCGCCGCGGCGTCGAGCCATCGGCGCCGCGGAGCGCCCGGCTCGGACGCGACCAGGGCGTAGCGGCGCACGACCACGGCCAGCAGGCAGCCCACCAGCAGCTGGTCGAAGCGCATCGCCGAGAACCGGTACAGGACCTCACCGACGTACGTCACCCCGGTCCCGACGAACGGATCGTCGTGGGTCCAGTTCACCCCGACCGCCTCGCCCGACAGGCGCACGAGCACCCAGAAGCCCGCCCCCGCCGACGCGGCCGCGATCAGCGTCCGCTGGCGGGCACGTGAGCGCAACCCGAGGAGCAGCAGGAACGGCCAGAAGAAGTAGAACCACTCCTCGACCGACAGGGACCACAGGTGGAACAGCACCCGGGGGGAGTCCGGCGTGGCGAATCCGAACAGGCCCAGGAAGATCTGGTACGAGTACAGGGCCGCGGCCCCGAGCTCGGCCCACACCGACGGGTACTCGGCCCCGATGAAGATCGCCGCGACCGCCACCAGCCCCAGCAGCGTGTACATGGCCGGGAAGAGGCGCAGGACCCGTCGGTGGTAGAAGCCGCGGAGGCTGACCGCACCGGTGCGGTTCTGCTCGTCGAGCAGCAGGCTGGTGATGAGGAACCCTGACAGCACGAAGAACACGTCGACGCCGATGAGCCCACCGGCGAAGTACTCGGCTCCGAGGAAGTGGAACGCCATCACCGCGAGCACGGCGACCGCCCGGATGCCGTCCAGCGCCGGCTCGTAGTGCAGCGGTTCGGCGTCGACCCGGATGGGTCCGACGGCGTCGGGGGCGGCGGCGCGGGACCCACGCCCGGTGGCGTCGTCGGTGTCCATCGATCAGCTGTCGGCGCCGCGGTCGGCAGGCAGGTCAGCGGCAGGCCGATCCGGGGCGGGCAGGTCCGGGGCGGGTCGGTGGTGCCGGGGGTGGAGCGGTCCGGGTCCCGGGTCGCGGATCTCGCCGCCGGCCATCTCGGAGCGCATCCGGTCCTGCGGAGCGGTGAAGCGGGTCTCCTTGATGCGCAGGAACCGGCGTTCGATGTAGCGGTAGCTGAGCAGGCCGGCGACGACGCCCAGCCCGGCTGCCACCAGACCGATGGCGAGCTTGCGCACGCCGTAGCTCGACTCGATCGCAGCCAGGAACGGCAGCAGCACCGGGATGTGCCACAGGTAGATGCCGTAGGAGCGCTGCCCCAACCACTGGGCGGGCTGCCAGGCGAGACCCCGGGCGGCCAGGGACTGCTGACGGAAGTACAGGTCGAGGATCATGGGGACCAGACCCCACAGGGCGATCTGGTACCCGACGCTGCCGAACATGGTGAAGAACGGGAACCGGGTGGCGAACAGCAGGGCGGCGACGAACAGCGCCCAGCCGGCGGCACCGAGGACCCCGATGATGCGCCGGACCTGATCGGTCAGGGGTCGGGGGATCGCCCGGGCGACGAACGCGGCCAGGCAACCGCACACGATCATGTCGGGGCGCACCGCGGCGATCCGGTAGAGCACCCCCTGCCAGCTCAGATGGTCCTCGTCGACGAAGTGGGCCTCGAGCCCGTCCCAGGTGACGACGTGCTGGAAGCTCATCCGGATCGTGACGAAGATCGCGATGAAGACCAGGCAGCCGATGATCAGGTTGCGGTCCGAACGCCGGGTCCCCCGCTTGAGGGACCGCTTCAGGATCATGGGCCAGAAGAAGTAGAACTGCTCTTCGACCGTGAGGCTCCACGTGTGGCCGATCGCCCCGATGGTGGCGGGGAAGAAGGCGGCGACCAGGAAGTACACGTAGAGGCTGGCGGCGAGGGACTCGACCCACCACAACCCGGCGTTCTCGAGCGCGTCGGGCGCCAGGATCTGCACCGCCAGCATCAGGACGGTGAACACGGCGATCATGGCGTACATGGCCGGGAACAGCCGCAGGGCGCGGCGGCTGTAGAAGCGGCGCATGTCGATGGTGTTGCTGCGGTTCTGCTCGTCGAGCAGCAGCGACGTGATCAGGAAGCCGCTGGCCACGAAGAACCAGTCGATGATGATCGGCGACCCGGGCAGCAGCTTGGCGGTGACCCCGGCGTGGTACAGCACGACCTGGAGCACGAAGATCCCGCGGAAGCCGTCGAAGGACGGGATGTGACCCAGACGGGGGGCGTCGACCCGGACCAGGCGGGCGGTGTCGGTCACGGTGCGGTCCAGTCCACTGTCGTGCAGGCGGCTGTCGTGCGGGTGGCTGTCGTGCGGGTGGTCGTCGCATCGGGCGCGACCGTGGGGCCGTCCTCGGCCTGCTCCCTCATGGATGCGCCCCGCATGTGCCCCGGTACCCGGTCCCCGATGTCGACCACCCCCGAGCCCTCGACCCGGAACCCGTCAACGGTACCGACGTCGACCGGGGCTGTCCACGGACGCGGACGGACGGCGACCGGGGGCTGCGGTCTCAGACGTCGAGCGCTTCGCGGTCGACCAGGTCGGAGTTCTCGAGCAGGTACTGGCGTCGCTTGGCGACGTCGTTGCCGAAGAGGGTGTCGAACAGCTCGGCGGCGTCGGCCGCGGCCTGGGCGTCGTCCATGGTGAGTCGGCGCAGGATGCGGGTGCCGGGATCCAGGCAGGTGACGGCGAGCTCTTCGACGTCCATCTCGCCCAGGCCCTTGAACCGCACCCACTGGAGGTTCTCGGCCTTGCGGTTGCCCCGGGTCAGCTCGTCGGTGAGGGCGAGCTTCTCCTCTTCGGAGAAGGCGTGGATGGTCCGGTCGCCGACCTTGACGGTGTACAGCGGGGGCTGGGCGGCGAACACCCGGCCGTCCTCGAGCAGCGGCCGCATGTAGGCGTGGATCAGGGTGAGCAGGAGGCAGCGGATGTGGCTGCCGTCCACATCGGCGTCGCACAGGATGATGATGCGGCCGTAGCGGGCGTCCGCGAGCTTGAAGTCCTTGCCCGAACCCGCGCCGATGGCGGTGAACAACGCCTGGGCCTCGGCGTTCTCGACCACCTGCTTGAGGGTGGACTTGCCGGCGTTGACCACCTTGCCGCGCAGCGGCAGCACCGCCATGTACTCGGCGTTGCGACCCGCCTTGGCCGGACCCGCGGCCGAGTCGCCCTCGACGATCAGCAGCTCGGCGTCGGGGCCGTGGACCCGGCAGTCGGCCAGCTTGTCGGGCATGCCGGCCGAGCTGAGCGCGGACGCCTTGCGGCGCGCCTCGAGGTTGGCCTTGGTCTGCACCCGGGTGAGCACCGCCTGGGTCAACTTCTCCCGCAGGGCGTTGACGTGGGTCTTCTTGCCGCCGCCGTCGATCCAGTTGCCGAAGTTGTCGCGAACGACCTCGTAGACGATGGAGCCGATGGCGGGGGTGCCCAGCTCCTGCTTGGTCTGGCCCTTGAACTGCGGTTCGGGGAACGTCACCTTGACAGCGGCGACCAGGCCCTCCTGGACGTCGGACTTCTCGGCGCGGTCCTTTCCTGACTTGGAGAGCTTGGCCAGCTTCTTGGCCCCCGAGAGCAGGGCGTCGTTGGCGACCTTGGTCAGGGCCCGGTCGAAGCCCGACACGTGGGTGCCGCCCTCGGTGGTGGGGATCGTGTTGACGAAGCTCGACAGCACGGTGTCGTAGCCCTTGACCCAGCGCAGGGCGACGTCGACGGTGCAGGTCCGTTCGACCAGGCTCATCTTGCCGTCGACGGGGATCTTCTCCTCGAAGGTGCCGACGCCGTGCAGGGTGACGACATCGGTGACCGGCTCGCCGATGCTCAGCGTCTCGACAAGGTCGGCCAACCCGCCCCGGGCCAGGAACTCCTCGGGTTCGCGTCCCGGGGCGCGCTTGTCGACGAGGCGGACCTTGAGCCCCGGCACCAGGAAGCAGACCTGGGCGCAGTGGTCCCGGACGAGCTCGGAATCGATGGAGAGCCCCGGGTCGAAGATGTCGAGGTCGGGCCAGAACCGGACCCGTGTTCCGGTGCGCTTGGGTGGGACCTTGCGGACGACCTCGAGTCCGGAGCCCGCCTTGAAGTGGCCCTTGGCGTCGACGCGGCCGGGGACCCGGTGCACGAAGGTGAGCCGGTGGGTGGCGCCGTCGCGGTCGACCTCGGCCACCAGCTTGGACGCCAGGGCGTTGACCACCGACGCGCCGACGCCGTGGAGGCCCCCGGAGGCCGAGTAGGCGCCTCCGCCGAACTTCCCGCCGGCGTGCAGCTCCGTAAAGACGATCTCGAGCGCGGTGCGCGTGCCGTCCTTCTTGCCGATGGGGATGCCGCGACCGTTGTCGGCCACCTCGACCGACCCGTCGCGGTGGAGGGTGACCTCGATCAGGTTGGCGTGACCGGCGGCGGCCTCGTCGACCGCGTTGTCGATCAGCTCCCACACCAGGTGGTGCAGCCCCTCGCCTCCGGTGCCGCCGATGTACATGCCCGGGCGCTTGCGCACCGCGTCGAGGCCTTCGAGAAGCTGGATGCTCTTCTCGTCGTAGGTGTCGGATCGGTTGGTGGCGGGGGTCTTCGCTGCAGCCATGGCGGTTCCGAGTCTCCCACGGTGCGCCGACATCGCCGCTCATCCGTGGTTGCCGTCCCCCTCGCCCGGCGCGTCCGGGAAGTGACTACCGTCACCGCATGACCGACTCCTCGCCCCCGCCGCTGGTGCTCGACGACCTGGCCGCACCCCGCTTCGGGCCCGAGGCGGCGGAGGTCATGGCCCTCGGAGCGGCGCTGGCCGACGACGTCGAGCTGGCGCCCGGTCGCCTCGTCGACGACGCGATCGCCAAGGCGGGCGGGCTGGACGACTTCGGGCCCGACGGCTGGCAGGAACCGCTCGAGGTGATCTGCCGGGCCTACCGGACCGAGGCCGGCCTGTCGCGGTTCGGCACCGTCAGCATCCACGCCCAGCTGGTGCAGCTGCTCGCCAACCGGCTGCTGATCGCCGAGGTGATCCGCCGCCACCCGCAGGCGCTCGAGGAGGAGGTCCGGGCGCCGATCGTGATCGCCGGGCTTCCCCGCACCGGGACCACGCATCTCCACAACCTGATGTCGGCGGACCCGTCGCTGCGGTTCCTGCCCTACTGGGAGTCGATCGAACCCGCGCCCGCCGCCGGCGAGCCGATGTTCGGCGACGGCAGCCTGGCCCCGCGGACCGCGCGGTGCGACGCCGCGATCGACATGGCCGAGATGTGGACCCCCGAGCTGAAGCGGATGCACGAGATGTCCACGTGGCATGCCCACGAGGAGATCCACCTGCTCGCCATCGACTGCTCGTCGATGTACTTCGACACGCTCGCCGTGGTCCCGTCGTGGCGCGAGTACTACCGGTCCCAGGACCAGACCCCGCACTACCGCTACCTGCGGACGGTGCTGCAGGTGCTGCAGTTCCTGCGCGGCGGCGACCGATGGGTGCTGAAGTCGCCCCAGCACCTCGAGCAGTTCGGCCCGCTCAGCACGGTGTTCCCCGACGCGACCGTCGTCGTCACCCACCGCGACCCCGCCGAGGTGGTGGTGAGCATGGCGACGATGATCGCCTACGTCGCCCGCGTGCACGTCGAGGCGCCGGACCCGGTGGCGATCGGGAGGCACTGGAGCGGGGTGCTCGTCGAGATGCTCGGCGCGTGCGTCTCGGATCGCGGGCTGTTGGCCGATGAGCGGAGCACCGACATCCGCTTCGAGGACTTCATGGCCGACGAGGCGGCCACGGTGTCAGCGGTGTACCGGCTCGCCGGACAGCCGCTCGACGGTCGGGCCGCCGCGGCGCACGCCGAGTACCTGGCCGGTCACCGCCGCAACCGGCACGGACGGGTGCTCCACGACGCGGCGGCGGTCGGGATCGACCGCGACACGGTGTCGGCGGCGACCTCGGACTACCGGGACGCCTTCGGGGTCTGATCCGGAGCCGTCACCGGCTGCAGCACCGATCGTCGGAACGTTCGGTGTTGCAGCCGGATCGGGCTGGTCCCAGAGGCTCAGATGGTCCCGGTGCAGTCGCCGGTGGGGGTGACGTTCCACGGGTCGGCATCGACGCCCGCGGTGGTCTGGCTGGCGCCGGGGCTGTTCGGTCCCGCCACGTCGCCCCACCAGTTGCACTCCGCGGTCAGGTCGTTCGGGCGGGGTCCCCCGGCCTCGTTCCAGCGGACCCCGATCTTGGCGAGCGCGGGGTCGAAGCCCCAAGGTCCGCCGTCGAAGCTGTTGCCGGTGATCGTGGCCGGAACGACGGTGGATCCGCACGCGCCGGCGACGAAGTAGTACAGGCCGGTGCGGTTGTCGGTGAACGTGTTGCCGGTGAACGCGTTGGGGTCACCGGCGACGTTCGTGCCGTCGCACACCTGCAGGAACACCGCCGAGCTGAACCCGGTGAAGGTGTTGTCGGCGATGGTGTTGCCGCCCTCGGTGATCACCATCGCCGCCGGGTAGCTGTCGTCGGTCCAGCCGGTGGCGTCGAACTCGTTGCCCGACACGGTGACGGTCCCGGGCATCGGCCCGCCGGGGTACTCCGAGATCCAGATCGCCCGGTTGGTCACGTGGGTGAACGAGTTGCCCGTGATCGTGGCCGAGTCCACCGGGTGCGCGGCGCTGTCCTGGTCGACGTCCATCGGGCTGCGGAAGTCGGTGAACGAGTTGCCCGAGACCTCGTAGGTGCCCGAGCGGATCATGAGCGCGGCGTCGGTCATGGTCGTGCACGTGTAGTCGCAGTCCGGCACCCACGGTCCGCCGTCGAAGCGGTTGTTGATCACCTTCACGTCGTTCCCGCCGAACAGCGCGACCAGGTGGTGGGTGGCCGGCGCGATCAGCGCCGCGTCGCCCTGGGGGTCGATGGTGAAGCCGTCGACGGTGACGTCGTTCGCTCCGTCGGGGGTCGGGTGCGGCTCACCGGGGGTGCGGAAGCCCTTGACGATGCTCTCCGGGCCGCGGGTGACCGGTTGGGCGCCGTCGCTCTTGCCGGCGTTGGCGCCCTCGAACACCAGCGGCTTGGTCACGATGACCAGTTCGGGGTACGTGCCCGCCGCGACGTGGATCGTGTCGCCGGCCACCGCCTGGGTCTGCGCGTAGGTGATGGTGGCGCACGGTGACGCGCTGGCCGAGCAGTTGCCGGTGTCGACCCCGGTCGGGGCGACGTAGCGGCCGTCGTCCGCCGGTGGAGGTGTTCCCGGATCGCCCGAACACGCGCTGAGGCCGATCGTCGCGACCACGGCCGCGCCGATCAGGAGTGATCTGATCTTCATGGTTCCCCCTCTGCCGTCGGCCCCACGCCGACTCGGGGGAATTGTTACCAGACCCAGGGGCCGGGGTGCCGGGAAGCTGACCCGTGGGACCCGGGACCGGGTCAGCCCCCACCCATCGCGGCGGCAGCCCGTCGGGCCATCTCCGCCGAGTCGACGTCCTCGATGTGGGTGGCGATGCTCCAGCGGTGACCCCACGGATCGACGATCGCCGACATGCGGTCCCCGTAGAACTGGTCCTCGGGCTCGCGCACCGCGGTCGCGCCCGCCGCGATCGCCCGGGCGAAGACCTCGTCGACGTCGTCCACGTAGATGCTCAGCATCACCGGCGAGCCGCCGACGGTCGTCGGGCCGAGGTTGCCGGCCTCGGGGTACTCGTCGGAGATCATCAGCAGCGAGCCGCCGAGCTCGAGCTCGGCGTGTCCGACGCGACCGTCGGGCATGGTCATCACGTCGCCCCGCGGGGCGAAGCCGAGCACGTCGCAGTAGAAGCGCATGGCCTCGGTCGCGCCGTCGACGGCCAGGTACGGCGACAGACGCGGGTAGTTCTCGGGAACGGGTCGAGCGGTCATGGTGGCGCCTCCTGGGTGGTGGCTCCCAGTCAACACTCCGGCCGGGGTCGACGGGGGCGGGCCCGAGGGATCTGGCCGACCGGACAGGACCACCGCGACGGTGGGGCCGCGTCTCCGGGCCGCTCCGTCGGAGCGATGCTCACGCCCCGCCGAGGTGGATCACCTCGGCGGTCACCGGATCGGGGGTGTTGGTCGGATGGAACCAGCGGAACCAGATCAGGCCGTGGCGGTGCCCCTGCGTGCGGACCCAGTTGCGGTGGCCGGGGTCGGACTCGCTGATCACGATCTCCCAGGACCCGTCTGGATCGTGGTCCACCTGGAACCCGTTGATGGTCACGCGATCGTGGTCGTAGTCGAAGGTGTGCAGGAACGGGTTCCACAGGCACAGGTTCCAGAACGCGCACTGCGGTGACCGGCCCCGCAGCACCAGGGCCTGGTCGTCGTCCAACCGGTAGTTGCCCATCGCGTAGGCGGCGTCGCCGGCGGCCCACCCGAAGGTCTCCGACGGGACGGGGTACGGGTCCGCGACCGTGTTCGGCTCGGCCAGCACCACCGGCACCATCTGGGCCTGCTCGCGCACCCATGTGAGCGCAGCGCGGTAGCGGCGGGCCTCGGACTCGTCGGTGCGACGCCAGTCGCCGGGATCGCCCACCAGGTCGATGTGCCACTCCATGCGTCGGCCGACGGTCGGCTCCGCCAGGTAGTCGCGGGTGATGGCGGCCACGGCGTCGGGTTCCAGTCGGAGCCACACCCGGGGCGGGGTGCCGGGGTCGGGTCGTGGCGGCGGGTCCGCCGACAGCCACACCTCGAACTCCTCGGCGGTGCCGTCGGGATCGACGGCGCGCACGTCGTGGTCGTTCACGGTGGCGACGATGCGCTCGGAGTAGCGACCGTCGTCGGGGCCGCCGTACACGGTGAGCGAGAAGTACGCCGCGTCGCCCCGACGCGCCCGCACCCGGTAGGTCCGGGTCGGATCGATCGGCGCGTACTGGTAGTAGGCGTCCGCGTTGTCGCCGCCCCACTTGCGGTTGGCTCCGACGATGTCGGTGAAGCGGGGGGCGGTGACGTCGCCCCACAGGAAGACGTCGAGGCCGACCGACAGGATGGAGAACATCCAGCGGTATCCGTCGAGAACCGTTGGCAGGTCGCTCTGGGCGCGATCGCCGGACAGGAACCGCTGGTCCAGTCCGGCGAGCGCCTCGATCAGCTCGCCGACGGCCGCGGCGGTGAGCGGGGCGGGATTGGTGGGCACCGGGTCGATCGCGTCGTCGGTCACCGCCGAAGTTGAGCAGAGGTGGGCCCCTTCGTGAGCTGCATCCTGGCTGCAGTTCGTGCCGGAGCCTCCTGAACCGCAGCCAGAGACGGCTGGGGCGGCGCCTGGGCTACCAGCGGCCGGTGCCGACCCCCAGCCAACGGCGCTTGGTCGCCTTGGACGCCAGGTCCCGCCCGGTGGCGTGCAGGGTCAGGGTCTCGGGGGTCGGGTCCGGCTTGGAGGGGGCGTCCTCGGTGCCGACGACGACGAGCACCCCGACGTCGGTGCCGACGTAGGCCCACTCCAGTCGCTTCTCGTTGCGGAACTTCGTGATGCGCAGGCCGCTGGTGTTGCGGCCCTTGGTCGGCAGCTCGGCGGCGTCGGTGACCTTGGCGGTCTGGGAGTCGGACACGGTGAGGACCACCGCACCCGGACCGGCGATGCCCGCCCCGACGACGACCGCGCCGTCGGACAGCTTCATCCCGGCGACGCCACCGGCTCCCGGCCCCTGAACGGGGACGGAGGCGGCCTCGCAGCGCAGGACCTGTGCGTTGGAACCCACGGCCACGACGTCGGTGCCGTCCGCCGCCAGGGTGGCGGCCACCACCCGGTCCTGGGGCTTGAGCTTGATGGCCGGCCGTCCGGCGGTGACGCCGAGGAGGTCGGTGGCGGCGACCCGCTTCATCACGCCCTGGGCGGTGACGAGCAGGACCGGCGGAGCGTCGCCGTCGGGGCCGGCGCCGGCGGCGACCAGGGTCAGCACCTCCTCTCCCTTGTCCAGGGGGACCAGCT
>ERZ724512.1709-NODE-1709-length-10233-cov-15.876302_pt1 | contig 10233 bp, 4 predicted proteins | sample MGYA00376045_ERZ724512 | MGnify/ENA primary metagenome ERZ724512 (study PRJEB28724, sample SAMN07190883) | activated sludge metagenome | isolation source: activated sludge of sewage treatment plant in Hong Hong | place: Hong Kong | collected 2016-03-17 ... | reverse complement strand
GCGTGCATCTGGTAGATCTTGCCGATGCGCTCCTTGCGGCCCTTGGTCGCGTTGAGCACCTGCGAGCCCGACTGCAGCACGCCGGAGTAGACGCGCACGTAGGTGAGGCGGCCCAGGTGCGGGTCGGCGGCGATCTTGAAGGCCAGCACCGACAGCGGCTCGTCGTTGGACGCCTTGCGCGTCTCCACCGCCTCCTCGTTGCCCGGCTTGAAGCCGTGCGTGGGGGGGATGTCGAGCGGCGAGGGCAGGTAGTCGATGACGGCGTCCAGCATGGGCTGCACGCCCTTGTTCTTGAACGAGGTGCCGCAGACGACCGCGGTGATCTTGTTGGCGATCACGGCGCGGCGAATGGCGGCCTTGAGGTCGGCGATCGTCAGCTCGTCCCCGGAGTCCTCCGCGAGCAGCCAAGCCTCGCCGAACTCGTCGTCGTTGTCGGCCAGGCAGGCCACGAGCTCCTCGCGGGCCTCCCGCGCCGCCTCCAGCATGTCGGCGGGGATCTCCTCGACGGTGTAGTCCTCGCCGATCTTCGTCTCGCCGCGCCACATCAGGGCGCGCATCTCCACCAGGTCGATGACGCCCTGGAAGTGCGACTCCGAGCCCACGGGCAGCTGCAGGACGGCCGCGGTGGCGTTCAGGCGCTCGCGGATCGTCTTCACGCAGAAGTCGAACGAGGCCCCGGTGCGGTCGAGCTTGTTGACGTAGCAGATGCGCGGGACGCCGTACTTGGTGGCCTGGCGCCACACGGTCTGGCTCTGCGGCTCCACGCCGGCGACGCCGTCGAAGACCGCGACCGCGCCGTCGAGCACGCGCAGCGAGCGCTCGACCTCGACCGTGAAGTCGACGTGGCCGGGCGTGTCGATGATGTTGATCTGGGTGCCCTTCCAGAAGCACGTCGTCGCGGCGGACGTGATCGTGATGCCGCGCTCCTGCTCCTGCTCCATCCAGTCCATCGTCGCGGCGCCGTCGTGCACCTCGCCGATCTTGTAGTTGATCCCGGTGTAGAACAGGATGCGCTCGGTGGTGGTCGTCTTGCCCGCGTCGATGTGGGCCATGATGCCGATGTTGCGGACCTTGGCCAGGTCGGTCTTGATGTCAATGGCCATGGCGGCCTCTCCTACTTCCTGAAGTCTTCTCTCTCAGCGGACGGCACGAAGCTCCCCCTCGCAGCGAACGAGGGAGAGCTTCGGCTTGGATCACCAGCGGTAGTGCGCGAAGGCGCGGTTGGCCTCGGCCATCTTGTGCGTGTCCTCACGCTTCTTGACCGACGCCCCGAGGCCGTTGCTGGCGTCCAGCAACTCGTTCATGAGGCGCTCGGTCATGGTCTTCTCGCGGCGCTGCCGGCTGTAGCCGACGAGCCAGCGCATGGCCAGCGTGGTGGCGCGGGCGGGCTTGACCTCGACGGGCACCTGGTAGGTGGCGCCGCCGACGCGGCGCGACTTGACCTCGACCGCCGGGCGGATGTTGTCCAGCGCCTTCTTGAGGGTCTGCACGGGGTCGATGCCGGTCTTGGCCCGCGTGCCCTCGAGGGCGCCGTACACGATGTTCTGGGCGACGGTCTTCTTGCCGTCGAGGAGGATCTTGCTCACCAGCTGGGAAACCAGCGGGGAGCCGTAGACCGGATCGACGACGATCGGCCGCTTGGGGGCCGGACCCTTGCGAGGCATCTGTTTAACCCTTCTTCGCGCCGTAGCGGCTGCGAGCCTGCTTGCGGTTCTTGACACCCTGGGTGTCGAGCGAGCCGCGGATGATCTTGTAGCGAACGCCGGGGAGGTCCTTCACGCGGCCACCGCGGACGAGGACCATCGAGTGCTCCTGCAGGTTGTGCCCCACGCCCGGGATGTAGGCGGTGACCTCGACGCCGGAGGACAGGCGCACACGCGCGACCTTGCGCAGCGCCGAGTTCGGCTTCTTCGGGGTGGTGGTGTACACGCGCGTGCACACCCCGCGGCGCTGGGGCGAACCCTTGAGCGCGGGCGTCTTGCTCTTGCTGACCTTGTCAGTGCGGCCCTTGCGGACCAACTGCTGGATGGTAGGCACCGGCTGGTATCTCTTTCGTTGCTGCGGGACGCCCCGGCGGGCGTCGGTGGCGGTGCGACTCACCCACCGCGGCGGCGCCGACGCGCCACGCCTGAGCGGGATCATCGCGGTTGTCCACACCCGCGCATCTCGAAGAGGAGCGTCGGGGAGAACGGGAGGCGTCCGGTTACCCGAACACAACGAACAAGACTAGTGGTTAGCCCCATCGGCCACAAAATTGCGGCCGGGGCATGACTAGCCGAGAAGTTCGTCCCCATCCTAGCCCATCGGCACCCGGACGCCGCGTCCGCCTCCTCCTCTCCGGCCCCAGAACGACGTCCGGACGCCGCCCGCCTGCTTCGTCCCCGGACGCGACGAAGGGGGACGCCCCGCAGGACGCCCCCCATCGTGTTCCCCCCCGGCCGCCGGCGCGGCCGTTCTGCTCAGCGCAGGTCGCCGATGTCGAACTCGTCCAGCGGCACCGTCGGCGAGCCGCCGGCGATGTCGTAGTCGAACGGGTCGTAGGAGAGGTCGTACGCCGCGGCGCGGGCCTCGGCCGTGGGCTCCACCCGGATGTTGCGGTAGCGCTCCAGGCCGGTGCCGGCCGGGATCAGCTTGCCCAGGATGACGTTCTCCTTCAGGCCCACCAGCGAGTCCGACTTGGCGTGGATCGCGGCGTCCGTGAGCACCTTGGTGGTCTCCTGGAACGACGCCGCGGACAGCCACGACTCGGTCGCCAGCGAGGCCTTGGTGATGCCCATGAGGACCGGACGCCCCTGTGCCGGGGTCAGGCCCTCGGTCACGGCGCGGCGGTTCTCCGTCTCGAACAGGGCGCGGTCCACGAGGTCGCCGGGCAGGATCGTGGTGTCGCCCGACTCGATGACGGTCACCCGGCGCAGCATCTGCCGGATGATGATCTCGATGTGCTTGTCGTGGATCGGGGCGCCCTGCGTCCGGTACACGGCCTGCACCTCCTCGACCAGGTGCTCCTGGACCTTCCGTAGCCCGCCGACGCGCAGGATGTCCTGCGGGTCGAGCGTCCCGGCGTACAGCTGCTGCCCCGCCTCGACGTGGTCGCCGTCGGCGACGGAGTGCTTGACCAGGTTGGTGTCCTCCCACTCGAGGCGCACGCGCCTCGGCAGCAGGTACTCCAGGTCCTCCTCGCCGTCGTCGCGGACGATGATGAGCTTGCGCGAGCGCTCCCCCTCCTCGATCCGGACGCGGCCGGCCGCCTCCGCGATGGGGGCCTTGCCCTTGGGCGTCCGGGCCTCGAAGAGCTCCACCACGCGGGGCAGGCCCTGCGTGATGTCGTCGCCGGCCACGCCACCGGTGTGGAACGTCCGCATCGTCAACTGCGTCCCCGGCTCGCCGATGGACTGGGCGGCGACGATGCCGACCGCCTCGCCCACGTCCACGAGCTTGCCGGACGCCAGCGAGCGGCCGTAGCACATCGAGCAGGTGCCGGTCGCCGCCTCGCAGGTGAGCACCGAGCGCACCTTGACGTCGGTGACCCCGGCGGCGACGAACTTCTTGATCAGCGCGTCGCCCAGGTCGACTCCCGCGGGCGCCAGCACGTTGCCCTGGGCGTCCACGACGTCGACGGCGAGCGTGCGGGCGTAGACCGCGGTCTCCACGTTGTGGGCCGGGACGAGCTGACCGTCGCGCACCGCCGCGATGACCTTGGTGAGCCCGCGCTCGGTGCCGCAGTCCTCCTCGCGGATGATGACGTCCTGCGAGACGTCCACCAGTCGACGGGTGAGGTAGCCCGAGTCGGCGGTCCGCAGCGCGGTGTCGGCCTGCCCCTTCCGGCCGCCGTGCGTCGAGATGAAGTACTCGAGCACGGACAGGCCCTCGCGGAAGTTCGACTTGATGGGCCGGGCGATGATCTCGCCCTTCGGGTTGGCCACCAGGCCACGCATGGCGGCGATCTGCCGCATCTGCGTCATGTTTCCGCGCGCACCCGAGTGCACCATCATGAAGATCGGGTTGTCCTTGGTGAAGTTGGCCTCCATCGCCGCGGTCAGCTCGTTCGTGGCGTCGGTCCACAGCTGAACGAGCTCCTGCTGGCGCTCCTCCTCGGTGACCTTGCCACGCTCGAACTGGCGGGTGATCTTGGCGGCCCGGCTCTCGTACGCCGCGAGGATCTCGGGCTTGTTCGGCGGCGTCTGGACGTCGCCGATGGAGACCGTGACCCCGGAGCGCGTGGCCCACTTGAAGCCGATGTCCTTGAGGCGGTCGAGCGTGCGCGCCACCACGACCTTCGGGTAGCACTCCGCCAGGTCGTTCACGATCTGGCCGAGCTTCTTCTTGCCCACCTCGGTGTTGACGTAGCCGAAGTCGGCCGGCAGCACCTCGTTGAACAGGGCGCGGCCCAGCGTCGTCTCCAGCAGGAACGACCCGTCCGGGCGGACCTGGGCCCCCGCCGGGGCCACCTGCGCGCCCTTCATCCGCAGCTTGATGCGGGTGCCGATCTCGATCTCGCCGGCATCGAAGGCCATGTGGGCCTCGTCCTTGGAGACGAACACCCGGCCCTCGCCCTTGGCGCCGTCCTTGGCCAGCGTCAGGAAGTAGTGGCCGATGATCATGTCCTGCGTGGGCAGGGTGACCGGGCGGCCGTCGGCGGGCTTGAGGATGTTGTTCGTCGACAGCATCAGGATGCGGGCCTCGGCCTGCGCCTCCGCGCTCAGCGGCAGGTGCACGGCCATCTGGTCGCCGTCGAAGTCGGCGTTGAACGCCGTGCAGACGAGCGGGTGCAGCTGGATGGCCTTGCCCTCGATCAGCTGCGGCTCGAACGCCTGGATGCCGAGGCGGTGCAGCGTGGGGGCGCGGTTGAGCAGCACGGGGTGCTCGGCGATGACCTCCTCGAGCACGTCCCACACCACCGGACGCTGCCGCTCCACCATCCGCTTGGCGCTCTTGATGTTCTGCGCCAGGTTCAGGTCGTCCAGCCGCTTCATGACGAACGGCTTGAACAGCTCCAGCGCCATCGTCTTGGGCAGGCCGCACTGGTGCAGCTTCAGCTGCGGGCCGACCACGATGACCGAGCGGCCCGAGTAGTCGACGCGCTTGCCGAGCAGGTTCTGGCGGAACCGGCCCTGCTTGCCCTTGAGCATGTCCGAGATCGACTTCAGCGGCCGGTTGCCGGGGCCGGTGACCGGACGCCCACGGCGTCCGTTGTCGAACAGGGAGTCCACGGCCTCCTGCAGCATCCGCTTCTCGTTGTTCACGATGATCTCGGGCGCGCCCAGGTCGAGCAGGCGCTTCAGGCGGTTGTTGCGGTTGATGACGCGGCGGTACAGGTCGTTGAGGTCGGACGTCGCGAAGCGGCCGCCGTCGAGCTGCACCATCGGGCGCAGGTCCGGCGGGATGACGGGGACGGCGTCCAGCACCATGCCGACCGGGCTGTTGGTGGTGTTGAGGAACGCCGCGACCACCTTGAGGCGCTTCAGCGCCCGGGTCTTGCGCTGGCCCTTGCCGGTCTGGATGATCTCGCGGAGCTTCTCCGACTCGGCCACCAGGTCGAAGTCGTGCAGGCGGCGCTTGATGGCCTCCGCACCCATGAACCCCTCGAAGTACTTCCCGAAGCGGTTCTTCATCTCGCGGTAGAGCACCTCGTCGCCCTCGAGGTCCTGCACCTTCAGGGACTTGAAGCGCGTCCACACGGCGTCCAGGCGGTCGAGGTCGCGCTGCGCGCGATCGCGGAGGGTCTTGACCTCCTTCTCGCCGGCGTCGCGCACCCGCTTCTTCAGGTCCGCCTTGGCCCCCTCGGCCTCGAGCTGCGCCAGGTCCTCCTCGATCTTGGTCATGCGGTTCTCGATGTCGGAGTCGCGCCGCGCGGCGATCTGCTTGCGCTCGACCTCGACCTTGGCCTCGAGCGAGGGCAGGTCGCGGTGGCGGGCCTCCTCGTCGACCGCGGTGATCATGTAGGCCGCGAAGTAGATGACCTTCTCCAGGTCCTTCGGCGCGACGTCCAGCAGGTAGCCGAGCCGGCTCGGGACGCCCTTGAAGTACCAGATGTGGGTCACCGGCGCCGCCAGCTCGATGTGGCCCATGCGCTCGCGGCGCACGTTGCTGCGGGTCACCTCGACGCCGCAGCGCTCGCAGATGATGCCCTTGAACCGCACCCGCTTGTACTTGCCGCAGAAGCACTCCCAGTCCCGGGTGGGGCCGAAGATCTTCTCGCAGAACAGGCCGTCACGCTCGGGCTTGAGCGTGCGGTAGTTGATCGTCTCGGGCTTCTTGACCTCGCCGTGGCTCCATTCGCGAATCTGGTCGGCCGTGGCCAGGCCGATGCGGAGCTCGTCGTAGAAGTTGACGTCCAGCACGTTGTTTCACTTTCTCCCGCGCTCGAAGCGGGAACCGTCGTGGTGTCAGGTGGTCTGTGGACTCGGATGCCCTCGGACGCCGCGGCTCAAGGCGGCGGCGTCCGAGGTTCGTCAGACTTCGTCGATCCCGGCGAACGAGTCGGCGCCGGGGCGGCGCGACAGGTCGATGCCGAACTCCTCGGCGCGGTGGTAGTCGTCCTCGCTGTCGCGCAACTCGACCACCTGGCCGTCGGAGGACAGCACCTCCACGTTCAGGCAGAGGGACTTCATCTCCTTGACGAGCACCTTGAAGGACTCGGGGATGCCCGGCTCGGGGATGTTCTCGCCCTTGACGATCGCCTCGTAGACCTTGACGCGACCCGGCACGTCGTCGGACTTGATGGTGAGCAACTCCTGCAGCGCCCAGGCGGCGCCGTACGCCTCCATGGCCCACACCTCCATCTCGCCGAACCGCTGGCCGCCGAACTGGGCCTTACCGCCCAGGGGCTGCTGCGTGATCATCGAGTAGGGGCCGGTGGACCGCGCGTGGATCTTGTCGTCCACCAGGTGGTGCAGCTTCAGCATGTAGACGTAGCCGACGCCGACCTTGTCGGGGTACGGCTCGCCGGAGCGACCGTCGAACAGCTGCGCCTTGCCGTCGGTGTCGACCAGCCGCATGCCGTCGCGCTGGGGCAGCCCGTACTCGAGCAGGCCCGCGATCTCGCTCTCGTTGGCGCCGTCGAACACCGGCGTGGCCACGCGCACGTCTCCGTCGACCCGGCCGAGGCCGAGGCCCTTGAGGCGCTGCGCCCAGGGCTCGTCGCACTCGGTGATGTCCCAGCCGGAGTGGGCGATCCAGCCCAAGTGCATCTCGAGCACCTGCCCGACGTTCATCCGGGAGGGGACGCCGAGGGGGTTCAGGACGATGTCGACCGGCGTGCCGTCCTCGAGGAACGGCATGTCCTCGATCGGCAGGATCTTCGAGATGACGCCCTTGTTGCCATGGCGTCCGGCGAGCTTGTCGCCCTCGGAGATCTTGCGCTTCTGCGCCACGTACACCCGGACCAGCTGGTTGACGCCGGGGGGCAGCTCGTCGCCGTCCTCACGGTCGAACACGCGGACGCCGATGACCGTGCCCGACTCCCCGTGGGGCACCTTCATCGAGGTGTCGCGCACCTCGCGGGCCTTCTCGCCGAAGATGGCGCGCAGCAGGCGCTCCTCGGGAGTGAGCTCGGTCTCGCCCTTCGGGGTCACCTTGCCGACCAGGATGTCGCCCGTCCCGACCTCGGCGCCGATCCGGACTATTCCCCGCTCGTCGAGGTCGGCGAGCATGTCGTCGCCGACGTTGGGGATGTCGCGGGTGATCTCCTCGGCGCCCAGCTTGGTGTCGCGGGCGTCGATCTCGTGCTCCTCGATGTGGATCGAGGTCAGGATGTCGTCCTGCACGATCCGCTGCGACAAGATGATCGCGTCTTCGTAGTTCAGTCCGTTCCAGGGCATGAACGCCACCAGCAGGTTGCGGCCCAGCGCCATCTCGCCGGCGTCGGTGCACGCGCCGTCGGCCAGCGGCTGCCCGGCGTCCACGTGCTCACCCGCCGCCACCAGGGGGCGCTGGTTGATGCAGGTCGTCTGGTTGCTGCGGACGAACTTCTCCAGTCGGTAGGTGCGCTGCGTCCCGTCGTCGTTCATGACCTCGATGAGGTCGCCCGACACCGACGTCACGACGCCCGGGCGCTCGGCCACGGTGACCTCGCCGGCGTCGATCGCGCCGCGGTACTCCATGCCGGTGCCGACCAGCGGGGCCTCGTTGCGCAGCAGCGGCACGGCCTGGCGCTGCATGTTGGCGCCCATCAGCGCGCGGGAGGCGTCGTCGTGCTCCAGGAAGGGGATCAGCGCGGTCGCGACCGACACCATCTGGCGCGGCGAGACGTCCATGTACTGCACGAGCGACGGGTCGACCTCGTCGGCCTCGCCGTCCTTGCGCCGCACCAGGACGCCGGGCTCGGTGAAGCGTCCGGAGTCGTTCAGCTTGGCGTTGGCCTGGGCGATGACGAAGCGGTCCTCCTCGTCGGCGGTCAGGTAGTCGATCTGGTCCGTGACGTGCCCGTCGACCACCTTGCGATAGGGCGTCTCGATGAAGCCGAACGCGTTGACGCGCGCGAAGGACGCCAGCGAGCCGATCAGGCCGATGTTCGGGCCTTCCGGCGTCTCGATCGGGCACATGCGGCCGTAGTGCGACGGGTGGACGTCGCGAACTTCCATGCCGGCGCGGTCGCGCGACAGGCCGCCGGGACCCAGCGCAAAGAGGCGCCGCTTGTGGGTCAGGCCCGCCAGGGGGTTGTTCTGGTCCATGAACTGGCTCAGCTGCGAGGTGCCGAAGAACTCCTTCAACGCCGCCACCACGGGGCGGATGTTGATCAGCGTCTGCGGCGTGATGGCCTCGATGTCCTGGGTCGTCATGCGATCGCGGACGGTGCGCTCGAGGCGTCCGAGGCCGATGCGGAGCTGGTTTTGGATGAGCTCGCCGACCGTGCGGAGCCGCCGGTTGCCGAAGTGGTCGATGTCGTCGGTCTCCACCGGCAGGTCGCCCAGCTCCGTCCGGCCCTCGTGGAGGGCCACCACGTAGCGGATCGCGGTGACGATGTCCTCGAGCGTGAGCACCTGCCGGTCGAAGGGCAGGTCGAGACCGAGCTTCTTGTTGATCTTGTAGCGGCCGACCTTCGCCAGGTCGTAGCGCTTGGGATTGAAGTAATAGTTCTCCAGCATCGCCTGCGCGGCCTCGCGGGTCGGCGGCTCGCCGGGGCGCAGCTTGCGGTAGATGTCGAGCAGCGCGTCGTCGGTGCCGGTGGTGTGATCCTTCTCAAGGGTCAGGCGCATCGACTCGTACTCGCCGAACTCCTCCAGGATCTGCTCGTTGGTCCAGCCGAGCGCCTTGAGCAGCACGGTGACGTTCTGCTTGCGCTTGCGGTCGAGCCGGACGCCGACCATGTCGCGCTTGTCGACCTCGAACTCCAGCCAGGCGCCTCGGCTGGGGATGATCTTGCAGGTGAAGATGTCCTTGTCGGAGGTCTTGTCGGGCGTCTGCTCGAAGTAGACCCCGGGGGAACGCACGAGCTGCGACACCACGACGCGCTCGGTGCCGTTGATGACGAACGTGCCCTTGGACGTCATCAGCGGGAAGTCGCCCATGAACACCGTCTGGCTCTTGATCTCGCCGGTGTCGTTGTTCATGAACTCGGCCGTCACGAACAGCGGGGCGGCGTAGGTGACGTCGCGGTCCTTGCACTCCTCGACGCTGTACTTTGGGTCCTCGAAGCGGTGATCCCGGAAGCTCAGCGACATGGTCTGCGAGAGGTCCTCGATCGGCGAGATCTCCTCGAAGATCTCCTCGAGCCCCGACTTGGTGTTGATGTCGGTGCGGCCTTCGGCCTGGGCCTGGGCGACGCGCTCGCGCCAGGCCTCGTTCCCGACCAGCCAATCGAAGGAGTCGACCTGCAAATCGAGCAGGTTGGGGACCTCCAGCGGTTCGGCGATCTTCGCGAACGAGATTCGTCCGCTGGCGGAGACGACATTGGTGTTCTTCGACGCAACGCGCGAGACGGCCAAGGTTCGGTGTCCTTCCTCAAGACCCGGGCAAAGCGGTTCTTTGCATGCGAAACGGCCCGTGTCAAATGCCACGGGTCGTCAAGAGGGGCAAAACATAACTGTACGACGCACGGGGTGCGCCGCGCAAACCGAAGCGCCCGAAGGCCGCGGTCCCGGGCGTGCCTGCCGATCAAAGACGGCCGCGCAGCCGGTGAGGTTGTCTACGCTGACGCGGGAAGCATAGCGCCCCCGCAAGGCGGCGCACGAGTGGCGCGCCGCGACGGCGCCGCCCCGCCCGCCTGTGGCCAGCGAGGGCGGGGCGCGGTGC
>ERZ724512.1703-NODE-1703-length-10260-cov-6.146791_pt1 | contig 10260 bp, 6 predicted proteins | sample MGYA00376045_ERZ724512 | MGnify/ENA primary metagenome ERZ724512 (study PRJEB28724, sample SAMN07190883) | activated sludge metagenome | isolation source: activated sludge of sewage treatment plant in Hong Hong | place: Hong Kong | collected 2016-03-17 ... | reverse complement strand
TGCTGCTGGGTGAGTACGCCGCCACCGTGGTGGCCCGCCGCCGGATTCGACCCGGAACGGCGGCGCTGTACGCGAAGCTGCTCCGGTTGACCATCCTTCCGGCTTTCGCGAAACGGCCTCTGGGAGAGATCACTGCGGCAGAGGTCTCCACCTTACGCGGGGATGCGGACGACGCCCACTCAGCAGGCCAAGGCCTACGGGCTGCTCAAGTCGATCTTCAAGGAGGCCGTCGAGGAGCGGCTCGTGGAGGTGAGCCCGTGCCGGGTGAAGGCGGGCACCCAGAAGGAGCGCGCCCGCGAGATCGAGGTGCTCACCGTCGACCAGCTCAACCGCTACCTGGCTGCCGTGCCCGAGGCGCGGCGACTTCGGCCGGCGGCTCGTCATGGTTCGCGATGACGTCGACGACGCCCAGGCCGTCAAGACCCTCGCACACGATCTATTGACCGCACCAACCGGGGTCAGTGCCCGGGTCTGGGGTGGGGGTTGCGCAGATGACACGCCGCTGAGCCTGTTGCTCCCGTTGCCCTTCATGGTTCTGTGCTGGGTTCGCCGCCACGGATCGACAAGGGGAGGGCGTCATGGCGGGCGAGCAGCATCTGGAGTCGGGGTCGGACCTGGGCTGGTGGCGGCTGGAAGAACCGGAAGAAGCTAGTGCGACAGCGGCTGCGCGGGTCTCAGCTGAGTAGGGCATGGTACGCATGGACGCCGCCCGCCACCTCGCCCAGGCCCTGATCCGGGGTGTCATCCGAAGGTGTTAGCGGTAACGTATGCCGAGCAAGAGCGTCTCGCGAAGGAGGCGGCGCGAAGTGACTCCCGTCACGCAGGGCAATCAGCCCGACTTGGATCAACCCGCCACGATCTACACCGTTGCCGAGCGCGCCGGGGTCAGTCACCAGACGGTATCGAGGTACTTGAAAGGTGAGTCGCTGCGACCCCGGAACCGCGAGCGCGTCGAGCAAGCCCTGTCGGCTCTCAACTACCAGGTGAACGCCGAAGCGCGCGCGCTGGCGACGAAGAAGGCGCGCCGGATCGGGGCCTTCGTCTTCGACATCGACGATTGGGCCCCGCAGCGGATCGTGGCCGGCGCCACGGAGGCCGCTCGCGAGGCCGGCTACATGCTCGACATTCTCCGGGTGGACCCCCACGACGCTCAGTCGATCGGCGACGCGGTGCGCCTGATGAACCGGACGACGCTCGCCGGTGCGGTGGTGATCTCGCCATCCGACCCTGTCCTCGAGCGCCTCCACCTCGACAGGTTGAAGGTTCCTTATGTGGTGGAGGCGGAGTCCGTGCTGAGCCCAGGCGATGACCGTGCCCTCGAGCACCCCTTCGCAGCGGTCGTGGCCCATCTCGCGGATTTGGGCCACGAGCACTTCTTTCACGTCGGCGGACCGCCGACGTGGCTTGCGGCCCGCAACCGGCGCTCCGCGTACCGCGAGGTGTTGGCCCGCCGCGGTCTGCACAACTGCGGCGAGACTGCGGGCGATTGGGGCGCCGCCGCAGGCTACGAGGCGATGGCCTCGTACCCGCTCGAAGAGGCGCCGACCGCGATCGTGGCCGCGAGCGACCAATTCGCGCTCGGGGTGCTGTTTTGGCTGGCGGAGCATGGCGTCCGGGTGCCCGACGACGTGAGCGTGACCGGCTACGACGGCATCGTCGACGCGGCCTATTACTGGCCGCCACTGACGACCGTGGCCGCGGACTTCGCTCGCATGGGGCGCAATACCGTGTTGGAGCTGCTGGCACATCCCGGCACCGGTGAGCGCCAGGACCTCGGCTTACCGGTTGGACGACTCGTCCCGCGGGCGTCCACCGGACGCCCCGGCGCCGGCTTCAACCGAGCGTAGAACCCCGAGCGGTCCTGGAGCGTCCCGGCTCGGAGGGCCGTGGCAGTCACACCGAGCGGTCGGCCAATTTCCCCAACACGCTTGCGGTGGCAAAGTGTTACCGGTAACGTTTCGCCCCGGAGCCCCTGCCACACCGAGGACGACGATGACCAACCAAGCGGCCCACCGCCAGACGTTGCGGTTCGGCGCGGCTTACTACCCGGAGTACCAGGCGCGGCTCGACCTCGATCAGGACCTCGATCTGATGCGCGCCGCCCACTTCAACGTCATCCGGGTGGGGGAGTCGGTCTGGTCGACGTGGGAGCCGCGCGACGGCGAGTTCGACCTGGACTGGCTGCAGCCCGTGCTGGACGGCGCGCTCGCCCGCGGCATCGGCGTGATCCTCGGGACGCCCACGTACGCGGTTCCGCCGTGGCTGTGGCACACCTACCCGGAGATCGCCGGCGAGGTGACGTCGGGCCAGCGGCAGGGGTGGGGTCGCCGCCAGGAGGTCGACATCACCCACGCGGCCTTCCGGTTCCACGCGGAGCGGATCGTCCGGGCGATCCTCGGCAGATACGCGTCCCACCCGGCCGTCATCGGCTTCCAGGTCGACAACGAGCCGGGCGCGATGCTTCTGCACAACCACAACACCTTCGTCGGGTTCGTCGACTGGCTGAAGGCAGGGTACGGCGACGTGGACACGCTCAACGAGGCCTGGGGCCTCACCTATTGGTCGCACCGTCTCGGCGACTGGGCGGAACTGTGGCGTCCCGACGGAAACCTCCAGCCCCAGTACGGACTCGCCTGGCGTCGTTACCAGAATCGGGCCGTGACCGACTTCATCGGGTGGCAGGCTGACCTCGTGCGGGAGTACGCGCGTGACAACCAGTTCGTCACCACCTGCGTAGCCCTCGACCGCCCGGCCATGCAGGAGGAGCAGGTGGTCCGGCGGTTGGACGTGCCCGCCCTGAACGCCTACCACGGTGTGGAGGATCACCTGGACTTCGCCCGTGAGCTCGCCCGTCCGGACCACTGGATCCGCACCGGCGTTGCGGGACTGCTGGAGTTGGCCGACCGTGGCTACGGGATGCTGCAGGAGCGGTTCCTGGTGACCGAGACCAACGTGTCGTCGATCAACTGGTGGTGGCAGCACTTTCCGCCGTACCCGGGCCAGATCCGGCAGAGCGCGCTCGCGCTGATCGCTCGCGGTGCCTCGATGATCGAGTACTGGCACTGGCACACCCTGCACTCCGGCGCCGAGACGTACTGGGGCGGCGTCCTGCCACACAGCCAGCGGCCGGGCCGGGTGTATTCCGAGGTGGCCGAGTTGGGGGCGCTCCTGGCCGGTCTGGGCGACCGGCTGGACGGGTTCGTGCCGGACGCCGACGTCGCGATCCTCTATTCCACCGACAGCAAGCAGTCTTTCGAGGACTTCCCGCCGCTCTGCAATCCGGATGGCAGCCCTCGGGCGACGGCGTACCACGACATCGTCGATGCGTTCCACGCGGCCGTGGTGCACGGCGGAGCGCAGGCCCGCATCGTCCACGCCGAGCAGTGGGACGACCTGGAGGCGGCCGAGGCGGCCCGGAGCTTCCCAATCCTGGTCGCGGCCGCCTTCTATGTCGCCACCACCGCACAACTCGAGAAGCTGCGCGACTACGCCGCCGCGGGCGGGCACCTCGTCCTTGGGCCCCGCACCGGTTACGGCGACGAAGAGTCACGCGCTCGACTCGCCGTGGCGCCGGATGTCGTCGGGCCGGCCGCGGGTGTCCACTACGAGGAGTTCACATCGCTTCGGGCGCCGCTCCCCGTCGTCGGAGACGCCATGACGGTGTCTGCGGGGGCCTCCGGGCGGTGGTGGGCCGACCACCTGATCGTCGACGACGCGGAGACCCTCGCCCACTACCGGCACCCTCAAATCGGCCGGTTCCCGGCCGTAACCACCCGGGCCCATGGCCGGGGTCGGGTCACGTACGTGGGCACCGTTCCCGACCGCGCCCTCGGCGCCGACCTCGTAAGGCACCTGGTCCCCGCGCCCCTTGCGGGCGCCTGGCGTCGGGACGACCCCGTCACGGTCCTGTCGGGCGTCGCCAACGGCACGAGGATCCACTTCCTCCACAACTGGTCCGGGGGCGCCGCGCACGCTACGACCCCCCATGCGGTCGACGATCTCATCGCTGGCGTCCCGCTGCCCGGCGGCCACAGGCTGACCCTCGACCCCTGGGGCTGCCTGGTCCTGGCGGACAACCACCCAGCCCCCGAAACCCACTGAAGTAACCCACAAAGGAAGGTAGGCCACAGATGTCCCATCCGCAGACCGAAGCCGATTACCTGGCTCGGTACCCCGTCGCTCCCGTGAGCGGCCTCTCCCGTCGTTCCCTGCTCGGCGGAGCCCTGGCGGTCGGCGCCCTGGGGCTGGCCGGCTGCGCCAGTGGCGCGCCCAGCGGTGCCGGCTCGGCCGCGGCGACGGGTGAGGTGACGTTCGGCAACAACCAGGCCGACCCCGTGCCGAAGGCCGCCATCGAGGCCGTCCAGAAGGCCTTCCAGGACGCCAACCCCGGTCTCACCGTGAAGATGAACACTGTTGCCCATACGACGTTCCAGGAGAACATCAACAACTACCTGCAGGGCTCGCCGGACGACGCCTTCGGCTGGTTCGCCGGCTACCGGGCCCGGTTCTTCGCCAGCAAGGGCCTCGTCGGCGACATCTCCGACGTCTACAAGGCGACGGCGGGCATCCCGGACAGCCTCAAGAAGGCCTGCTCCACCGAGGACGGCAGCAAGCAGATCATCATGCCTGCCACCTACTACCCGTGGGTCGTGCTCTACCGCAAGAGCGTCTTCTCCAAGGGCGGCTACGCCGTCCCGAAGACGCTCGACGAGTTCAAGGCGCTCGGCGACAAGATGAAGGCCGCCGGCCTGGCGCCGCTCGCCTTCTCCGACAAGGACGGCTGGGAGGCGATGGGCATGTTCGACATCCTGAACATGCGCATCAACGGCTACGACTACCACATCAGCCTGATGGCCGGTAAGGAAGACTGGGCCGGCGACAAGGTCGCCAAGGTCTTCGACACCTGGAAGGGTCTGCTGCCCTACCACCAGCCCGACGCGCTGGGACGCAGCTGGCAGGAGGCCGCGCAGGCGCTCCAGAAGGGCCAGGCGGGCATGTACTACCTGGGCACCTTCGCCGCCCAGCAGTTCGCGAAGGGCGCCGAGCAGGACGACCTCGACTTCTTCACGTTCCCCGAGATCGATTCCGCGGTCGGCGCCGGCGCCATCGAGGCCCCGACGGACGGGTACATGATGAGCAAGCGTCCGAAGAACGAGGCCGGCGCCAAGAAGTGGCTCGGCTTCCTCGGCGGCGCCAAGGCGCAGGACATCCTCGTCCAGGCCGATCCCTCGGTCATCGCCACGAGCCAGCAGGCGGACGCGTCCAAGTACACCGGCCTGCAGACCAAGATGCTGAAGCTGATGAAGGACGCCAAGGACGTGTCGCTGTTCCTCGACCGCGACAGCCGGCCCGACTTCGCGTCCACGGTGATGGGGCCCGCCATCCAGAGCTTCATCAAGAACCCGAACGACATCGCCTCGATCCTGAAGAACGTCGAGGCTCAGAAGAAGTCGATCTTCACGTCATGACGACGGCGTCGAAATTGCCGGTCACGGGGGGACGCCGCCTGCGGATGTCCACCCGTGACCGGGTCACCGTCGTGATGATGGTCCTCATCCCGTCGGCGGTGGTGGCGGCGCTGGTCTGGTTGCCGGCGGTCGCCACCGTCGTGATGTCCTTCTTCGACTGGGACGGGTTCGGCCCGTTCACCGAAGCCAAGTTCGTCGGCGGCAAGTGGTACTCGGACGCCGTCACGATCTATCCGGCCTTCTGGCCGGCCATCCAGCACAACGTCATCTGGCTGCTGGTGCTGTTCTGCGTCGCGACCCCGATCGGCATGCTGATCGCGGTGCTGCTCGACCGCGAGGTGTCCCACACGAAGTTCTACCAGACCGCCCTCTACCTGCCCGTGGTGCTGTCGATGGCCCTGATCGGCTTCATCTGGCAACTGATGTTCAGCCGCGACCAGGGCCTGCTCAACGCGTTGTTCGGAACCCAGATCGACTGGTACGGCGACCCGAAGATCAACCTCTGGTCGGCCCTGATCGCCACCGCCTGGCGGCACGTCGGCTACGTGATGCTGCTCTACTTAGCCGGCCTCAAGGGCGTCGACCCCTCCATCAAGGAGGCGGCGAAAATGGACGGGGCGTCCGAGTCGAAGACCTTCTTCCACGTCGTGTTCCCCGTCTTGTTCCCGATCAACGTTGTCGTGCTCGTCATCACGTTCATCGACTCGCTCCGCGCGTTCGATCTCGTGTGGGTGATCAACCGGGGCCGCAACGGCCTCGAACTCCTCGCCACCGAGGTGACCCGCAACATCGTCGGTGAGGCCCAGCGGATCGGGTTCGGCTCCGCGCTGGCCACGATCATGCTGGTGATCTCGACGGTGTTCATCATCATCTACCTGCGAATCGTTATGAGTGAGGACCGATGAGTGCCGCCACCACCGCCGCGCTGCCCACGCCCGCGGCGTCCTTCCTGAAGGCGACCAACAAGCGGCCCTGGACGCGCGCGCGCATCGCGACCCACGCGTTCCTCGCGGTCGTCACGGTCCTCTGGTTGATCCCGCTCGTGTACGCCATCGTGGCGTCGTTCCGCAGCTACCAGTACACCGCCCAGCACGGCTACCTCAGCTTCGGCGGCTTCACGATCGACAACTACGTGGCCGCCTGGACCCAGGGCGACTTCGCCCGCAAGTTCGTGAACTCGGCGATCATCACCATCCCCGCGGTCACCCTCACGCTATTCCTGGCGTCGATGGTGGCGTTCGTGCTAGCGCGCTTCAACTGGAAGTTCAACATCGTCATGCTGGGCGCCTTCACCGCCGGTAACCTGCTTCCACCGCAGGCGTTGCTGATCCCGGTGTTCAAGATGTTCCAGAGCATCGAGGTGCCGTTCTGGTTCAGCTCCTCGGGCACGCTGCTGAACTCCTACTGGGGACTGATCGCGGTCAACGTCGCGTTCCAGGTCGGCTTCTGCACCTTCGTGTTGAGCAACTACATGAAGGCACTGCCAAAGGAGATCTACGAGTCGGCGATGGTCGACGGCGCGAGCATTTGGCAGCAGTTCTGGAAGCTCACGCTCCCGCTCTGCCGCCCCTCGCTGGCCGCCCTGGCGACCCTGGAGATCACGTGGATCTACAACGAGTTCTTCTGGGCGACCGTGCTGCTGCAGAACGGCGACATGTTTCCCATCACGAGCTCGCTCACCAACCTGTCCGGCGCCTTCTTCACCGACAACAACCTGGTCGCGGCCGGAGCGGTCATGATCGCGCTGCCGACCGTCATCATCTATTTCGTCCTGCAGAAGCACTTCGTCGCGGGGCTCACCCTCGGCGCCACCAAGGGCTGACGCAGGCAGAGCGAGGAAGCATGCCCCACCACACCGACACCGGCTACGTCGACGAGATTTCACCGGGGTCGGGGCGCCGTATCGCGCCCCGGGCCGACCTGCGCACCACCGCGCCCAGCCTCGGCCTGGGCGGCGAGTGGCGGTTCCGCCTGTATCCCAGCGCGGCCGAGGCGGACGCCGCCGCGCCCCGCGCCGACTACGACGACTCGGGATGGGACACGATCGACGTCCCGTCGCACTGGGTGCTACGCGGCGATGGGCGCTGGGGAAGGCCGGTGTACACCAACGTCAAGTACCCGTTCCCACTCGAGGTGCCGCACGTGCCGGACGCCAACCCGACCGGCGACCACCGTCGTCGGTTCGAGGTGCCGACCGACTGGCTCGCCAGCGGCCGGGTCTGGTTGCGGTTCGACGGGCTGGAGTCGCTGGGGCGGGTGTGGCTGAACGGTGCGGAGGTGGGCATCGTCCGGGGCAGCCGCCTGCGGCAGGAGCTCGATGTGACGGACAGCGTCCGGAACGGGGAGAACGTCCTCGTGGTCAGGGTTCATCAGTGGTCGGCGATGTCCTACATCGAGGATCAGGACCAGTGGTGGCTCCCCGGCCTCTTCCGCGAGGTGACGCTCCTGCACCGGCCGGACGCGGGCCTCGACGACCTGTTCCTCCGTGCCGATCGCGACCCGGACACCGGTCAGGGCACCCTGGCGGTTGAGGTGGGGTGCTCCGCCGAGGCCTTCCCAGTGCGGGTGTCGTGCCCCGAGCTCGGGTTCACCGTCGAGATCCCGGACGCCACCGCGCCGCACGCCTTCGACGTCGGCCCTGTCGAGGCGTGGAGCGCGGACGTGCCGCGGCTCTACACCGTCGAGGTGGCCAACGCCGCGGAGACCCTCACCCTCAACGCGGGTTTCCGCCGGGTCGAGGTCGACGGGGACGCCTGGCTGGTGAACGGCCGGAGGGTCAGGATCCGCGGGGTCAACCGCCACGATTTCGACCCCGGCGAAGGCCGCGTCTTCGACGCCCACAAGGTGCGCGAGGCCATGCTGCTCATGAAACGCCACAACCTGAACGCCATCCGCACCAGCCACTACCCGCCCCACCCGACACTGCTCGACCTCGCCGACGACCTCGGCTTCTGGGTGATCGACGAGTGCGACCTCGAGACCCACGGGTTCGAGCTGAGCGGCTGGGTCGGCAACCCATCCGACGACCTCGACTGGCGCGAGGTCTACCTCGACCGGGCCCAGCGCATGGTCGAGCGTGACAAGAACCACCCCTGCGTCATCGCGTGGTCGCTGGGCAACGAGTCGGGCGCGGGCAGCAACCTCGCTGCCATGGCTGCCTGGATCCACCGGCGGGATCCGGGGCGTCCCGTGCACTACGAGAACGACCACACCGATCGCTACGTCGACGTCGTGTCGCGCATGTACGCCTCGATCGAGGAACTCGTCGACCTGACGCGGACCCGGCCGGGGCGTCCGATCATCGAGTGCGAGTACCTCCATGCCATGGGGAACGGTGCGGGGGGCATCGCCAGTTACGAGGCGGTGTTCGACGCCCACCCGGCCCTCCACGGCGGCTTCGTCTGGGAGTGGCGCGACCACGGACTCCTGACGGCCACCCCGGAGGGGACCCCGTTCTACGGCTACGGCGGCGACTTCGGCGAGGTGTATCACGACGGCAGCTTCGTCTGCGACGGCATGGTGCTCGCCGACGGGACGCCGACGCCGATGCTCGCCGAATACGCCGCCGTCGTGACCCCCATCAAGATCGCGCTGGGCGATGAGGGCGTGACGGTGTCGAACCGCCGCCACGACGGCGACACCGCCGACCTCAGGTTCACGTGGACTCACGAACTCAACGGTCACCGGGTGGGGGAGGGGCCGCTCGCCGTCCCGACCGTTCGGCCCGGACAGTCGGCGTCCGCCCCGCTGCCGGTGCTGGACGTGACGGCGCCGGGCGAGCACTGGCTGACGGTCACGGCGGCCCTGACCCGCCCCACGGCGTGGGCGCCCGCGGGGCACGTCGTCACAACCTCCCAACTCGAGTTGGCGTCGGTTCGCCCACCCGCTGTCGACCGGACGGCTGCGGCTCCGGCGGCGCCGGCCGGTGACGGCTACGCGCTGGGGGATGCCCGCTTCGACCGGTGGGGACGCCTCGTCTCGCTGGCGGGCGTGCCGGCCGCAGGCGGCGAGGTGACGCTGTGGCGTGCGCCGACGGAGAACGACAGCCTGGCCACGCGCGGGTCCTACGAGTTGGGCAGCCCCGCGGAGACGGGCGGGCTCGGCATCGAAGGGCCGTCGTCGGCGGAGCGATGGCGCGACGCCGGCCTGGATCGGGTCCAGCAGCGACTCGTCAACCTCGTCGTCGGGCCCGACGGCCTGGCCACCCGGTACCGGCTCGCCGCGGCCAACTCGGCGCGCTACGTCATCGTCGACCAGCGCTGGGGTTGGCACGACGGCACGCTCCACCTCGACGTCGACGTCATGCCCTCGACCGGCTGGACGGTGACCTGGCCGCGCGTCGGCGTCCACCTGCTGCTGCCCGGCGGCTACACCGCTGCCTCGTGGTTCGGCACCGGGCCGGCGGAGAACTACGCCGACAGCCGCGAGGCCGCCCGGGTCGGACGCTTCTCGGCGTCCGTCGACGACCTCACCGTGCCCTACGCCGTCCCGCAGGAGAGCGGGCACCGCGAGCAGGTCCGGGAGCTGCGCCTGTCCGGCCCCGACCTGCCCGACCTCGTCGTCGGCACCGACCCCGTGGGCGGGACGCGTCCCGGGTTCGCCGTGGCGCGGCACAGCGCCGAGGAATGGACGGCCGCGACGCACCAGCACGAACTGCCGGCCTCGTCCGGCGTCCACCTGTACCTCGACCTGGCGCAGCACGGCCTCGGCTCGCGATCGTGCGGGCCTGACGTGCGCCCCGAGGCCGCCCTGTGGCCGCGCCCGCTGTCGGCGTCCGTCAGCCTGCGCGTCG
>ERZ724512.1702-NODE-1702-length-10260-cov-13.540813_pt1 | contig 10260 bp, 10 predicted proteins | sample MGYA00376045_ERZ724512 | MGnify/ENA primary metagenome ERZ724512 (study PRJEB28724, sample SAMN07190883) | activated sludge metagenome | isolation source: activated sludge of sewage treatment plant in Hong Hong | place: Hong Kong | collected 2016-03-17 ... | reverse complement strand
TCTGATCCGGACCCTCCACGACCTTCGGGGCTTGCTCCACCCCTCACCCCATCCGGGCTCCGCCGCGTGCCCGTACCTCAAGGAGTGTCAGTGAATCGACTCGTCGCGGGGGGCTTCACCGCAGCCCTCGTCTCGGCGTTGGCCGTCGTCTCGGTGCCGATCGGCGCCGATGCAGCAGCCCCGTCATCAACCTCGGGCTCCGGCTCGTCCCACGCCGTGGCCGCACCGGCCGTCAAGCCCGCGACGAGCCACGGCTCGCCGCGCCAGGAGGCCGCCGACACGGCGCGCAAGCTGGTGGCGACCCCGCCGGCCGCGCTGAAGGCGAGCGGCCACGACGCCTTCCAGCAGCACGCCGTCATCTCCTCCCACGGCGTGCAGTACGTGCCCTACGACCGCACCTACCGCGGCCTCCCGGTCGTCGGCGGCGACTTCGTCGTCGTGACCGACTCCGCCGGCCGCCTGCTGACCACCACGGTGGCCCAGGGCCGGCCGGTCGCGCTCGCCTCGGTCACCCCGACGCTCACGCGGTCCACGGCGCGGCACACCGCGCGCGGCACGGTGCAGCACGGCCGGTACGACGGCGCCTCCCGCCTCGTCGTCCTGCAGCGCAACGCCTCGAGGCTGGCCTGGGAGACCACCGTCGTCGGCACCCGCGCCGGCGAGGCCTCGCGGCTCACGGTGTACGTCGACGCGCACTCGGGTCGCGTCCTGAGCACCCGCGAGCACGTCATGGAGGGCACCGGCAGCTCCGCCTGGGCGGGCACGGTCAGCATCCCGACCTCGGGCTCCGGCACGTCGTACTCGATGACGAACGCCAACGCCTCGACCCTGAAGTGCCAGAACGCCAGCGGCAACGTGACCTTCACCGGCACCGACGACAGCTGGGGCAACGGCGATGCCACCAACCGCGAGACCGGTTGCGTCGACGCGTTCTACGCCGCCGAGCAGGAGCGGCAGATGCTGTCGACCTGGCTGGGTCGCAGCGGCATGGACGGCTCGGGCGGCTGGGTGCCGATCCGCGTCGGCCTCAACGACGTCAACGCCTACTATGACGGCACCCAGGTGCAGATCGGCCACACCCAGACCGGCGGCAAGTGGATCGGCTCGATCGACGTCGTCGCCCACGAGTTCGGCCACGGTGTCGACGACCACACCCCGGGCGGCATCTCGGGCGCCGGCACCCAGGAGTTCGTCGCGGACACCTTCGGTGCGGCGACCGAGTGGTACGCCAACAACGGGACCGACCGTCCCGACTACACCGTCGGCGAGCAGGTCAACCTCGTCGGCAGCGGTCCGATCCGCTACATGTACAACCCGTCGCTGGCCGGTGACGCCAACTGCTACTCGTCGTCGACCCCGACCAGCGAGGTCCACTCGGCGGCCGGCCCGGGCAACCACTGGTTCTACCTGCTCGCCGAGGGCACCAGCCCGACGAACGGCCAGCCGACCAGCCCGACCTGCAACAGCACCAGCATCACCGGCATCGGCATCTCGAAGGCCATCAAGATCATGTACAACGCGATGCTGATGAAGACCTCGTCGTCGTCGTACCTGAAGTACCGCACCTGGACGCTGACCGCGGCCAAGAACCTCTACCCGGGCTCGTGCACCGAGTTCAACGCGGTCAAGGCCGCGTGGAACGCGGTGAGCGTCCCCGCGCAGACCGGGGACCCGACCTGCTCGACCAGCGGCACCAACACGGTCACGGTGACCAACCCGGGCAGCCAGACCGGCACCGTCGGCACCGCCAAGAGCCTGCAGATCTCCGCGTCCGACTCCGCCTCGGGGCAGACGCTGACCTACTCGGCCACCGGGCTCCCGGCCGGCCTGTCGATCAACGCCTCCACCGGCCTGATCTCCGGCACCCCGACGACGGCGGCCACCTACACCACGACCGTCACGGCGAAGGACACCACCAACGCCACCGGATCGGCCACCTTCACGTGGACGATCTCCGGCTCCGGTGGCGGCTCGTGCTCGGGCCAGAAGCTGCTCAACCCCGGCTTCGAGTCCGGTGCGACGTCGTGGAGCGCGAGCTCGGGCGTCATCACCACGGACACGGGCCAGCCGGCCCACGCGGGCAGCTACAAGGCCTGGCTCGACGGGTACGGCACCACGCACACCGACACGCTCAGCCAGTCGGTCACCATCCCGGCCGGGTGCACCGCCACGCTGTCGTTCTACCTGCACATCGACAGCGCGGAGACGACCACGTCGACGGCGTACGACAAGCTCACCGTCAAGGCGGGCTCGACCACGCTGGCGACCTACTCCAACCTCAACAAGGCCTCCGGCTACACCCTGAGGTCGTTCAACGTGTCGTCGCTGGCGGGCCAGACGGTCTCGATCAGCTTCTCCGGCACCGAGGACAGCTCGCTGCAGACCAGCTTCGTCGTGGACGACACGGCGCTGACGCTGGGCTGAGGCCGAGGTAGGCGCGTCGGTCTCGTCCTCAGCGCAGTTCCTCAGCGCAGGACGAGGACGAGGCCGACGACGCCCGGCAGCACACCGAGCAGCAACCAGGGGGACAGCAGCGGCTTCTGGTGGATGGCGCGGAAGACCGCGACCGCGATGACGCCGAACGCCGCGGCGAGCACGTTCAGGCCGATCCGGGCGTCCGGACGGTCGGTGGGGGAGTAGATCGCCGCGACGACCAGGCCGCCGGACAGGTGGATGATCGTCACGAACGCCAGCACCGACAGCACCCACTTCTGCACCGGCTCGAGGTGCATCGGGCCCGAGTCGGTCCGCCGTACCACCTCCCGGCGCGGGTTGGCCGGGTCCATCAGGTGGCGCGGTCGCTTCTTCTGCGGGGCTTGCGGGTCGGGCACCCGACCATTGTCCTGGACGACGCGGGCTCAGGTGAGGGCAGGGGCGGGTGGTCGCGCGAAGACCAGGAGACCGAGCAGCACCAGGTAGGCGACCGTCGCCGCGGCGCCGAGGCCGACCATCAGGGAGTAGCTGAGGTCGAGCAGGTCCTGGCTCCACCCGAAGACCTGCGTGAGCAGCGAGATCTCGCTGTCCGGGGCGTCGCCGAAGTCCGGGCAGAACGCACCGAACAGGAACAGCGTCAGCCAGGTGAAGAGCTGGGCCCACGCCTGGAGCGTGGTGAGCGCCCGGGGCCGGGTGTGCTGGGTGAACGCGAGCACCGTCGTCACGCTCAGCGCGAGCAGCAGGAGCGGCACGAGCGAGATCATGAAGATGAAGAGGAACCAGCCCCCGACGCCGAAGACGATCCGGCCCATCCAGACCCACAGCACGATCACGAGGTTGACGGGGACCATGGCGAGGAGGGTCACGCGCCCCAGCCTGCTGACGGCGCTGGCTGCCTGGCTGCCGGTCCCGGCGAGGGTGCTCACGTCGAGAAAGGTAGGGCAGGGCGCACCGCGCCCGCCGCGAAACCCGGGTGCGGAACCCCTCGCTGTCGCGTCATCCTCGGAGCATGCAGGTCAGCGAGGTCGCGTGGTCCGACGGTGACGGCGTCCGCCGGTTCGCGGCCGTCAAGGAGGCCGTGCGGGCGGCGGACGAGCCGTGGGGCCACCCGATCCTGGCCTCCCGGGTCGCGGGCGACCTCCGGCACGGGTGGGACGGCGAGCCCGCCGTGCCCTTCCTGGTCACGGTCGACGGCGTCGACGTCGCGACCGCCGAGTACGAGACGACCTCCTACGACAACCAGCACCTGGCCTGGCTGGGCATCGACGTCCATCCGGTGCACCGCCGCCAGGGGTACGGCGACCAGCTGCTCGCGTTCCTCCTCGACCGCGCCCGGGCCGAGGGCCGCACGTCGGTCGGCGGCAACTCCTGGGACGCGGCGGGACCGCGGGCCTGGGCCACCCGGCACGAGTTCGAGGTCCGGGCCGTCGAGGTCAACCGACGTCAGCACCTCGCCCGGATCGACCGTGCCGAGCTCGACCGGCTGCACCAGGAGGCCCTGGCGCACGCAGCCGACTACGAGCTGGTCCGGCGCTCGGGCCCGACGCCCGCCGACGAGCTGCCCGCCATGGCGGCGATGACGGCCGCCATCAACGACGCGCCGACCGACGACCTCGACATCGAGGACGAGGTGTTCCCGCCCGAGCGGGTGGCGGCGTACGAGCAGGCCCAGCTGGGCCAGGGCCACGGCTTCTTCCGGGTCTTCGCCCGCCACCGCGGGACCGGCGAGCTGGCCGGCCAGTCGGTCGTCGTGGTCGAGGGCGACCGGCCGCAGGTCGCCCACCAGCACGACACCTCCGTGGTCCGTGCGCACCGCGGGCACCGGCTGGGCGTGCTGCTCAAGACCGAGATGCTGCGCTGGCTCGCCGAGGAGCAGCCCCAGGTCGAGACGGTCGACACCTGGAACGCCGAGTCGAACGACCACATGATCGCGGTCAACCGGGCGCTGGGCTACGAGGTGATCGGCCGGGCCCTGGCCTGGCAGCGCCCGCTGGAGCCGAACCGTTAGGCTGCCGCAGGTCCCGCCGGATCTGTGACAGGGGTGCTGATGATCGGGCTTCCGGCCCACGGGTTCGTGCTGCTCTCGATGCCGAAGTGCGCGTCGACCTCGCTGGTGCACTCGCTGCAGAACCGCGCCGAGCTCGTGCTCCGGTCGAACCCGCGGCTCAAGCACATGAACTGCCAGTCCTTCCACGCCCTGATGGTGCCCGTGCTGCGCAACGGGGGCTACGAGCGTGACGACTACGAGCTCGTCTCGCTCTTCCGCGAGCCGCTGGCGTGGCTGGAGTCGTGGTGGCGCTACCGGCAGCGCCCGTCGCTGGCGCAGGTGGACGCCGCGAAGTTCACCGGCGAGGTCTCCTTCGAGGAGTTCGTCGGCCGGTACGTCGACGGCGACCCGCGCCCGGGCACTCTCCGCGGGCGGCCGGCGAAGTTCGTCGCCCTCAGCGACGGTCTCGACATCGGCGTCGACCGGCTCTTCGCGCTCGAGCAGCCGGAGGTCTGGCAGCGCTGGATCAACGAGAAGGTCGGCGGCGGCGTCGACGTCCAGGTCGACAACCGGTCCACCGTGCGGAAGGAGCCGGAGCTCAGCCGCTCGATGCGGGCCCGGCTGGACGAGTTCTTCCGGCCCGAGCTGGAGATCTACGAGCGGTTGCGGCCCACCGGGGAGTGGGCGCCGCCGCGCGGCTACGTGCCGGGCGCCGCGTCGGCCACCACGTAGGAGGTGGCCCTGCGGAGCTCGTCCGCGGCGCGGGTCACGACCCGGTCGACGAGCTCCTCGCACGTGGGCAGGTCGTCGATCACGCCCACCACCTGCCCGCTGGCGAGCACGCCCGCGGACGTGTCGCCCTCGACCAGCCCGGCCCGGAGCATCGTCGGGGTGTTCGCGGCCAGCGCCATCTGCCCCAGCGTGCGACCCTGCGCCTTCCGCATCGCCCGCCCGTCCCTGGCCAGCCCGACCCAGGACATGCCGCTGGTGCGCTTGAACTCCACCGTGCGCCGCATCGTGGGGCCCAGGCGCCGCAGGGCGCTGGACTCCTCGAGCTCCTCGACGAGATCGGTGCGCAGCATCCGGTGTGGCATCCCGTCGACCTTGGCCGTGACGACGGTGTCGGTCAGGCCGCGCTCGAGGTAGAGCTGCTTGACCGCGTCGGGAACGGCGGAGTCCTGGGTCAGCAGGAACCGGGTGCCCATCCCGATGCCGGCGGCGCCGTACGACAGGGCGGCCGCCAGGCCACGACCGTCGAAGAACCCGCCGGCCGCGACGACCGGGATGTCGCTCCCTGATCCGCGCAGGGCGTCCAGCACGGTCGGCAGCAACAGCGTCGTGGGCACCGGGCCGGTGTGCCCGCCGCCCTCGCCGCCCTGCACCATGACGGCGTCCGCGCCCCAGGACGCGACCTTGACCGCGTGCTTGGCCGCGCCGATCGACGGCATCACGACGATGCCGTGCTCCTTCAGCGTGGCGATCAGCTCGGGCTTGGGTGCGAGGGCGAACGACGCGACCCTGACCTCGTGGTCGATCAGGAGCCGGCAGCGGTCGGGGGCGTCGGCGGCGTCGGCGCGGAGGTTGACCCCGAACGGCTGGTCGGTGCGTCCCTTGACCTCGACGATCGCGGCCTCGAGCTCCTGGATCGTCATCGTGGCGCTCGCCAGGATGCCGAGCCCGCCGGCGTTCGCGGTGCCGCTGACCAGGCGCGGGCCGGAGACCCAGCCCATGCCGGTCTGCACGACCGGGTGGCGCACCCCGGCCAGGTCGGTGAACGGGGTGCGGAGCAGCTGCTCGATCATCGCGGGGCCCCCGCGACAGCGGTCTCGTGGCTTGAGGTCACTGGTCCGGCACCTCCTTGAAGCGCAGGCCCTTCGGGTCCAGCACCTCGCTGATCAGCACCTGCTCCTCCGCGGTGGGCTCCCGGGTGGTGGGTACGTCGGCGGGGACGTCGAGCTCGAAGCCGGTCGCCTCCCGGACCTCGTCGACCGTGACGCCCGGGTGGACGCTCAGCAGCCGCAGCGTGTCGTCCGGCCCGGTGACGTCGAAGACCGCCAGGTTGCTGACGATCCGATGGATGTCGTTGAAGCGCGCAGCTGCCGGCCCGGCCTGTCTCGCCAGCCTCGGCCCGACCCCGGAGACGATGTCGACGCGCTCGACGAAGACGCGCGGAGAGTGCTTCGGGACCCAGTAGGACGTCCGGTTGTTGACCGTGTTGCCCGGAGCGCCGCGGCTGCCGAGCAGCTGGCGCTTCGGCTGCCGCCAGTCGCCGATCGCGGAGATGTTCTGGTTGCCGTGGCGGTCGACCTGGGTGGCGCCCATCATCACGTGCCGCTTGCCGTAGGCGACGACGTCGAAGACCCGGCGGAAGGGGATCCAGCCCTCCACCACGTCCCGCCCCACCTCCAGGGGGGCGAACAGCGGTGGGACGCCGGCGAGGAACAGCGACTCCCCGTCGGAGATCACCAGGTCGGGGTTGCTCGTCAGCTTCGCCAGGCGCACGCCGAGCATCGGGAGCAGGCCCATGGGACTGGCGAAGATCTCGCCGTCGTCGCTGAAGGCGTCCGCGATCGCGGCGGCGCACACGTCGGCGCGGGTCATGCCTGCTCCTCCCCGAACGCTGCCACGGCCGCCTGGTAGGCCGCCTCGTCGCCCGCGAGGAACCGGGCGCTGAACGCCGCCCAGTCCTCGTCGCTGCCGGACGCCGCGGCGGCGTACGCCCGCTGGAACCGCTCGTCGCGCTCGTAGTCGGGGGTGCAGGTGGTGAAGTGCGCCCCGTTCGGCGTCTCGACCACGCCGTCGACCATCATCCGGCTGAGCAGGAGCCGCTGGACCGGGGTGTCGACCGTCAGGCCGGCGGTGTCGACCACCTGCTCGCACGAGACGAAGGCGCGGTCGGCGGCCATGCAGAAGAGGTCGTCGAAGTAGGGGTCCGGACCGAGGTAGGTCGCGTTGCCGTGCCGGTCGGCGCGGTTCAGGTGCACGAGGGCGACGTCGAGGTGCAGCGCCGGTACGGCGACCAGCTCCTCCACCGAGCCGTCGGGCCCGGCGTACGGGCTGGTGACCGTCTTGATCCACGGCTGGTTGACGAGCACGTCGGAGCCGAGGCCGGCCCGCATCGGCAGGAACGGCAGACGCTGGGCCGCCGCCCGCAAGCCGGTCTGGAACATCCCCTCGTCGAGCTCGACCAGCTCGGGGATGGTGCCCTCCTGTCGCGCCTTGGAGAAGTTCGGCTCGAGCGGGACCGAGTCGAGGGAGACGAAGGCGTAGACGAGCTTGCGGATCCGGCCGGCCCGGGCGAGCAGCCCGACGTCGGCGCCGCCCCAGCTGACGATCGTGAGGTCCCGCAGGTCGGAGCGGAGGATCGCCCGGACCAGCGCCATCGGCTTGCGCCGCGGCCCCCAGCCGCCGATGCCGATCGTCATGCCGTCCTCGAGCTGGGCGACGACCTCGTCGATCGTCATCCGCTTGTCGCGTGGCCCTCTCACTTCTTGCTCTTCTCCGTTCCGGCGAACTCGTCCCTGAGCTCGTCGCTGACGCCGGCCAGGTTGAGCTCCATCGTGAAGCCCTGCTCGAACCGGTAGCTCGTGTTGACGTCGACCGGGTCGATCCCGTTGAGGCACTCCTTGGCGGCGCGGATCACCCGGGTGTCGTGGGCCGCGATCTCTCCGGCGACCTGCAACGCCGCGTCGTCGAGCCGGTCGCGGGGGACCACCTCGAGGACGCTGCCGAACTGGACCAGGTCGGCCGCCTTGATCGTGCGGGCGGTGAAGTAGAGCGTGCGCATCATGTGCTGCGGCACCAGGCGTGCCAGGTGCGTGGCAGCGCCGAGCGCGCCCTGCTTGACCTCGGGGACCCCGAAGTAGGCGTCCTCGCTCGCGACGACGCAGTCGGCGTTGCCGACCAGCCCCACGCCCCCTCCGAGGCAGAAGCCGTGGACCTCAGCGACGACCGGTACCGCGCACTCGTAGACCGCCTTGAAGGCCGCGAAGCACCCCTTGTTGGCGCCGATCAGGGCGTCGAAGCCGCTGGTGTGCTGCATCTCCTTGATGTCGACGCCCGCGTTGAACCCGCGGCCCTCGGCGCGCAGGACGACGACCCGGGTGTCGAGGTCCCGGCTCGCCTCGTCGAGGGCGGCGGCGACGTCGAACCAGCCCTGGACGGTGAGCGCGTTGACCGGCGGGTGGTCCATGGTCACCACCCGGATGCCGTCCGGGCGCAGGTCGGAGCTGATCGGCACGTCGCCTCCTCGCCTCGGTCGAGGCTGTCGGAACCAAGCAAGTGCTTGGTAGGGTAGCAGCATGGCGCTGGCGGTGGACCTCTCCGGACGCGTCGCGCTCGTCACGGGCGGGACGCGGGGGATCGGGCTCGGCATCACGCGCGTCCTCGTCGCCGCGGGCGCGACCGTGGTGACCTGCTCGCGCTCGCCGGCCGAGCCCGTCGAGGGCACCACGCACCGCGTGTGCGACGTGCGCGACGCCGACGCCGTCCGGGAGCTCGTCGGGTCGCTGGACCGGCTCGACGTCCTGGTCAACAACGCCGGGGGAGCGCCCGCGGCCGAGGCCGCCACGGCGTCCCCCCGATTCCACGAGAAGGTCGTGGGTCTCAACCTGCTGGCGCCGCTGGTGTGCGCGCAGGCGGCCAACGCGGTGATGCAGGGGCAGGGGACCGGCGGCGCGATCGTGAACATCTCCTCCATCTCGGCAGGCCGGCCGGCGCCGACGATCGCTGCGTACGCCGCCGCCAAGGCCGGCCTGGACTCGCTGACCGCCTCGCTGGCGATGGAGTGGGCGCCCCGGGTCCGGGTCAACGCGATCGACGTGGGCCTGTGCCGCACCGAGCAGACCGACGACCACTACGGCGACGACGCCTCGGTCGGCGCGATCGAACGGACCATCCCGCTCGGCCGGATGGCCGAACCCGAGGAGGTCGGGAACGTCGCGGCGTTCCTGGCGAGCGACCTGGCGTCGTACGTCTCCGGGGCCACGGTCGCCTGCCACGGCGGGGGAGAGACCCCCGCCTTCCTGGCCGTGCAGGACATCGTCCAGAGAGGACCGTCATGAGCTTGTTGGAGGGTCGCGTCGCGATCGTCACGGGCGCGGGCCGGGGGATCGGCCGGGCGCACGCGCTCGAGCTGGCCCGGCACGGCGCCGCCGTCGTCGTCAACGACTTCGGGGTGTCCCTGTCCGGCGAGAAGGGCCCCGGGGTGGAGACACCCGCCGAGTCCGTCGTCGCCGAGATCGAGGCGGCCGGCGGCCGGGCGGTCGTCAACACCGCCGACGTGGCCGACTTCGCGCAGGCCGAGGCCATGGTGCGGCAGGCGATCGACACCTTCGGCGGCCTGGACGTGCTGGTCAACAACGCCGGCTTCGTGCGCGACCGGATGCTGGTCAACACCTCCGAGGAGGAGTGGGACGCCGTCATCCGCGTGCACCTCAAGGGGCACTTCGCGCCGCTTCGCCACGCGGGCGCCTACTGGAGGGCCGAGTCGAAGGCCGGCCGGCAGCGGGCGGCGCGCGTCGTCAACACCTCGTCGGGCGCCGGGCTGCAGGGCTCGGTCGGCCAGGCGACGTACTCCGCGGCGAAGGCCGGCATCGCGGGCCTCACCCTGGTCGCCGCGCAGGAGATGGGGCGCTACGGCGTCACCGTCAATGCGATCGCCCCGGTCGCGAGGACCCGGATGACCGAGGGCGCGTTCGACACCTCGGCGATGGCGCTGCCCGAGGACAACTCCCCGGTCGTCGCGTGGCTCGCCTCCGAGGGGGCCGGCGACGTCACGGGCCGGGTGATCGAGGTGGACGGCAGCACGATCACCGTCGAGACCGGCTGGGCGCACGGCC
>ERZ724512.1701-NODE-1701-length-10263-cov-8.494808_pt1 | contig 10263 bp, 9 predicted proteins | sample MGYA00376045_ERZ724512 | MGnify/ENA primary metagenome ERZ724512 (study PRJEB28724, sample SAMN07190883) | activated sludge metagenome | isolation source: activated sludge of sewage treatment plant in Hong Hong | place: Hong Kong | collected 2016-03-17 ... | reverse complement strand
ATGGACCGACGAGGCTCTCTACAAGAAGTACAAGATCACGAAAGATGAGCAGGCCTATATCGCTGAGATGATCAAGGAGATGCCTGCGTCATGACGTCCACGCTAGCGGGGGGCGTGAAGCACCCGAAGATATACGCCTATACAACGGGCCAATACAAGAAGCAGAAATGGTCCGGGGGACGTGATGGCGTTGGCTTGGTGAAGGTCGGCTACACGGAGTTGGGGGATGCCGAGGCGCGGGTCAAGCAGGCGCAGGGCGTGAAGGCTCCGGGCGGCCCGGACTACTCCATCCTTCTGGTGGAGTCAGCCATTACCGAGGACGGTCAGGCTTTCAGCGACCATGCGGTTCACAAGGCGCTTCAGAAGGCCGGTGTCACTCGTCTGGATGGCGAGTGGTTCGAGGCCACGAAGGATGAGGTTCTTGCTGCCGTCCAGGCCGTTCGGGCAGGCGTGGAGGTGGCACCTCCACGGAGTCAGAACTTTGGGATGCGACCGGAACAGCGTCGCGCCGTCAAGCAGACCGCTCAGTACTTCGACTCTCACGCAGACGCTGACCATCCACCGCAGTTCCTATGGAACGCGAAGATGAGGTTCGGCAAGACGTTCACCGCCTACCAATTGGCGAAGAAGTTGGGATGGACACGGGTACTTGTGCTTACCTACAAGCCCGCTGTGGAGAAGGCGTGGCGAGATGACCTCCTGTTGCACAAGGACTTCGAGGGGTGGCGATTCAAGGGCAAGACAGACCCTGAACCAGACGCTGATGAGGCAGCGCCCCTGGTGTGGTTCGCTTCCTTCCAGGACGTTCTCGGCACCGACGAGGACGGCAACATCAAGGCAAAGAATGAAGTTCTGCACATCATCGATTGGGATGCCGTCATCGTGGACGAGTACCACTTCGGCGCTTGGCGGGACGCCGCGCGGTCCCTCTATCTGAAAGACGAGGGCGGCGACAGCAGCGAAGCCAAGGCCGAGGACACGCCCGACCTAGATGAGGACTTCCGTGCCGCACTGGTGGAACGAATCACTCTGACAGTTCGCAACTTCCTGTTCCTGTCCGGCACCCCATTCCGCGCGCTCACGCAAGGGGAGTTCCTCGAAGACCAGGTGTTCAACTGGACATACAGCGACGAACAGCGCGCCAAGACCATCTGGCAGGAACCCCCTGCCAACCCATACGAGGCGCTACCGAAGATGCACCTCATGGTGTACGAAATGCCAGAGGCCCTGCGCGACGTAGCACTGAACAACCAGTCCGAGTTCTCCCTCACCGAGTTCTTCCGCACCCAACGCGACCACAAGACCGACCCGCCCGTCTTCGTTCACGAGAAGGAAGTTCAGCAGTGGCTCGACCTACTGCGCGGCCAAGACATCAAAGGGCTATGGGCAAACGTCTCCAACCTCAACCGACCACCCCTGCCCTACGAAGACCTCAACCTGCTGGCAGCACTGCAACACACAGTCTGGTACCTGCCCGGCGTAGACGCCTGCCACGCGATGGCGAACCTACTGCAAGCGCAGCACAACACGTTCTACCGCGACTACCAGATCATCGTCGCGGCAGGAACAAAGGCAGGGATCGGCGAGGCAGCCCTCCCCCCCGTCGTCGATGCGATCGGGAAGCGCCCCCAGGACACTAAGACCATCACCCTGTCGTGCGGGAAATTGATGACGGGGGTCACTGTCCCCGCGTGGGCGGGCATCTTCATGCTTCGCGAACTATCCAGCCCTGAGACGTACTTCCAGGCTGCGTTCCGAGTGCAATCCCCTTGGACCAGCACCTATGTGGACACCGAACAAGGCGGCGAGGGCGTCCTCGTGCACAAAGAGCATTGCTACGTGCTCGACTTTTCGCCCAACCGTGCGCTCCGCCAGATCGTGGACTATGCAACTCGCCTCCGTGCCGACGCGGCGTCCGAACGCGACGATGAGAAGGCCATCGACGAGTTTATGGAGTTCCTCCCCGTCCTCAGTTTCGATGGCTCGTCAATGGCACGGCTCGACGCCTCCGATGTCATCGACTACCTCACCAGCGGTGTCAGTTCCAGCATGCTTGCCCGCCGCTGGAACTCCCCCGAACTCATCACCCTCGACATCGCCGCAATGGAACGCCTCCTAGCCAATGAGGAACTCCTATCATCGCTGGAACAAATCGAAATGTTCCGCAACATCACCAACGACCTCACCGCGATGATCAACACCAACAAGGAACTCAAACCCAAACAGATCACCAAAGAGAAACTCACCAAAGAAGAGACCGCCAAGAAGAAGGATGCCGCCGACCGGCGCAAAGGACTCAAAGAGCGCCTCCAACGGTTCCTCACCCGCATCCCCGCGTTCATGTACCTCACCGACGACCGCGAGAAGACCGTCAAAGACATCATTCAGCAGGTAGAACCCGGCCTATTCCAGAAAGTCACCGGACTTACCCTGCCGGACTTCCAGCAGTTGGTGGACGCCCAAGTCTTCGACGACGCCAAAATGAACGACGCCGTATGGAAATTCCGCACCTTCGAAGAACCCAGCCTCCACTACGACACCCACTACGAAGCACCCGAAATCCAAGGCGGCTGGACGCTGCGACGCGACACCCATCTCGCCCGCCTCATCGACCTAGGAATACTCCAGCCAGGCGACACCCTGACCAACCCCGACCACACCGCCTCAGCAACCATCACCGAGGACTACGGCATCGGCATCGACGGACTCCGATACACCTCACCCGACGACGCCGCCCAAGCCCTCACCGGGGACAAGAACACAGACGGCTGGACCTACTGGCAAATCGCGCAGGACAGCGACACCCTCGCCGACCTCCTCGACGGAATCAACACCTAATGGCCAGTCGTAAAGGTAAGGCGCCTCACCGCGCAAAGACCACGCCAGGATGGATGGACGCATTCGACATCCAGTACTTCCAGCGCACGAAAGCCAATGACCCCGCGGAAGCGGTCCCTGGGTTCGAATTCCTTGAATCGTGCCCCACCGCCATCCGCGCCAAATTCCAGGTACGCCTCATCGCTGTAGCCGAAGCGCCACCACACAGATTCGCTGGGGGCGGCTACTGGGAGGCGATGCATGGCAACATGGCGGGAATCTACGAACTGCGAGTGGACGGTCCGCCCTCGCGAACTCACTACCGACTGTTCTGCGTATTGGACAGAGAGAACGTCGGCCAACCGCAACCCGTCCTCGCGATACTGACGGGGATGTCCAAGCCGTTCCGCACTGAGTTCAGCGATCGCCAATATGCGAAGGTTCGGGCGCTAAGGGACGAGTACTTCGCCGATAACCCGCGATCCTTCTGTTAGCAGTCTGCGGGCGTGAACGAAGCCCGTGACGCCTCCACCGACTCGTCACCTTCGATTGGCTCAAGAACCAGCCTGTAGCCCAGGGCCTGGGCCAACTCGAATACGGTCGCGAAGGTGGGGTTGCCTTGATCCTGTGTGAAGAACCTGCGAACCGACGCAGGGTTCATACCCGCTTCCATTGCGACCTCATGCTTGGTCTTGCCCTGCAACTCGCGAATCTCGTCTAATTCGTTGATCAAGGCGTCGATCTGCGCAATGCGCTCCGACTCCCGCTCGAACTCACGGCGGTGCTCAGGATCCTGCAGATCCCTATTCAAGTCGTCCCAGAACCGACTACGTGCAGCCATACCTAATCATCCTCTCGCGTAACACATACGTTACACCATCCTCTATCGGCAAGACAAGCCCGTGGCCGGTCTTGCGGCTTCCGGGAAGTTGCGACCAGCGGTCGGGGCCGGGTCAACGGCAGCGCGGCGAAGCCACGTGTCTTACAAATCCACACGCTAGCGCTGCACGCGAAACCCAAGTCTCGCAAGGATTCGAACATCCTCCGCGCTCCAATTGTGCAACCGCCGGACGGAGGCACGCATAGGACGGCGAGCCGATAGCGCGCCGATAGCAGATGCCGTGGACATACGCGACATCCCCATCAGGCACTGGATCATCGGCACTGTCGCTGCTCTGAGCGTTCTGCTGCTCGCTCAGCAGGCGGGATGGTTCGGATCAACGCAGGCCCCAACCACACCCAAGGCAGACGCGCAGCCCCCCGCCAGTAGACCGGCACCGCTGCCATCCTCGGGCGGCCAAGACGGCACCTTCCCGCTCAAAGAATCAGACCCTCCCTACGGCACCGCAGGGCCGAGAAGGTGGATCGGACGCACCACCACCGGCAAACGCGTCGCCATAACCGGGGCAACCACCAGTTTCACCAACGGAATACCCGACCCTGTACGGCTAATGAACCGCGCAGCAAAGGAACCCGACGGGTGCGACGCCCTCCTCGGCCAAGCAAGAATGTGGGCCGAGATGGATGGCGCCACCCGCGGCGAGAGAATGCGGTACGACGCCTACACCCAGCACGCAATACGGCTGGCGGGTCGCAACTACTGCTTGACGGCAAACTGAACGGCGAACCTACGGAACTTCGTCGCCCAGGGACCACTCTCCGAACGCCGTCTCAACTTCGTGCGAGTCGTTCCATCGGTTAGGGCCATAGACCAAATCTGCGAGCAAGAAGATCAACGACGCGTCAGACCGCTCGTCAAGCGGCACTTCCTCGCCGTTCAGCCGCTCACTCTCGGCTTCGGTCAGGACAAGCAAGGTGTCAGTGGGTGTCCGTTCCATCGCTGCGGCGATTGCCTCCACCTCTTCCGGTAGAAGGGTGTCTGCGAAGTCCGGCAGCGCCTCCGACAACTCGCTTCTCACCTCTTCGGTCCACATATGGCTCTGCACGCGATTCCCCCCTTCGTCCTCGTACCGACTACGAGCGCCGGTGATCCCAACTGATGGTTCGAATTGTGAGACGCCCGATGGCGGGCGGTCAACTCAGGCCCGTGGATGGGGGCGTTACTGAAAGGGTGACCTCGCGTTACAGAGGTGCGCGGGCACAAGACGATTCACACACGGTTCTGAATATTCTCCGTGCCCCATAGGGGCGGGGTGTTGGCCTGGTGGGTGACTGCCCAACTCCGCTGTCGACCATCGTAGTGGGCTGCTGGCCAGGGGTTCCGGGGGCCAAGGGGCGGCCGCGCACCAGTGGTTGGATCGTCGCTCCGTCAGCGACTGCCCAGGAATGAGATCACCATCACCAGCAGACACCATCAAGATCAACACTGACTTCCGAAACAGGAGTACCGTTGAACGTAGTGGCCCCGGGGTGGGCGCCCTCCGGACCACGGGGGGTGACACATGAGGGCTCCGAACATCCGACCTACATCAGGTGCGTGCGCCGTCGCACTCGTGATGGCCCTAGTGCCGATGGCGCAGGCATCCGCGATCGCCCCGCAGAAGATCAACCCCGGACTCGCGGCCGAGATCGAAGCGTGGTCCCACAGCGATATGTCGTCCAACCAGTGGGGGCTCGAGGCGATCCGGGCATCCACCGCGTGGCGCACCAGCACCGGCGCAGGAACCACCGTTGCGGTCATCGACACCGGACTCGACATGACGCACCCGGACCTCGCCGGTCAGACCGTGTCCGCGGGTTACGTATGGCAGTTCGGCACGGAGAACGGGCGAACGGTCGGCCGACTCCGCCCGGCCACGGCGACCCCGGGGCTCGTCCAGCAACTCGACCTGATCGGTCATGGCACGCACGTCGCGGGCGTGATCGCGGGTAACCCGAATGGTGAGGGCATCACCGGCGTCGCCCCCGGCGCCAGGGTCATTCCCATCAACCTGGCCGCCGCACTGACTGAATCCACGAAGATGTCGCGGTTCGCAACTGCGTTCACAGCGGCCATCGATGCCGCGATTCGAGACGGCGCCCGCGTGATCAATGTGTCGTTGGGCGGCGCGGAACTCGAGTTGCCATGGCAGGCCCTGCCACGCTCGGAACAGGAACGCACAACGATCGCCGCGAGTCGCCGCATCTGCGCAGCGATCGAGCGCGCACGCATGGCGGGTGTGATCACGGTGGTCGCTGCGGGCAACTCCGCCCATGACGGCAATCAGCGCTCAGATCCTGGGGTGTGCCCGGCAGCCATCGAAGTGGGAGCCGTCGGCCCGTCCCTGCAGCGTGCGTACTTCTCCAACTACAACAGCCGCGTTGACCTCACCGCCCCCGGAGCGGGGATCCTCTCCAGCACCCCGGCCCGTCCCGACACTCCGAGCGCACCGGGCATGCACGGCTACGAGTGGCTCGACGGGACCTCCTTCGCCGCCCCCCACGTGTCCGGCGTGCTGGCGCTGATCATCGCGAAGCATCCGGAGTGGAACGCAGACCAGGTCATCTCGTCGGTGTACTCATCGGTCACCGACCGGGGCATCGAGGGAACGGATCCTGAGTTCGGCCGTGGTGTGGTCGATGCCGCTTCCGCCGTCGATCCGGATCACAACGCCGCGGGCGGTGTCACAGCAGTCGACGCGTTCATCCCGACTCTTCGCATGGCGACCAACGACCACGGCGAGTTCGCCTTCAGTTTCAACCCGCCGTCGGTGCACCTGTTCTCCGGCTTCGCCGTGACGGTGGTGAACCGGAACACAGGTTCCTTCCGCTCCTACAGCCTGCCGGGCGATGCGGTGTCCACCCCTGCCATCCCACCGTCGAGCTGGGTCCGCCTGCGGGCAACGACCACCGCCGGACGGGCCTTCGACGCCGGATGGTTCGCGACGCCACCCATCGCACCTCGAGGCAAGTTCCAGGCGCCACTGGTCGCAGCACCACGGTGGGTGCGTCATCACCACACGCTGTGGATTCGCTGGATCAACGGCAAGTACGGCGAAGCCGCGGACATCACCGTCGTGGTCGTCTGCCCGCAGGTGCGCGACGCCTTCAGCGCACCCCTGGAGAACTGCTCGCGGATGAAGGTCTTCGACAATCCGCGCTATCGGACCCACGCGATGTTGTTCATCCCTCGGCAGGTGCGGGGATATGACCTGCGGGTGTGGGTCATGCAGAGCGCCAACCTCACGGGGATCCCCCTGTTCGACGCGGTGCTGGCCGGCGTGAAGGGTTCGGCAGATGTGAAGGGCGAGCACAAGATCTTCGCGCACGCACCGATGCGGATCAGCCCGAACCTGATGAGCATCACCGTCGGAGTGAACCCGTCGTTCCGCGCCAAGACGCCCATCGGCACGAAGGTGATGGTCCGTTATCGGTCGCGCACCGGCCGGTATCTCGCAGGCGGGCATTCCTTCATCACCGGCGGCTACGAGGACAGCCTGTACGAGTTCGACCGCGCGGCCACCATCACGACGAAACTGACGTCAACGCGGCCACTGCCTGCCTCGACGCGCGTGCAGATCACCGTGGACTCCCGCCACCCGGTGACACGCACAATGCGCCTCGGGGACATCCCCAGCGACCAGTGACCCGCAGCCTCAGCTCTCGTCGAGACCGTGCTCGCGCGTCTCCTTCTCGATCAGGCCCTGCTTGTGGGCGGCCTCGCGCTCAAGGTCGTGTTCAGTCGCCGCTTCGACAGCACTGTCCAGCGACGCTTCTTCTTCCTTGGCTTCCAGATCCCGGTCTTCAGACATATGCCCATCCTGCCTCCGGACAGCGCCCGATGCGGGGTCGAACCACCCTGGACGCTGGCCCGGGTTTCGGTCGAACGAGGGTCGGAACGTAGCGCCCGCCTTGCTATCGTCGCGGGGTGAGAAACCTCTGGCGCGCCAGCGTGCCGATCATCGCCGCCTCCGCACTGCTGGCCGGACCTGCCGTCGCCCAGCAGCCGATGAACCTGTCCGGCAGTGCAGCGGTGCGTGCCGCCTCCACCCCGCTCGTCTACGTCTTCGTGATCGACGGTGCGGACGGTGACGAGTACGACAAGGGTCGCCTCCCGTTCACCAAGAGCCTGGTCGACAAGCGAGGCACCTACTACACCGAGTCGCGCGCGATCATGGTCGCCGAGACGAACCCCAACCACACCGCGATGATCACCGGCGCTTACGCCGACACCTCTGGGATCCCCGCCAACGACTTCGCGATGTACGGCAACGGCGCCGCCAGCGCCGACGGGTGCCCGCTGGAGAAGCGCACACAGGGCCCCTCCACGACTGGCCTGGCCCCCGCCTGCGTGAAGGCACAGACCATCTTCCAGAGCACCGCCACGGCAGGGGTCCGTGACAAGGTCACCTCCGCTGGAATCTTCGGCAAACCCAAACTCGCGACGCTGTTCGCCGCCAAGCGCTCGAAGAAGAAGTACGCGGCGGACTACCTGTGGACCCCATGCACCGGCTCGCCGGCGCCCTACTGCCGCAAGGTCCCGCTCAACTCGTTCGGGTACGCCGACGACGACTCGACGATGGACGCGGTGCTGGCTTCTGTGCGCAAGGGCGTACCCACCGAGAGTGGGAAGCGCAAGAAGGCGAACCTGACTGTGGTCAACCTGCCCACCGTCGACGTGACCGGACACTCCTACGGCGTCGGGAAGAAGTACCGCAAGGCCGTCGTCAAAGCCGACGAGCAGATCAAGCGCTTCGTCAAGCAGCAGAAGAAGCTCGGCCTGTGGTCACGCACCGTGATGTTCATCGTCTCCGACCACTCGATGGCCACCAACGAGCGCAAGACGTCTTTGACGGAGGTGTTCACCGCTGCCGGCATCCCCTCCAGCAGTTACCTCATCGTGCAGAACGGCGGGACCAACTTCGTGTATCTGGCCGAGCCCTCGTCGCCCGAGCGCAACGACCTGCTGCGCCAGATGCGGCAGGCAGCGCTGGCCGCCGACCCGGCACTCGGGATCGACGAGGCGCTCTATCGCGATCCGAACCCGCTCGACGGGGACACCGTGAACACTCTCGACGCCGTGCACCCGGGCTGGCACCTGGCCGGTCCGCGCACGGGTGACCTCGTCGTCACGCAGACGGCCGGTGGTGCGTTCACCGACCCGATCAACCCCGTGGCCGGCGGCCACGGTGGGCCGAGCACGACCGACAACCTGTTCACAATCACCGGCGGCTGGAAGGGCATCGCGAAGAACGGTGCACTCGCCGGGCAGCCGGGCCCCCGGTTCGACGACACGGGACTCAACCCGACCCAGGCTGAGAACGTCGATGTCGCTGCCACGGCGATGCGACTGCTCGGGCAGCAGCCCCCGCGCGACAACCAGGGGCGGGTGCTCACCGAGGCCTTCAAGGGTTGGTGAGCCCGGTACGAACGCTTCCGCGGACACTTGCGGTTGGCCGGTGGCGCCACACAACCGCACATGGTCGCCGGCGGGGGCACATTTGGGTGCAAACCGGTCGTGCGCACGACCATCTGCGGTTGGCGGCGAGCAACCGTGGGCCTTCGCCAACCGCAAATGTCCGGCGACCGTCATGACCCGGCGGAATTGGGGTACGGTGCCGCCGTGAAACCCATCGACCTGGTCGTGGTCTTCGACGCTGCGGACATCGAGACCGAAAGTGCCTTCTGGGCGAGCCTGTTGGAGGCCGATGTCGACAAGGCGGACGACTGGCACAGCATCCGGACCCCTGACGGACGCCGCCTGGCCGTCCAGTTGGCTCCGGATCACACCCCTCCGGAATGGCCCGACGGCAGTCCCCAGCAGATGCACGTGGACCTCTGGGTGGAGGACGTCGAAAGCGCTGAACAAGAGGTGCTTGCCCGCGGCGCCCGGTTACTCAAAGCCGTCGACGAGGACCAGTTCCGCGTGTACGCCGACCCCGCAGGGCACCCGTTCTGCCTCTGCTGGCACTGACTGTCACTGCTCCGCGAGCAGTTTGGCTTTCGCCTCCGCCAGCCGCGCCACCTCGTCCTCCGGCAACTTCGGGTACTCCAGAGGCAGGTCTTTGATGGTCGTCGTGATGATGTCCGAGACCGCAGCGCGCATCGCCCATTTGTGATCTGCGGGAATGACGTACCAGGGCGCCCACGGTGTGCTCGTGGCGTTGATCGCGTCCTCGAAGGCCGCCATGTAGTCGTCCCAGTAGCCTCGCTCGACGATGTCGCCGGAGCTGAACTTCCAGTTCTTCTCAGGGGTGTCGAGGCGCTCGAGGAAGCGCTTCTTCTGCTCCTCCTTCGAGACGTTCAGGAAGAACTTCAGGATCGTGGTGCCGTTGCGGGACAGGTGCTGCTCGAAGTTGTTGATGTCCTCGTAGCGGTGTTTCCAGATGTTCTTGTGAACGTCCTCGGGCGGGAGGTTCGCCTTGTCGAGGATCGCTGGGTGCACCTTCACGACCAGCACCTCCTCGTAGTAGGAACGGTTGAAGATGCCGATCATTCCGCGGGCCGGCAGCGCCTTCGAGTAGCGCCACAAGTACGTGTGCGAGAACTCCTCGGCGCTGGGCACCT
>ERZ724512.1700-NODE-1700-length-10264-cov-4.425703_pt1 | contig 10264 bp, 9 predicted proteins | sample MGYA00376045_ERZ724512 | MGnify/ENA primary metagenome ERZ724512 (study PRJEB28724, sample SAMN07190883) | activated sludge metagenome | isolation source: activated sludge of sewage treatment plant in Hong Hong | place: Hong Kong | collected 2016-03-17 ... | reverse complement strand
GCGCGGTGCGATCCCGCATGATACGCGAGTGGCCAGGTCCTCACAATGCCGGCGCGTGACTCCTCTGTCATCTGAGTCCCGCCCACCGGACCCGGCGGGCGGGACAGAGCCAGCCTATCGCCCGGCTGCTTGCTTGCGGCACCCACATTGACAGTTGATCTGCACGCAACGGCAGGCATTGGGCTGACACCCGCACGCACAGGATGAACAGTCGCATGTTCCGCAGCACCCGCTCTTGGCGATTTTCTGGGAGGTGGATGTCTTCGCATCGGCCATGGTGGTCTCCTTTGGTAGGTCAACGCGTGATTACGTTGTCACACAGGCTGACGGAGAGCGTTCGAAAACCTTACAGTTCAACAGAGAGTTTGGTAAGCTGCCGTCATGTCACTCGAATCCACACCATCGACAGCCCTTTCGCCGGAGGCCATTGCGCAGCTGGTGCAAGGACATAAGCAGTTCCTGGCGTTCCTCGAGCGGCGAGTTGAATCCAGAGCCGTGGCGGAAGACATTCTCCAAAGCGCGTTTGCACGTGGGTTAGAGCGCGGCGCCGGCGTTGACGAAGAAAAGGTCGTCGCCTGGTTCTATCGTGTGCTCCGCAACGCCGTGATCGATCACTACCGGCAACGATCTAGCGCTGAGCGCGCGGTGGAAGCCTGGACCAGAGAATTTCCCGATGTCCAGGAACCGGCGGCGGAACTGCGACAGGAGATCTGCCAGTGCGTCTCGGGTTTGCTCGAGACGCTCAAACCGGAATATCGCGAAGCCCTGCAGATCGTGGATCTGCAAGAAGGCAAATTGAAAGACCTGGCTCAACAATCAGGGATCACGGCCGAAAATGCGGCCGTCCGTGTGCACCGGGCCAGAGCGGCACTGCGTCGCCAGATCGAAAAGGCCTGTGGCACCTGCTCCGTGCATGGCTGTTTGGATTGTTCCTGCGAGGCATCCGGCGGATCGACTTGCGGGGCATGAGGACAATGCAGCAACCGACATCCAAACGCTATTCTTGCATTTGCGGCAACCGCCCCCGTATGCTCGAATCACGATGACTGAACCAACTATGCCCCTCTCCAATTTAAGCCTTGCCGAACTGAAGAGCCTGGTGGAAGGTCTCGTCGATGACCGGCTGCGAATCTTGCTCGGCGATCCCGATCTGGGCGCGCCACTCGGTGAATCCGTCCGCGAACGTTTGAAGCAGTCGCTCTCCTCGACAGAGCGTCTTTCCGGTGACGAGGTAGCCGACAAGCTCGGTTTGCGGTGGTAACATGCCCTGGTTTCGCCTCGCGTTTCGCCCCGATGTGATCACCGACCTGCGCGCTGCCGACTCCTCCATGGCTCAGCGGTTGTTCGACAAAACGAAGTGGCTGGCCTCCAACGTGGAGAATTTGCGGCACGAGCCCGTGGCGGCGGATTTGCCCGGCATCCATAAATATGCCGTCGGCGACTGGCGCATCTTTTACTCGATCGACCGATCGGAACAGATGGTGGACATTCACTACATCCAACACCGGCCGCAAGCGGGCCGCACTCCCGGAGCCTGACGATGCTCACCCTTACGCAGAAAGCCGTCGACCGGCTGCGGGCGTTGTTGCTGGAGCATCCTGAAGACCCGGTGGTGCGGATTGCCGTGCGCGATGTGAATGAGCAGCGGCTCTCCCTTGCCATTACACTGGAAGCGGCGGTTCGCGAAGAGGATGTGGTCGAACAGATTGAAGGCCTGACGATCGCATTGGATCGGTCGAGCGCACATCGGACAGGCGGGATGACGGTGGATTACCAGGCCGGACGCTTCAGCTTTGCCCATCCCCCGGCGAATGAGCTGGGCCTCATCATGCCCGGCCGCAACTGAAGTGAGTGAACCGTTACAGGTACAACGTCAGTGTGTTTGACGTGTTCCGTTTCATGCCTTGGCGCCGCTCACGATTTCATCCGCGGAAATACGCTGCCGAAGTGCATAGTGAAGGTACCTCGCGCCACATCCGCAACATAGCGTTCCAGGGCGTCCTGGATCACGGGAAAGGCCAGGTCGTCCCACGGAATGGCATCCAGCGTGAACAATTGCACATCCAGGCTTTCCGTACCGGGTTTGAATTCCGGCGTGCGCATGGTCCCGCGAAAAATCATATGCACCTGACTGATGCGGGGCAGGCTCAGCACGGCATACAGGGAGGTGATTTCCACTTCCGCATGCGCTTCCTCGAACGTTTCCCGAACGGCGGCCTGTTCCGTGCTTTCGCCGATTTCCATGAAGCCGGCAGGAAACGTCCAGTGGCCGATGCGAGGTTCGATCGCCCGGCGGCACAACAGAATTTTGTCTTCCCACTCGGGAATACAACCGGCGACGATTTTCGGATTGACGTAATGGACGACCTGACAGGTTTCGCAGACAAACCGCGGCAGGTTGTCGCCGGGAGGAATTTTTTTCGACAGCCCGGCCCCACACTCGCTGCAGAATTTCATTGCGGCTCCCGATCACGACGAGAGAAAGACAGAAATGGATAGCACAATTCAGGCATTCTTTGCACCCTGCCCGCGCGGCCTCGAAGCCGTCCTGGCGGAAGAACTGACCATGCTGGGCGCCACCGCCGTCAAGGCCACCGCCGGCGGAGTAGCCTTTCGCGGCACGCTCGCCCTCTGTTATCGGGTAAATCTCCAAAGCCGCATCGCCAGCCGCATTCTGCTGCGCATTGCGGAAGGGGCCTATCGCGACGAACACGATGTCTATGACGCAGCCTACGCCATCCGCTGGCAGGATTGGTTTACCCCGCAGCAACGCATCAAGGTGAAGGTGAGCGCGCACCGTTGCCCGCTGAAGAGCCTGGATTTTGTGACGCTCCGGGTCAAGGATGCGGTGTGCGATCGATTCCAATATGCCAGGGGCAAACGCCCGTCCGTCGATACCCATGCGCCGGACATCCTGATTGCCGTCTACTTAGACGGAACCCAATGCACCTTCTATCTGGACACCTCCGGTGATCCGCTGTTCAAGCGCGGATGGCGAAAGTCCTCCGGCGAAGCGCCGATCAGGGAAAATCTCGCGGCCGGAATCCTGCGTTTGTCCAAATGGACACCGGACGTGTTGCTGTACGACCCCATGTGCGGCAGCGGGACGTTTGTCGTCGAGGCGGCCTTGATGGCGGGTCGCATCGCACCCGGCATCGGCCGCGGCTTTGCATTTGAAAAGCTGCTCTCTTTTGACGCCCCGGTGTTGAATGACCTGCGGGCGGAACTTCAGGCCGCGGAGATTCCCGTCAAGTCCGGGTTGATTCACGCCGCCGACCAGAGCGCGCAAGCGATCACCTCGATCAGAGCCAATCTCGCGCTCGCCGGGCTCACGGAGGCGGTGACGCTGCAACAGGGAGATGTCCTGCAGCTTCCCGCACCGGCGGAGGCCGGCCTGCTCGTCACCAATCCTCCCTACGGCCACCGCATGGGAGACGATGAGACCTTGAAGACATTTTATCCTCAATTCGGCGACCATTTGAAAAAACACTTCTGCGGTTGGACCGTTCAGATTTTTACGGCCGACATGAAGCTGCCCGGCCTTTTGCGTCTGGCGCCTTCACGCAGGGTCCCGTTGTTCAATGGCGCCATCGAATGCCGCCTGTTTGAATTCCGCATGGTCGCCGGCAGTCTCAGGAAACCCAAACCACCAGCACAATCCTCCCCGGGCCACGGCCACCACTGACCGGTTCTCCGGGCAGCCGAATACATGCTTGACAGTGGAGCATAAGCCTCCTATTTTCAATCTATGTCATTCGATGCACCGTCATATCTGTCCCACACACCATGCGGAACTCTATGAGCGCAGCCCACGCGCCCCTTGAGGCTCCGCAGCAGGAGCACGACCTGTCACTCTCGCGCTTGATCGTGGTTTCGAACCGCGAGCCCTACGAACACCGGTTGGTGAAGGATCATCTGATTTGGGAACGCACGTCGGGGGGACTCATTTCGGCGCTCGACCCGATGATGCGACGACTGGGCGGAACGTGGATTGCCTGGGGAAGCGGCAAAGCCGATCGGGATGTGGTGGACGAGGATATGGTGGTCGAAGTTCCTCCCGACGCTCCGACCTATCGGTTACGCCGCGTCTGGCTGGAAAACGGAGAGGTGAAGGGCGGCTATCAGGGGTACGCGAATCAGGTCCTCTGGCCACTGTGTCACCTCACCCTGGATCGCGTTGCTTACCGGAAAGCATTCTGGCATGCCTATCAGGCCATGAATGCACGCTTTGCGGACGTGGTCCTCGGTGAACTCGCCGAAAAACCCGGCTTCGTCTGGGTGCATGATTTTCATCTCGCCCTGCTGCCAGGCCTGATCAAAGCCTCCCTGCCCAACCAACCGGTCGCGATCTTCTGGCATACTCCCTGGCCAGGCCCGGATGCGTTTCGCATCCTGCCCGAACGCCGGGAACTCCTGGAATCATTACTGGCGGCCGACCTGGTGATGTTTCAGACGGAAAGCTTTCTGCACTGCTTTCTTGAATGCGCCAAAGAATTCCTCGGCACCGATGTCCTGTCCGACGAGCATCACATCGACTATAAAGGCCACTGCACGCGATTGGTCGTTCGCCCCATCAGCATCAATTATCAATCGTGGGCCGAGCGGGCACAATCGCCGCAAGTCACGCGGGCCATGGACGTCTTACGTAATCTACACATTTTTCAGCCGACCGTACGCATCGGACTCGGCGTCGACCGGCTCGACTACACCAAAGGTCTCCTGAAGCGATTATGGGCCATCGACGCCTTCTTCCAGCAGTATCCGCAGTATCGCGGCCATTTCACGTTCATCCAGATTGCCGTGCCGACGCGCGGCGATGTGGAAGCTTACCGGAGCTATCGCGAACTGATCCGCGAAACGGTCAATGAGATCAATATGCGCTATGGCACGATCTCTCACCCCGGTAGTCCACAGGCCTCGCGCTGGCGACCGATCGAATTTCGTGAAGGGCGCATTGGTATGGATACCCTGGCGGCCTATTACCGCATGGCCGACCTGGCGTTAGTGAGTTCGGTTTACGATGGCATGAATCTCGTCGCGAAAGAGTATGTCGCCAGCCAGGTCGAAGAGAAAGGCGTGTTGCTGGTGAGCCATTTGGCCGGCGCGGCAGAAGAATTGACCGATGCCCTGGTGATCAATCCCTACGACCCGGAAGGTGTGGCCGACTCCATCCGCCAGGCGTTGGAGATGCCATTTGGAGAGCGCCGTGAGAGGATGCGACGCATGCGCGCCTATCTGGAGGCGCATGACATTCGCGCCTGGGCTGATGACTGCCTGCGCGACGCAGGAATCCTTCCACAGCAGGACAGTCCCGCCCTTGAATAATCGACGCCTGCCCGCAACCACCGATCCGAAGATCCCGTTACGCCGACACCTCCCGTTGTTCCTGTTCCTGAGCCTCTCGATGCTCCTCAACGGCTGCACACAGCTATCCAAACTGTTCGCGGTCACGCCGTCGCCAGATCAACAAGTGGATCGCCACCAACAGGCGATAGTATCCCGGCTCGCGCCAGTCATCGAAGCTGAACTGCAAGACAATCTGAACGTCATGCTACCGACAGTTCGCAAGAGCCTCGCCGATCAGACGAACAAGGTGGCGAAGTTCAAGCGCGATCTGGTGTTGCGTTCGCTATCTGATCCCTGGGCGGGCCTCACCTCGATCGAGCAAACCAGCCTTGTCGCCGCCACCGCCGCCGAGTCTGGAATTGAGGAACTGCCCGCCATCATCGACATTTTGGAAGAAGGGATGGAGCGAAGCGGCGCGCCGTTCAAGCCCCTCAACTTTCCGGCTACCCTGGCGCCGGAGGATATTCTCGGTTTTATCATGGAAGCGCTTGAAGATGCCCATCAGGACCGCGAACAGGCACTCCGGCACCTGTCTCCGCAGGATCGGGACTTTCTCTTCACCCAGGCGCGTCCGCTGGCGGAACAATTCCTTCCGCAAATCACCCCGCCGGCCAGGCTTGCGGAAGCCGAAGCCGCCGGCCGCTATGCCGCGCTGCTCATGCAACAGGTGGATTACGCATCGCTCATTGCCGCCGCACAACGATTAGCACGGCTCGGCAACCGGAAATTATTGCAACAACTGGACATTGCGCTCCACCATCGAAAGCCGGTCACCCAGACGGTTCCCGGCATCACGGGCGATCTGCTGCTGGTTCAGCAGACTTCCTACGGCTTACTCGTGATAGGCGGCCATGGCCCGAATACGTATGACCTCGACAAGGGAGCCGCGCTCATCATCGATCTGGGGGGCAACGACACCTATCGAGGCCTCATCGGCGCAAGCCCGAACAGCGACCTGGGCAACAGTGTCGTCATCGACCTGAGCGGCAACGATCTCTACCAGCCCGCCCCGCTGGGCTTAGCCACTGGACGCGCCGGTGTCGGTATTCTCATCGATCATAGCGGGGACGATACCTACCGGTTGGCACCTGGCTCGGGTGGCGCCGGTTTCGCAGGACTCGGCATCCTGTATGATGGAGAAGGACAGGATGTGTACGAAGGAAGCCGGTTTACCCAAGGCGCAGCCTTCGGCGGATTGGGTCTGCTGGTGGATCGCGCTGGCGATGATCGCTATACGAGTTTCGGGTACGCGCTAGGATTCGGCGGGCCCTTGGGCGTAGGGGCGCTCATTGACGTCTCCGGCAATGATTCATACGAATGCGGCGGAAAATACCCGAGCGCCTACAATGAAGCGGACGCGCCGCATGCTCGCCCTCAGGATCCGGCCTTTCAATATGATTGTTTCGGGCTCGGCACCGGGGCAGGGCTTCGCATCTACAGCAAGCAGTCGGCGCAACGGGGGCAGAGCCTCGCCGGCGGATGGGGCCTGCTGGTCGATCTGGCCGGTCGTGATCGTTATCGCAGCGCCAATTTTTCGCAAGGACACGGCTACTTTTTCGGCCTTGGCGTGAAGCTCGATCTGGCCGGTGATGACGAACATCAGGCGGCGCGGTACGGCATAGGCACCGCCGCACATTTCGGCGTAGGCCTGAGTCTCGACTATCAAGGCAAGGACCGGTACGGTTCCAAAGGCCCATTTTATAACGGCGGTACAGCCTGGGATGGCAGCGTCGCCCTGGCCGTGGACGGCGGTCCGGACAGCGATTTGTATGACCTGCCCGCTTCGACCGGCCTGGGAATGGCAGATCTGGGCGGCTGGGGCCTGTTCATTGAGGAAGGCGGCGCCGACCAGTACTTCATCGGCCGGGGATTAGGACAGGGCGCAGATACGAGCATCGGCGCCTTTTTCGACTTGGAAGGTCGGGATGACTATACGTCTGTTCCGCTGCCGAACGGTGATGCGCGACCGGAACGGCTGAATCGCAAAACCTATCTGGAAAATACCGGCAGTCTCTTCGTCGACCGTTAACCGGTAGATTTGCCCCCCGCTTGACTCCCCTTCCTCCATGGCTATCTCAAAGAACGGTGATCAACGGGAACGAACATCTTCCTTGTAGCCGATTCATCTTCCTTGTGATGACCACCTCAGAACCGTGGAGGACGATATGACTGATGCGAACGGCCCCATACTCACGAACCTGCCGATACTCCCGTTGAAACGAACGGTCCTCTTCCCCGGCACGATGATGCCGTTGACGGTGGGACGCGACCGTTCCATCGCGGCCGTCGAAGCAGCGCTCAAAACAGAAGACAAGACCTTGCTGGTCGTGGCGCAACGGGATGCTCAGACTGATCAGCCGACGCTCGAAGACCTGTATACGATCGGGACGAAAGCCGTCATCAAGCAGACGGCTCGAACCCCGGAAGGTCATTATAATATTTTGATTCAGGGACTGGAGCGGTTCGTGCTGCTGAAGCTGGACCAGGTTGATCCCTATCTGCAAGCGCGAGTGAAGCAATTGCCACCGCCCAGCGAACGGAGTACGGAGGTCGAGGCATTGCATCGAGCCATCCTCGACATCATCACCGAACTGCCCAAACTGATCCAGACACCAGGCGTGCATGAAGCGGTGGCGGCCCTGGGGACCGAAGAAGACCCCGTGGTGTTGGCCTACCGCATCGCTTCGTTGTTGAATCTCACGCTGGACGGCGAACAGCAACTGCTGGAAGCGTCCACCCGTGCGGATCTGTTGCGCGGGCTGTACGCCGCGCTGTCGCGCGAGGTTCAGATTCTGCAATTGCGCGACAAGATCACCAGCGAAGCCAGGGAAAAACTGGGCAAAACCCAGCGCGAGTACCTGCTACGCGAGCAGCTGAAAACGATTCAGCAGGAGTTGGGCGAGAGCAACGGCGAAGAAGACGAGGTGGCGGCACTGAGGAAGAAAGTGCAGGACGCCGATCTTCCTGAGCATGTGAGAAAAGAAACCGATCGCGAGTTGACGCGATTGGCCAAAACGCCCAGCGCCTCACCGGAGCATCAGGTCATCCGGAGCTATCTCGAGCTGGTACTCGAATTGCCGTGGAACAAATCGTCGGAAGAAGGCCTCGACCTCGCCCATGTGCGAAAGATCTTGAACGAGGATCACTACGGCATCAAGGAAGTGAAGGAACGGATTGTCGAACATTTGGCCGTGTTGAAATTGAACCCTTCGGCCAAAGCGCCGATTCTCTGCCTCGTCGGCCCTCCCGGCGTGGGAAAGACGAGTCTGGGACAATCGATTGCCAAATCCATGGGCCGGACATTTGAACGGTTCAGCCTGGGTGGCTTGCATGACGAAGGCGAATTGCGCGGCCACCGCCGGACCTACGTCGGGGCCTTGCCCGGACGCATTATTCAAGCGATGCGACGGGCCGGTGTGAATAATCCGGTCATCATGCTGGATGAGGTGGATAAGCTGGGGCGTGACTTCCGCGGCGATCCCGCGGCGGCCTTGCTGGAGATTCTGGATCCCGCGCAGAACCATACGTTCCGGGACCATTACCTCGATCTGCCGTTCGACTTGTCGAAGGTGTTCTTCATTACGACGGCCAATACGCTGGAGACCCTCTCGCAGCCGTTGCTCGATCGCATGGAAATCATCCGGGTGAACGGGTATAGCGAACGGGAAAAACGGGAGATCGCCCTGCGTTATCTCTGGCCGAGACGGCTGAAAGAGGCTGGCCTGAAAGCAGAAGAAGTCAATTTGCCCGACAGCGTGCTCGACCATATCATCGGCCGGTACACCAGGGAATCCGGTGTGCGGCAACTGGAGCAGATGTTAGGTCGCATTACGCGGAAAGTGGCGGTGACCTTTGCCGATCGGCCGTCCGATTCCCCTGCCGCGCCGGTCGAGATCACCCAATCGCTGCTGGACGAATGGCTCGGTCAGGAACGATTCCAGCCGGAGGAGGCGCGCAAGAATCTCCCGGCTGGTGTCGCCACCGGCATGGCCTGGACGCCGACAGGCGGCGATGTGCTCTATATCGAAACGACCCTCCTACCCGGCAGTCACGAGTTGACGCTCACCGGGCAATTGGGAGACGTGATGCAGGAATCGGCCCGTGCGGCACGCAGCTACCTGTGGTCGCATGCGGAGAGCATGGGACTGGACATCTCGCGTTTCAAACGGAACGGCGTGCACATTCACGTGCCCTCCGGCGCCATCCCCAAAGACGGCCCCTCGGCCGGTATTACGATGGCGACAGCATTGGCCTCGGCCTATGTCGGCAAACCGGTCCGGAGCGACACGGCCATGACGGGCGAAATCAGCCTGACCGGGCTGGTGCTTCCCGTCGGCGGAATCAAGGAGAAGGTGCTGGCTGCCCATCGCGCCGGCATCCGGCGGATCATTCTGCCGAAGGCTAATGAGAAGGACTTGAAGGAAGTGCCGCAAGAAGTTCGCGATGAACTGACGGTCATTCCGGTCGAACGGATCGAAGAGGTCCTACCGGCGGCGTTCAACCAGGATGCGGCCTCGTCGCCGGAGAAACACGAACCGATGGCGACGTCCACCGCATCATAAGGTCTCGGGCCCCGGCTGAGAAGCCGGGGCCCGCTCAGCGACCGCTTTCGAACTCCCTCTACGCGTTGAAGGTCACTACTCGCCCATCCGATCGCCTTGCCCTTCCGTAAAGACATATGTCAGGATGAAAAACGTCACCTGGTTGATGCGCACCGCACATGACCCGGCAAAGGAGAGGATCCATGCCATCGAATATCGAGATCGGACCGATCGTGAAGGTGAACAAGACCGACGAGGAATGGAAAAAGTTGCTGCCGGCTGCGGCCTACCGTGTGCTGCGGCACGAAGATACCGAACGAGCGTTTACCAGTCCGCTGCATGACGTGATCGAACGGCAGAAGCTGGAGCGCTTCACC
>ERZ724512.1697-NODE-1697-length-10290-cov-6.964729_pt1 | contig 10290 bp, 10 predicted proteins | sample MGYA00376045_ERZ724512 | MGnify/ENA primary metagenome ERZ724512 (study PRJEB28724, sample SAMN07190883) | activated sludge metagenome | isolation source: activated sludge of sewage treatment plant in Hong Hong | place: Hong Kong | collected 2016-03-17 ... | reverse complement strand
CCCAGCCGGAGGTCGGCGCGTGCTTGGGCTCCATCTCCTCGGTGAACATGGCCGGATCGCGAGGCCCCGCCCCGTACACCGAGGACGTGGACTTGACGACGAGCTTGCGGACAGTGGGGGACTTCTGGCAGGCGGCGAGCAACTGCATCGTGCCGATGACGTTGATCTCCTTCATCGACATCCGGCCACCGGCCTGCATGGGAGTGGCGATGACCCCCATGTGCACCACGGTGTCGACCTGGGCCGCCTCGATCACCTTGGCGATGATCGGGTTGCGGATGTCCGCCCGCACGAACTCGGCACCGCCGATCTCCTGCCGGGGCGCGACCACGTCGACGCCGATGACTCGGTCGACGCCGGGATCCTGCGTGAGGATCTGGGCCATCCTCCCACCCAGATAGCGGGAGACGCCGGTGACCAGGACGACCTGCCCCATGTGTCGCTACTTCTTGTTACGACGCTGTACGCGGGTCTTGCGCAGCAGTTTGCGGTGCTTCTTCTTGGCCATGCGCTTGCGGCGCTTCTTGACCACCGAACCCATACGGGCCTCCTCGTTGGCTGGAATCCCTTACAGGGTAATCGGATCAGAACATCGGATCCGGGTCCGGGTCGATCCCGAGATGCGGGAAGGCGGCCCGACGGGTGGCGAGCACCGCACCATCGACGGGGTCATCGGGGTTGTACCCGGTCTCCCAGCTGCGAAGCCACGGCTCGCGGCCGTTGCCCATGACCATCGGCGGATCGCGCTGCAGGACGTTCTTCACCAGCGCCTGGAAGGCGTCCGGGGTGGCCTGCGTGGGATCGATCGGCCGGTCGAGGGCCTCGGCCAACAGGTGGGTCCAGGCCAGGGGCACCACGTCCACCCACTCGTAGCCGCCACCGCCGGTGGCGATCCAGCGGCCCTCGCTGTAGGTGTGGGCCAGTCTGTGCAACGCGTGGTAGGACATCTGCTGGCCTTCCAGGCTCAGCGAGAGGTGGGCCAGCGGATCCATGTAGTGGCTGTCGCAACCCTGCTGGGACACCAGGAACTGCGGCTGGAAAGCATGCAGCGCCGGAGGCACGATGGCGTCGAATGCGCGCAGCCAGTGGTTGTCCGCCGTGCCTGGGGGCAGGGCGACATTGATGGCCGTGCCCTCCGCACCTTCGCCACCGATCTCGGTGGGCCAACCGGTCCCGGGGAACAGCGTGCGGGGGCTCTCATGGATGGAGATGGTGAGCACCCGCGGGTCGTCCCAGAAGTGCTGCTGCACACCGTCGCCGTGGTGCACGTCGACATCCACGTAGGCCACCCGCTCCACACCCTGGTCGAGCAGCCATTTGATGCTCACCGCCAGGTCGTTGTAGACACAGAACCCGGAGGCCCGGTCAGGCATCGAATGGTGCAGGCCACCGGCGAAGTTCACCCCGTGGTCCGCCTCACCCCGGTAGACCGCCTGTGTGATCGCCAAGGACGCGGCACACACACGTTCCGAGTGCTCATGCATGTCGGCGAACGTGGGGACGTCGTCCGTACCCAGACCATGACTGCCGGCCGTCTCCTGTTGAACGGCCGACACGAACTCCGGCGAGTGCACGCTGTGTAACAGCCCATCGGGTAGGTCCAGAGGCGGGATCATGGTCAGGTTCGGGTCGTCGAGCAGGCCGAAGTCCCGGGAGAGCCGGTAGGCCAACTGCACCCGCACCGGGGCCAATGGGTGGCCCGGCCCGAAGTCGTAGTGCCGCAGGGCGTCATCCCACACGAAGGCGACGCGGTGACTCATATCCGACACGCTATCCACAATCGCCTCACAGGTGCTCGGAATCAACCCGGGGTCTCGTCACGACGCGATCGACCCACGCCGCGGGAGCAGACTGGCACCATGAGCGACACCATTGCGGCACCGGAGTCGGTGCTCGCGCACGCCACCAGCGACATCCCGCGCGCACGTCCGGACCAGACCGCTGAGCAGGTGCGGGCGCACCTCATCGGGGTGCGGCACCAGTGGGTGTGCGTCGTGGCGATCATGGATGGCGACGTGCTCGCCGGGACCGTCGCCATCGAGGACCTGCTGGCGGCCGACGCCGAGCAGCCCATGGCGTCGCTGATGAGGGCCCCGGTGTCGGTGCACCGCGACACCGACCAGGAGGTCGCGGCGTGGGAGATGGTCCGCAAGGGACACCGCGCCCTGTCTGTGGTGGACGACTCCGGACGGCTGCTGGGGATCGTCACTCCCGCCGACATGCTCGAGGTGTTGTTCGTCGAACACGAGGAGGACCTCTCGCGGCTGGCAGGTGTGGTGCATGACACCCAGCAGGTCCGCACAGCGACGATCGAATCCGTGCGCCGGCGGGTGTTGCACCGCATCCCCTGGCTGCTCGTCGGTCTCGTGGGCGCGATGGCCTCGGCCTTCATCGTCGCGGGGTATGAGGACGCCATCAGCCGGCAGGTGATCCTCGCGTTCTTCCTGCCCGGGGTGGTCTACATGGCTGATGCGGTCGGCACGCAGACGGAGACCGTGGTGGTGCGGGGTCTGAGCGTCGGGGTGGGGGTACGGCAGGTGGCACCCAAGGAGTCCCTGACCGGGTTGATCATCGGAACCCTGGTCGCACTTCTGTTCATCCCCGTGGGGATCCTCTTCTTCGGCGACACGCAGATCATGCTCGCCGTGGGTCTGGCCCTGTTCGTCTCGTGCGCGGTGGCCTCGGTGGTCGCGATGGCCCTGCCGTACGTGCTGTCCCGGCTCGGACGAGACCCGGCGTACGGTTCCGGACCGCTCGCCACGGTCATCCAGGACCTGCTCACGATCATCTGCTACTGCGCCATCGTCAGTACGGTCGTCTGACACCCACCCCGCTGCAGTACGGTGTGCGCCATGGGTGTGGTTGCGGTCATCGGGGCCGGCGTGATGGGCGAGGCACTGCTGTCGGGTTTGCTGCGCGGTGATCGCATGGGCGACACCTTCGTGGTCGCGGACAAGCGCCAGGACCGTGTGGCAGAACTCAAGGACCGCTACGGCGTGGACACCGCCACCAACACCGAGGCGGCGCGTGAGGCCGACGTGGTGGTGCTGGTCGTCAAGCCGCAGGACATTTTCACAGTGGTCGAGGAGATCGCCGCGGACCTCAAGCCCACCGCACTGGTGGTATCCCTGGCGGCCGGCGTGACGACCTCCTCGTTGGAAGCCCTGCTGCCCGACGGGATGCCGGTCGTGCGGGTCATGCCGAACACTCCGGCGCTGGTGGACGAGGGAATGTCCGCGGTGTCACCAGGTGCTCACTGCACCCCGGACCACGTAGCACTGGCCGTGCGGCTGATGGCGTGCGTGGGCAAGGTCGTCGAGGTCCCGGAGAAGATGCAGGACGCGGTCACCGCGATCTCCGGCTCCGGCCCGGCATACATCTTCTACACGGTCGAGGCGATGATCGAGGCGGGCGTCGGACTGGGGCTGCCACGCAGGCTGGCCACCGAACTGACACTGCAGACCGTGTACGGCGCGGCCACCATGCTGCGCGAGACCGGGGAGCACCCGGTCGTGCTGCGGGAGAACGTCACGTCACCGGCCGGCACCACGGCCGCGGCGTTGCGCGTGCTGGAGGACCACAAGGTCCGTGCGGCGTTCCTGTCGGCGCTAGAGGCCGCGCGCAACCGCTCGATCGAGCTGGCCGGCGGCTGACACCCGGTCCGCCGGTGGTACCACCAGCGATCCGGGGAGCCGTTTGCGACGTTGTTGTCGCCCCTGACGCTGGATTGCGACGTTGTTGTCGGATTCAGCGGCTGAAACCGGCAACAACGTCGCAAACGGGGTTCGAAACCGGCAACAACGTCGCAAACGGGGGGTCTGGCGGCTGACGCGTCAACTCTTCGAGGTCATCGACTTCAGGAACAGCGCCATGTTGGCCGGCTTCTCGGCCATCCTGCGCACCATGTAGCCGTACCACTCGGCGCCGTAAGGGATGTAGACGCGCATGCGCTCGCCGGCCTTGGCCAGGCGGCGCTGCTCGTCCGGGCGCACCCCGTAGAGCATCTGGTGCTCGTAGGTGCCCTTGGCCCGGTCGGCACGGGTGGCCAGCGCCCCGGCGATCTCCACGAGTCGCGGGTCGTGTGAGGCGATCATCGGGTAGCACGGGGAGTCGAACAGGATCCGCATGCAGCGCACATAGGCCTTGTCCACGTCCTCTTTGGCCTGGAACGCCACCGACTCCGGCTCCTTGTAGGCGCCCTTGCACAGGCGGATGCGCGACCCCTCATAGGCCAGATCCCGGCAGTCCTGCTCAGTGCGGTAAAGGTAGGCCTGCAGCACCGCGCCAGTACCCGGGAAGTCCTTGCGCAACTCCCGCAGGATGCCCAGCGTGGAGTCCGTGGTGGTGTGGTCCTCCATGTCGAGGGTGACGGTGGTGCCGATGGCGGTGGCCGATTCGCAGATGGCGCGGGCGTTCTCCAGCGCGATCTTCTCGCCGTCGCCGGCCAGCGCCTGTCCCATCGCGGACAGTTTGACCGAGACCTCCGCAGCCGGGGCGAGCCCAGCCTCATCCAGACCGTGCAGAAGCCGCAGGTAGGCGTCGCGGGTGGCGTCGGCCTGACCGCGATCCAGCGTGTCCTCGCCGAGGTGGTCGATCGTGCTCAGCAGGCCCTCACCAGCCAGCTCCCCCGCTGCGCGCACGGCGTCGTCCTCGGTCTCCCCGGCGACGAACCGGGATACGACTGAACGGCTGATGGGGGCGTTGGCTGAGATCTCCTGGATCTTCTTCTGCCGCGAAAGGCTCAAGAGCGCTTGCCGGATCACTAAGGGACCTCCTCGCCGTGTTTCCCCCGCAAGGCTAACCGTCGGTGCGCGGCTTTGGCTCGGTGGTCTTGGCCTGCTTGGATCCCCCGGATGCACCCTTGGGCTTCTGCAACGGTTTGGTCGGGTCCAGCCAGTTCTGGATCGTGGGAGCCACGAGTTTGACGAGATCGTCCTCCGGCATCGAGGCGATGGGTTCGATACGCACGACGTAGCGCGTGGTCCCGATCCCGATCAGGTACGACATGATCAGGTTCACCCGCAAGCGGGCGTCGGGAACCCCCAGCGTGCGCACCAGACGGTCGACCATCGCCCGCTCGATGAAGTCCTGCATCCCACGGGCGGCCTTCGTGGCGGAGGCGCCGGCCTGGAACAACGCGATGAAGTCGTTACGGCTCTGTTCGTCGGCCAACAGGTCCAAGGTCGCGCGGGTCAGCCGCTCACCCATCCCGTCGAGGCCGGGTGCCACCAGTTGCGGCATCGCGCTCGCCGGGTCGAAGGGCAACTGCATGGCCGCGGCGAACAGGGACTCCTTGGAGTTCCAGTAACGGTTCACCACTTCTGGGGCCACGCCGGCCGCGGCGGCCACCCCCTTCATCGAGGTACGCACGTAGCCGCGCGCGTGGAAGGCGGCACGGGCGGCATCGAGCACCGCGTCCCGCACGTCGTCGGTTCCCATGCGGCCCAGCCTATTGGGGAAGGTGAGCAATCGCCGCTTTCGCAGCCCTGCCGAGTGGTCTCAGGGAACGTCGAGATGCAGGCGGGCGAATGCCAGCGCCTCCACCAGATCCCGCTCCCGTTCCGTTCGGTTGGCGGATTTCCGGGTGCTCACCTCGACGACCACCACCCCGTCGAAGGCCGAGGCGGCCAGGGTGTCCAGCACGTCCCCGCAGGGCTGGGTGCCACGGCCCGGGATCAGGTGCTCGTCGCGGTTGCTGCCGCTGCCGTCGGCGAGATGGATGTGCGCGAGGGAGTCACCGAGGTCACGGGCCATCCGTTGCGGGTCGCTGCCGGACACTGCGGTGTGCGAGAGATCCAGGGTGGTGTGTGGGTAGTCCTCGTCGCGGATGTCCCAACCCGGGGAATAGGCCGCGAGCTCGCGGCCACCGGCCCGCCACGGGTACATGTTCTCGACGGCGAACCGGATGTCGGTCTCGTCCTGCATGCGCCGCAATCCACGCAGGAAGTCACGGGCGTACTCACGCTGCCACCGGAAGGGCGGGTGCACCACGACGGTGTCCGCGCCGAGCGTCTCCGCGGCGGCCCGGGCGCGCACCAACTTGGCCCACGGGTCACTGCCCCAGACCCGCTGTGTGATGAGCAGACAGGGAGCATGGACGGCCAGGATCGGGATCGCGTAGTGGTCAGACAGCCTGCGCAGAGCATCCGGGTCCTGCGACACCGCATCGTTCATGACCATCACCTCGACGCCGTCGTAGCCGAGGCGCGAGGCCATCTCGAAGGCCGCCGCGGTGGATTCGGGGTACACGGACACGGTGGACAGCGCAACCTTGATGCGCTTGCCCTTACGGCGCCCGGACACACTCACCGAACCAGTGTGACAATCCGCGGCTCGGATGTGGGCAAGACCCCGCCGCTCACGCTTGCGGCCCTGACGCGCGGCGTTGTTGCGTTGTTGCACGACACGCCAGCGTGTCCTCGCAACTTCGCAACAATGACCAGGGGCCGAGGCCGGCTCAGGCCGACGGGTCCAGCGCGTCGAGGCGCTCGAGGATGACGCCCTCGCGCAGCGCCCAGGGGCACAACACGAGTTCGGACAACCCTCCGATGTCCATCACCGCCTCAGCCACCAGGGCGCCGGCCACGAGTTGCCGCGACCTTCCCTGCGAGACCCCGGGCAACTCGGCCCGCTTGGCCGCGCTCATCTCGGCCAGTTTCGGAAGCCAGACGCCGAGGTCCGCTCGGGTCAGAACCCGTCGCACATACAAGCCTTCGGCGCTGGGAGCCGCCCCGGCGATCCGCGCCAGCTGCCGAAGGGTCTTGCTCGTCGCCACCGCCATCTCCGGCTGGCCGAAACGGATCAGACGCCCCACCTCCGCAGCGACATCGGCCCGGATCTTCTTACGCAGAGCCTTGAGTTCCGATGGTTTGGGCGGATCGTCGGCCAGGTGGTCCCGGGTCAGCCGCCCCGCCCCCAGCGGCAAGGACAGCGCGACATCCGGATCCTCGTCAGCACCCGAGGCCAACTCCAGGGAGCCACCTCCGATGTCGACCACGAGCAGGCGGCCGCTCGACCAGCCGAACCAACGCCGGACCGCCAGGAACGTCACCCGGGACTCCCGCTCGCCGCTCATGAGGTCGACCTCGACGCCGGTGCGCTTCTTCACCTGGGCCAGAACGTCGGCCCCGTTGGGTGCTTCCCGGATCGCGCTGGTGGCGAACGCAGTCACCTCGGTGACTCCTGCGTCCTCTGCGATCTCGAGGCTCTCCTTGATGAAGCCGATGAGTGACTCCGTGGCGTCGGAGTCGATCGCACCCTGTGCGTCAAGGTGCTCGGCGAGCCGCAGTTCGAGCTTGTGCGACAGCGCCGGCACCGGAGCCGCGCCGTGATGGGCGTCGACGATCAGCAGGTGCACGGTGTTGGATCCGATGTCCAGCACGCCGAGTCGCATGGGTCAAGGGTATGCCTCGTAGTCTGGGCCGGTGCCTGAAGTTCCTTTGGATTTCCCCCGCGATTGGCTGGAGTTCACCGACCCCGCCGATCCCGAGCGTGTGTACCGCTGCGACCTGACCTGGCTGACCAGCCGGTGGACCTGCATCTTCGGCCGCGGCTGCGGCGGGATCTCCGAACACATGCCCGACGGAGGCTGCTGCACCCTCGGGGCCCACTTCAGCGACAAGGACGACCGGAAACGAGTGCTCACCTGGGCCGAGAAGCTGACCGACGAGGACTGGCAGTTCAAGGGTGTGGCCGACGCCAAGGGCGTGGTGATGAAGGACCCGGAGGGCAGCAAGCAGACCCGCGTTGTCGAGGGTGCCTGCGTCTTCCTGAACCGTCCCGGCTTCGACGGCCCGCAGGGGTGCGCACTGCACGCCCTGGCACTGCGGGAGGGCGTGTCTCCCGTCCAGACGAAACCCGACGTGTGCTGGCAGTTACCGATCCGGCGCACCTTCGAGAATGTGGAGCGTCCCGACGGCACCACCGTGCTGGTGGTCGGCATCGGCGAGTACGACCGGCGCGGCTGGGGCCCGGGTGGGCACGACCTGAACTGGTACTGCTCGGGCAACACGGAGGCCCACGTGGCACCGGCGCCGGTCTACGTCACCGAGCGCGACGGTTTGATCGAGATGATGGGCCGCCACGCCTACGACGTCTTGGTGCAGGCGTGCGAGGACCGGGAGAAGGCCCGGCGCAAGGGCTTGGACATCGCCCGGCATCCCGCCGACCCGAGCTGAGGGGATGGGGGTCGCGCCCATCCGTTAGACCCCCGCCCATCCGTTGGACGTAGTGCACATCCGTTAGTCGAAAACGGCCGCGAACCTCTCACCGGAGAGCACAACACCTAACGGATGGCCCTGCTGCGCCGTCGTCCACAGCCCGGCGCGGCACACCTGCGGTTGTCACACCCGCGACCTAGGCTTGCCAGCATGCCGAGGACCGAATACGAATGCTCCGGCTGCGGCAACCGCACCGCCAAGTGGCTGGGTAAGTGTCCCTCGTGCGGGGAGTTCGGCACGCTGAACGAGTCGGCCGCCCAGCAGCGGCCCAAGGCCGGTTCCAAGACCAAGGGCCCGACCGCCGGACCCACTCGCGCCGCCCGGGCGGTCGTGGACCTGCGCGCCGAGGAGCATGCCCGCACAAGCACCGGCGTTTCCGAGTTCGATCGGGTGCTCGGCGGCGGGATCGTCCCGGGACAGGTCGTGCTGGTCGCCGGTGAACCGGGGGTCGGGAAGTCCACCCTTCTGCTCGATGTGGGGCACCGCTTCGCCGAACTCCGCGGCGCCGTGCTGTACATCTCCGGGGAGGAGTCGGCCGAACAGATCGGGTTGCGGGCACGACGGATCGGCGCGCTGCACCCCAACCTGCTCATCGCCGACGAGACCGAACTCGAACAGGTACTCGCGCACGTCGCACAGGTCCGGCCCGCCCTGTTGATCGTGGACTCCGTGCAGACCATCGCCACCAGCGCCATCGATTCCCGCGCCGGCGGGGTCGCGCAGGTGCACGAGGTCACGCAGGTCATCACCCAGTGGGCCAAGAGCCATCACCTGCCCACACTGCTGGTCGGCCAGTCCACGCGGGAGAATTCGGTGGCCGGGCCGCGCGCCCTCGAACATCTCGTCGACACCGTGGTGACCTTCGAGGGCGATCGCACTTCGGCGTTGCGCATGTTGCGCTCGGTGAAGAACCGATTCGGACCGACCGACGAGGTGGCGTGCTTCGAGCACGACGAGGACGGGCTACGGGAGGTCGCCGATCCGTCGGAGTTGTTCCGGAAGGTGCGGGAGACCCCGGTGCCGGGCTCGTGTCTGACCGTGACGATGGAGGGACGTCGACCTCTGATCGCGGAGGTGCAGGCACTGGTCGCGGGAAGTGTCGCCCAGACCCCACGGCGCGCAGCCACAGGTCTGGAACTCAACCGGACGACGATGCTGGTGACGGTCACCGAGAAGGCCGGGGGGCTGCAACTGGGCAACCGCGACGTGTACGTCGCCACCGTGGGCGGCGCGAAGATCAGCGATCCTGGTGCCGACCTCGCCCTGTGCCTGGCGGTCGCCTCCGCACGCCTGGATACGCCGTTGTGGACCGACACCGTGGCTATCGGGGAGGTGACGCTGTCCGGTGATCTGCGGGTCGTACCGGGGCTGGCCAAGCGGGTGGCAGAGGCAGCCCGACTCGGCTTCAAGCGGGTGATCATCCCCGCCGACGCCGGCCGTCAGGCGGAGGTGGTCCGCGCCACCGATGGGCTGTCCGTACAGCCGATCCACCGCCTCAGCGATCTGCTCGGCGCGATGCGGCGGGCCCCCTCGGCGGAACCGCCACGGCGCACCCAGTTACACGCGGTGGACGCGCCCTTCTGAGTCAGCGCGCCGCAACGGCGATTGTCGGGCGATAATGCCCTCAATACGAGGGAGAGTTCATGGACCGAGGAGCGCGCATGCGTGCCGCGCTGGCGCAGGTAGCCCCGGGCACGGACCTGCGAGAGGGCCTTGAACGCATCCTGCGCGGCCGCACCGGGGGCTTGATCGTGCTGGGTCACGACGAGGTGGTGGAGCGGATCTCTGGCGGCGGCTTCGGCATGGACGTGGAGTTCACCTCCACCGGTCTGCGCGAGCTGGCCAAGATGGACGGCGCCGTCATCCTGGACCGCAACGCCACCCGGATCGTGCGCGCGGCCGTGCAACTGCTGCCCGACCCGGCGATCCCGACCCAGGAGACGGGCACCCGCCACCGCACCGCCGAGCGGGTCGCGGTGCAGACGGGTTTCCCCGTCATCAGTGTGAGCAAGTCCATGGAGACCATCGCGCTGTACTTCGAGGGCCAGCGCAAGGTCCTTGAGGAATCCAC
>ERZ724512.1694-NODE-1694-length-10302-cov-5.805894_pt1 | contig 10302 bp, 12 predicted proteins | sample MGYA00376045_ERZ724512 | MGnify/ENA primary metagenome ERZ724512 (study PRJEB28724, sample SAMN07190883) | activated sludge metagenome | isolation source: activated sludge of sewage treatment plant in Hong Hong | place: Hong Kong | collected 2016-03-17 ... | reverse complement strand
AAGATTGTTCATGTCTCCTGTCCTGGCAAAAGAGATGTTCAGGCTCCTTCAGCGGGGCAGAACATAAGGCCAGTATCTTGGATCGAGATAACGACCACTCCGCGCCCCCTTCCGCGAAGCTCGTCAGGTCTCTACGTCATTTGCCCAATAGTTAAACGTGCCCATACGGCAGGTTAATAAAACCGTAACAGCGTACCCCTATACTCGCCAGCTCACGTATCTTTTCCCAACAAGGGAGACAATTGCATCTATGGGACCTGCGCTTCATACCACCACTGCAGCACATCCATTGACCGTCCAGCCTTCGAGGTCTCTTGCGTCGTTCGGATTCTTTGCCTTCGTGATCCTGCTCTTTCTGGGGACTCTCTATACGGTTGAGCAGCTATCCTTTGAACTCATGGCGGTCAAGCAATCATCCGCATGGCCATTTATCCTGCTCGGTGTTGCCTTAGTCATTGCATTGGGATTTGAGTTCGTCAATGGTTTTCACGACACGGCCAATGCAGTCGCGACAGTCATTTATACGCACTCGCTGCCTCCTCATGCGGCTGTCATTTGGTCCGGACTCTGGAATTTTATCGGGGTCATGATGGCTTCGGGCGCTGTCGCGTTTGGTATCGTATCGTTGCTCCCTGTTGAGTTAATCCTCCAAGTCAGTGCAGGCGCCGGATTCGCCATGGTGTTTGCGCTATTGATTGCTGCCATTATTTGGAATCTGGGTACCTGGTATATCGGCCTTCCCTCTTCAAGTTCTCACACTCTCATTGGCTCGGTGATCGGGGTGGGGCTCATGAATCAATTGATGGCCGGGAGCGCAGAGGCTACGAGTGGAGTGGACTGGGCCCAAGCGTTGAACATTGGAAAATCCCTCTTAGTTTCCCTGCTGTTTGGTTTTTCCGTGGCCGCATTCTTATTACTTGTGGCAATGCGTGCCATTCCAATCGCAAGTCTCTACCGTGCCCCTCAGGGCAAGACTCCTCCCCCCTTGTGGATACGTGGCATTTTGATTCTTACGTGCACCGGAGTGAGTTTCGCTCATGGCTCAAATGATGGGCAAAAGGGGATGGGATTGATCATGCTCATTTTGATTGGGACGGTTCCTACCGTGTATGCGCTCAATCGGACTGTGGACATTTCCTATACCCCGGCCTTCGTAGAAACATCGAGACAAGCGGAACGGACATTGGACAGTTATACACATGGACAGCCAGCACCAACCGACCCACGGCATGAAGTGGGACAGTACTTGAGGTCTCGTCAACTCATGCCAGAGACCATTCCGGCTCTACGGGCCCTTAGTGCAGAGGTGCGCGAAGGGATTTCAGCCTTTGGATCAGTGGCACAGGTCCCGGATGAACAAACCGGCAATCTGCGGAACGATATGTATCTCATCACGGAAGCGCTTCGTCGCATGGAGAAGCAGCATGATCCTCCGTTGTCTGCGCCAGACCTAAAGATCTTGAAAGAGTATCGCTCCACTTTAGATACAGCGACAAAATTTATCCCCACATGGGTTAAGGCTGCGGTGGCATTAGCGCTGGGGCTGGGTACGATGATCGGATGGAGACGGATCGTGGTCACAGTTGGCGAGAAAATCGGTAAGGCCCATCTTACCTACGGACAGGGCGCATGCGCCGAAATGGTCGCGATGGGCACAATTGGTGCCGCGGACATGCTTGGTTTGCCTGTGAGTACTACACAAGTCCTCTCTTCAGGTGTGGCTGGAACGATGGCGGCGAATCAATCGGGACTACAGTGGAATACCGTGCGCAATCTCCTAATGGCTTGGGTTCTTACATTGCCCGCTTCTATCGTGTTGTCGGGGAGTCTCTTTTGGATTTTTAGGCACCTCGTCTAGTCACGGGATGCTAAGTGGGGCTTGGGAAGATGTTGAGCGCATTTGTCTTGGAAGAGGGTCGAGTCATCCAGGCTCAGATTGACGACAAAGACGATTTGACTCGCAAGGACTTGGTTTGGGTGGATTTGGCATACCCGAGTGAAGAGGAGCGCGAGTTGGTGCAGTCTGTGTTCCCACTCGAATTGCCTGATGATGAGGAGTTACAAGACCTCGAGGCGAGCGCACGCTATTACCAAGATCAGCACGGCATACACATTCGATCAACGTTTGTCCAAACCGCTGACGATGTGGCTTCAATCGTGAACATGTCCTTCAGTCTGCATCAGGGCCGATTGTTGACAGTCCACGACGATGACCTGAGTTTACTACGACTCTTTCGGATGCAGGCGCGATCGAGTAGGGGAATGGTGCGTGACGCCGCAGACATCTTGTTGAGTTGTTACGAACTCGGGGTGGAGCGAGATGCGGATGTTCTTGAACGAATCTATACGGCTTTGGATGAAGTAGGGACAGTTGTGTTGAGCCGGAAAAAAGAGATCACCTCTCGAATCATGCGCGATAACGTCGAGCGCATCGCCGCGCAGGAGGATCTCAATTCAAAAGTACGATTGGATTTGATCGATAACAGAAGGGCGCTCTCATTCCTGCTTCGAAGCCGTGTGCTTTCACCCGACCAAGCCCAGCGAGTCAAAGGGGTGTTGCGTGATATCGATTCGTTAAATGGGCACACAGGATTCATTTTCGACAAAATAAACTTTTTGATGGATGCGCTGTTAGGCATGATCAATCTCGAGCAAAACAAAATCATCAAAATTTTCTCTATTGCTGCAGTGGTCTTTCTGCCTCCCACCCTTGTGGCAAGCATCTACGGAATGAATTTTGAGCATATGCCGGAAATGAAATGGCCTTTGGGCTATCCGATGGCGCTTCTTTTGATGGTCTTTGCCGGCGGCGCGCCATATCTGTACTTTAGGCAAAAGGGATGGTTGGACTGAACAGCATGTAACCACGCTCATTCGAGGAAAGAGGAGAACGATGAATTCCCAGCAGAACAACAAACCCAGTCGCCCAGGACGAAAAGGCGCACTCGCAAAACTATCAGAACCGCAAGTGGGAGATGCTCCACCAAAGCTAAAATCAAAGCCAAGCAAACGCCCTATGCTGCACGATGCCTCGACAGTACCTCCTCAGAAGCACGTGCTGACACAAGAAGAGTTTAGAGCACGAGTGTCGCGCAAAGCCTTTGAGCTCTATGAAATTCGCCGATCGGTTACTGAAGTGGATGATTGGATTGCGGCCGAGCGTCTGGTGAAAGTTGAATTACTCAGTGAAGAACGAGGGGCAGGATCAGTCTAGATTTTACATTCTGATCATTATTCTGCTCATTATGAGTGGATCGGCCATTGGGATTGCATATCGGCGTGAGCAGATTGATTTGTGCGTATCCTGCCGTATTCAGGTGATCGCGGAACGAGGCAAATTGCGAAGGTTATGAAAAGGAAGATCAAACAACGATTTAATCGACTTGAAAAGAGCGTCCAACAGCTCGTTCAAGATATTCAGGCTCTTAAATTCTCGTTCAGCACCATTGAAGCTGAGAAAAGGATCTACGCTTCCGAGAAAGCCACGCGGGCAAATAAAGTGGCAACAACAAGACGGGGGGCATCTCCAAGAGCCATGAAGATAAAAGAGCCAGTAGCGACGAAAAGGGCCGCTTCCAAATCACCCTCGAACCTTTTGGCAAGTTAGTCGAAGATAGCCCAATCTCCCTAAGAGGACGTAACATTCGGACTGTTGCTCAACTCTCCGAAGGAGCCAATGGTAATTGGCACATACATGCCTCCGGCATATATGGAACATTGACTAATCAAGAATTGTTGATATAGCATGGAGACATGCGCACGAAGACCAAACAGTTGACCGACGTGGCCACGGTATTTCACGCCTTATCGGATGAAACTCGGCTGCTGATCCTCGAACAACTAAAGGGCGGCGAGCAGTGTGTGTGTGATCTGACAGAGATTTTTAAGACGGGACAGTCACGACTTTCTTTTCATCTGCGAGTGCTGAAGGAGGCAGGGTTAATCCTGGCCCGTCCTGAAGGTCGATGGGTGTATTACTCCCTCAATTCCGATGCAGTTGAAGAGTTGCAGGATGTGGTGAATTCGCTCAAAGCGGTGTCATCCCGCGCCGCGAGGCAGGGCTGTTGCCCGTGACATTTTTTTGCCCTCATACATCAACAATTATTGATTTTGCGGGATGAAACTTATGGATGCCGCCGGAGTCATCGCTCAACAAACTCTTCCTACAGAGAAGAGACTCAATGTGTTCGAACGTTATCTCACTGTCTGGGTGGCCTTTTGTATGGTGGCAGGTATGTTGCTGGGAACGTCCGCTCCCGGCCTGATCCAGATGTTGCGAGGGATGGAGTTCGGCCAGGATAGCCACGTGAATTTCCCCATGGCCGTCCTGATCTGGCTGATGATCACCCCGATGATGATGAACGTAGATTTTCGCGCTGTGGCGAAAGTTGGTCAGCGCCCTCAGGGCCTATTGGTTACCCTATTTGTCAATTGGGTCGTGAAACCATTCTCTATGGCCCTCTTCGCCTGGATCTTTTTTCGTTTCCTGTTCTCCGCCTGGATGAGTCCTGCTGAAGCCGATCAATATATTGCTGGCGCCATCATTCTTGCTGCCGCGCCATGCACAGCCATGGTCTTTGTGTGGAGCTATCTGACGGATGGTGATCCTGCCTATACCCTGGTCCAGGTGTCGGTGAATGATTTGATTATGTTGGTGTTGTTCGCTCCAATCGTTGGCCTGCTCGTCAGTGGAGCCTCTTCGCTTACTGTGCCGTTGGCAGTTCTTGTCTATTCAGTCATCGGGTTTATTGTGATTCCCTTGGTATTGGGAGTCGTGATCCGACACTGGTTCATCAGTCAGCGAGGAAAGACGTGGTTCGAGGAGACGCTCCTGCCGAGCTTTGCGCCCATGACCATTGGCGCGTTGCTGGTGACCTTAGTTCTCATCTTCGCCTTTCAAGCGGACAATATTCTCGCCAAGCCACTGCATGTCTTGCTGATTGCGATCCCGATTCTGCTGCAAGTGTACTTCAATGCGTCTTTGGCCTACGGGTTGATGAAGTGGTTGAAAGTCCCCTATGCCGTCGCGGCGCCGGGAGCGTTAATCGGTGCGAGTAACTTCTTTGAACTCGCTGTGGCCACGGCCATTGCGTTATTCGGCCCAGAATCGGGAGCAGCCTTGGCAACCGTCGTGGGCGTCCTGGTCGAGGTCCCTGTCATGCTGTCAGTGTGTCATGTGTGTAACCGTACCCGGCATTGGTTTCCTTCGAAGGAGGCCACAGCATGATGCGTATCAGTGACGGAACATCTCCAGGTGCTGTTCGAATTGTCCTGTCTGCACTCGAATCACATGCTGAAAGACGACCAACACATCTTCATGACTCGGACTCTGATCAGGCAAACCGGACTGCTAAATGTAGGGCCACAGAAAGTGGGGACCTACATGGATAGGCTTGGTCTGTTTGGGATCCTGGCCGCCACCATATTGATAGGTGTGTATTGCTTCGAAAAAGCGTTGAAGCCGTTGTGGCCAGGACTAAGCCAGGCCCCCAACCTTCACCCACATTCTCCAAGAGTGGTTGCTCTATATGGCTCTGTTCATAGGTCTCCTACCCCTATTGTACGGAATGCTGAGGCTCGCATGCTCAGTGAGTTGTTCGCAGGGCCAATTACAAACTGAATTGCCAAGAGGGAGGCTGCATTATGAAACGGTTTCATCTCCACATGGGCGTAGAGGATCTCGACACGTCCATTCGCTTCTACACGGCATTGTTCGGGGTTCCCCCCGTCAAAACTAAATCAGATTACGCCAAATGGATGCTAGATGACCCGCGTATCAATTTCGCGATCTCCACGCGAGCCAAGAAAGGTGTCGACCATCTGGGCATTCAGGCCGATGGCGAGGACGAACTCGCAGAGCTACGTGGCCGGATTCAGGCCGGCCACCTGCCGGTCGTGAATGAAGGGAAAACGGTGTGCTGCTATGCGCTGTCTGATAAATCGTGGATCCAGGATCCGTCCGGCCTACCGTGGGAAACGTATCGAACGATGGAGGATGCTCAACTGTTTTCAGGTTCCACCGATTCGTCGGAAGGCGCCTGTTGCACGCCTCTGACCATGGCCCCGACGAACTGTTGTGAACCATCTGAAAAAACGGCGGGGTGTTGCGACTAATGGAAAGCGCAATTGTCACAGTATTGGTGCTGTGCACGGGCAACTCCTGCCGTTCTATCATGGCGGAAGCCTTGATCAATGCTCTCCGCCCCGGGCGCTACCATGCCGTAAGCGCAGGCAGCCATCCCACAGGATATGTGCACCCGAAATCCATCGACACCCTGAAGCGGCATGGGATTGACCCGGGGCAGCCGAAAAGCAAATCGTGGAATGAGTTTTCTCATCAAACGTTCGATCTCGTGATTACAGTGTGTGATCAGGCGGCGGCCGAAGCGTGCCCGTTATTTCTCGGAGCACCGACCAAAATGCATTGGAGTACACCGGATCCTGCGAAGGCGACTGGATCAGAGGTCGAGATTGATGCGGCGTTCGACCAGGCGTTTCTGATGTTAAAGAAGCGTGTCGAACATTTAACCTCCACAACTTGAGCCATGGCGATTCCTGACAAGACCTTCCCACTCAGTGAGCGGTCTGGCAGGAATGTCTGCATGAACAGTTGGTACGGGTACTCGTGGAGAGTCTGGCGGCTGAGAGCGAATCGGAGAGGAGGCGGATTTGAAGTGAATCCGCGCATTCCTATCCGTCAATGTCGCCGATACGCTTGAAGGCGTCGAGCAAGCAGCCTAAAGAACGTGACTCTGCCCTGGCAGGGAGCGCGGTTGGATTTCATCCAACAGAGTCTCAATGCAGTACGCATTCATTGAGACCTTGAATCTCGAGTGTGCGAACTCTCGACGAACGCTGATTTTTGAGGACGAGTGACAAGTCTTGTCACTGGTGCCGTTGTGTATCGACTCCACTTCGTTTGCCGGAGCGTCACTGGTTCACGTGCACGACCTTGGCCGGCGGGAAACCGTTGAAGTAGGTGCTGCTGGCGCCGCAATAGGCCCCCATATTCTCGGCATACACCAATTCGCCGCGATCCATGTCGGGGAGCTGCTCGACCAAACTAATGGTATCAAGCGCGTCACATGTTGGGCCGAAGACGGCACAGATCTGCGTGGGATCTTTTCTGAAGCTTTTCAAGTGATACTGGCAGTGGTCGAAGATCACGCCGCTGTAGGTATGATAGACCCCGTCATCGAGATAGTAGCAGAGCTTGCCTCCACGCACGGCCTTGCCGATGATTTGTGCGACGGAGGTGGCGGCCGAAGCGACGAGGAAGCGACCTGGTTCGGCGAGAATTTCAATTGGCTGGGGAAACAGGCGGTCCAGTTCGGCGTTGATGGTCTTTGCCAAGCTCTGAAACGCGGGCACGGAGTCGTCGTAATGGGCGGGGAAGCCTCCACCGATGTCGAGTAGCTTGAGGTCAAATCCGCGAGTCTTGGCCTCGGAGAAGATACCGGCAGCGAGGTGCAGAGCCTGGATGTAGTTTTGCACATTCGTGCATTGGCTGCCGACGTGGAAGCTCAGGCCCTCGACCACGAGTTTATTATTGTGCGCGAAGGCGATGAGGTCCACCGCTTCGCCCGGCAAGGCGCCAAATTTGCTCGATAACTCTACCATCGAGCCCGTATTGGGCACACTCAAACGCAGCACGAGGCCTGAATGCGGAGCGTAGCGGGCGATCTTGAGCACCTCTTCGTGGTTGTCATAGGTGATCAATGGCTTGTACTGATCTAACTGCGTGAGCGTTTCGATGGCCTTGATGGGATTGGCATAGATGATACGATCCCAGATGAAATCCTGGCGCTGCTGAGCCGGCAGGTGTTTGATCTTTTCGTGCACGATCAAGAACTCAGCCATGCTCGCGACGTCAAAGCTGGCTCCCACGTCATAAAACGTCTGCACGATGGCCGGATCGCTGTTCGCTTTCACCGCATAGTAGACTTGTACGCGTGGCAAATGTTTGCGGAACTGGTCATAGTTCTCTCGCAGCACGGCATGATCCACTACGACCAATGGCGTGCCATGCAGGTTTGCCAGGTCAAGTAAGGTTTTTTGATCCATGATCCCTCTTCATTTCCGATGTGTCGCGACACCCCCACCGTATCTGCCGTTGATGACTCAAAGTCGCATGGCCGGGCTTAATCCCCTTCCATGATCAGAAAATTCTTAAACTGCCACGGGTCGGACCTGTCGAGCTGGGGCTGATTGTAGCCCCTAAAAAAGTTGGAATAGTGCTTCAGTGGATTCCAGTCCGAGGCAGCGGAGATGAATTTCCCCAAATAGGGCTTGCTCATATTGAGGATATAGTCGTGCGGGAGGTTGTCGGGAACGCACAAGCCCCTCGAAGGATTCTCAAGCATCCACATACAGGCGGCGACGACGGAAATAGCGACCTGCATGGTGGTCGCATTCTGATGCGGCACCAAGCGACGGGCCTCTTCAATGTCTAGATGGGAGCCGCACCACCACGACTGGTACGGGTGCCCCATCACGAGTACCCCCAGGATGTCGGCCCCGCTGATGATCTCGTCGGTCATGATACGGGTTCGCGATTGCAGTCTGTAGTCGGAGCCGCGGAGTTCATGGAGAGACGCGATGGCGGCATCGCAGGGGCAATAGGCGTAGTGCACCGTTGGCCGGTAAATGGCCTTGTCGCCTTCCCACACGGTGAGCTTCTCGGTAATGCTGAACGCCTCGCCGTGGCGGACGACCATGCCGATAATGTTGTGGTCTGGCGGCACCCAACTTGCGACGAAGGTGTTCATGCCCATCCTCGCCAGGCAGATTTGGCTTTTGGGGCCGTCGGGGTGCTCGTAGGCGAAGCGAGGTAACTGTTTTTCGTGGGTTCCCCAGCCCATTTCGGCCGTGGTCGTGCCTTCCTCTCGAAAACCTTCGACGCTCCAGGTGTTGACGAACTCGTCGACCTGCTTCGGCCGATCAGTGATTTGCGTATCGCGCTCACTGCAATGAATGACTCGGACCCCGAGCTGGTGGGCGAGATGGTTAAACTCCTGCGCCTGGGCATGATGCGCGATTCTCTCTGCCTGCTCCCCACTGAATTTCTTGTCTTCCAGGGTCTGCCGGGCTATGTCCAGAAGCGCATGCTTGGTGAAGTGACTAATCAGTCCGGGGTTGGCCCCATGTTCGACGACCGCCGTGGGCCCAGGCTCGCCCCAACTGGCCATCATGCGACGGAGATTCATATGGCGCCAGTACAATGTCCGCTCAGTAGGATGTTTGTCGTCTACTCCGCAATACGGATCCCAAATCTCTACTGATGTGTTGATGTACAGCACACCTCTGTCGTGACACCACTGTACGATTTCGCAGCAATCGATATTCCAAGCCAAGTCGATGAGAAGGTCCCCTCGAGACGCGTGTTTGCCTAGTAGCGTGCCCAGATTCTCTGGCGTCACGCGATCTTTGACAAACGTCACACCTTGTTTGATCCAAGGGGCCAACGCTGCCTCATTGGGATCAAAGTCCAAGATAGTAATGCGTTTCGGATCGACGCCTATGTGTTTCAGCAAAATGGGCAATGTGCATCGCGCGACAGCCCCAAACCCGACGAACAAAATGCGATTTGGAAATACCTGCATCTAAAGCCTCCCACTTACACAACCCGTAGGTCTCGAACCCTCCGCCCGGTGGCCAACAATACTCGGCTGGGATGATCGTGCCACCCGTATTCAGGAGGGGTGGTATTGTAGTGCACTGAAGGGCATTTGTGCTCTGTCTGGTGTTAAGAAACGGAAAATTTTATTCTCTTTGTATTGCGAGTCTTCATCACATGCCATCGATATTTCAGGGCCCGGGAGATCGGATCGGCAGCGAGACCGGGAGGCAGGGAGGATGTGACGAGGCTCGCGAAACGAGGAAAAGTGTGGGGGCGTATTTGAACACTAGGAGCGGAAGGGAAAGGAACTTGTCGCGTGCGCCGGATGCGATTATCTCCAGGATCACAGTGCAAATGGTCGAAGGCGAGCATTTCAGCCGAGCCGCTGTTGTATTACCTATGTTCGTTTGAACATTCGTTGTGGGGTTCTGAAGTGCTATAGAGCCAGAGTTCGAGGCTCCTTCGGGAACATGCAAGTTCGTATAGATTGCCCTCAAGGTGATCGGGGCTTGAAATAGCGTCAACGCTATGGAGAGTTTGCGGGATGAAGTGGTGATCCTAGATTGCCTTGGAACCAGCGCCACAGCCGGCAGGTCTTGAAGAAGGTGTGAATTACCTGAGTGCTTGAAAAAATGGTGGGCCGTGTAGGGGTCGAACCTACGGCCCGCTGATTAAGAGTCAGC
>ERZ724512.1687-NODE-1687-length-10317-cov-3.485578_pt1 | contig 10317 bp, 10 predicted proteins | sample MGYA00376045_ERZ724512 | MGnify/ENA primary metagenome ERZ724512 (study PRJEB28724, sample SAMN07190883) | activated sludge metagenome | isolation source: activated sludge of sewage treatment plant in Hong Hong | place: Hong Kong | collected 2016-03-17 ... | reverse complement strand
AATTTATCCCATACGATAGAATTAACTTCTGAATCTGGATATAAACCCACACTTACTTTGTACGCCTTAACTGCGCCAGCAGTATCGGGGCCGAATACTCCGTCATTATTTAAAGAATATCCCTTAGTATTCAACCAAGATTGTAATTGAGCAACTAAAGTACCTCTAGAACCAATATTTAACGTGGATAAAGCTGCCTTAGAAGCGTACGTAGTAGCGGGTACGGCTAATCCAAACCATCTAACATTAACGAATTGTCGCGTATGATAATCTGGACCTTTCCTGAATCTAGAAGATGCTCCTAAACCATTGTAGCCGTCTAAATACGCTTGGGCTTGTTGCCTGCCAGCCGGGGGTAATCCCGGATGATTCAAAATTCCACCATGAACATGCTGGATCATTCCCCCATGCTCGGAATTTCTAGCCCAGGCAAATCCGCCCTTAGATCGGATCACCTCCGCTGTCCGGACGCATTGAGACCAAGTTCTTGTTGAACCGTGAATGTCGAACATTCCGTCTCCTGCGTGAGTTCCCGCGTGAGCGCTTGCTGTGGAGTACCCTACAGATGCCCAAAATCTGATCCCTTCACTGGTTAATTGCTTATCAACTTCTGATAAAAATTTCCAGGTAAGGTCGTCAACCATGGCTTCATCGTATAACTTTCTTGCCATTATACCAACCTTAAATAACGGTTATATACCCAGTACAAAGAACCCTGGTGAACGACTTGACGATAACCCTGGTCAATAGTTGTGGTTACCTCAATACGCGTTCCTTTCTTCAGTATACCGACAGACTTGTACGATACTGCTGGTCCGGTACGGATATATACATTTCGAGTGGCACTAGCAAACACCTTGGCCACAGGCTGGATATCAAGTCGATTGACCCACGTTAAGAGATTAAGCAAGAAACTCTTACCGTATTCCCACTCTCGCCAAGTACGCGTAACACCAGAGGAATCAACCCAATCTTTAAGGTCCCCCTTGTTAAATAGAACCGCTGCTGCTTGGAAAACCTCGTTACCAACTAATCCCTGAGATTTTGCATACTTAATGTGGTTCGCTAGAATCATGTTCCCAAGAAGTGCATTTCCTTCTGGAGTAGCTAGATCATAGCCTTTTTCACGAGCAATACGAAAATAACCTCCATCTCTCGTTCCGTCTGCTCTCTTTGCACCTGCGTAAGTAATCTGATACGTTCCAACGCCGTTAGACTTAAATCCCTTATTAACGACTAAATCGTAGAACATAGCAAAGTTCTGTGGTGTCACGAGAATATTACTTCCCTGTGGGTGCAAATCCTCACCAGGAATAGATACAGCGGAATCTCTAGTAGAAAAGACGCCACCAGCATCGTGACCGTAAACCATCACACCGTTAGTGGTTTCTTTTGCAACAATAGCCATCGTAACATGGATAGGCACATTGTAAAAATCCGCACCATCAACAATAGCTTCTGCGTTCTTAATACCGTAAGACTCTAAAACATCTACTACACTTGCCATTACATCTCCTTGTTAGGTCATACTAAATAAGCATAGAACGGAACATAAGGTTTCCTGTGGAAATAATGAAGTATACCCACGTAATCTTAGTTGCTCCGTCGATAAAATCCACAGTAAACATACGATCTCCCACAATAGCTGCACCCTGTGGGTACATTAAAGTATGCCACGGAGTAAAGCTGTTAGTGGCACACTCGTATCGGAAGAATCTTCCTGTAATATCTTTCTGAGTAAACAGAATCCCGTTTCCGGCATTTTCATGCACAGACCCTGTAGTAAGAGTTTCCGTAGCTAAAAGTGGGCCAACGTTACTTACCCACGTATTAGACGGAATATCATAGTAGTCCAGTACAGCAGAAGCTCCTCCGCGGAATGAGTATAAACGGCGCCCATTGATGATGTTATACTTATCACTCCACAGATCGCCCGTAGAAGATCGAATCCAATTAAAAGAACAACCAGCGGCAGCCGCACCAGAACGAGCAGCACCTGGAGTTAACGTTACCCACGCGTTTCCGGAAATAGAATAACGATACAAGGTTACAGCATTTCCAATCAGGTACAAATAATCGTCGTTACCCTCGATGACATATACGCTAGTAGCGTCAGGGTTGATAGTCCATGCAGCTACAGTAAGAGTTGTATTAGTATTAGAAGTAATAGTTCTAATTTGACCCGCCCCAGTACCGGAAACAATTATAACTTGAAAATTAGTCCACTGGTTAACTGTCCAAGTTTCTCCGGAATGCACTAAGGTAGTTCCAGTAGCACTAGTGGCAGTTCCTGTGGTAAACGTGGCAGCGTAACCAGGAGTAGATCGGAGTTTCGCATCTGTAGCAAAAGCAGCTGCCACATTAACTCCTTACTAGAGCTTTGTATTTGATACCTGACGGCTCCACTTTATATTTAGCTATTATACTTGCTCTTGTGAGTCAATGGCTCTCTCGGGCACATAATCTTCTTCATCCTCCACAGGGGGCGCTGGAGAAGTGGCATCTTCAATTTCCTTCAGCTTTTCACTGAACTGCATGTAAACTAACTGCGAAATGCCTGCAACTAAGCCAAGAGAAGTAACGATCCAGGTAATAAATGCAGCCGGTTCTGCGGGAGGTGGATTAAAGAGACCCTTCAATACAGTCGCAATAATACCGAGAGTCATACTGACCCCAAGCGAAACATACTGACGACGCTTAGAAGTCCACCATGCCTTGTTAATAATCGCAGTACTGATTGACGCCAGAGCACCGGCAATAAATACGATGCCTGAGTCAATCAGCTGCGGAGAAATTTCGTCCATTTAAATTGGCTCCAAATAGTTGACGTTAACCCATCCGGTAAGACCATTCTTATCGAATAGAACTTTTCTCCACCAAGCGTTATCAATAGGATTCATAACAGCCGGAACATCTAAAAGATTGCACTTAGTTCCGCTACCCACAGAAGATAAAATAGTACCTAATTTACCTGCTGAATCAGGAGGAGATGAACGCACATTAAGTGCTGAAATCCAACCGCCAATCTTGTGCGTCCAATTGGCGGTCATAGTATTTTGTGAATAAGCACCAGAATCGGGCGGTCGAACAATGTATGTCCATCCGGCACTACGCATATACGGATTACGAATGTAGACTTCTTTTCCGGTTTGATCGCCTGGCTGACCTCCGTAAGCTTTTCCTCGTTCATCGCTATCAGCAGTAACCCACTTAGAAGGAGTGAGGATATAGAGAACATGCCCTGGACCAAGTAAAAAATCACCAGTACGAATGGCCGCGTACAACTTAGTGGAACTCCAACCTGAGACACTAATCGCGGTAAATCCAGCGGCTTTTGCTAGTTCGACAAAAACTCCAGTATAGGCTGTGCCGTCAATGTTTACTTTATATCCGCAGGCCCACATACCACCAAGACATAACGAAGAACAATCCGCGGCAGTATTTGGAACTAGCTTTTTGGTAGCCCTATTAAGAAAAGACCATCGCGTGTGTTGGTCGTACCCGATGTTCCTAGACGCAGCTTGCGTAAAAAACTCGTTCATAGCAGCAATAGACATTTAATTTTCTTCCCTATCCTTTTTCCATGCCGAATCGCGCAACTCTTTTAAATCCGCATCCTCTGGTGGGACAGGAATATTGTTACGCGTTAAAATAGTGATAAGATCCATGATACGCTGTTCAAGTCTCCAAATAAGATTTCCTTTTGAGGAATTCATTCTTTCTAAGGTAGAATTTCTGGAATCTAATTCGGAGTAAGACGGTGTACCGCGTTCTTCTCTAACTACTTCTTTACTATTTCTCCCAGTAATTACAGCCACAATTGTAGCACCGATAGATGTTACAATAGCGCTTATGACACCTAAGAGTAAGGGAGACACGTCCAACGTACACTCCTTTATCGTAGGTTTCTGTCGGTCAATCTGGATGAAATAATAATACAAGTAGTTAAGCAACCCCAAAAGACACTCAGATTTAATCCATCAGATCCCTCACAGATACCTAACTGATAAAGGATAAAAGAAATTAAATACGACAGTGCTTTTTCAGTCGGCATAATAACTAATGCTGTCCATCCACACCATTCTTTTAGAGATTTAAATCGTCCTAAAGAACAAACTATCCCAAAAGTTCCAGTAATAGACCACGATAAAAATCGTAGTTCTACGGGTGCACTGAACATCAGAATGTGAGGGTCAAATGCAAAAACCCTGTTATTGATATATATAGCTATACCGATGTTTATCCAAGCTAACCCGTATAGTACGGATAGAACTGTTCTAGCGGGATAATCTTTACCGAGTACCTTGACGCACATGGCATCTACTCAGCGCCAAGATTAACATCATCCACCATATTTCGCAAAAGCTTGATGATAGCAAGCAATGTTTTATCCGTAGTTTTTAACGATCTTGCTAGAAAGTTAATATACGGGGTAGGATTGGCGTTAATCTTTGCTTTTGTATCAGCAAGAATAGCGTTAAAGGAAGTTGGTCCTGGAATTAGCGCCGGGTTAGGAGAACCGTTTGGAAGAGTTTTTGCTGGTCCAATGTCTTCAATAAGGTCTTGTACTTTAGTTTCTGCAAATAAGTTTAAAGAATTCCTATTGGAGGAAATATTTAACGCACGTTGTGCAGCTAATAACGCGTCCTCCAAGTCACACTGATTCTGTGCTTTTTCATCCTCCGTATACGCCCTACTAATAATGGTCGGAGGATCAGTAGAGTAGTCAATATATGTTACATCAGCCATTACTATCCCTTACTGTAGCCGTATACATGGATTTTGCCAGCAACTGTTCCAGCTGTGGGCATGAAGAATCTGAAACCTGTCATCCGAGTTCCTACATCAATAAGAGTTGTTTGATAGTAAGCAGTAACTGTAGGATATTTAATAGTTCTAAGATGAGTTACAGTACACTCCGTAGTATTTGGACCCATAACAACCATCTCAGCAAATACTCCAACACTACTTTGTACACCTGCTAAAATGGCATTAGTATAAGATGTATCAACAGTCAAAGAAGTTCCAGCTGTAAATCCGCGTACTGAGTAATTAGTAGTAGCTACTTCTGTGTTATCCGCAGAACAATGCCTATAGCTAAATCCACTACCATCTGTTCCACCAGTATCTTTAGCATAAAACATAATGCAGTAATGGTCGTATAAACTACTATATACACCATTTACATACAAAGACGTAATACCATTAAAGATAATTCCAGTTCCAGAAACAGATGCACTAGTTCCAGAAAATGAAATACTTGTAGGAATTACTGGGCGTAATCCAGTGTTACCAATTGAACTGTACTTGGATGCTAATGTAGATCCGCCCTCAGAAATAGCTCCAGTAACACCTAAAGTGCCGCCCACGGTAGCTGCGCCACCCACAGAGAGACCGCCGGTAGCAAAAATATCTCCAGCAGCGTCAATTGCTCCTTGCCCCCAAACTTTACCAACTCCGATACCGGACTTATTCAGTGAAAGAGTAACAGCAGAAACGGGCATCGTATATAGGGTTAACGTGGTGTTAAATTTGTCTGCTACAGAAAGCATAAATTCATATGCATTAACGGCAGAAAAAGTACCACCTAAAGAACCAATAGTTTCTGTGATATTAAGTGTGAGCCCGGCAATAACGGTAGCAGCTTTTTGCGTAGTCCATGTAGTAGTACCTTTAACACGAGAACTAAGAGTATACGTGAGCGTATTTTTCTCGGTTCCATTTACTAACGACGCAACGCTACCCGCACTAGCTGATTTTCCATAAGTTCCTGTAACTAGCAGGTTTCCAGAAGAATCACAACGTAATACAGTAAATGAGGAAATAGCAGGTGTCGTGTAGTCAAGAACATTAATAGCTAGATCATACGTTCCAATACGTCCGCGAGAATCTGTAACTCGACCCTGTACAGTAGCATCACCACTAAAATTTAGAAAATCTGTAGTGACTGAACTTCCATTGTACGTTACGTTATTAATAATGATTTCTGTTTTTGTAATCGTAGAGCCGTAAACTCCTGCTGCGCCATTTACAGTAGCAGTAATCTTTGAAAGTAACTTAACAAATTTTCCTACGACTGTGTTTACATTAGTAATTGCATCTACAGCAGTAACAGATGTAATAGTGGGTTTTACCGTGTCAACTAATGTTACGGTGATATTCTTGGATACACTACCAATTAACGCATTAGAACCATCATATGTTTCTAGTTTAAAAACAAATACTGAACTGGCTGAGTTTGGCATTTGTGGTGCGAAATCAGCCGTAGTAATTGTCGTCGTTGACGCTGTGGTAATACCGGACGCAATTTGTACCCATGAACCAGCTGAGTTCTTGTAGTACCACTTGTGCGTATAAGCTGCGTTTTGCCTGTTAGTGGTTACAGTAAGTGTCTGACCTGTGATAACGGTAGATTTGTCATACGTAGCCACGGACACTGGACTAGGCTTAGCAGGAATTGTGATAGAGTTATCGCCAGTTGTGAGAGTTCCAGAATACTCAACATTAGTTAGCGTAGCGTTAACTGTGTAAGTTTGAGCACTACTAGTAAGTGCCACAGATACAGTTTTATCGTAGATTAAAAATGTACTAGTTTGGTAGTTGATATTCATAGCGGGAGTCTTAGTTCCAGTATGGGACCCGCTGAATGTAATTGCGTTATTCGCGTCAGTTACATATGTAGAAGTAATAAACCACGCACGAATACGCATATTTACGGACGTTGATTGCCACGTAATTACAGATCCGTCAAAGTACAACTCTGACTGAATGTGGCACTGATTTACTGTGGCTCCAGTTTTTGTTGATACTGTCATTAACCAGCCCATCTAATGAAGGTGTTATTAACGTCATATTTTTCAATAACGTGTACACCCACCGTTAACTGCTGCAAAATTTCGGCAGACTTAATATACATTTTTTGACCATTAACGTAAGCCACAATAGTCTGACCCTCTTTAAAATCTAGACTATCGTTGTCAATTGTGATCTGGAACGGACTACCCTGCTTGCTAATATTGATGCCATTACCGTCAATAATAATTGAGTTCTTAATGGGAGAAAGATCACCTGATAACGTAGTCACAGCGGTTTGAATGTTGTCAACTACGGCATTGGATGCCTTGTCTGTTAAAGCAGGATTAGAACCGATAGGTAACTCGGTTCCCACAGAAGAGTTAAGCTCAGCCAATGTAACAGCACCAATGGCAATCATACGTGTAGTGATAGTATCGCTGCCGATTCTATCAGCCAAAATGAACCCAGACTTGATTAGACCAGCATCAACTTCCTCAACCTGCTGAGAACCAACAGCTAAGTCATCAATCTTAGCTCTCGTAATAGCTGCATCTTCGATAAGCGTAGAACTAATGACATTTTTTACTTGGATACTATCGAAATAAACTGTTCCAGTTGTAACATTAGACGTAGTAAAATATGGAGCTGCTGTTACAGCAGATTCTGGAACAACAATAACGCCCTCTAATGTTTCATACTGCCCTGTGGGTGCGTCTGATTTAGTAGCCACTGTTGAATATGTGAGTCCGCCACTCTTGTCCCTAAAGCGAATAGCTAAGTTAATTACACCGTTAGAGCTAACTCCACGAATACGTGAACGTAAGTATAATTTGTTACCAGGAATAACAAGGAACTCATTAGCTTGGCTCACAGAGGTATCGTGTAAGTAGTAATACTTAGTAACAGTAGCATCGCCAACCATACTAAGAGCCCAGTTTCCGTGTTCTGACAACCCAGCTGTATTAGTGTAGCTCCAGGTTCCTACTTTACCACTATTTGCAGTTCTGTTCGCACGAATTAACGCATTCTCAAAAGATCCATCGGTGACAAGATTATCAACATCGTTAAACCCGATATCACCAGGGAAAACAACACCTAAATCACCACCAGTAAGTCTTGTAGGTAAAGCATTAGCTACTGTGGAAGGTACTCCACTATTTACGTTACCATCCTTATCCACAGACAAGAGCCTAACGTAGATTCTGTCGTAGTTAGAATTAGCTAAAATGAAGAAAGTCCCACTAGCTTGCACAATATCTGTAGAAGTAAAAGTAACGTTATCTGTGGAGGTCTGCACGATACAGTGTGAGAAATCAGACGGCATCGCTGCGCCTAAGTTATCTTTACCATCGTAAGTACCTTGTACACCATTTGGCTTGGAAACCAATACTGGAGTAGAAGGCTGCGGGGGTGGAGTAGTATCTTTTGTGATTACTACAGTGGTAGAAACTGTATTTCCATGAACTCCGTTTTTACTAATAGCAAATACTCTACCCGTAATATTTACGCCAATAGGTAGATTGTTAATTTTAACTGTAGTTTGTCCATTAGTAGAATAGAACAACCCTGTAGTAGCATCTGTGGAACGAGTAATACTCATCATATAATCTACCACAGGGTCTGCTGCTAAATTATCCGGATCAGGTGTAGCAGGAGCAGTCCAAGAAAAAGTTACTTCTGCACGCTGGTTTCCAGAACCGTCTAAGTAGTACGCAACATTACCAGTTAATCCAGTAATATTTAAATCTGAACGACCGGCTTGGGAAGGATCAGCATATGTATATGAAGCTAATTCAAGCGCATAAATGCGCTGCCGCAATTCATTGATGATATCGGCTAAATCTTGATTAACGATCGGCACTACGAACCCTCCCTTAAATCGTTCATGTAGAAAATGAAGGATTCTTGTCCCTGCTTTCCCACAGTGGTCTGAAAACCAACCAAACGCATATCCTCGTTGTACTGCACATAACCGTCATTAATGATCACCCGCGTAATTTGACCTAGAGTAATATCATTTTCAAAAGGATTAATTAACGTTGATTTAACAGATACTGTAGGAACAAGTTTAGGGAGTTTTCTCTGAGCTAATACTAGTGCAGAGTTGTTATTTAATAGAGTTGTTGTTTTTAAATCGGTTTTACTCTCGGCGTAATGTCTCACACCGTATTTACTAATACTAGTGCTATCAGTAACATAGTCCGTTAAAACACCATTAGGACCAATAGTTCTTACTTTGTTACGAAGATACTTACCTTGTCGTTGTAATCCATATCTAACAATGCTACCTGGATATTCAAGCACAACTTTAGCTCTAGTATTAATTCTCGGATAATACTGATTGTAAACACGATCTGGGGTAATGACCCAATCAAAACCAAGAGCGCCATCAGAAATGTTCTCTAATTGATCGTAAATAATTTCGGCTGCGTCAATTTTTACTAAACCTGCCGGACCGCCGGCACCCACAGCAGTACCTCTTGTAATATAGAAGGTACCATTTGTAGTTTGCGTCTGATTAATTAGATTCCATGCGGCAGTACCATAAACACCGTTATATTCAGTATCGACTTCTACCTGCCTTAATTCCATATAAGATTCAAGGCTTTCAGAGGTAGCTTTTACGGTGTTGTCGGAACTACTGATATCAAGGTCCCACAGGGGACCGGCATAAATCTTAACCCCATTACGAGCAATGTGAATTTCGGTTCTACCTTCCTCTAATTCAGTAAGAGTAAGTTTTTGAACCGCATTTAATGGCATAGTAAACCGCGCACCGCCCGATTTACTTAACATTGTTTCAAACTGTAAATCACGGAACGGTAATGTAGCTAAATACTCACCGTTCATTAATCTTGATTCGACCACGTAATCTGCCATATTATGCCCAAGCTTGCTTTGTAGCTGCTACAACTGAAGTAGGTGTTCCAGTAACTGTAAACTTAATTGATGTAGTTGTTAGCGGAGCAATATCCCACCAATTATTCGTTGTAACAACGGATGAATTTCGAATTCCGTTAATAGTAACAGAGCGATCAGCAAAATTAACAACTGTAATATCTCCAGCCGATCGTGTAGTAGTAAGTGTAACAGTTCTGGCTGTAGTATTATTAGTTAAGTTGATAACTGTAAATGCTCCGGTAATAGTAATAACAGGATAAGAATTAGCATTACCTAGATTAACTATGTTATAGCCAGTTCCAGCTACCATCGTTGTATTGGCATTGTCGATGTATTTGCGTGGGTCTCCAGCAGCTAATTGAAGTTGAATAGGAGTTCTGCCATATGCGCGCAATCGGTCAATGTCAAATTTTACACCTAACGATTTAGCCATGATGTAACGTTGAGCAATCGCTGCGTTAGCATATGCACCTTTAAAGTAGAATGGATAATCAATATCATCAATAATAAAATTTGAAATTAATTGGTCACAATATCCGTCAGCGTCATCAGGTGCGGCGTACACATCACCATCTAGAACAATTGTTCTGGCACTCATAAATTTGGAATAAACTGAGCCTC
>ERZ724512.1686-NODE-1686-length-10322-cov-3.749586_pt1 | contig 10322 bp, 5 predicted proteins | sample MGYA00376045_ERZ724512 | MGnify/ENA primary metagenome ERZ724512 (study PRJEB28724, sample SAMN07190883) | activated sludge metagenome | isolation source: activated sludge of sewage treatment plant in Hong Hong | place: Hong Kong | collected 2016-03-17 ... | reverse complement strand
GCTTGTGCGCGCTCGCGGCGGCCGCGATCCTTCGAGGGTCGTCGCCGGTGGCCGGGTGGCCGGCGACCCGAGGGCGGAGATCTGCCCGCGTCGCGCGAGACTCGTGACAGGCGCCGTCGCGTGGCCTCGCGACGGGCCCGCACGTGAGGCCGTCGCGGCCCTTCGCGCGGCCGATCTCCCGACTTGTGCTGCTGCGGGTTTCGCGTCGATCGGATACCCTCGCCCGACCCGGGCCGCTCGTCCGGGTGCAGCGGAGGAACGCGATGAAGCAGCACATCGAAACGATCACTCAGCTCTTGCTCGGCGCCGCGTATGCCGACAAGCGCCTCGCGGGCGCCGAGGTCACGCGGATTCGCGCCCTCCTGCTCACCTTGCTCGGCGGCGGCGAGCTGCCCGACACGATCCACCGGCTGATCGCCGGCTTCAGCCCGGCCGCCTTCAGCGTGCACAAGGCGGCGGCCGAGCTCGCGGGGCTCAGCACCGAGGAGAAGCGGACGTTGCTCGAGCTGGTCGCCAGCGTCAACGAGGCCGACGACGAGCTCGACCTCGCCGAGAGCACGTACCTGCGCAACCTCGCCGTCGGGCTCGGTGTCGCCGAGGCCGACTTCGCAGATCTCACCCTCGAGATCCTCGAGGAGGAGGAGCTCCGCGGGCTGCTCGCCTGACCTGTGAGACAGATTCACGTGGACGCCGGTACGCCGGCGCAGGCCCGCCGCTCGGCGGGCTTCGTGTTTCTCTCGCGGGGAGGGGCTGGTCTTTGGGACAGCTTGGGGACGGTGAGCGTGTCTTGCGCACGGTAAGGGCGTGCGTGCGCTGCTGCGAGCGGTGCGGATTCGCACTGCGTTTTGACTCGGGAATTTAGTTTAAATCCCCTTGAAATTACCATATTCGAAGCGCTATCTAAGCTTCATGTCTCGCCCTGAAGCTTCGCCCATGCTCCGTGACTTCCTCGAGATCCCGTACGAGCGGCTCGAGGAGCTGAACCTGGAGGTCAAGAACGCGCGCCTTGCCCGGGTCCCGGCCGACAAGATCCGCGAGGAGCGCGTCAAGTACCTCTCCGACGAGAAGCGGATCAAGGCCGTCACGGTCGCCTTCACCGACCTCGAGGGTCGGCTGCACATGCTGGACTACGACAAGAAGTTCCTGCTGAAGAGCGCCGACAACCTCACCTTCGACGGCAGCTCGATCCGGGGCTTCTCGCAGCAGCACGAGTCGGACCTGCGGCTGGCGATCGACTGGCCGGCGTTCTACTGGCTGCCCTCGGACGTGTTCGGCCCGGGCAAGATCCTCGTGTTCGCCGAGGTGCGCGGCCAGGACGGCACTCCGTACGCGGCCGACATGCGCGCGCGGCTGAAGCAGTTCGCCGACGCGATGTACGCGAAGGACGGCACGGTGGCCCAGTTCGCGCACGAGATCGAGGGCTTCCTGTTCAAGGGCCGCGACGCCGAGCGCCTGTACCACGAGACAGGTCACTTCGAGTTCATCTCGACCGGCGGCTACTACCACTCGCTGCCCGGCGACGCGCTGCGCCGCTTCATCGACACCGCCGCCGAGGTGCAGCGGGCGATGGGCTTCGGCAACGAGAAGGACCACCCCGAGGTCGCGCCGTCGCAGTTCGAGATGAACTTCACGCACGCCGAGGCGACCGTCGCCGCCGACCAGGTCCAGCTGTACAAGCTGCTGTGCCGGCAGGTCGCGCAGAACTACGACATGACGGCGTCGTTCCTGCCGAAGCCGGTCACGGGCATCAACGGCAACGGGATGCATACGAACATCTCGCTGATGCGCGGCGGCGTGAATCTGTTCCACGACAAGGCGGGCGAGGGCGGCCTGTCGGCGCTCGGCTGGAACTTCACCGAGCGGATCCTCAACTGCGCGCCCGACATCTGCCTGATGCTCAACGCGAGCGTCAACGCGTACCGCCGGCTCGACCCGCACTTCGAGGCGCCGAACCAGATCAAGGCGTCCGCGATCGACCGCGGCAGCATGGTCCGGATCCCGCTCGGCAACGAGCGCTCGGCCCGTATCGAGGTCCGCTCCGTCGCCCCGGACGCGAACCCGTACATGACGGTCTATACGTTGCTCCGCACCGGCATCGAAGGCCCGCTCCCCGACCCCGCCGAGGCCGCCAACAAGCGCGCCCGCACGCGCTTCCTGCCCGATAACATCTATGACGCGATCCGCCTGTTCAAAGGCAGCCGCTTCGCCGCCGACCTCCTCGGCGAACAGGTCCAGTCCCGCTTCGCCGAGGTGAAACAAGCCTCCGCCGAACGCTGCCCCCGCGCCCTCGGGACGATGATCAAGACGTCCGAGGTGCAGTTCCACCATGAGGTGACGAATCAGTATCTGTGGAACAAGTTCTAGACCCGCCGGCCACCCGCTTAAAACCCCGGCAAACGCCAAAAGGCCGATGTTCTCGTCTCCACGAGGGTTTTCGGAAGGGTGGGGTCTTGGGCCCTCGAGGGCCCTAAAAGGCCCTCAGAGGCCCAAATTCTGTTAAGTGCGCGTTAACCGCGATGACTTAACAGACAGGGTGTATGATTCGTGATAGAGGAGACGTAAATGGATGGGCCCGCCCCGCCAGTGGGCGGGACTTGCGCATACCAGTTGGAGCGTCCTCCATCGTGGGGTCGACCCAGCTAGGTGCGTGTCGCCAGCAAGCGCAGGCCGTCCCAGGCGCGTGGTGCAAGTGGGCCGCGTGTGGCGATGCAACTGCGCAGGAACGCTTCCGCGTCCAATGTCTCGCTAGCGTCGAGGGCATCGAGCCACTCGAGCAGTAGGTCGAGGCAGGCGGGCCGCCAAGGCTCCGGGGCGCATCGCAGGAGTGACCAAGCGGTGCGCGTTCGCTGCCGCCGCAGCTCAGGGAGCCGGTCGGGTAACGTGTCCCCCAGCCGCGCCCATACAATTTCGAACGCGGTTCCTGGGAATTCCTCCAGGATGCCACTCGACAGTGCGGAGTGCAGGAGACTCTCTGGCAAGTGCTGCAGGGCGGCAACGAGATCGTGCCGCGTCCGCAGCCTGTCGATTCCGCGGACAATCTCCATCCACGTGGTCCACTGCGCGGCGTCGAGGACCCGCCACGCGTTCGGGTAGATCCTGGAGTGTCGCTCGGTGAGGCGAGAGCGCAAGGGGCCTCGCATTACATCGGCCGGCAGGTGTTTCCACACGCGGGCCGCTTGCCGTGGGGCATCGCGAACCCACCAGAACCAGCGGGGCGGGTCTCCATCAGATGCCGCCCAGTCCCAAGCGCGCCAAGCTCGTTCGATCACCTCTTGAAACGGTAGGCCGGCGAGCTCGCAGTAGCGGTGCATGAGCGCGGGCAATTCCAGGGCGATGGGATGTCCCTGCAGGCACTTCCAGATCTCGGGCGCGGGCGTGTCCCGGATCAACTCCCGCACGATCCAGGCCGGGAGGATGAACTCGGGGACATCGTCCGGCGCTCCGAACGGTTCGCAGCGCTCGAGCCACCGCGCGCCCAAGCGCAGCATGCCGTCGAGATCCCTCGAAGGTCGCTTGAGCAGCCTGCCAAAAAGCTCGTCCGTCGGAGCTTGCAGTGCCCGCGTGCTCTGCGAACCCAAGCCTGGTTGCCATAACGCCGCGAACGCGCCTGCCTCCTCGTTCGTCAGCACTTCGGTGAGTGATAGACAGGCGACCACGAACACGTCATGTCCGAGCAGCCGCTGCTGATCTGCTCCAAAGAACAGGGGCTGCGGGAGCTCCCCGTCGAGGGCAGGCTGAAGGATCGGGCCGATCGCTCGCCACAACGCCGCAACTCGCTCTCGCGGTAACTCTGCCCCACGCAGGCGGGCGAGCCCCGCCGCGCGCACGCAGGTGTCGAGGGCCAGGAGGTGCGCGTACTCCCGGTCGGTCGCGCGGGTGAGAACCTCGTCGAGCCGCGCGAAGTCGCCGGCAGCGAGCGCGCGCGCGAGCGTCGACACGGCTGCGGCAGCGAACACGGGCTGGGCGAGCCGCGCCGCCCACAGGTCCCAAGGACCGGAGAGCATGTCCTCGAGAGCCGCCTTGCGGACACACATCGCCTGCCAATGCGGCACTACTTGCAGGGGTCCGTTCACCCGGCGGTCGAGCATACCGACGGCGGCGAGGTCGTCGATGAACTGCCGTGGGCCGGGTTCGAGTCGTGCGAGGACCTGGGCGCGCAGGTTCTCGGTCAACGGTCCTAGTCGCAGCAGCGCGCGCGCCTCCTCGACGTCACTTGCGAGCGCGTTGCCAGGAACGAGCGCCTCCCAGCTCGAGTACGGCAACCCGGCGAGCCAGGCGTCCCCTTCTCTGAAGATCGCCTCGCAGACGAGCGCGAGCAGCGTCGAGAATCCATGAGCGCGCAGCCATGCCCGACGTGGCCCGAGGGTCTCGTCGTGCTCGCGCCACAGCGACTCGAGGTATCGCCGGGCGAGCGTACGTTCGTCGTGGGGTCCACAACCGATCTCGTCGAGCAGTGCACACAGCTCGAGCGCCTCGCGTGGCCCGGCAAACCAACCTGCGTACTCGCTCAGGCGCGTCGAGAGCAGTTCTTGGGCGGACTTCTTGCGCAGACCGCCCCCTGGGCGGGCCCGGTCGCGCGCCCACGCGGCGAGGTGCGCGAGCCACTCGTCGGGGGCGCGATCGTCGACCACGTTCCACACGTCGGTGCCGAACGCCGCTTGCGCGTCCGCGTATGCGGCGGAAGGGGCGAGAACGCAGAGGAACAGGCCATGGAGGCCATGGAGGCTGTCGAGCGAGGGCTCGGCGCGCTTCGCCAGGACCATACGCGGCATGCCGGCGCTGCGCAGCTCGTCGCGCGTCGGCTCGGTTTGCGCGTCCAACACGAGGAGCACGCGTCCGGACCGCGGCAGGACCGGAAGCGCGTCCTCCCAGGTCGGCTTGCGCAGCACCGCGGCGCGTTGGTGGAGTTCGTGCCACCGGGCGACGAGATCGCGGGTGAGGCGGTCAGGGACACGCCACCAGTGGCGTGTCCAGCGCTCCGGCGACAACACTTCCTCGGGGAGACCCGGGAACAGATTCTCACGGTCGAGGGCCAGCGAGCGGAGCTCGCCGATCGCCGTGAACTTCAGTCCCGCGGCAACCTGCGCGCCGGCCGAGTCGCCCAGGAGAGGCGCGAGTTCAGCGTCGTCGACCTTGAGCTCGCGCGCGAGCGCGTGCACGAGCGCCGGACGCTTTCGCCAGTACGTGAGCTCCTTGCCCTGGTCCAACTCGCGCAGGCGGTTGCCAATGGTCCGCGGGTTCTTCGGTCGGTCTCCGGCCGCGGCTGGCCAGCGCCGGTGCAGTGCCGTCGCCACCGCGTCCGGCGAGCGGCCCTTCCACAGCTCTGCGAGGCGTCCCATGTGAGGAGTGTGCACCGTGCACGCACCGTGCACAACCGTGAAGATCACACTGGAACACGGTAGCGGCGACTTTATCCTCTTGTGCATGCACGATCCCACGGTCTCCCCGCAGCCGGCGTCCCGCGAGCCGGTCCGATCGCTACGTCGCACGCTCATCCGCTGGTCTCGGCGCGCTGTGCAAGTCATGGCTGCAGCGCTGGCGCGCCGGGTCCTGCGACGGTTGCTCGAGCTCCTCTTCTGACTCGCCCAAGCGTCCTCGGTCCGTCACCAGCCTGCGGCCGCCCTGGACGTTCCCGGTGCGCGCTGGCCGCCAGCTCGCACCACCTTCCCCCCAGTGCGGCCGAGCGGATACCTCGCTCTCGAGGTCCGGCCAGGAAGCCGGGCGCGGGGAGGCGCTACCTCAAGGTCGGCGAGGCGCACGGCATCGTCGCTGGTGGGGGCCCTGAGCCGGCGGCGGCGCGGGGTCGTGCCCGTTCGCCGATTTCGGGGCGATTGCGCGAGCCTTCAGGGCAAGCGACTGATCGCCGCCTCAACGCGGCGACGCCATTGGGTCCACTGTCCGGCGTCCAGGATGTCGGAGGGGAAGAAGTTCGCCCGGACGAGCCGATCGCCGTTGTGGACGTGCAACTTGAGCGCAGCGATGCCCTCGGGGAGGGCGAGCGAAGTCGCGGCGTGCTCGCGCAGGATCGCGGCGTGCTCGCCGATCGCGGCTTGGACGGCGGCGCGACCGTGATTTTTGACGAGGCGGACGATCCATCGCTCGAGCGACGACATAACGGCGCAGAAGGCGTGGAGCGAGGTATTGAGGTGTCCGCGGAGCTTGGCCCACCGCTCGGAGGTGAGCACCACCCGCTTCGCGGGGTCGCGCGGGGCGAGGTTGGCGAGAAGGCGGTCGCTCCACTGACAGGCCAGTCCTGCGACCGCACGGACCGCGAACAGGAAGCGCGGGGCGGCGTCGAGGTCGGGGACGTGGTTGTCGATGCGCCGGAGGTGACGGGCGAACCAGTCGGCGACGACGTCGCCGAGCGAGGCGAGGAACTCGAAACTGCGCGCGCCGAGCGGGCGGGGGGCGAAGGACCAGCCCGCGCCGAGCTGGTGCACGACTGGCAAGGAGCCGCCGCGGATGTCGACGTCGAACATTCGCAGGAATCGCGCGAGGTCGTCGTCTCCGCGCTGCAGGAGCTCTTCCAACACGGCGATGAACCGGTCGGGGCCCCGCTGTGCGTCGCGGATTTTGCGGGCGAGCTGGAATTCTCCACCGCTGCGCAGCTTCGGCGGCTGGATGAGCACGACCCAGTTGCTGAAGAACCCGGCGCCCTCAGGGCCGGCAATCCGCACTGTGGTCATCCCGTGCGAGCAGGTGGCCGACAGCTCGGGCGTGAGCGCGGCGTGGAGGGTGGCGTCGTCGAGCGATCTCAGGACGACCGTGGTCGATCGAGCTGAGCCGAAGGACAGCTCGGCGCGCAACTCAGGCCGATGCGCGGCGAGGCCCGCGACGACGAGGCGGAGCTCGTCGCGGTCGAGCGACGCCTCGACGAGGCGGACTGCGACGTGCTCGCCGGGGCCGGGAGGCGGCGCGGCGTCGGTCGGAAGATCGGCGGAGGTCGCTTCCTGCTGGAGGCCGTGCGGGTTCATCAACGCGTCGGCGTCCCAGTCAGCGGGCAGGTCGCAGAGGCGGAGGACGGTCTCGATGTTGCCGTTGGCGGGCGTGGCGAGCCAGGCGGCACGGCTGAGGTTCGCGCTGCCGAAGGCGAGGACCGTCTGGTCGCGACCGGCGAGCGCGAGGGCCTTGGCGTGGAGGCGCCGGTTCTGCTCGTCGCCGAACCGGGTCAGGTAGACGGTGGTGGTGCCGCGGGCGAACGACGGGTGATCGAGCCAGGCCGCCGGCATTGTGTTGGCGTCGCGGTCGGTGTAGACCGCGGCGCGGGTCAACGTTGGCGCGCCCGCCATGGCGTCGAGGACTGCGCGCGGGTTGGCGTCGAAGAACGGTGAGAGCGCGGTCAGGCGGATCGGGTCGCCGAGCAGCGCGGCGCGGACCTGGTCCCACAGAGGGGTCTCGAGGTTGTGAAGAATCCGCGGGCGGCGCGGTGCGGGGTCGTCGGCCTGCGCGAGCCACGGGCAGTCGACGTCGAGCTCGTGCAGGGCCTCGCACAGGCGAGGGGCGCGTTCGCGGGCGACGATGTCGCCGAAGAACCGGCGCGCGTCGCCGAACAGCGGGGCCCAGCGCTCGTCCTTGCCAGGCTCGATGCGCAGGGCGAGCGCGAACTCGGCGTTGCGGGTGAAGCCGGCGGCGGTGAGGTTGGCGCTGCCGAGGATTAGCAGCGCCTGATCTGGCCCGGCGAACAGGTAGAGCTTGGCGTGGAAGACGCCGGCGCAGCGGACGGGGACGAGGAGGTAGCGCAGGCCGGCGCGCCGCGGCCGCTCGTCGGCGTCGGTGAGCATGGCGTCGTGGCGGTGGCGATCGATGAACACGACGACGTTGCTGCAACCCTCGAAGGCGCCGTACCGCTCGAGGCAGTCGTGCTCGAAGAAGCCGGGCTCGAGGCAAAAAGTGGCGAGGAAGGCGTGGGCGAAGCGACCGCGGCGCAGCTCCTGCCTGAGATCGAGCTCAGGGGTCATGACCAGCGCTCCAGGGCGCGCCGGAGGGTTGCGCGACCGTCGGGGGTCGAGCGCCAACACGACGCGCCGGCGCGGGTAACCTCGACGATCAGCTGGATGTCGCGGAGGATGTGCGCGGCGGGCCACAGTCGCGAGCCGCGGACGTCGGGCTCGACCTTCTCCGTCCCGCGGGTTAGGCGGTCGCCGTCGACGGTCAGCCACGGGCTGACCCCGCGCCGCGACGCCATGACGAGGCGGTGCTGCCCGAGAAACCGCACGATCAGCGAGCGCAGCTCGGCCGGCCATGTCGCCGCCGGTGCGTTCCACGAGCGGATCAGCGCTGGGACGTCGGCGGCGTAGAGGTGACCGTCGGCGCGCAGCCCCGCCGGCAGCCGCGGCAGACCGCGCTCGATGCGACGGGTGAGGAGCGCCAGCAGCAGCACCGCAGTCGCGGCGCGAGCCTGCTCCGAAGGACAGGCCGCGGCGAAGCAGGCGTACTCGGCGACGGGGCCGAGATGAGCGTTCGAGGCCGGGGTCGAGCCCGCGCCGAGCGAGGCGACGAGCGCGGCGGGGGTCGCCGCCGACTGCTGCGTGACGGACTCGAGGTGCTCGATGAATGCGCGATCGCTAAGGTGCTCGACGACCTCGTCGAGGGACACGCCGCGGTCCGGCTCGAGCACCGCGACGACGGCCGCGAACAGCTGCTCGCCGGCGTAAGTGAGAAACTGGTGAGCGCAGAATTGCACCCACAAATCGGCGCAGTCGGCGAGTGGGGCCGGGACCGGCGGGAGCGGAGCGGCGCCGGTGATGTCGACCAAGAGGCCGGCGTACAGCGGCGCGTACAGCAGACACTCGTCGGCGCGGCCGCCCTGGACGCGGTAGACGGGGCACGCGAGGCCGGCATCCTCGTAGGCGCCGACGATCCATAGCTGCAGCGCGAGCGTCTGCGGGCGGAGGCCTGCGCTTTCGACCCGCGGGTCGAAGGCGAACATCAGGTCGACGATGAGCGAGCGCTCGGCAGCGCCGTCGTTGCGGCGGATCGCGCCGAGGCCCATCGCGGGGGCCGAGGCGACGAGATCGGCGCGCTCGACGGCGTCGCGCTGCCACAGCTTCTTGGTGATGAAGGGCGTATCGCGGACAGCGTCGTCGACGGCGCGGGCGAGGTCGGTGGCTATGCCCTCGGTGACCTCGTCGTGGATCCGGGTGCCGGGGCGAAACAGACCGAGCTTCTTCATGCTGCCGCCGTAAGTCGAGCCGAAGCCGCCGTAGCGGCTGTCGAGCAGCTGGAAGTCGAGCGGCAGCGTAGCGCCGGACTCGGCGAGGACGCGCCGCACCTCGTTGGCGCCGAGCGGCGCGATATCGGTGCCGTCGAGCACGGTCGCCAGGGCGAACGCGGCCTCCCTGCGTCGAAACGCACGGGCGTTGTCGGGCTCGCTCCGGGGCATCTCGTGCTCCCGAATGTGCCAGAGGATCCAGCAGTAGACGGCGTAATAGCGGGCCCAGTAGGTGGTGGTGATGATGCCGGGGATCAATTCGTCGGTCAGTCGATGCGAGACGGCCGAGAACCCGAGTGGATCGCGGACGCTGCTGTCCGCGGCGACGTGCGCGGTCCAGCGAGGGAGCAACTCAGCGAGCTCGGTCGACGAAGAGATCCGCTCGGCGCGCTCCATTCGCTTCGAGGATGCCGAAGCGGCGGCGACGGGGCAAGCGAGGCGCGTCGCGGCGAGCCGAAAGCGCGGGGGAATGACCACGGCGCGGGATGCTCGCCTGCGCGCGCAGGGCGGGTGAGTGTCAACGGCGGGCAGGATCCGCGGAAAGTCAGCGGCGAGGATCCGCGGAGATTCGGGAGCAATACATCAGCCGAACTTCACGTGAAGTAGATCGCAGTATTTTCAACCCGTGGAAGCTCGGCGCGAGGCATCCGACCGCGAGTTTGGGGTAGCGAGCGCGAGCGCGTAGAGGAGCTGCGCCGGGCAAAAAAGCGGGAACGCCGGTCAAAGAGTTGGCCGCTCTCCGGCGTTCCCAAGGCCGCCCCTCCGACAAGGTCGCAGAGACAGGTGCTCTGAGGCTGCCACAGCGCGGGAGGGCTGGCAAGGGGGGTCCCGGCGCGGAGGAGCCGTGATCCTTGCGAGCGAGCCGAGGGGCATCCCGCTGCGTTGCGGGAACTGTAAGCACATGGTGTGGGTGTGCGAGGGGTGTCGATGGCGACGGTACTGCGGGCCGGAGTGTCGGCAGGAGGGCCGGCGCCGCAACCAGCGGGCGGCGAATCGGAGGTATCGGCAGACCCAGAAGGGCAAGCGGACCCGGGCGAGGCTGCAGGCGGAGTACCGACAGCGATGTCGACCGCAAATAGTGGGAGAGCAGTATCTACCCGAGGAGGTCGAG
>ERZ724512.1684-NODE-1684-length-10325-cov-3.587342_pt1 | contig 10325 bp, 16 predicted proteins | sample MGYA00376045_ERZ724512 | MGnify/ENA primary metagenome ERZ724512 (study PRJEB28724, sample SAMN07190883) | activated sludge metagenome | isolation source: activated sludge of sewage treatment plant in Hong Hong | place: Hong Kong | collected 2016-03-17 ... | reverse complement strand
TGTTTGCCCTGACGTCGCTGACCGGTCCGGCACAGATCTTCCGGGACAGCCAGGTTTGGCGCTTCGTCACCCGATCAACGACGGTCACCCTGTCCGACCCCGACGAGGACTACCCCGACCTCGACCTGGCCACCTGGCAGGTCGCCCCGGCAGCGTCAGGTCTGACGCGTTTGCGGCCAGCAACCGCCGATCGTGTCCGGGTCGACGTCGATGGCAACACCGTCCTGATCGACCCGGACATCCTCACCCTCGTCGCCAGAATCGTCGGCAGCCGGACGACCAGGGTCTCGGTTTCCCGGCTACCGGCCGGCGAGGACCCCGTGCGGTTCGAGCCGGTCACGCAACCCGGCGTCACTCGGACCGCGTGGGTGATGCCCCGTCCCGCCTGATCGCGTCCACCACCGGCGCCGTGGACGGGCATGATCGCCTTTCGAGCCGCAGCGGACGACTGGGCCGGACCCCATCGGGGGTCCAGTCGGGTCACCGTTCCCGCCCGCCGGTGCCCGCTCGTTCACGGCGGGCAGTCCTGATGCCCCGGACGCGGGGCCCAGAACCGGTTTCCTGTTCCCACGAGCCGCGACACGAGCACGGGACGCGCGAGGGATACGTGCGTGATGGGTGCGGCTGCACCCCATGCCGCGAAGCCTGGACCGAGTACCGTAGCGGGCTACCGGACTGCTCCCGGCGCCGGTACGCCCTCGTCGACCCGACCCCGATGCGCGAACGGGTCGCCAGCCTGATCGCCGGCGGGGTGACCGTCGCTCAGATCGCCGACGCCATCGACGTCCGGTCCGGCACCCTGCGATTCTCCCTCTCGGGAACGGCTGTCAGGCCGGCTCCGGGCCGAGTGTCCAAGCGGCTCGCCGACGCGATCATGAGCCTCGACGCGGCGGACCTCGCCGCCGCTCAGTCCGCGAACGCGAAGCTGAAAGGGCAGGCACGAGTCCACGTTGACAACCTCGTCTTGCGCGGCTGGAGCCACGCCAAGATCGCCGAGGAGGCTGATCTGAGCCCCCAGGTCGTCAGGCGGATCAGTTCCGGCGGAACCTGTAACGCCTCGACCGCGCGTGCCATCCGCCTGGTCCACGACCGGGCCACGCAGCCGGTCGTGGAGTTCCCCCGCCGGCCACCCGCTGAAGGGGGCGGCTGACCGAGGCCGAGGCGGCCGTCGCCCGGGAGCGATTGATGCGGGCCGGGTGGAAGCCGAGGACACGTCCCGCCCGGGCCTGGCTGCGACCGGTTCCCGTGTCCTCCTAGCCCGCGAACGCCATTCTCCACAGCCGGTCGATCGCGGCGAGCTTGTCTTCCGCGTCCATCGCCGGCCAACCGGACACGATCTCGTTGAGTAGCTGATCGGGGATGGACGGCCACAGGAGGCGGAGCACGAGTGCCCGGTCGGGACAGGATTCGACGAGGTGAACACGTCCGAGACCGGTGTTGCGGGTTCGCCCCCGGCCGGGCCGTTCAACCTCGTCGAGTGACACCTTCCACTGCCCGGCCCACTGCGGATGCCGGTCGCTCAGAAGTGCGCGGACGACTCGGCGAGAACGAGATCCGTGGAACCGTCCCGAGGCGGCCGCGGCGTCGGCTGCGGCGAGCAGGCACCCTGCCTCGTCTCGTAGGCGGGCCAGCGCCCGGCCGGTCAGCAGATCGTCGGGTTCATCCGGCAACGGAACCGGCAGGTCGGCGACGGTGAGTGTCGTTGACAGGCCCGTGGACCCCCGCAGTGGGGCGATCAGGATGACGAACGGGTCGGCGTCGCCGTCATCATCGATGATATGGACGTGGACGCAAGGAAACTCTCGGGCGACCGTCTCCGCGGCGAGCACGAGCGCGTGGACGACGGCCGCGCCGGCGAGCACGGTCACTGACCGGCCATCGCGAGCACGCAGGCGTCAACGATGAGCGCTGCCGCGAGGTCGCCGGCCAACTTCTGGTTGTCGCACGGAGCGACCTGGCCACAGGCCGGGCAGTTCTCGCCCACGTCGGCGCGGTGCCAGCCCGCCCTGTCCAGCAGCCGGCGGAGGAAGCGTTCGGCCTCGTTGCGGGGGGCCGGCAGCGACGCCGCGGCTGCGTCGATCGCGTCGGACAGGCTCACGAGGAGCCGGCCGACGATCCGGTCGGCCTGGTCGTCGACGCGCGTCCTGCCGACCAGCAGAGTCCCTTCCGGGACACCCGAAAGCACGTCGAGCGGTCCCGCGAGCCGGGGCTGCACAAGCCTGACCCCCTCCGGGGCCCGCCAGACGAGCAGCGTGTGCTCGGTCAGGTCTGTCGAGTCGGCGGAGGCCATCAGGTCGGCGAGGTTCATACGGGGTTATGGCGCCGATGACGACCGCCGGTTAACCCGCGCACCGATTGGGGAACGTGGATCGCTCTCCTGGTCTAGGCGGGCGTTCCCCAGCGCGCCCTCAGTCGAAAACGGCCCGCCCCAGAACCGCAGCCGCCGCCCGCTTCGACTCATCGACCACGTCGGCGTAGACGGCGAGCATGGCGATGCTCGACCACCCCATGACCGCCATGATCGTCGCCGGATCGGTGCCCGCCGCCTGCATCTCGGTGGCGGCATAGTGGCGCTGACCGTGTATCCGGTAGTGGGGAACACTGGCCTTCTCCAGGAGAGCGGTCCACGTCCCCCAGTCGGTGCGCGGGTTGATCGGGCGGCCGTCCTCCGGGTAGCAGAACACATATCCATCGTCGTTCCAGGGTGTGCCGAGCGCCAGGAACGTCTTCCGGGTGGTGCGCAGATGCTCACGCAGGACCGCTGTCATCTGGGCCGGCAGGGCGATCACTCGTGTCCGGCCAGTCTTTGTGGTCTCACGGAACAGGCCACCGCCGAACCTGAGCGGACAGCACCGGGCGTGCCCGGTGCATCCGGGCGGGCACACTGGTGGGCACGCCCGCTGGTGGCGCGGACACGGTTGCAGGCACATCTCGGTCCGGCAATGCGGCGCGGCGCAGGCAACCGCGTCGATACACCCGTGCCTCCACGTCCCCCGGGTGAGCGACCCGCAGATGACCATGGTCCCCTCGTCCAGGTCGAGGTCACACCGCCGCAGGCCGAGCGCCTCACCCTGTCGTATCCCCGTAGTCAGCCCGAGAAGGAACCGGGCCCGTTGCGGGTGTCCGTCCAGCGCCCCGGTGATCCGCCTCGCGTGCTCTCGGGCGATCGTTCCCACCCGCGTCAACTCCCCCCGCGGGACGCGGGCGTAGGTGGCCGGGTTGCGGATGAGCCTGCCCCGCTTCACCGCTTCACCGAGGCACGCGCGCAGCGTCCGGCGCACCGACCCCGCCGTCACCGCCTTGACCCCTGGGCCGTCAGCCGAAACCATCCACCGCAACATCGCCTCGATGTCGTCGGTCGTCAGCTTCACCAGCGGAATCGACCCGAGGCGCGGGCCGATGTAGCACCGCCAGTGCGATTCATAACCCCGGACCGTGACGGCCTTACGGTCGGTCGCGACCGCTGTCAACCATTGGGCACCCCACTCGTCCACGCTCCCCCGAGTCACAACCACCCCGCTCTCCAGCGCCCGTTCCGCTTCGCGGACCGCTTTCATCACCTCGGCGCGGGTCGTCCCCCTGATGTGTCTCCGCAGCCGTTTCCCGGTCAGCGGATCGCTGCCCAGAGAAACCCAGCAGTGGAACATCCCGTCCGCGCCGCGGGTGATCGACGGACGTCCGTTCTCCGAGCGAGGCCGGCTCATCGACGAGCGATGTAATCGTCGATGTCGACGCGGCGAACCCGCGGCGCGCTGGTGATCCGCACGACCGGCAACTCTCCGTTCGCGATGAGCCGGTTGACGGTCGACCGGCTCACGTTCAGATGGTCGGCCGCCTCCCCGATCGTCAGGAGTGGGCTCGGTGGCCGGCCACCGGAGCCCGCGAGGCTCTCGATGATCGCGTCCATCTCGCCGAGCTCGTCCAGGACCCGGGCCCGGTGCTCCTCAATGTCGGCCAGACTCGCGGCGATCGACTCCCGGTGGCCGCGGTAGAGCGCTACAAGAGCTCCCGCCGGCTTTCCTCCCGGGACAACTCTCAGGTGACGGTGACTGCTCTTCGATGTTGGCGTACTCACCGCACGAGGTGTGCGGGGGGTGGCGTACCGGGCTGTCTCCCGGTGTGTCACGGTGGGCGCAGTTGGCACCTTTTTGCCGCCGATTGGCACCGACCCAGCGTCCTCTCTGACGATAAAACACGCTCTGACCTGGACTTTCGTGGGTAGGCCCCGTGGGACTCGAACCCACAACCTACGGATTAAAAGGCCACCGGTTTTGTGCCTCTGAGCGTGTCTGCGAACTCCTGACCTGCACGAATGTAGCGTGTGGACGCCCGGACGCGACGCGGTTGGCACCAAGTTGGCACCGGATTTGGCACCGGATTCCTGCGCTGGCCGCACCGGATCAGGGCGCGAGGTGTCCCATGACCTGCGTGTGCGCCCCACTGAGGCAGCGGGGCGACTAGCTCGCCGTCGGCTCCTCGGCCATGACCGGAGGATCTGCCCCTCCTGTGCTCGTCTCTGGACGGAAGCCGGTGAATTGGACCATCTGTGCGGTCTGTTCCGCGACTCGGCACCAGTGACAACAGCCGCCGTCGCCGCAAGCCGCGTTCGTTGACCTGCACCCGCCGCAGACCCGCAGGCTCCGGTAGGGCATTCCGTGCGGGTCATGGGGAATGCCGGACCCGGGGCACTCGCGTCCGTCCTGGTCCCGATGGTCGGCCAGAATCTCGCCGGGGCCGATGACGCCGACGACCTGATCGCACAACGGGCAACCGGATCGAACGGTGACGTAGACACAGGGCTCGGTCATACCGGGATATGGCGCCGGTCGGGCCTGGCGCCATATCCCGGTATGACCGAGCACCCGATCCCCCTGAAACGTGAGGTCGTCTATTTAACCGACGACTTCACCCATATCGTCTGCGCCGAGTGCGGCGGTGACCGGGACACCGGTGGTCGCATCCTGTGGCCGGCGACCGCCGACGACGTGACGACCTGGGCAGCGATGGACGTCGGCCCGCTGACGTGTGACTGCGGGTCGCTGGTCGCGACCCTCGGTGCCGGTGGTCGCATCGCTTACCGGCACGTCGCGGGGGCGCGGCGGTGAACCCCGACCTCGCCTTCCGGCTGCGCGAGGCCGCCCTTCACGACATCGATACCCGGATGGCCGGCGGCGGCGAACGGGACCCCCGAGGGTTCATCGTCGGCGACTGGCTGCCGACGATCCTGCCGTGCGAGCAGTGGCCCTGCCGAGTTCTCGGCGAGCACGAGAGGGTCGCCGTCGAGTCGGTCACGGGCCGAATCGACGCCTGGGCCGTCAATGCCTGCCGCGCCCGGGCAGAGCTGCGCCGCTGGGCCATACGGACGATCCGGGCACGCGCCGCATGAGCAACGGGCAGGCTTTCGCGTTCGGGCTGTCCGGGTTGTCGACGCTGGCCGGAATGATCCTGCTGATCGTCGGCCTGCTCGTCCACCATGTCGAGCAGAACGGAGCCGAGTCCGACCTTCCCCGACCGTCGATCGGTTACGGATTCCTCCTCGTCGCGATCGGCGCGACCGTCCTCATGCTGGCGATGGTGCCGTACCAGGCGTGACCGACTTCAAGGCCGCCGAGAAGAGCCTGCGGACCAACGCCCGCGGCTTGGTCGCCGTCGCGTGGACGGCAAGGCGTTCCACACCTTCACGAACGGCTTCCGGAAGCCGTTCGACTTCGCCATCGCCAACGGCATGTGGGCCGGTGGCTCGCGGTGTCTGCGAAAGCGATGCGCCGGTCCTCGTCGGTTACACGCAGTCGGACGAGGCGAGTTTCGTCCTCGACCTCGCCGTCGACCCGTGGCTGCGCGGTGACACGCAGAAGCTCGCGTCGATCATCGCCGCGAGATTCATCCGCTTATCTGGGGTGGGATGAGAAGGTCGGCGCCGGACCATCAGCTACTGCGGTGGCTGACATGTGGTCCACGGTGACGAGGTCGGTCTCGTCGGTCACCCGTCTACGTGTCGGCGCACTCGCATGGGTGGAGCCGTGGACCAGCACACTCTGGAGCGGATCCTTCTCTTCTGGCTGGCGCAGCACGAGACCCCGGTGGCCGACTCGGAGATCTGACCACCAGTGCCTGGCACGGCCTCAGGGTGCGGGGACTTCCGCGCTGGCGTCGATCTCGACGAGCGCGTCGGGGCGGTCCAGGCCGTGGACGCGGAGCACGGTGACGGCGGCGGACAGGAGCCGACCACGGATCTGGATCCCGCGAGCCGGTGGTGGCGACATCCTGGAGACGGAGGCGTTCGTCGGTGCCGCCGCCCCCGCAAGAGTGCTTGGCGGCCAGGAGCGGCGGCTTCTCCGACGGCCGAACGGCACGGCCTGTCCGCAGGGTAGCGGGCAACCGCCGGACCGGGAGTGCACCGCGTAGAGGTACGCGTGCACAGCTCCGCCGACCTGGTGCGCGAGCGAGTTCCCGCTACGACCGGACTCCTGATCGCCGAGCAGGAAGACACGTGCCGACTGGTCCTCGGCACGAACGATCTCGACTGGGCCGCACGATATATCACCGCCCTCAACCTCGACGTTGACGTCATCACCCCTCAGGCACTCAGCGAGCGCTTGACCGCACTGGGCCGCTGGCTCATCGAGCGCTACAGCAGCTAGAGGTCCTGTCCCGGACCGTTGATCAAAAGCCACCACGTGCTTCATGGGCGCCACCCGCTCAAGTCGTGGATCACAGCCCTCAAGATAAGTCGTGATCAACCTGCACAGCCAAGGCTCAACACCCTGGTAGAGCACGTCCGTGACGCTCTCGAACTCACCCCAGATAAGCCGTCGTGTTCGCCCAGAACCTCGATTGTCACGCCCCGCCGAGCGTGACAGGCAACCGAGTAGCCGTCTTCGACGGCCGTGTCATTCCGCTCGCCGACGAGATGGACGCCCGCGCCTACCTCGACACCCGGCGTGCCGACGGCACCCGGAATGCGATCAGTGCCGCGGCGCACGCGCACCTCGGCGATCGCGCCGTCCACGGGATCAGCACCGTCGAACGCGAGAAAGATGCTCGCTGACGTCGGCGCGCCCCAGATCGAATCGGCGTATCAGTTCGTCGTCGTCGTCCGTCGCGTTGTCAGCCCGCGCCCGACGTCCTGGACGGCCGGTCGCACCGGCGAACGCCGCGAGACCATCGTCGATGCGGACCGAGTGGGTCTCAGACAATGCCGAGGGCACATTCGGTGACACCTGGCCGTTGGCCTGCCCGTCATCGGCGCCGTATCCCGCATGACGCCCCTCTCAGTGGCCGTGACGACTTCAGACCTGCGCGACATGGTCGGAAGTCGCGTGGACGGGATCGTCCTCGCCGCCCTCGCCTTCGTCGCGTTCCTCGGCATTGCCGCCTTGATCTTCTGGGTCAGCGGCAAGATCGCTGATCGGCGGTCACGCCGATGAGGTCGGCGAGTGGCGCGTTTCTTCCAGATTCCCAGTAGTGTGCGTGCTCACCGTCGATCCTGTGGCTCGCCGTCCCGCGGGTAGTCAACCCGGTAGTCCAGGAGCTTGTCCAACTCCTCATTCTCGCGGACGCCGGCCCGTGCTCGGGCCATGGAGCGAACCGGGAACCAGGCATCGACGATCCTACTGATGATCGATTCGGCGACTTCTCGTGACCGACCGTCCATTCGGCCGATCGACTCGCGCAACCCCCGAATGCGCGTGACATCCCTGACCAGGGCTGCCTCGTCGAGCCCGGTGATCGCTCCCTCGCGGACGACCGCGGTGAAATCTTCGGGGAACTCGCCGACCAGCCTGGCGAAACTCGGGTCGGTCACGGTCACCTCTTCCCGGACCCAGAAGACGAAGAACGCGCCCAGGGACGCGGCGAGAAAACACAACCACATCGGTATGGGCACATTGCGCGCGGCGAGCATCAAGACGCCGAGCGCCACCGCGAACGTGAAAATGACCTCCCAAAGACAGTTTGCTGTCCGCAGGAGGACGATCACCGTCTTCGGCCGTCGCGCTCTCCGACCCCCGCGGCGCCCGGGGTTCGTCTCCGCCCGAGAGAACCCAGAGCGCCGGCGAGCAACATTCTTCCAGTCCACTTCACCCACACCGTCCTACGGCGCCGATGCCACCCGCACACCTGGTCCGGTGAACAGAAGACCTTTCGATGAGGCCGACGTCCGACGTGGCATCGGTGGCCAGTTCGCCGAACAGTGCCGGGATGTGCCGTCCGATCTCGGTTCGGAGACGGACGAGGCTGCGCGCCTCATGCTGGAACGCCTGGCGACTGTCCGGGGTGTCGACGATCTGACGGACGCCGAACTCGACTACCTGCTCGACCACGACAGCGACGGATCGCCGCCGTGGTATCGCGAAGACCGACCGTTCGACGGCGGCGACTACGAAGACCGCCGCGCCGCCCTGTCGTGGGCGGCCGAATCCTTCCACACCTGGGGGCCACAGGGCGCGGTCCTCGACTACGACGGCGACGATGACGACTACAGTCCGCTGGCCGGCGTGACCGTCAAGACCGCATTGGCCGATGGGGTCTGGCTGGCCGGGACGAAGGTCGAATCGGGTGACGTCGACACCGATGCCCACGACTTCCACACGGCCGCCCGGCCACTCCTGCGCGGCCTGCTTCGGGACGCCCGGCTCCAGTCCGACATCGCCGCGAACCGGCGGGAGCGACGGATCGTCGACGGTGGCGGACGCCGCAGTCGTCTCGTCGCCGCGGACCGCGGGCCGCGGACAGCCCAGTGGCGCGACCAGGCGGCTGCGCTCGCCTTCCCCGCCCTGCCGCGCCACCAGCGCCCGGGCGCGAACGTGGGCGATTGGGCCATCGCGGCCGAGCACAACGACGAGGGGGTGCGCCGGATCGGCACCGTCGACGCGACGATGATCCAGGTGGCCGCGATGAATCGGCTGTCCGAGAACGGGACGCCTTTCGCCGGCCAGCGAGATGCGCTGCGCGTCGCCTTCCCCAGCGCCCCCGACCGGGTCGTCGTCGAGACCGTCCGGGACTGGACGGGCATGGACGAACCTGCGCGGGAACACGCGATCGCCCGGCTGCGCACCCTCGACCAGGTCGGCTGACCGAAGGGCCCGGCACCGGGGTGTGTCGGTCAGGTGCGCGGGAGTCCCGCACACCTGGTCCGGTGAACTCGTTCAACGCAGCCAAGCATCCCCGCGGGAGACGCGGGAGGTTCGTCGACGTCGTTCGGGACGAGCCCAACGGCGAGCCCCAGACCGACGACCCGTATGAGCAGGCGCGGGAAGATCGAGAGATCGCCGCGCAAAAACGAAAGAACCTGATCCGCGGTGACGTGACCGACGAGGCCGAGATGGGCTGTCTGGAGATCCGTTGGAGCGACCTGGCCGTGGTCAGCGGACGAGCCGCGGCCCGACGAGGACTGACACAGGCCGGTCATCGGTGTAGGCCGCTCCCGTCAGGTTCGCGTCCCAATGCCTGCGCAGTGCCCGCGCGGCCCGGCGCAGGCGGCGGTGCCGGTTTTTGTCGACGACCGTGAGTAGTCCCGTCTGCCAGAACACGAGGAACGAGCCGTCCCCGGACGGCTCGACGAGCCAGCGGCCCGGGCCGGGCGGCACACCGGTGAGGACGTCCTCGATGAGACGTCGTTCCGGTCTGGGACCGTCGAGCGGCCAGTCGAGAGCGTTCATACCCCCGCACGGCGCCGCTAGATCAGCCCGAACAGTTCTTTCTCCCAGTCGGCCATCTCCGGCTCCGGTCGCGCCTCACGGACAGGCACGACCGGTTGTTCTCGGCGCCGCCGCTCCAGTTCCGCCGCCCGCGCTGCTGCACGTCGCGGCCTGTCGGCGTCTTCGATGACCCACGCCCGGTGGATGATCTCGCTTGCCAGGATGTCCTCGTCGCCGTTGTGGGGGAATCGGTCGGTCACGGCGGACCCGAACTCCTGCTCGCCGATCGAACCGCCGACCCCGAAGACGAACCAGCGGTCCGGGCGGCGAGCTCCGGCGATGATCTCCCGGGCGCTCAGGCAGAGGCCCTGATGCACGTTGAACGACGCGAAGCTGGTCGTCTCGTTGGCCGCGTCGTGGATGTCTGCCGCCACGTCATCCAGGTCGATCCCATACCGGTCGGCCAGTGTCTCGGCCCGGGCCGAGACCTCCTCACCGGTCAGGTCGGCCTGGTCGAGTCCTGGCGGCTCGGCCTGCTCCGACTTCTTCCGGAACCTTCCGTCCTGGCTGCGGGGATGCAGGGCGTCGAATGTCGCTGGGCTCACCTGACCATGTGTGCGGGACGTCGGTGCCGGATCGGGACGACGACTTTCTGGAACGGCATCGCCCCGGACCGGTGGCACGGTG
>ERZ724512.1683-NODE-1683-length-10326-cov-5.739169_pt1 | contig 10326 bp, 1 predicted proteins | sample MGYA00376045_ERZ724512 | MGnify/ENA primary metagenome ERZ724512 (study PRJEB28724, sample SAMN07190883) | activated sludge metagenome | isolation source: activated sludge of sewage treatment plant in Hong Hong | place: Hong Kong | collected 2016-03-17 ... | reverse complement strand
TCCAAACCGATAAAAATTTATAACATTACTCTCCCGGACTCACTTTTCCCCCACTATTCAAAAAGTTTCCATTAAATACACCCCTTCCCTTATATACTCCTCCTGGTACATTAATGAAACTCGCTCCATTTTCAAGTATAATGATACCATTGTTTTTGAGCATCATGTGATTGTTCCATGTACCAGTCAATACCCTCACGGTTACTCCTGTTGGGATTGTATTTATTTCATTGGGAGATGCATCAGCATGGATCAATACTTCCTGCATGACAGCGCTTCCTGCTATTGCAAGTGCATCCTCAAGGGTAGCATAACAAATGCCATCGTGACTGTAAACAACAGGCTGGATGTTTAATGATGCTGCATTGTCGTTGCAGTCATTGCCGTTGGTGACATAACCCACAGGCTGGCTACATTCAGCAAGGATTGAATCTGCATTTCCATACCCATCGCCATCCTGGTCTTTATAATATAAAGTGGTGGCACAACTGCTGATAGCAAAAGTATAAACCGGTTCATCGCAATCGTTATTAAACACGGTCACCATAGCGGTATGATTGCCTGCCGCAGTTGGCGCATATCTTACAACAAAGCTCAGGTCTGGCCCACCTGCTAGAATAGTGCCTGACATGGGTTGTGAAAAAATAGAAAACTCTGCATCCCCTGATACCATTACCAAGGGAGCGCCAGATAGCTGTAGTGTCTGACTTCCCAAATTCTGAATGTAAAAGGTCTTATCTGTAATACTTCCAGGACTCTGTGGTCCGAAATCAGTAAAATCCAGTGCATTGGTCGTATTGTCACCGTTCAATATATTGAGTCCATTTCCAGTAAGGTTAATTTCAGGAAATAAAACAGTAACCGTCTGCAGGCAGGTAGAGATATTTCCATTGCCATCATCTGCAGACCAGGTGATGTTATTAATGCCTCGAATATAGGGCTCTGATCCATTGTGTGTGGGCACAATGCTACCATTACAATTGTCTGCCACCAAAGCATTTCCCAAACTTAAGCCACTGGCAGTACACAAGCCCGCATCAGTATCCACGGTTATGTTATTGGGGCACGTGATCGTTGGTGCCTGGTTGTCAGTTACAGTAATTGTAAAACTGCAACTAGCCGAATTGCCACTGCCATCCGTCACCTCAAACGTATTGGTGGTCACTCCCAATGGGAAGGTAGCACCATCTGAAAGGCCCACTGTCTGCATGGTACTTGATCCACCGCAATTGTCAGTGCCTATTGGTGTGGTGTAGTTTACCATGGCTCCGCATGTATTCAATGCCGTATTCACGTTGATATTAGAAGGACATACGATTTGGGGCGCTTGATTGTCACTCACGGTTACCACAAAACTACAGCTCGCCGAATTGCCACTGCCATCCGTCACTTCAAACGTATTGGTGCTCACTCCCAATGGGAAGGTAGCACCATCTGCCAGGCCCGCTGTCTGCATGGTAGTAGCTCCGCCGCAGTTGTCGGTGCCTATTGGTGTAGTGTAATTTACCACGGCTCCACAAGTATTCAATGCCGTATTCACGTTGATATTGGAAGGGCATACGATCTGGGGTAGAATGGCATCTACACCAGGTTCAATCAAATGTGGGCCACTGCTGGTGTTACAGGCGATATCATTTACATCTCTTACATAAGTTGTGTAACTGCCTGGTGGCAAAAATTCAAACAAGCCTGTTGTATTTGTAAAATCTGTATTGTCAATGGAATACCTTATATCAGCCACACTGCCGCAGCTGAGGCAGCTCGCACTGATTTCAAGAGACCCATCATCCGATCCAGGACAACCTTCATCTACAGCTATCACATTATCTATACTTATACTACAATCAACTTTGCCGGTTACGACGAATCGATAGATACCTTCATCACAATCATTGCTCAACACAATAACTGTATCAGTATGTGTTCCCGCTGCTGTGGGTTGGTATTTTACTGTAAAATTTAAGGCTCCGCCTGAAACCGCTATGGAAGCAGCCGAAGGCTGGACAGAAACACTAAAATGGACGTTGTTTTTGACTGTCACCCTGGGCGACCCGGTCAAACTGAGGATGGCCGTACCGAGATTCTGAATATTAAATGTTTTAGTCACAAAACTTCCAATATTGGTCTCACCAAAATCAGTATTATCGCCCAGATCTGGTGTAATGTCCTCATCTGGTATCGACATACCATTACCTGTTAAATTTATATCCGAGGCAGTCACTGTCACGATTTGATTAAAAGTCTGTGTATTGCCAGCCTGGTCGGTGGCTGTCCAGACTACAGTAGTAAGACCGATAGGGTAGATTCCTCCCATAGGAACGTTATTGGCAATGGTGATGTTGGCAGTCGATGAACAATCATCTGAAAGCGTTGGACTACCCAAATTTATTCCTGTAGCGGTACATCCGGTATTGACAACAGAACTTTTGGACGTAAGTCCTGAAATGGTAGGCTTGGTAAGATCGTTGAGGCTTACAGTATAACTTTGGATTGGGCTAAGACATTGATTGGCATCTCTGATTTGATAACTGTAATTTCCGGCGCATAGGGAAGAAACCGGAGTGCTGCCCACAATGGTGTACGGAGCGGTGCCTTGGGTTATATTTAAATTTACTAAACCATTACAACCCACACAAGTAGTGGTACTCACCGTTGTAGCAGTGAATGAAGGAGGGTTAACGACCACGATTTGTTTTGATTCGGTATCGGTACAGCCATTGAGATCGGTCACTGTGAGTACCACAGGATATGTGCCTGCTGCAGCAAAGGTATTGGTGGCAATTCTCACATTGGCGGTATTACCATCTCCAAAGGTCCAGCCATATTGGTATCCCGCTGTATTGGGTAAGCCAGTAAAGGTCATAGCCACATTGGTACAATTGGAAACTGTATTGGAGTAACTCGCTGTCAATTGTGCATAGGATGCCACTGTGGCGGACGCAGTAGCAGTACAATTATTGGCATCTGTAACCGTAACAGCATAAACACCAGCAGTCAAATTGGTTGGCGCAGCAATGGTAGCACCGTTGTTCCATAAATATGTTAGAGGAGTAACAGCTGTTGGAGCATTTGCCAGCAACGTTCCTGTCATTTCACCAAAACAAACCGTGGATCCAGAAGCAGAAGCCAAAAATCCATAACTTGATGGTTGGGATAAAACTACTGATTGAGAGGCTGAACAGCCAGCATCATCTGTAACCGTTACTGTATAGGTACCAGGAGATAAATTGCTGATGGTTGCTGTGGTAGCCAGGTTGCTCCAACGATAAATATACGGACTCACTCCCCCTGTGACAACGGCTGTAATGGATCCATTGTTGGGTGTAGGGCAGGTTGGATTTGTAGGTGATAGCGTAAAACTAAAAGCAGGCAGGTTAATAAAATTCCAACCGGTATTATTGGCATTGTTGATTGAAAAAGTAGCATTGAAATTAGCACCTCCGGTGGTATGGATATCTGTTAAATTTAAAAATCTTGAATCCACAACACCACTGGTTTTTGATAGTGTTGCTTCATTACCTGATACAGATGCATCCATGATGAGATAATCTCCGCAATCTCCTCCCAGAACAAAGTTGGCTGCGGTTTGTATGCTTCCACTTTCAAGGGTAAGGTGGGTAGATCCGCCTGCTGTGAAGTTGTTGTATGTATTGTTGCCTGTTACATCAGAACTCATGGTAGTGGTAGTAACAAAACTAACGTTGTTATAGGATAGGCCGCCTCCATAAAAATCTACATCGGCAGCATTGCTCAATAATTTTATAGTGCTGGTGCCTGCGTTTAAGGTTATTGCTGTGTTATCCTGCACATTCCATGAGCCTTCATTGATTCTGATTTCACTGGCTCCCAGGTTGAGTAACTTGGAATTCGTAGTATTAATGACAAAATGATTTGTATTAATGGTTTGGCCATTCGTATATAATTCGCCGTCGCTCAATGTCAGGCTGTTGGTAATTGTAATAGGCTGTAATATCGCATATCCACCTGTGCTTTGATTGGCGTCAAAAGTAAGTAATGGCAGTTGTTTGCCTTTGAGGTCAACGGTGTTGATGACCGTAGTTCCCTTTAACTTCCACTCACCCGGCCAGGATATGGTCATGTTAGGACTCAAGGTGAGATTGCCATTGATTTCTAAAGTGGAAGCACTACCTGCAAATGTTGGATTAAACAATGCAGAAAGCCAGGTCATATTAGCGCATACACCATCGATATCCAGGTTTACAGTTTGTCCTGCTGCACTGAATGAATTGGCATCAAAAAATACATGATCGACCAGGGTTGGTGGTACCATTTGTTTTATGCTACCTCCTGAAGATGTGGCCCAGTGGTTTACATCTGACCAGTCACCACTGCCTCCTACCCAATAGTAACCGGCGCAATTGTCATTGAAAGTAATTCCCATATTATTTCCCAAATCCACACCATTCAAACCACCAAGATAGGTAGCTCCGCCTGTGGCGTTGATGTCTTTGATCCAGATATAATCGAAGCACATATTGTCATTGGCTCGAGAAATGGTTGCCCTCGTGCCATCCAGGGTAGATTGCATAAAGATGGGCTGACCGCCTGTACCCAGCACCTGCATGGGGCCATTAAAGGTCTGGGTAAGGTTGGCTGCAAATTTTATTCGCGTGTTTCTGCCTACAGAAATAAAATTGCCAAAAGTATTGGCAGTAGTAAAAGTCGCAGTCGGTCCCTGAATGCCTAAAGATAAAATGACAAAGGTATTGAAAGTATTGGCAGCAGTAACATTAAATAATGGTATGTTGTTGGTGGGATCATAGTTTTGCTGCAGTGTAAACGTTGCAAAAGTGTTGCTGCCACTTATGGTTACATCTTTTCTATTGACATAACCCACCACAAAATCATCAAAAGTGCCTGCCCCTTCAATTGAAATTGATAAATTACTGGTGTTGTCATGTTGTATGGTAACATCATTATAGGTTTTATTACCACTCCTGAATATGAAGTTTGAAGCCAGAGTAGATTGCAACCTCAAATGGGAGGTGCCCATCTTTAATACATTGTTTGCATTGGTATTTACTTCCCAGACTTCCCTTACCCTAATATTGGCGGTATTAGTAAAATCCAACTCTTTTGCACCTGTATTGTTAGCCAATAAAGACCTTCCGAAATCAACGTCAAAGCCATTGGATATTAACTTTCCTGTTGTAAAAGTCGTAGGATATGTTGAATTGACTGTAAAATTGTTTTCAAGAACCAACTCAGAACCTGCAACTCCTTGAAAAAATACACTCTCATTAAACACTTTACCCGCCAAATCTATTTCATGGCTTCCTGAAGAGGTATTAAAATAAAGATAATGGTCGTGATTCCATGTCACACTTGAATTGAGTTTAAACGAGCCCTTAAGATATAAATTATCAAAGTATGACGAACCATAGCTTATTGCATAGTATCTTTTGGCCCAACTCCATCTCATTTGGTCATTTATTATTAAATCGCCATTAATGGTGAGGGATATGTTGTAACTATAATAATCAGATGCGCCAAAACCCGGATTGAATAAAACCCCACTCCATATCATATTATTTACTGTAGCGTTCTGATTTAGATTTACAAATTGATTGGCAGCTGTAAATGAATTTTGATCAAAGACTACATTGTCCTCAGGCTCCGGGATTTTACATCCATTTGATACTCCTCCACTTGTAAATGACCAATGAGAAACTTCATTCCAATTACCGGATCCACCAATCCAATAATAGGTAAGAGGAGGTTCAGCGCTTGCAGTCCAACCTGTTGTATTTGTAGCAACAGTATTAGATGCTGTAAATGATGCACCACCGGTAACTGTATGAGTTTGTAAAACGCCATAATTAATTATTACAGCACCAGAAGCTTTGGTAATTTTTGATGTCGTTTGGTTTTGGCCAATGATTCGGGAAGGTCTGGCGCAAGATGAATAAGCCAGAAAATCATTTGTGATGCCAATATTGGTATTACTTCCAATGAACATGTCAAAGCCCTGGCTCAGTTCTAGTCTATCCATCGTGGTATTGGAATAAAATTCAGGGTCAGGTATACCCGTGCCGGTTGTGGTTATTTTTACTTTACCAAATGTTTTATTACCCGTTTGTGAAACAATCCGTGAAGTACCATTGACACTCTGCATTGTGATGTCACCAGCGGTCATGGCATTCGTTAAATTGAGGGTGGACGCACCGCTGCTACCGGTAGTGGCCGTATAATTCCCGTAAAACGCATTGGCACCTTGCATATTGGTGGTAATGGTTCCTGTGGAAGATGTTATGCTTGTATTACCTACTGTATGGGCTCCATTAAGAAATGAAGTGGTAAGTGCACCCGAAGTAGCAGTTAGATTAAGCGCTCCGATCGTATGGCTGCCCGTCTGAAAATTAGAATTTAAGGTACCTGTACTGAGATGGTTAACATTATAGGTAGTGATATTTTGGCCGGTGCCATTAATATTAATATTGGTGGTTTGATTTCCCCTGGTTGTGAGATTAAACGTAGTGATCTGATTGTTGTTGGACGATAATGTAATATTGATGGTAGTGAAGGGACTGGATTCAAAATTGGCCGTAAATATACCTATTGTCTGTGTACCTAAGATATTCAGGTTTTCTGCAGCGCTGGGTCTCCAGTTGACCAAAAGACTGTTGAAGGTATTATTGTCATTGATATTGGCATGATAACCTGTAAATCCATTGTTGTAGTATTTATGAAGTTCTACATCATAATAAACTCTGTTTCCACCACTAAAATTAAGAGTGATGTAAGTTGTATTATAGTCCAGGACTAATTTTGAAGTACCCATGTTCAAAGTAGTATTGCCATTGGTGGAAATTCTCCAGTCGTAACCCGCTCTTACTTCAGCACTACCAGTAAAATTGAGGTTCCTGATCCTTGTGCCAACACTGGCATCAAAGGCCCTTCCAAAGTTTACATTGAAGCCGTTGGATATGAACTCACCTGCCGTAAATACCGTGGTATTAGAAGTAGTATTATTGATGGAAAAAGCAGAGGCCAGTGTCCATTTGGGGGTTATGCCAGTATTTATAGAATTAAATGTTGTATTACAATTAAAAGTCTTAGTACCAAAATTGATGATGTTATTTAATGAGTCTGATACCAAATTTAATACTGATAAACTGGACCACGTGAGGTTTTGGTTGAGGATAAAATCACCTCCAATGGTAGCTGTTGTTGATGTGTTGATGGTTACCTGGCCCTGAATATTGAGATCTCCCAGCACATTTAATGTGGCAGGATTAAAAGTCGGATTCCTATTTACGCCTGATGTCCAGGTCATATTTCTGACCGTGATTGGCGCGGTTACATTTACCGTTTGTGAGTTGGAGCTAAAACTAAAAATATCAAATACAACATCATCATTTAAGGTCGGAATGCAAGCTCCAGCAGCGCCGCCACTGCTCAATGACCAATGTGCGGGGTCTGTCCAGTTGCCACCATTTCCAATCCAGTAATAGGTCATACTTGCAGAGGCTGTAATGTTTATTCCTGTATTGTTGCCCCCATTGATTACATTGGATGCATTCCAGGTTCCACCCGTTATTTTGATGTCTTTGATATTGATGTAATTCAAATTGGTTGTGCCACCATTCAGATCATTGAGGGTAGCTTGTGAACCGGCTGTGCTGGATTTATATGCGGGAATATTATCACAAAGGCCATCCGTTACAAAAGCATTCCAGTTTTGAGTGATACCCGACTGGAAAGTAAAAGATGTGCCATTGGGCATCGCCAGTGTATCAAAAGTATTGGAAGCCGAAATTACAGTGGTAAGCAAAACTTTAGGTGAGGTCACCCTGAGGTCGTACCAGGTATTGGCTCCCGTTATGGAAATTGAAGATGTAGCGGAGTTTGCAGACCGGTAATCGACATATACATCTTTGTAGTACAATGTACCATTGTTAAAATTAACAGGACCATTTCTATCCAAAAAAATATACAGATTTTCATATTTTGTGTTTGTGCCGGAGATAGAAATTCCGTTAGCATAAGTTAATCCTGATTGGACCAAATACACGTCATTAAAAGTTTTACCCCCACCATTAAAGGAAGCAGTGACATTTGTATTGGCTGTATTGATCTTTATGACCGCACTCGCAATGGTCAATGTAGTATTGGCAGATGCACTCAATGTATAGTAAGCTTTGGCTCTGATGGTATCTGTACCAGTATAATTGAGGGTGAGTAAATTGCTGTAATTGGCATTGAGTCCCAGTCCATAATCTACCTTATACCCATTGGAAATGAAGGTCCCAAACTGATGTGATACATCTCCTGTGGCAACAAAATCATTGAGCATGGTCCACGCCCCCCCGTTCCCTGTAAAGTTTACATTGGTAAATATTTTGCCGGCTGGATTGATGGTTTTCCCCGTGGTGATGGCTGTAAAATTGGTGGCATACACGCTGTAGGTCATGGCTGAATTTAAGGTGAAATTGCCTCTAACATAAAGTGTAGCAGGATAGTAGTTTGTTAGTGTAATCGACGAACTGCTGTTTAATACACTGTAATCACCATTTACTGTTACTGGATATTGTGAGGTCCAGGTAACCGGCTTTGTCTCAATTAAAAAATTACCGGTAACGTTGATAAAATTCCTGTAAGCATTAAAAGAGCACTGGCTATTGCTAATGGTAAAATTGCCACCTGCACTGGCAGTCGCGTCTGTAAAGTTTGTAATGCTCCAATTAACGGGAGAATCTTTGATTTGAAAATCGCTGCTGCAGGTAAAGGCAGTGTTGAAATTGCCCGCTGAATTGCTCTCAAATTCGATAGACCCATTGCTTACATTGATGTTTCGGGCAATAAAATTGGTTATGGAGCTATTGCTCACATAAAACGATCCCGAAGTGATATTGACATTGTGGTAGACGTAGTAACCACCTGGCGAATAAAAATATTGAAGATAAAAAGTGCTCAATGTTGAATTACGGATGACAAGACTGTCGGTTAAATTCAATAGATTGGATGATGAAGTACTGAAGTTATTAAAAGTATAATTACCCGATGTCGAAGAAATAATCTTAAATCCTTTCAGAGTGGCAGTACGTGTGGTGAAATTCGCAATAGCTCCTTGTTGTAATAAAAATTGACCATTACTTGCTGTTATATTTGCCGACACATTAAATGTTGTAAAATTGGTGGAAAGTAACGTTATTGATCCATTTGTCAGGGTCAAATTGCTGCCGACGCTGAATGTTGTGACCGTAGAACTTTTCATGTCTATTGATCCCGAAGTAAGCTGCAATGCTGAGCCTACAGAAAAAGTAGAAAGTACAGCGTTTTGGATGATCAGACTGTCACCAATGGTGAGGTTGGCACTTGAAAAAGTGTAAGACCCTCCTGTAGTATTTTTTATTGAAAAATCTCCGGTTACCGTTACCGTTGATGAATTCCATGTAACATTGCTGCCATTGTTGATAATATTTCCCTGAATTTGAAGTGAGCTCGAATTGTGGGTAAACCTCGATGTGGTACCCATGAAGGTCAGGTTACTTGTAAGGAGGATGATTCTGCCGGAGGAAAATAGCAAAGGGTTATTCAATACGTTGTTCACTGTAATGGCTTTGTGGGTAACATCAAGGTTAATTGTTACTTGCTGATTGGTAAGGGTAAAAGAATTGACATCAAATACAATGCTGTCCTGTGAGTTGGGTGTACAGTTGGCTGTGGCGCCACCGCTGCTAAGTGACCAGTGAGCGGGATCTGTCCAGTTACCACCATTGCCGATCCAGTATAAAGTACGACTTGCAAAAGCCGAAAGAGTGAGTCCTGTGGTATTACTGGTAATAGAGTTGGTTGCAGACCAGGTAGCTCCACCGCTAAAAGCAACATATTGGGTTTGTAAATAATCAAAAGCATTGGTTCCCGAAACATCTGTAAAAGTAGTCATCGCGCTGGTCGATGATTTAATAAAAGCGGACAAGCCACAATTGCCATTCAGTGTCAGACTGGCTACCGTTTGTGTTCTACCTGCTGTACTGGTCCAGACAGTAGAAATGGGCAAAACAACATCGCCAAAAGTATTGTTAAGTAAGGTTACCATTTCAGATGTACCCGATGCATTTGTAAACGTGAAATTTCCAAAAAAGGCATTGGTATTTAAGTAAACTGTTTTTAGGTTGGCGTTAGATGTTGGATAATCAATGGTTAGCTGTCCATAGCTTGCACCAGTAGCATTAAAATATACTCTGAAATTATTGTTGTTTTGTAACTATTCAGCTATCAAAGCCAAAGAATTATACCTAAACAACGTAACAAAGGATTGGAAGACGTCGTAGGATTGTTTTTTTAGCGTTGATATGACAG
>ERZ724512.1682-NODE-1682-length-10327-cov-7.011682_pt1 | contig 10327 bp, 6 predicted proteins | sample MGYA00376045_ERZ724512 | MGnify/ENA primary metagenome ERZ724512 (study PRJEB28724, sample SAMN07190883) | activated sludge metagenome | isolation source: activated sludge of sewage treatment plant in Hong Hong | place: Hong Kong | collected 2016-03-17 ... | reverse complement strand
GCGGCAGGGCCGATGAGGCTGAGCCGGCGGACGCCGGGACGGCCGGCTTCGGCGCCGCAGCCGGGCGCGTTTCCGCATTCGAGCAGGCTGCCAGCACCACTCCTAGGGCAGCGGGCAATGCGATCGTGGCGGCCAGGGTGCGGCGTAGGTGGGCCGGGCGGCCGGACGATGATGGCATCCGCCCATGCTGTCATGCAGGGTGTCGATCTGTCCCTTCCGGGCGGTATTGAGGGCCGGGGTCCGGCTGAAGATCGGGGACGCCGCCGACCGTGCTACGTTGGCGCTCAGTCCAGACCCGCTGCGCTGAGGAGCCCACATGACCCGGTTCGTGGTGCCGGCTGCCGTCGCCATGGTGGTTGGTCTGTTGCTCGGGGCGGCCGCGGTGTTCGGGGTGACGCTCATGGTGCAACAGGACACCAAGCCACCGGTCGGCGCGGGCGATCCGGCGTCGTCCGTGCTCAACCGTGTCGAGTACGGCAACCGCACCTGACCTCGTGGGCCTGACGGCCCCTGTCGCACCGGCCCGTCCGGGAGGGCTTTCGCGCCGCTGGCTGTTGGCGGTCGGCGCCGTGTCACTGGTACTGGCCTTCGCGCAGTCGCCCGGCCGGATCTCGCCGGACACCAAGCTCGACCTGACCGCGAACCCGCTGCGTTTCCTGGCCCGCGCGGCCGACCTGTGGAACAGCGCACTGCCGTTCGGGCAGTCGCAGAACCAGGCCTACGGCTACCTCTTCCCGCACGGAGCCTTCTTCCTGGCCGGCGACCTGCTCGGCCTTCCGGGCTGGGTGACCCAGCGGCTGTGGTGGGCGCTGCTGCTGACCGCCGGCTTCTGGGGGCTGCTGCGGGTGGCCGAGGCGCTGGGCATCGGCAACACCCCGGCGCGGGTGCTGGCGGCCGGCGCGTTCGCGCTCTCGCCACGGGTGCTGACCACACTCGGCTCCATCTCGTCGGAGACCCTGCCGGTGATGCTGGCGCCGTGGGTGCTGCTGCCGGTGATCCTGGCTCTGCGCGGCGGCAGCGGGCAGAGCATGCGGGTCCTGGCCGGCCGGGCCGGCGTGGCGATCGCGCTGATGGGAGCGGTCAACGCGGTGGCGACCCTCACCGGGTGCCTGCCCGCGCTGATTTGGTGGGCCTGTCACCGGCCCGGCCGCGCGTGGCTGCGGTTCAGCGGGTGGTGGTTGCTGTCCGCCGCGCTGGCCGTCACCTGGTGGGTGATCCCGCTGGTGCTCCTCGGCCGGGTCAGCCCGCCGTTCCTGGACTTCATCGAGTCGTCCGGGGTGACGACGCAGTGGGCCTCCCTGACGGAGGCGCTGCGCGGCACGTCGGCGTGGACACCGTTCGTGGCGCCGAACGCGACGGCGGGCACCTCACTGGTCACCGGGTCGGTGGCGATCCTGGCCACCACACTGGTCGCCGCGGGCGGCCTGGCCGGCCTGGCGCTGCGTTCGACGCCCGCGCGCGGCCGGCTGGTGTGCATGCTCCTCGTCGGCGTGGTGCTGCTCGGGCTCGGCTACTCCGGCGGGCTCGGGTCGCCGGTGGCCGCCCAGGTGCAGGCGTTCCTGGACGCCGCGGGAGCGCCGCTGCGCAACGTCCACAAGATCGAGCCCGTCCTGCGGATCCCCATCGCCCTCGGCCTGGCTCAGCTGCTCAGCCGGGTGCCGCTGCCGGGCAGTGCGCCACGGCCGGTGTGGATCCGCTCGTTCGCGCGGCCCGAGGACGACAAACGGGTCGCCGTCGTCATCGTCGTGCTGGCCGCGCTGGCCGCCGCGACCTCGCTGGCGTGGACCGGCCGGCTGACACCGCCGGGCAGCTTCGCCGCCATCCCCGACTACTGGCATCAGACGGCCGACTGGCTGACCGAACACAACACCGGAAGCCCCACCCCGGGTCGCGTCCTGGTCGCGCCGGGCACACCGTTCGCCACCCAGGTGTGGGGCAACAGTCACGACGAGCCGCTCCAGGTGCTGGGCGACAGTCCCTGGGGGGTAAGGGATTCCATTCCGCTGACCCCGCCGCAGGCCATTCGCGCGCTGGACTCGGTGCAGCGGCTATTGGCCGCCGGCCGCCCGTCGGCCGGGTTGGCCGACACCCTTGCCCGACAAGGCATTTCCTACCTCGTGGTGCGCAACGACCTGGATCCGGAAACGTCCCGATCGGCGCGTCCGATCCTGGTGCACCGGGCCGTCGACGGTTCACCGGGGCTGACCAAGGTCGCCCAGTTCGGCGAACCGGTCGGGCCCGGCACCCTCGAGGGGTTCATCACCGACAGCGGTCTGCGCCCGATGTATCCGGCGGTGGAGATCTACCGCGTGGCCCCGTCCGGTGTGGCCGCGGTCAACCCCGCCGCCCCGTACCTCGCCGACGCGAACCGTCTGACCCGCGTCGACGGCGGCCCGGAAGTGCTTGCGCGCCTTGACGAGCGGCGCCGGCTGCTCGGCCAGGCCCCGCTGGGCCCGGTGCTGCTGACCCAGGACGCCCGGGCGGCCGGGATACCGCTGCCGCCCGCCGCCGGCGTGATCGTCACCGACACACCGGTCGCGCGCGAGACGGACTACGGCCGGGTGGACGACCACTCCTCGGCGATCCGGGCCGCCGGCGATCCGCGGAACACGTTCAACCGGGTACCCGACTACCCCGCGCCCGGCGCGCCGCTGGTGTACGGCGCATGGTCCGGCGGCCGGCTGAGCACCTCGAGTTCCGCGGGCGACGCCACCGCGCTGCCGAACGTCGCGCCGGCCTCGGCGGCCCCGGCGGCCGTCGACGGCGACTCGGCCACCAGTTGGGTGTCCAACGCGTTGCAGGCCGCGGTGGGGCAGTGGCTGCGCGTGGACTTCGACCATCCCGTCACCAACGCGACGCTCACGCTCACGCCGGCGGTGTCGACGCTGGGCGCCCAGGTGAACCGGATCGAGATCGCGACCGTCAACGGCACCGCGACCCTGCAGGTGGATCAACCGGGCCGGCCGGTCGCCGTGGCGCTGCCCTACGGCGAGACGCCCTGGGTGCGGATCACCGCCATCGGCACCGAAAACGGTTCCTCCGGCGTCCAATTCGGCATCACCGACCTGGCGATCACCCAGTACGACGCCAACGGTTACGCCCACCCGGTCAATCTGCGGCACACCGCCGTGGTGCCCGGGCCCCCGCTGGGATCACCCGTCGCCATGTGGGATCTGGGTTCGGACACCCCGGGCCGCGGCGGCTGTGTGGCCGCCCGCGACGGGGTGCACTGCGCGTCCCCGTTGTCGCTGGCCCCTGAGGAACTCGTCAACATGAGCCGGACTCTGACTGTGCCGGAAGCGATTTCGGTTCAGCCGACCATCTGGGTCCGGCCGCGCCAGGGCCCGGCACTGGCCGACCTGATCCGCCAGCCCGGCACCACGCACGCCGACGGCGACTCCGATTCGTTCGACGTCCTGGGCACCGCGTTCGCCGCCGCCGACGGCGACCCCCGCACCTCCTGGACCGCGCCGCAGGGACTGGTTCAGCACCACAGCGCGCCGACGTTGACCCTGACCCTGCCCGAACCCACCGACGTCGGCGCACTGAAGATCACGCCCAGCTCGTCGGCGCTGCCAACCCACCCCACCATGGTCGCGGTGGACCTCGGGGACGGCCCACAGGTGCGCCCGGTGGAAACCGAAGGGACGCAGACACTTTCACTGCGCCCGCGGGTCACTAAGTCCATCACGTTGAGCATCCTCGACTGGCAGGACGTCATCGACCGCACCGCGCTCGGATTCGATCAGGTCAAGCCGCCGGGCCTGGCCGAGGTCGTGGCGCTGCGGCCCGACGGCACCGCGATCGCCCCGGCGGATGCCGGACGCAACCGGACCCGGGCCGTCACCGTGGGCTGTGACGCCGGACCGGTCCTGGCGGTCGCCGGCCGCTTCGTCCACACCTCGCTGAACACCACGGTGGGCGCCCTGCTCGACGGCGGACCGCTGGCGGTGACGCCCTGTGACCGGCAGCCTCTCCAGCTGCCCGCCGGCATGCAGGAGCTCGTCGTCAGCCCGGGGGCGGCGTTCGTCGCGGATGGGATCCGGCTCACCGGCCCGTCGGGTGTCGAAATCCCCGGCGCGGCAACGACTCCGGCGGCGACCGGAACCTGGACCCCGGATCACCGGGAGCTTCGGCTGCCGCCCTCGCCGGTGGCGCGGGTCCTCGTCGTCCCGGAGAGCATCAACCCGGGATGGAGCGCGCAGACGCGGGACGGCATCCGCCTGACACCGGTACCGGTCAACGGCTGGCAGCAGGGGTGGCTGGTGCCGGCCGGCACGGCCGGTGGTGTCACCCTGACCTTCGCCTCCAATGCGTGGTACCGGGCCGGCCTGGCGGGTGGCCTGTCGTTGCTGCCGCTGCTCCTGGTGCTGGCGCTGCTGCCGGCGCGCCGACCGGTCCGCGACACACCGGTGTCCCCCTGGGCGCCCCGGTGGTCGGCGGCCGCGGCGGCGGTGGCGGCCGGCGCGCTGATCTCCGGTGTCACCGGTGCGGTGGTGTTCGCCGCCGCGCTCGCCGTGCGGTACGTGCTGCGCGGACGGCCGGGGTGGCAACGGGCCACGACGCTCGCGCTGGTGCCGGGTGGCCTGATCCTGGCCGGCTCGGTGTTGTCGCGCTACCCGTGGCGCTCGGTCGACGGATACGTCGGCCATTCGGCCGGCGTCCAGCTGCTCGCGCTGATCAGTTTGGCCGCGCTGACGGCATCCGTCTGCATCCCGCCCGCCGAATCGGACGAATCAGCGGAATCCACTCGCACGCTCCCGCCCGTCGGTACGTTTGAGCGGCATGACGCAGGTGCAGACGGCGCGGGGGGCGATCGACGACGGTGACCTCGGTGTCACCCTCATGCACGAGCACGTCTTCGTGCTGTCGCCGGAGATGGTGCAGAACGACCCGCAGGTGTGGGGCGACGAGGACAAGCGGGTCGCCGACGCGATCACCCGGCTCGACGAACTCAAGGCCCGCGGCGTGGACACCATCGTCGACCTGACGGTGATCGGGCTCGGCCGCTACATCCCCCGCATCGCGCAGATCGCCGCCGCGACGCAGCTCAACATCGTCGTCGCCACCGGCCTGTACACCTACAACGACATCCCGATGTACTACCACTTTCAAGGGCCGGGCACCGTGCTGGACGGCCCGGAGCCGATGACGGAGTTGTTCGTCCGCGACATCACCGAGGGCATCGCGGGAACCGGCGTCAAAGCCGCGATCCTCAAGTGCGCCACCGACGAACCCGGCGTCACGCCGGGTGTGGAGCGCGTGCTGCGCGCGGTCGCCCAGGCGCACCGGCGGACGGGAGTGCCGATCTCGACACACACCCACGCCGGTACCCGGCGCGGACTCGAACAGCAGCGCATCTTCGCCGAGGAGGGCGTCGACCTGTCCCGCGTGGTGATCGGTCACTCCGGCGACTCCACCGATCTGGACTACCTCGAGGAGCTGATCGCCAACGGCTCCTACCTCGGCATGGACCGCTTCGGCGCCGACGTGTTCCTGCCGACCCCGGAGCGGGTGGACACCGTGGTGCGGATGTGCGAGCGGGGCCACGCGGACAAGATGGTGCTCTCCCACGACGCATCGTGTTTCATCGACTGGCTGCCCGAGGAGGCCGTGCCGGTCGTCCTGCCGAACTGGCATTACCTGCACATCCACAACGACGTGCTGCCCGCGCTGCGTGAGCGTGGGGTGACCGAGGAACAGATCACCACGATGCTGGTGGACAACCCCCGCCGGATCCTCGGCACGCAGGGAGGCTATTGAGATGTCCGCGCCGGCGGTGCCACCGATCAGTACGCAGCTGCGCCTCATCGCCGAGCAGTTCCCCGACGACCCCGCGATCACGTGTGCGGGCCGCACGGTCACCCGTGCCGAGCTCGAGTCGTCGACCAACAGGCTGGCCCGGGCATTCGCCGATCATGGTGTCGGACAGGGTGATTACGTCACCATCACGCTGCCGAACTCGATCGAGTTCCTGGAGGCGGCGATCGCGTGCTGGAAGCTGGGCGCGGTGCCCCAACCGCTGCCCGCCCGGCTGCCCGACACCGAGTTCGAGGCCATCCTGGCGTTGCGGCCACGGGCCCTGATCGTGGGCCGCGACGACCCGCGAGGTGAAACCCGCATCATCCCAAGCGGTTTCGAACCCGGACCGGAGCACTCCGATGATCCGCTGCCCGAAGCGGTCTCACCCGCGTGGAAGTGCATGGCCTCCGGCGGCAGCACCGGGCGACCGAAGCTGATCGAGGTCGGCGGCGACAGCCGTTATGCCGGTGCGCTTTTCGGTCAGGCGCTCGGCGCGCAAGAAGGCGACGTCAGTCTGATGTCGATACCGATGTCGCACAACACCGGAATGGTGAGCGCGACCGTCGCCCTGCTGCAGCGCCACCATCTGGTGGTGATGCCACGCTTCGATCCGGCCGAGTTCCTGCGGCTGATCACCGAGCACCGGGTCAGCTATCTGGCCACCGCGCCGACGATCATGCACCGCGCACTGCAGGCGCACCGCGACGATCCCGCGGCCTACGACCTGTCGTCGCTGCGGCGGATGTGGCATGTCGGCGCGCCCTGCCCGCCGGCGGTGAAGGAGGGCTGGATCGACCTCGTCGGGCCGGACGCACTCTGCGAGTTGTACGGCGGCACCGAACTACAGGCGCTCACCGCGCTCACCGGCGCCGAGTGGCTGGCGCACCGCGGGTCGGTCGGCCGGGTCATCGCCGGTGAGATGAAGGTGCTCGACGACGACGGCAACGAGTGCCCGCCCGGTGTGGTCGGCGAGGTCTACATGCGCCCCGCCCCGGGCAGCGCCCCGACCTACCGTTACATCGGGGCGAACGCCAAGACCCGCGACGGCTGGGATTCGCTGGGCGATCTCGGCTACTTCGACGCCGACGGCTACCTGTACCTGTCCGACCGGCGCGTCGACATGTTCACCGTCGGCGGCAAGAACACCTACCCCGCCGAGATCGAGGGCAACCTGCTGGCCCATCCGGATGTGTTGTCCTGCCTGGTCGTCGGCGTGCCGCACGACGACATGGGCCAGGTTCCGTATGCCCTGATCCAGCTCGCCGACGGGGCCGCGCTCGACGCCGACGGCGTGCAGGCGTTCCTGCGGGAGCGCCTGGAGAATCACAAGGTGCCGCGCGCCATCGAGTTCGTCGACCGGCCCCTGCGCGACGAGGCCGGCAAGGCTCGCCGGTCCGCGGTGCGCGACGAAGTCATTGCGCGACAACGGGTTCCGGGACATCGGTGACGGAGCTGTCCAGCGGCGGCACCCGCTGCAGGCGGCGGTACTCCCAGTTGCGCAGCGCCTGCCGACACGGGTTCTCCACCAGGGCATAGCTGACGGCGGCCATCGCGAACCCGAACACCAGGGTCAGCACCAGGATGACCACCATGTCGCCGTTGAACACGAACCGGCCGACGACGGGGAACGCCATCGCCAGCGCCGCCAGATGCCAGACGAACAAGCCGTAGGACCACCTGCCCAGGATCACCATCGCCGGGCTGCCCAGGGTGCGGTGCGGCGTGTCGGGACGGTCGAGCACCAGCGGGGCCAACAGCACGCCGGCCAGGATCGCGCCCATCGCGGTGCGGACCACGAACTGGGCGAGCGTGGCCGGGGTCAGGCCCTCCGGGCCGGCCAGCGGCGACGCCGCGATCAGGTAGGCCACCAGGCCGATGCCCGCCATCAGCCACCTGTTGCGCGCCCACCGGTGCACCCGGCCGACCGGGCGCACGGTGTACTCGGCCAGCAGCATCCCGGCGGCGAACCACGACGCGTACGCGGGCGGCCAGTTCAGGAAGTTGGTGCCCTGCGGGGTGTGGATCGGCAGCAGCCCCCAGGCCAGGCTGGCCACCGCGACGACGACGATCACCGGAACCCGCGCGCCGACCGGCAGCCGCCGACCCAGCAACGCCAGCAGCGGCAACACCAGATAGAAGGTGACCTCGACCGACAGGCTCCACATCTGCGTCAGACCCGCGGTCAGCGTCAGCGGGACGTAGATCTGCGTCAGGGTGAGGTTCGCCAGCCATACCGTCCCGCTGGCTCCGCGCGCGTCCGGCAGCAGACACAGGATGACGACGACGGCCACCAGGTAGCCCGGCATGATGCGGACGATGCGCGAACGCAGGTAGTGGCCCGTCGGGGGACGGTGCCGCAACCCCCGAGCCGCGGCGGCGTGGCCGCGCCACAACAGGAAGCCCGACAGCGCGAAGAAGACCGCGACGGCCATGTCGAACCGGCTCAGCAGCCGGCCGCTGATCCCGCTGTGCTGCCCGGTCTGGAACGCCACGTGCGTGACGACCACACCCATCGCGGCGCACGCGCGCAGTCCCTCCACTGCGGGCAGGAAACTGCGCGTCCCGCCGATCCGGTCGTCCGCCACGCCAATCAGTGTGCCGGTAGGTGCTGCACACCAGGGCAGGTGCCTTACTTTGTGCTGTTAGGGTCGGCGGTTGTAGTTCGATATCGCTGGTTGCCGGCTGACCGACGAAAGGTGCGCGCGTCTTGAACCGAGCAGTCCTGTTGCGCCTCGTCGCGTGCGCCATCCTCGGCTTGGGAGCCGCCCTGCTGATCGCCGCGCTGCTGCTGTCGACCTACACCGCCGGCAAGATCAAACGGATCCCGCTGGACCTGGACACCACACTGGTCTCCAACGGCACCGGCACCGCACTGGATCCCGCGTCGCTGTCCGGTGACCACTTCGTCATCGACAAGGGCGTCCCCCTGGTCGCGCAGCAGCAGATGTCGGTCGAGGCGCCGTCGGACGCCGACGTGGTGACCCTGCAGGTCGGCTCGACGGTCCGGCGCACCGACCGCCAGCAGGACATGGGTCTGCTGCTGGCCATGGTCGACACCGTCACGCTGGACCGTTCCTCCGCGCTGGCGTTTTCCGACGACACCCATCCGGGCGGCGCGGTGCAGAAGCCCCGCAGCATCGAGGACACCAAACCGCCGACGAACATCCCGTTGCCCCACGAGGGCCTGTCCTACCGGTTCCCGTTCGACACCGAGAAGAAGACCTACCCGTACTTCGACCCGATCGCGCAGAAGGCGTTCGACGCCAACTACGAGGGCGAGGACGACGTCAACGGGCTCACCGCGTACAAGTTCGTCCAGAACGTCGGCTACGACGCCGACGGCAAGCTCGTCGAACCGATCAAGTACGCCTCGCTGTACAAGGATGCCGAGGACGCGCAGGTCACCGCGCGGGCGTCGCAGTGGGGTCTGCCCGGCGATCCCGACGAATCGATCGCGATGACGCGCTTCTACGCCGCCAAGCGCACCTTCTGGGTGGATCCCGTCTCGGGCACCATCGTCAAGGCCGAGGAACACCAGAACCACTACTACGCGCGCGACCCGCTGCGGCCCGAAGCCACCATGGCCGACTACACCGTCACCTCCACCGAGGCGACGGTCGAGTCGCAGGTTGCCGCCGCCCGCGACGAACGCGACCGCATCGCGCTGTGGTCCCGCATCCTGCCCATCACGTTCACCGCGGCCGGTCTGGTCGCACTGGTCGCCGGTGTTCTGCTGGGGTCGTTCGGTATCCGCGCCGAGTCCGCGCTGGCGGGGTCCGAGACCGACTCGGACGGCGGCGGATTCTTCGCCGGGCGCCGTGACACGGACACCGGACCGATGCCGGCCGCGGAGGCCGAGACCGAGAAGCTGCCCACCCAACGCCCGGACCTGCAGTCCGACCAGGGTTCCAGCTGACCCGGCGCCGGTTCGCGGCGCCGGGGTACGCCCTGCTGCTGGCGCTGCTCATCGTCGCCCCCCTGGCGGCCCCCGGTTATCTGCTGCTGCGCGACGCGGTCTCGACGCCGCGTTCCTACCTCTCCGACGCCGCGCTCGGTCTCAGTGAGGCCGCCCCCCGCGCGGTGCCGCAGGATTTCGCCGTCGCGCTGGCCTCGCACCTGCTCGACGGCGGCATCGTCGTCAAACTCCTGTTGCTGTTCGGGCTCGTCGCGGCGGGCTGGGGTGCCGCGCGGCTGGCCGACACCGTGGTGCCGGCCTCCGGCCTGCCGGGTCAGTTCGTCGCGGCGACGGTCGCCGTCTGGAACCCGTATGTGGCCGAACGACTGTTGCAGGGCCACTGGAGCCTGCTCGTCGGGTACGGCTGCCTGCCCTGGGTGGCCACGTGGGTGCTCCGGCTTCGCGACGGGGACGGCACGGGCGGCTTTTTCGCGCTGGCCTTCTGGCTGGCGCTGGCCGGGTTGACCCCGACCGGGTTGCTGATGGCCGCGGCGGTCGCGCTGGTCTGCGTGGCCGTCCCCGGCGCCGGCAGGTCCCGGGCCGTGTGCGTCGCGGCCACGCTGGCGCTGG
>ERZ724512.1681-NODE-1681-length-10328-cov-4.832960_pt1 | contig 10328 bp, 6 predicted proteins | sample MGYA00376045_ERZ724512 | MGnify/ENA primary metagenome ERZ724512 (study PRJEB28724, sample SAMN07190883) | activated sludge metagenome | isolation source: activated sludge of sewage treatment plant in Hong Hong | place: Hong Kong | collected 2016-03-17 ... | reverse complement strand
GCGGCGGGTTCGGCTCCACGGGATGACGTTTGGGACACGCTCGTCCCGTGTTCCGCCAGTTATTCGTCGTCCCATCGACCGTTCACCCTCTGGACTCTTCCGGTCGAAGTCCGGAAGGGGGTACATTGATCTGATTCGTGTTGGCCGCCGGGTTTGCGGCGTGTGCCAGGCCGTTCGGAGTTGAGGACGGCTGTGTCGTTCGGGGTGGTTTTTCGCGTTTTGTATTTGGTCTTTTGGGGCGCCGGCTTCGCGCGGCGGCGCTGGTATTGAGCTTGATCGCCTCGGCGCGCTCGCGGGCCAGGCAGGGACGGTGCGATGGCGAATGTCGCCTGTACGGCAGGGGGAAATTACCGATTGCGCCGGCGCATGCGCGGGCTGATCGGCACGACGGCGGGTGCGGTTCCACTCACGATAGGTTCCGCGCTTGCGCAAGCCCCGGCCGGCTTCCCGGCAAACCACACCTATGCCCAGGCGCTTACGCACCTCGATCCCCAGGAGCTTGCCGTGCTCGCCCTGGTGCTCGGCGTGTTTTTCTTTGCGGTCCTGACCGCGATCATGCTGGTGCGCACGCACAACCGCGCCGCTGCGCGCGACTCCCGCGCCCGCGCGGAAATCGCGTCGCTGCAATCGGACGTCGACCGGCTCGCGGCATTGCTCATGTCGGAGCCGCAGGTGCTCGTCGTGTGGACGGCGGGCGCCGACGAGCCGGAAATCATCGGCGACGTCTCGTTCATCGCCCCGCCGTTCACCCCGCAAGACGTTTTTAGCTTTGCGCGCTGGCTCGACGCCGATCTCGCCAGCAAGCTGATGCACGCGGTCGAACGGCTGCGAACGCATGGCGAGGCGTTCTCCCTGATGCTGACGTCGCTCGCCGGCCGACATATCGAAGCGGACGGCCGCGCGATGGGCGCGTTCGCCGTCATGAAACTGCGCGACATCACCGGCGCCAAGCATCAGATTGCCGAACTCGGCGACCGCTGCCATCGCCTGCAGAACGAAGCTGACGCCCTGCGCAGCCTGGTGGAGGCATTGCCGTCGCCGGTTTGGATGCGGGACGCCTGCGAAAAGCTCATTCTCGTGAATGCGGCCTATGCGCGCGCGGTCGATGCGCCCGATCCCGCAACCGCCATCGCGCAGGGGTTCGATCTGATCGGCCGGGGCGAGCGGGAGGATGGCAGGGGTGCCGCCGAGAGCGGCTATTGCGGACGCCTTCCTGCGATCATCGGCGGCAGCCGCCGCATGATAGACGTTATCGAGATTCCGATTGCGCGCGGCCGGGTCGGCATCGGCATCGACGCGAGCGAGGCCGAGCGCCTGCGCGCCGAGCTCGCCCACATGCTCGAGGCGCACCGCCGCACGCTCGACCAGCTCGCGACCGCGGTCGCCGTTTTCGACGTCGACCGCAAGCTCGTTTTCCACAATGCCGCCTATCGCACGCTGTGGGGACTCGATCCTGCCTTTCTCGAGGGTGGGCCGGGCGACGGCGAGATACTCGACCGCTTGCGGGCGGCGCGGCGCCTGCCCGAGCAGCAGGACTTCAAGCTGTGGAAGCGCAACCTGCACAAGGCCTATCAATCGGCCGCGACCGAACAGCACGAGTGGCACCTGCCGGACCGGCGCACGCTCCGCGTCGTCACCACGGCCAATCCGCAAGGCGGCGTCACCTACCTGTTCGACGACATCACCGAGCGGCTCGACCAGGAGCGCCGGGTCGACTCGCTGATCCGCGTTCAGGGCGAAACCCTCGACAATCTCACCGAAGCGGTCGCCGTGTTCGGAAGCGACGGGCGGCTACGCCTGTTCAATCCGGCTTTCGCCCGCCTTTGGAAGATCGCGCCGGCCGATCTGGCCGAGCGGCCGCATATCGAGGCGGTGATCGACCTGTGCCGGCCGTTGCACCGCGAGGACGCCACCTGGAGCGCGCTGCGGGCGGCGATCACGGCGCTCGATAAACGCGATCCCATCGCGAGCCGGATCGAGCGCAGCGACGGCAGCGTGCTGGATTTCGCCACCGTCCCGCTCCCGGACGGGGGAACGCTCGTCACCTTCCAGGACGTGACCGACTCGGTGAACGTGGAACGCGCGCTGCGCGAGCGCAACGAGGCGCTGATCGCCGCCGACGAGATGAAGCTCGACTTTGTCCACCACGTCTCCTACGAGCTGCGCTCGCCGCTCACCAACATCATCGGTTTCGCCCATTTCCTCGGCGACCCCACCACCGGGCCGCTCACGGAAAAACAGGCCGAATACCTCGGCTACATCACCGCATCGACCAATGCGCTGCTCGCGATCATCAACAACATCCTCGATCTCGCGACGATCGACGCCGGGGCGATGACGCTGAACCTCGGATCGGTGGACATCCGCGCAACCATGGAAGCCGCCGCCGAAGGCGTCCAGGACCGCCTCGTCCGCGACAATATCGCCCTCGACCTGCGCGCCGCCCCGGACATCGGCAGCTTCGTCGGCGACGGCCGGCGCATCCGGCAGGTTCTGTTCAACCTGCTGTCGAACGCAATCGGCTTTTCGCCGCGCGGCGGCCGCGTCGCGCTGCACGCCGAGCGCACCGACGAAGCGGTGGTGTTCAGGGTGAGCGACCAGGGGCCCGGCATTCCGGCCGAGATGGCGGATAAGGTGTTCGACCTGTTCGAGACGGATCCGCGCGGTTCGAGCCATCGTGGCGCCGGGCTCGGGCTGTCGATCGTCCGTTCCTTTGTCGAATTGCACGGCGGTCGGGTAAAGATCGAATCGGCGATTGGACACGGGACGACGGTGGTGTGTACGTTTCCGCTTCCCGGGACAGCCGCGCAAACGGCTGCCGAATAGTTGTACCGTTAGGGCATGATGGACCCCACCTCGTCGGGCGGCGCAAGCCTCACCCTGACCCTGCCGAACGAACAGGCGATGGGCGACCTCGCCATCGATCTTGCCAACGCGCTTGATCCGGGCGACGTCGTCACCCTTTCCGGCGATCTCGGCGCGGGCAAGACGACGCTCGCGCGCGCGATCATCCGCCATCTGGCCGGCAATCCGGCGCTCGACGTGCCGAGCCCCACCTTCACGCTCATGCAGAGCTATGAATTGCCGCGCTTTGTGCTGGTGCATGCCGATTTCTACCGGCTCTCCGGGCCGGACGATCTGCGCGAGCTCGGCTTCGAGGATCTGCCGACCGGCGCCGTGGTGCTGATCGAATGGCCGGACCGGGCGCCCGATCTGCTTCCCCCCAACCGCCTGGAGATCGAGATCAAGCTCGACGCCGAACACGGGCCGGACCGCCGCACCGTATCCATCACCGGCCACAAGGCGTTTGCGCCGCGCGCGGCGCGGCTCGCGAAGACACGGAACTTCCTGGAGAAAGCGGGCTTTGCCGAGGCCGAAAGGCTGCGTCTCGCCGGCGACGCCTCGACCCGCTGCTACGAGCGGCTCACCCTCGGCGACCGCAGCGTCATTCTGATGAATGCCCCGCGACGCCCCGATGGCCCGCCGGTCAAGTACGGGCGGCCCTACAGCGCGATCGCGCATCTCGCCGAGGATGTCAGGCCCTATGTCGCAATCGCGAACGGGCTGCGCGCGCGCGGATTTTCCGCGCCGGAAATCTTTGCCGCCGATATCGAAGGCGGGCTGGTCCTGATCGAGGACCTCGGCGACCGCGCCGTCGTCGCCGGCGATCCCCCGGCGCCGATCGCGGACTGCTACCGCACCGCCGTCGACCTTCTCATCGAGCTGCACGGCCTTTCGCTTCCGCCCGAGCTTCAGGTGACGACGAACGTCGTGCATCGCCTGCCGGTGTACGATCTCGAAGCCTTCATGATCGAGATCGAGCTCCTGCTCGACTGGTACCTGCCGCGGCTTTCAGCGACGCCGACGCCGACCGCGCGGTCGGCCTTCCTCTCCTTCTGGCGCCAGGCGCTCGCGCCCGCGCTCGCCGCGCCGAAGACCTGGGTGCTGCGCGACTTCCATTCTCCCAATCTGCTGTGGCTGCCCGAGCGATCCGGGACGGCGCGGATCGGCCTTCTCGATTTCCAGGACGCGCTCATGGGGCCGGCGGCCTACGATCTTGCCTCGCTGCTGCAGGATGCGCGGGTCGACGTGCCCGAAGCCCTGGAGATCGAACTGATCGGCCGCTATGTCCGCGCCCGCCGCAAGGCCGACCCAGGCTTCGAAGCAGGCAACTTCGTGCAGCTGTATTCGACGCTCGCCGCGCAACGCGCCTCGAAGATACTCGGCATCTTCGCCCGCCTCGACCAGCGCGATCGCAAGCCGCAATATCTGCGGCACATGCCGCGCGTCGCCAATTACCTGCAGCGCTCCCTCGCGCATCCGTCGCTCGCGCCGATCAAGGCCTGGTGCAACGCCTATGTCCCGCCGCCGCCGGGGTGATGCGGGCGGTTTCCCGCGGCAGGCGGAGCGGCGGTCGCGCGGCCGGTTCGACGTCGGCGGGAAGCGCCCTGGCGCGTGCGTCGATCAGCCCGAGCTGGGCTTTTGTCCGCGCTGCGGCTTTTTGGATTTTTCCTCGGGCGCGCCCCTCGGATCGAACCCGACATAGATCACGTAGCGGCCGAGATCATCGCTCGACGGCATCGGCACCGTCATGTCCTCGATCACATGGGTGAAGGGCATGCTGGGCTGGTCCGTCGAAAGCGTGACCGGCACGAGATAGAGCTTGGTCCAGATCGTCTTCGGCTCGATTCCCTCCTGCACCAGCGCATAACGCAGGGGCACCGAGGTGACGCCCGTGGTGCCCGCGGGGCCGAGAATCACGCGTCCCTGCACCCCGACCTTGATGATGAGGTTGCCGCCCTCCTCCGAGCATTGCCGCGCCGTGCGCGAAAAGGTCGCCTGATAGCGCACCGCCAACGCCTGGTCGTTGCCGGGCGCGGTCATTTGCAGCGTCCCCGCGCCTTGCCGGACATCGGCCGGCGGACACGCGATCTTGGATGAAGTAGACGACGCCGACTCGGCCGGCTTGGAATTGGCCGCCGCCGCGCTGTCCGAACCGCCGCCGAAGAGAGCGCGGAAGCGCTCGGTGACCGACGGGGACGACATCGGCTGGGAATTCTTGTTGATGATGTCCTCGGTGGTGGAGGAGCAGCCGGCGGCGAACGCAAGCGCTGCGAGCCCGATCGCCGCGCGCAGGCAGGCATTCCCACGTCCGGCCGGCGCCGCTGTCCGTCGGGCCGCCGCCCGCCATGACGGCCTCCGGCCGTTTTGAGCCGCACCCGCCCCAAGCGTGGCGCTGGCGAAATCGCGTCGTCCTTTCATGCTCATGGCTGCGGATCGTCCTTCAGTCGGGCATAGAGCAGGTGGTCCTGCCAGCTCCCGTTGATGCACAAATATTCGCGTGCGTAACCCTCACGGGTGAAGCCGCACGATTCCAGGAGGCCGATCGAGGCGCGGTTGGTCGGAATACACGCCGCCTCCAGGCGGTGCAGGCGCAACACGGAAAACGAATAAGGCGCAATCGCGCGCACCGCCGCACGCATGTAGCCGTGCCGTGCGAAAGGCGCGCCGATCCAGTAGCCGATGCTCCCGGCCTGAGCGACGCCGCGCCGGACATTGGCCAGCGTGACGCCGCCGACCAAGCCCCGTCCTTCCGAGCAGAAAACGAAAAACGCGTAAGACTGATCGCTGCGCTGATCCTCCGCGTAGCGCCGGAGCCGCCGGCGAAAGGCGCTGCGGGTCAAATCGTCGACCGGCCAGGTCGGCTCCCACGGCGTCAGGAACTCGCGGCTCTTCTCGCGCAGCGTCGCCCAATCCTCGTAGTCCGTCATGAACGGCGGGCGCAAGACGACGCCCGCTCCTTCGATGGTCGCGGTCTGCTCGGCAAAGCTGACTGTACGGAAGAACGCCATGGTGTTCGCGTATAATGGTGTTCGCGTATCAATGCCTCATCCGTCCGGGCTTAACAGCCAGGATCATGCCGCCTTCAAGGCGAGACTTTCCGCAATTGCTGCGGCCCTTTCAAGACCGCCGGGCCCGAGAGCCGCCACCGCCGGGCGGCTGCGCGACAGCAGCGCCTGGCCGGCCGCACGCGCGCTCTCCACCGTGACGCCGTCGACCAGGGCGACGATTTCTGCGATCGGAACGACCCGCCCGTGAATGATCATGTGGCGCGCGAGCTGCTCGGCGCGCGCGCCCGAGCTTTCCAGCGCCATCAGGAGACCCGTTTTCATCTGCGCCTTGGCGCGCGCGACTTCCTCTTCGGTCAGCTTCGCCGCCGCCGCCTCCATCTCGCCGACGATGACGCGCATGAGTTCGGCCGCGTCGGAGGCGTCGGTGCCGGCATAGAGGCCGAACATGCCGGTGTCGGCATAGGGCGAATGGAAGGTGTAGATCGAATAGCAGAGCCCGCGCTCTTCGCGCACCTCCTGGAACAGGCGTGACGACATCCCGCCGCCGAGCACATTGGTGAAGACCTGAAGGCTGTAGAGCGCGGGGTCGCGCTGCGGCAGGCCTTCGAGCGCGAGCGCGATGTGCACCTGCTCGAGGTCGCGCGGCTCGATATGGACGCCGCCCTTGAACGTCGCCGACTCGGGGCTCGCGGGCGCAGGCCCGGCGAACTCGGTAAACAGGCGCTCGACCTCGTCGACGATCGCGGCGTGTTCGACCGCGCCGGCCGCCGCCACCACCGTCGAGGGCGCCCGGTAGTTGCGGGCGAGATAGCCGCGCAGTCCTTCCGCATTGATCGAGCGCACCGTCTTCGGAGTGCCGAGGATCGAGCGCCCGACCGGCTGGTTGGCGAAGGCGGTCGCCTGCAGGCAGTCGAACACCAGATCGTCCGGCGTATCCTCGAGCGCGCCGATCTCCTGAATGATGACGTTCTTTTCGCGCTCGACTTCGTCCTTGTCGAAACGCGGGTGCGAGAGAATATCGGCGAGCACGTCGAGGGCGAGCGGCACATCGGCCTTGAGCATGCGCGCGTAATAGGCGGTGACCTCGACGCCGGTCGCGGCGTTCAAGTCGCCGCCCACCGCCTCGATCTCTTCGGCAATCTTTCGGGCCGAGCGGCGCTCGGTTCCCTTGAACGCCATGTGCTCGAGAAAATGCGAGATGCCGTGCTCGTCCGGGCGCTCGTGCCGGCTGCCGCAATTGACCCAGACGCCGAGCGACGCCGTCTCGAGATGGGGCATGTCGTCGGTGATCACGACGATACCGGACGGAAAACGGGTCACCTCGACAGTCATGCGGCTGCTCCTTCGCCGTCGCGTGCGGCACGGCTGTGCGCAAGAATGTGGGCGGCGACCGCCGCCTGATCGGGCGCGAACGCAGTGAACCGCTCGCGGTGCGCGGCGAGATCGGCGAGCCAGTCCGGCAACGCCGGACGCACGCCGCACGCCGCCTCGACCGCGTCGGGAAATTTGGCGGGGTGCGCCGTCGACAGCACCACCATCGGCACCGCAGGATCGCGCACGTCCTTCTCGGCGACGGCCATCGCGACGGCGGTGTGCGGATCGAGCAGGTAGCCGGCCTCGCGGCGCACGGTGCGGATCGTCGCGGCGGTGTCTTCTTCGTCGGCGCGAGCGGCGGTGAACAGCATGCGCATCTCGGCGAGCGCGCGGGCGGGAACGGTGAAGGCGTGCGATTTTCCGAGCGCGGCCATCACCGCGCGGACCGGCCGCGCATCGCGCTGGCAGGCCTCGAACAGGAGCCGCTCGAAATTCGACGAGACCTGGATATCCATGCTTGGCGATGTGGTGGCGACGACCTCGCGCACCTGGTAGACGCCGGTCGCGAGCATGCGCGCGAGGATATCGTTGACATTCGTGGCGATCGCGAGGCGGCGCACCGGCAGGCCCATCTGCGCCGCAACATAGCCGGCGAAGACGTCGCCGAAATTTCCCGTCGGCACGGCGAAGGCGACCTCGCGGTGCGGTGCGCCGAGCGCGGCGGCGGCGGCGAAGTAGTAGACCGCCTGCGCGACGATCCGCGCGAAATTGATGGAGTTGACGCCGGACAGGCGCACGCGGTCGCGAAAGGCGTGGTCGTTGAACAAGCCCTTCACGATCGCCTGGCAGTCGTCGAACGTTCCTTCGATGGCGAGGGCGTGCACGTTGTCGGCGGCCGCCGTCGTCATCATGCGGCGCTGCACCTCGGAGATGCGCCCCTGCGGGAACAGCACGAAGAGGTCGGCCTGGGCCGAGCCGGCAAACGCCTCCACCGCCGCCCCGCCGGTGTCGCCCGAGGTGGCGACCACGATGGTCGTGCGCTCGCCGCGCATGGCGAGGCCGTGATCCATCAGCCGCGCCAGAAGCTGCATCGCGAGGTCCTTGAACGCGAGCGTCGGACCGTGGAACAGTTCGAGGACGAAGGTATTGGGCGCGAGCTGGACGAGCGGCGTCACCGCCGGATGGCGGAACCCGTCATAGGCTTCGCGCGTCATGCGGGCGAGGTCGGCGTCCGCCGGCGCGTGACCGACGAAGGGGCGAATCACCTCATAGGCGAGTTCCGCATAGGGGCGCCCGGCAAACGAGGCGATGGTGGCCGCGTCCAGCCGCGGCCAGGCTTCGGGCGAATAAAGTCCGCCGTCGCGGGCGAGACCCGCAAGCGTCACGTCGATGAAACCGAGCGGCGGGGCCTCGCCCCTGGTCGAGATGTAGCGCAAGCGCCTCGTGCTTCCTTGTGGCCTGTTGTGTCGTGCGCCGAGAGTTCCGGCGAACCCGATGCATCCGGACCCGCGGCTTGCCGCCCGGCTTTGCAGGTGCTTGGTTTAACAGCCGTTTCTGCCCGGCGCCGGCGCCGCGCCGGCCGACAGAGGCCACAGTACCGGCAAGCTCGCGCCGGCACAAGGAAGGGGCGGTTGATTTGGCGCGGCCGGACGGCAAGTTGCGCGCCCCTGCGGGGCGGGCCGGACTTGACCAACAGAAGGATCGCGTTTCTACCGCAGCGCACGAATCTGATTAAGATCGCGCCATGTCCGCAACGCCGCGCGTCTTTACGATTCCCGGTTCCGTGCCGTTCCTGCCGACGCTCATCCGGGCGCTGGCCGCGGGAACGCTCGTGCCCACGGGCTTCGCCCACGATCCGCTCGGCCTGGCTGCGGCCACGCTCTATCTGCCGACCCGCCGCGCCTGCCGGCTCGCCCGCGATGCCTTTCTCGACGTGCTGGGTGTCGAGGCCGCGATCCTGCCGCGGATCGTCCCGCTCGGCGACATCGACGAGGACGAGCTTGCCTTCGACGACGCGTCCGACGACACGTCGGGAACGATCGAGCCGCTCGACCTACCGCCCACCCTGTCGGGCTTCGCGCGCCGCCTGACGCTGGCGCGCCTGGTGCTTGCCTTCGCCGAGCGGGTGCGCCCGGAAACCGCCGCCTCCTCGCCGCTGGTCGTCGGCACGCCGGCCGCCGCCCTGACGCTCGCCGATCACCTCGCCCGCCTGATCGACGACATGACGGTGCGCGAGATCCCGTGGGAGCGGCTCGACGGCCTCGTGCCGGACGATCTCGACAAATACTGGCAGCTTACCTTGGACTTCCTCGCCATCGCGCGCGAGCACTGGCCGCGCATTCTGGCCGAACGCCAGGCGATCGAGCCCGCCGCGCGTCGCGACCGCGTGATCGCCGCCGAAGCAGCCCGCCTCGCGCGCAACCCGGACGGCCCGGTGATCGTCGCCGGCTCCACCGGTTCGATGCCCGCCACCGCGCGCTTCATTGCGGCCATCGCCCGCCTGCCGCACGGCGCCGTCGTGCTGCCCGGCCTCGACACCCATCTCGACGCCGAGTCCTGGAGCGCCCTCGCCGGCCGCGCGGACCGCGCAACGGACGCGGCCTCCGAGCCGGAAAGCGGGCACCCCCAATTCGCCCTGCACGGGCTGCTGCAGCAGCTCGGCCTCGACCGCGGCGAGGTGACTGTACTCGGGGACACGCCCGCGCACGATCGCGCCGCGCTCGTCTCGGAAGCGCTGCGTCCGGCGGCGACGACCGATCTGTGGCGGCCGCGTCTCGCTGAACCAGCCTTCGCCGAGCAGCTCGCGGGAAGCCTCTCGGGCCTGTCCGTGATCGACGCTGCGAACGCCGACGAGGAGGCGCTCGCGATCGCCGTTGCGCTGCGCGAAGCGGTCGAAGCGCCCGAAGGCACAGCGGCGCTCGCGACGCCCGACCGCGCGCTTGCGCGCCGCGTTTCGGCGGCGCTCGCCCGGTGGAACATCGTCGTCGCCGATTCCGGAGGGCAACCGCTCGCCGATGCAGCCGCCGGCATTTTCGCCCGCCTTGCGGTCGAGACCGCGCTGGGCGGGGCCGCGCCGGCGACGCTGTTAGCGCTGCTCAAGCATCCGCATTGCCGGCTCGGGGCGAAGGAGCATGCGCACGCGCGCGCGGTCGCGGCGCTCCT
>ERZ724512.1678-NODE-1678-length-10337-cov-3.475102_pt1 | contig 10337 bp, 23 predicted proteins | sample MGYA00376045_ERZ724512 | MGnify/ENA primary metagenome ERZ724512 (study PRJEB28724, sample SAMN07190883) | activated sludge metagenome | isolation source: activated sludge of sewage treatment plant in Hong Hong | place: Hong Kong | collected 2016-03-17 ... | reverse complement strand
TGCGACCAGCTCTCTCAGGGCTGATTTGGTGTTATTGGCTTTCGTGCCGCATGACATGGGCATCCAATGTTACCCTCGCTGCATCACGGAAATACCGGCCAATGCTCGACTGCATGGGCCAATACTCGGTTTTGATCTCTGGCTTGCCTAATTCGCTGTAATCATATTCAGCGGCGTGCATCATTATGTGGTGCATTCTTATTGCAGATATGACAACAGCCATTTGCTCTGGTGTAGGCATAGGCACTTTGTAAAAGCGGCATTCATCCTCAACGGTCTGGGTAATCCACTCGACTAGAGTTTTGCCGTCTGGCATCTTGGGGTTTTTATGGCCGGTGTAGCTCATTTCTTGGGTAACTCCGATATGCTAAATGTTTCAGTGCTTATGATCACAGCATCATCAATGCCATGCTCTTTAAACCACTCTTGTAATCGCTTAGTTTCTGCCTCGGTAATATCTGGGGCGTGTACTATATAGCCTCGCTCTGGGTTTAGCTGGAATGCGGTGGCTTTTTGAATAATGATCTTAGGCGCTGCCATTTTCATCCTTTACAATTTTGATGGTTATTTTCTCATCCTGCACGTTGCGTACCATTTCAGCGCCCACCGGCGGATTGTCTAATTCATCAAAGGTAAACTCGACTTTGCCGCCTAGCCGGTCAGTCATTATGGCGATCATGTTATAGAGCGCCTGTATTTCGTCATTTCTATTGCCCATACCAAACCTTACTGGCGAATACTCGCCTACCAAATACATAGATTGCTTTGGCGTTATCGCTTTTGAATACAAACAATGGGTAGTGCTTTACGCTCTTGGCTATTTCATCAGCGGTGGCAAGCATCCTCACTCGGTTATCTCTCATACATCAAATCCTATACTAGACTGGCGGTTGTCAGCTGGCGCTGGGTTTCGTGGAAACACACCGACAGGCTTACCGGCATCATCAAAGTATTCAAAGGTAGTTTGAATGTATGGGTCGCCGTGCAACAGGTCTTTTAGGTAAACACGCTCATCGGCTCTGCTCTGGGTATGATCGTCTTTTACCAATACATAGCGTGGTAAATCAATCTCGCCTCTCAGGAATGCCCAGCCGTTGCGAGTAATGAGCCAGTGCTTGCCGACCTTTTTACCGTTTACTTTTACATGGGCTATCAAGCCGTGATAGCGTAAGTGCTGAAAGTTTGAATACAATTTGTACTCAATATCATCAGTGAAATCCCTAGTCATAAAGTCATTGGTCATTGTGGTCATAACATGCTGTGCGGCACGCTTGAGCATAGACACTTTGGCTTTATTCAACATCTCTTTGCGTTGCAACCTGATACGCTGACCGCAATGCTCACAATGCGTTTTAGTTGGCTCTACTGCTGGTGGTTCAATTTGTGGCATATAAAAACTCCAATCCTATTTGCCTTATTTTAATCACACTCTCTCTTGCCATTACTCATAATGCGGTGCTGGCAGTTGTATCCACCATTGGTTTTATTGCACTCATCGCCGTCTAGCCAGCTTTGAATGCCTTGCCGAATATTCAGCCACCACAATGCTATTTTGAGCCTCATAATTTCCCCTCTGACATAATCAGCGGTATCTGCTTTGCCCATGAATTATCATAGGCACTAATACCACTAGAATTGATAATAAAGCCATCCTGCTTTTCTGCTTTGTCGTATTTAATCATTTCATTGAGCCTTGGTATCCATTCAGGGATTAGCTCTAGCAGGCGAATGCAACGCCCTCGATCATCACTATCGCTTGGTGGCATCTGGTGGCTTTCAATGGGGTTTGCCGTCATGTGTCCTGCGATGGTACGGCTTGAGTTTCCAGTATCGCCAGAAAGCGCCCAATACAATGCTCGCTGCTCTACTGGCTTGCCATGACAGATGGTAGGCTTTTCGCATGATGGGCAACAGCCAATACCGTCAATCATCTTTACACTGAGCATTAGGTTATCGGCGTAACTTCGATCACAAATTTTACTCATCTTTGGCCTCTTTGAGCTTGATGCTTACAGCCAGATCGCCTAACACCTTGCCCTTGTAGTTAAATCCAGTAAGCGTGGTCTTAAAGCTCTCGGCATTGGTTGGCTGCAATATATACAGAAACGATGTAATACCGATCATGTGGACCGCCTCAGCCGGGTCAAGCGATGCCAGATAATCTGCAAACTTTTCAGCGTGATACTCTACCCTGTCATTTGGTAGCTCTTGCTTTTGATATATCTTACTGGCCCATAACGCCTGCTTAGTGTGCCGATCAATCTTTTTTATGATGCCACGCTTGGCGGCTCGCTTAAACACGCCGCCTAATGGCATATAGTTATCAAGCCCATAGCCTGCGCTTTCTAGGAATACAATGACCATATCGCCAACAATGTATTTATTCTCTCGTGCAAGCGCCTCGATCAGCTTATCAGCTGCATCTCGCCATGCTTGGGATTTGCCGTCAATCATGTGCGCCCTCCTTATGAGCTTTGGTTAATGCGTTGCGTAATTTCTTGCGAGCCAGTACGTCTATTTTCTTGCGGCGCTCGGCATCTGGGTCAATGACCACCTGCACAAATGCTCTTTCAGTACAGCCAGCCATTGGGCAGGTCATAGTAACGTGCTTTACTTTAGCATCCATTATTGAAACTCCGTAATCAGCAATAGCGAGCGAGTGCCACAAACTGAATGAGGTGTATTATCAATGGTTTGCCCTCTTGGAATACCGGCATTAGACATAGCTACCTTGCAAGTTGAGCAGTATACGCCAGTTGGATACCAGTATTCTTTTTTAGCTGGCGCTGGCTTTGGTGCATCACGATAAACAATGCGCTCTTTTTCAACTATCTTTGGTGGGCGGTTTTTAAGCTGATCAATCTTACCACGCATTTCCTCGATGGTTGCATTGGCAAGCTCTAGCTCGTGCTTATCACGAATATGCCCAAGCACGCCACCCATTCGCTTATAGGATGGATGATCACAAAATGAACATTTGTAGCGCCCTCTGGTTGTAACACGATAGCCAGTCATTACTGGCTACACTTGCTTACTGGTTGCTGTTGCTGGAAAGGTGCATCATGCTCGGCAATAGCCTCTTGCTTTTCGGCAGTGCCTACCAGCGCACAATCGCCAGAGCCACCTTTTACGTTAGCTGGGTCGCATGGGTCAGTATTATCACAGCCGTCTGGTGGGTTGGTGGTGCGAGTAGGATATTGGCACTGGCTGTGGTCAAATGGGGCGCTCTCAGCTGCGTTTGTGGTCTTTGGGGCAGTTCCTACCAACTGAGCTGCTATAAGCCCAATGAGCAAGCCCACAATGATTGCTGGCCCGGCCTCAGCTATGCCGCCGGTCTTAAATTTTGTCATAGCTTGTTATACTCCTTGATCAGCGCTAGAGCGCACAGAGTTACAAAAAATATAATGCCTATGATCTGCCAAAACAGTAACCAACTCACTTTGCGGCCTCCTTTTCGTCATTTAGAGCAATAATAATATCTATGATTTGCTTAGTTTCTTTATCCTTTTTCGCCTCTTGCCATTTGGTCAGCTCATCACGAGCCTCACGGATTGCATAGCGCATTGCGCCAAGGATGTTTAGCCAGCCGTTCATGTATTCAAGCCCACGCTCTGCAAACTTAAAATTAGTATTGGCGTTGTTGCTATCCACCAGCGACACTTTGTTTTTCTCAAAATCAATCTTGACCCTAATGACAGTGCCATCGCTAAATTCGTATTTCTTGACTGATAGCATTTGAGTAGCCATTATGCGTTTCCCTTTCTGAGCTGTCTTAGCGCTGCGTTTACCGCCGCTGGCTCACTCCGTAAAATTACTGATCGATCAGGGCGCTGTTTTGTTAGCTCGGTAATGATACCGGCATCCTCAAGCAGTCTAATCATTACCATTGCCTTGCCTGCACCCATACCCATTTTACGTTGCAGTGTGTACATAGATGGGCGCTTTGATTGGACAATGACCGTTGCGGCGGTTCTAACATCGCTAACACTCAATGGCTTTTTAAACACATCGAGATATAGCTTACTCACGATCTTGCCCCACGATTAAATTTATGTCGCCTAGTGCAGTTGCATGTATGTCATCAATGGCTATAAGGTGGTCGCACTTTGCTTTGTATTCGGCATGGTTGAGCTTGCTATCATAGCGCCAAACATATTTATCGAGGCCCAAGCGCTTGCCCCACATTTCAGCGTACTGCTTGCCGCCGCCGGACCATACAACGATACGGACATTCTTGGCAGTGCTTAGTACCATGAGCGTGTTAATCCAATCTACCCTAGGCACATCGCCGTCATTAACTTTGCCATGTTGCCTTTCGGCTGGACCGTTCTTAACTAACGTGCCATCTACATCAAAGGCATAAATAATCTTAGCCATTTTGCCATCAGCGCTGCGTGGCAGTTCGGTTGGTTTTACAGCATCAACGGCCAGCATATTAGTCCTTTATCTCGATCTGTTTAGGCGTTGCTGGCGCTTGTGGCTTGGTAATAGTATCAACCTTTGGCTCATCGTCATCTAGGAATGCGGTGCTTAGGTCTGGCTCATCAAGTAGAGTATCGAGGTCTTTATCAATTTGCTCCTCGGTAGGCTTTTCTGGCATGAGGCTGTGGGTTGGCTCATCTTTGATACCAACGATTTTGGCGACATCCTTATTGGCCTTGCGGTACACATCGGCGCTGGCTGTCAGTTTCTTATAGTCTTTGTCAGAAAGCCCGATCATGTAATCAAGCACAGAGTTATAATTTACAGGATTTTCAGGCTGCAAAATCGCCGGTAGCTCCTTTTTCGCTGATGGCTCACGCCTCTTTAGAAAGTCAAACATAATCCCTCCAATTCGTTATACGTTCGTACCTCTAGTGTATATAACTACCTAGAGTTTTGCAATAGGATTATGAGGTTTTTCGTTTAGCCCTTATAGCGGCAACAAGCGCCACCTTTGTAGGGTAGCGCCAGTGCTGTATTTTCTCGGCTTTGGCGGTAGCAACTAATTGCTTGCGGCTCATTTGATTTAGTGTATCGGCCATACCACCATTATATGCTAGAAATGTACTTTGCCGTTAGTGTCCAGTGTACCTAGCTGCTTTGCGTTTCTGACTAGCAGTTTTAGTATTACTCTTGCTATGACTTGCATTTGCTGACCCTCCAAGATCATTTTTTGTAGTTTGTGTATCAAGTAGTGGTAACTTTTCCACGAAATGCCCTAGCTTTTGGCATCGGGGGCAAGTTTTTGCCCACATTCTTAATGCTTTTAACTGTATAGAGTTTAGCCCCTCGCTGTCAATAACATAAGCGCATTTTGGTGTAGGGCATTCAAATACTGCATTAGGCATAAGCACGCTCCGGCGCATTCAGATGGTCAATAACGGCTTGGGCAATATCCTCAGTGATGCCGGTATCAAATGACGTTTTAAATAGCCACTGGCCCGGCAAGAAATCAGCATCATCATCCAATATGGCATAGGTTTTAACTTCTGGGTGGCGATCTAACCATTCTTGGACCTCAACGCCTCGATCAACCACGCCTCGCTTTTCGCCACGCTGCAAATCCTTGGTGCAATCTATATAGTCGCAAACTTGCTCTCGCACTGCCTTGCGGCTATCCGGGTACATTCGCCATGTGCTGGATAGCACTACCTTGCAACCAGTCTCTTTGATAATTCGCTTGATTAGTGCGGCGGCTGCCGGGTCTGTATTATTCCATAGGCTGTTACCGGCCATTGCAAAGCGCCGGGAATTGCACACCCCATCAATGTCTAAAAATAGTATCTTGCCTGTTACTTTCAAAGTTTCGGTTTCCCTCTTGCCACCAGTTATAAACGACTACGGTATAAATTATAGCCGCAATGATGATGGCCGCCCACATTATCTTTTTTGTCATTTCGATGCAACTAGGTTGTTTGCGTAATACGCTTTGGGCGCTTGGTTATTTTTGAGCGCTCTGGCTATGTACTTATCGGGCAAATTTTTCCGTTCGACATACTCAAGCAACTCCACAAAGGCCGCCTGACTGTTTTTACTGATATATTTCTGGGCCTGTCGCACCCAATATTTCTGATATTTACCGAAACCAAAGCGCACTAGCTTATCATGCACATAGAGCGACATTTCGTTTGCCACCTCTTTAACGGCATCAACAAAGCGGTATGTGCCATCACGGACCATCTTACACAGCTTGGCGAAATACCGGCTGGCATTCTCTTTGGTCTTGGCTAGAGCGATCATTTTGCCCCACTCATCCGGCTTGCCATCGGCCTCTAGTTTCTTTTGTACTGAGCGATAAAACGGCAAGAAACGCTGATCATCTATCAGCTCTGCTGCATCCCCTAACCTCTGTAACATTGTTTGTTTTCGTTGGTCGTTAAGACTGTAAGACATTAGTACCCTCCAATTCTTTGTGTCTGCACTTCAATATACAGGCCAGTAGGAATTTTCACAAATGCGCTTGTGAATAAGTGGCCTAAAACTGTGGGTAGTCTGTGGAAAACTATGCCTGATTAGAGGTGGTTTCTATATAGTATGTAAAAATGTTTATTTAAACATTTCTATATAGTATGTAAAAAGGCGAGAGTAACAGAGGTAGACTAGCCTGCCTGATGGGTAAGCTGGTACATGAAAGCTCGGCGGTGGTTGATAATCCACTTTATGCGGTAAGCATGAAACTCACGCTTGTTGATCAGCTCGCCGCCAGAATAGACAGGCAAGAATTCGCCGGGTTGAAAACGATAGTAATGATTTTTTATGATGTTTGTTATTCTTTTCATAACACTATCATAATAGCACACAAGGCGCATTTTGTCAATACATGGGCTGGGCTAATGGCTTGTATTCCCCCTTGAGGTCATACATCATCTTGAGCAAATGGTATCTCTTGCCGTTAATAACCACTGTCTCGCCGGTATTTATGAATACGAGCGCCGGTATTCCCCTATTGATCGGTTGTTGCCGTGTACGCCTCATGCTGCACCGTCTGGGGGTGTTGGAAATATAATCAGGTTCTCTAGCGCCTTTATACCAACTGCACGCTCTTGGGCCAGCCTACGCATCCATACACGCTTTTTGAGTTCGGGGTATTCGTCTATGTACACGACATTGGTAGTATCTGGCTCGTTTTCCATGCTAGATTTCTCGCCTTTGCAGATCGTTACAACATATCAAGCACTTGCCTGCCTCACGCTGGCTGTAATGGCCTCGACATTCGTAAATAAACATAAGCCTAGTATAGCAAAAAGCCCCGGCTGCTTACGCATTCTGGGGCTAGTATTTGCCGAATTGGAGTTCTGAGCTTTCGGGCTGTCTTACGACCCTAAGCCTACCATGCACTATACCATTATCTCTTGCCCACTACCACTGGCACTTTTAGCTTTTTTGAAACGAATAGCGCCGTAATATGCAAATGCCACAGCCTCGGTTGGGTCTGACTGTATATCAGGGTTCATGCTGGCATAGCCAAACATACCGTCTTTGCCGATGGACCGCTTTTTAACGGTACGGATTGAGAGGTTGAGCGCTGGCTGATCAAAGTGAGTAAGTAATTTATTCTCTATGGCGTTATGAAATGCGCCGTATGCTGCACCGGCCTCTTTAGCATTCGGGGTTAATATGCGCTTGGACATCTTACGCTCGGTGCGTACCAGTTCCTCAACAAGCAACTGCGTACCGGCTGCGCCATCAATGATGATCTTATTGGCTTTGCGCCAGCGGTTGCCATCCATCATAAACATGACTATCCACTGCGTTCCTGCGCTCATAGGCTTGCGCTCTAGCAATTCAACGTGGATTTTACCGTTAGGCATCCATACGCCGACTGCAAGGCTCACATGGCTACCGTCAGGGGCAAATTTGACTGAGTAAACCAATGAGGGGTTTTCATCCAGTGGCACATCTTTAACGGCTAGTGGCGACCATTGCTCATCACTGATGGCTCGCATGTTTTCAACGCCTGCAATCCAGCCAAGGCGCATTTTGTTGAAACTATCCACTGCCATTTTCTTAGCCTCGTTTTTGACCGCCCTAAGCATTAGGAAATAGCCAAGACTTGGGTTTGCCTCATACCAAGCATCAACATCATTCGGGTCTTTGATGCTTTCAACCGACCACTCTTGCCAACAGGTTTCAGTATCCTTACCATCAAGCACGGTTTTACGGACACGCAAGAATACAGTACCACTAGAGCCACCGCTTGGCGGCGTGCCAACACGAATGGTTTGCTGGTTTTGCGACTTACCTGCTGCGATGGTCGGTAGCAACGCCTCTTGCTGGGCATCGGTTTCCTCCTGATCTTCATCGAGCAATAGCGTGTCATTGGTAGTACCAAGGCCGCCGGTTCGGGTTCGGGTACGGAATACACAGCGCCCACGATTTCTAAGCTCAACATAGTCTAGGCTCTTTGGCTCTTTATCGAAGTCGTCAGTAAGCATATCCCTAATTTCCTCCTCGGCATCGTAAAAGAAACGCTGGACACGCCGTTTGATTTCATCAACGGTTTTATCAGAGTGGGCGGTATAAATTAGAGCCTCAGACATGAATATCATGCCACCGATAATGCGAGCAATAAGCAATTCAGATTTACCGTTTTGGCGAGGCACAAGCAAACCACACTCAGGGTTTACCCACACCCATCTGCCATTGACCTTTTCCACTGCCATCCATTTGTATAGCACCATCTTTTGCCAGAGCAGTAGCTTAATACCATACGCCTCTAGCAACCGAATGACTTTATCGGCAAGCCAAATATCGCCATCACGGTAAATGTCTATTCGTGGTTTTTGGTTGCCGTATCGTACCTTAGCCATTTTGTTCCTCAATATCTTTTATGGTTACTCTACTTGCATAGCTGGTGTTACGAGCGCCGCCACCATTCTTGCCGGGGCGTTTCTTAGCAACAGGCGTGGCTGTTTCAGCGCCGGGCATTCCATCCAGTAATTGCCCAAGCACGGTTGTTTTTTTCGGACCACTGCGCTTTTCATAATCAGCAATCTGGGTCATCACTTCGGTTAATTCACGAGCCAGAGCAGCCGTATCCCTAGCCCCAGCGCCTTTTTCTAGCTTTTCGGCAATCTTATCTCTCGTGGCTTTTAAAACGCCTAGGCGGTCATTGTCGAGCGCCATAGCGACAATACTATTCTTACCACCAACTGAATTAGTCAATGATGGCTGGTGGATTTTGGCAATGCGCTGTGGGTTGCTGATAATGTCGTGTAGCATCCTCAGCGCTGCATATGCCTCGGCATCCAACATATCTTGCCCAATGCGTACTAGCAGGCGGATGTTGCTGGCTGGGAAACCTTTAAAGTAATTGAGCCAATGATCATAGTCAGCCTGTTTGACAATCTTAATCTTGAGTTGCTTTTCAACATACACATCGCATAGTGCTTTGAATTCATCGTTAGACAGAGCGTAAAAGTGCTTTTCAAACATTGCCTGAGTGAATGCAGGCTTGGCTGGTTTCTTGGCGACTTTCTTTTTGGCAGGCGCTTTTTTTGGGGCAGGCTTTTTAGCCACCGCTTTTTTAGCTGGTAGCTTTTTAGCCTTTAGTACCTCTTTGACAGGTGTAGGCTCACTTGCCTTACGCTGTCTCGCCATCTAGGTTGTATCCTATTCGCTGGCGTTCGACAACTCGAAATGATGCCCACAATTCGGGCAAGTTACCTCATGTGCTTGGTAGTCTTTCTGATCGTCTTTCTCTTTATCAGAGCCACCACCAAACTTAAAGTCAGCACCCCAATCATTCAGCTCATCCATATCCCATTCATTGGCTAGGATGTCTGTATCCCAGTCGCCAGAGTGGTTATTGTCCTTAATGATAAATTCACGCTTTTTAGCCTCGGTAAGCCCGATCACTTGCTTGACCCTGACATCTGAATAGCCAAGCTCCTCAAGTGCGTATGTGCGCTTATCGCCAGCCAAAATGAGCATATCCTCATCAATGACAATTTCCCTAATGTCTTTCATTTCGGGGAATTCCTTGAGCGATTTAACTAGCTCTTGGTGCTTTTTAGATTTGATGTATCGAGGGTTCTTGTCGTTATGGCGCAAATTCGCCAGCTTTTCGACATAAATTTTGACCTCTACCTCTTGCTTGCCCATAGTCGCCTTCTCCTTTATTGCCGGGTAGTTCCCGTATGCGATGTTTGGTTGATATTGTGTCGTAATTATAACATAACCACTAATGTATAATAATTTTATACAGATTGGAGGTATCAACGCATGGACCGTTTCCCAAAAAAGCCCTGCAAGCATTGTGGGGGCATGGGGCATTTCCCATATATGTGCAGCAAAAATCCTAAAAAATCTTGGCCACTGTATAGCAAAAACTTCGGTGCCATGGTGCTCTTTGG
>ERZ724512.1668-NODE-1668-length-10347-cov-6.909056_pt1 | contig 10347 bp, 12 predicted proteins | sample MGYA00376045_ERZ724512 | MGnify/ENA primary metagenome ERZ724512 (study PRJEB28724, sample SAMN07190883) | activated sludge metagenome | isolation source: activated sludge of sewage treatment plant in Hong Hong | place: Hong Kong | collected 2016-03-17 ... | reverse complement strand
GTCGCCGGTGCAGATGTGCTTGCCGAAAGGGACAAGCAGCCGGTTGATGTCGATCCAGTACTCCTTGGGCAAGATGCCTTCCAGCGCGACCATCGTCTGCTCCGGCGTCGGCGCGGCCACGTAGCCCCAGCGATTGGTGACCCGATGCACGTGGATATCGACGCTGATCCACGGCTGCCCGCAGCCCACGGCCAGCGTCAGGTGGGCGCACTTGACGCCGACGCCGGCGAACGACAGGAGCACTGCTTCGTCGCAAGGTAGCTCGCCATCGAACTCCTCGACGATGCGCCGGGCGATGGCGCGGATTTGCTGGGCTTTGCGCTCGTGGAAGGTGCTGGGCGAGATGAGCCGGTCGATCTCGTCCGCGGGCAACTGGGCCATCGCCGCCGGCGTGCGGGCGACGTCCAGCAGGCGGCGGGAGAGGGGCAACGACTGCTCGTCGCGGGTGCGGATGGAGATGATGCAACTGACGAGTTGCTCAAACGGCGTGGCGTAGCCCAACTCGGCCAGTGCGAACATGGCCGCCTTGGGGTAGGGGGCCACGGCGGCCTCGATCCGGCGCATGGCCTCGTCGATGTCCAGCGGTTGTTTGGGGGTGGGGGCGCTCATGACCGGAAGCGTAGCGCAAAGTCCGTAGACGGCCAACACGGGCCGGGGCAGCCTGGGGCGCTAACCGACCTCCAACCGGATGGTGACGACATCCCCTTCCGCGAGGCGCTCCGCCTTGCGCACGCTGTCCTTGAGGGGCACGATATAGCCGCCGTCCTTGGGCCATAGCGCGGTCTTCCAGGTGGTTTGGCCAATATGGACCGTGGCCGGGATCATGCCCCAACCATAGGTGACGACGCCGGCGATCACACGCAGGGCGTCGCTCTCATCGGCGGGGACGGTGACGAAGTAGAAGGGGGCCGGGCCGCGCCAGTGCCAGATCGGGCCGCTAAATTCGACGTTCATCCCTGTGTCCTTTTCATTGACCCACGTGTCTCCTATAATGCGTTCGTGCCGACGCCAATGATCGCCACGAAACTTTATCTTCCCCCATCCCGGCCCGGAATTGTCCACCGTCCGCGCCTGATCGACCAACTGAATACCCGTCTGCACCGCAAATTGACCCTCATTTCGGCCCCGGCCGGCTTTGGCAAGACGACACTGGTCAGCGAATGGGTTGCCGTCTGCGGGCGATCGGTCGCCTGGCTATCGCTGGAGGAAGCGGAGAGCGATAGCGTTCGCTTTCTGACGTATCTCATCGCCGCGCTGCAAACGATCGCGGGGGGTATTGGCGCGGTGGCGCGGCCCGTGCTAGAGACCGCACAGCCATTGCCCATCGAAGCGATCTTGACGAGCCTGGTTAACGACATCGCGGCCGTCCCGCACGACTTCATCCTCATCCTCGACGACTATCACCTGGTTGATAACCCGGCTGTTGACAGGGCGCTGGGCTTCCTGCTGGAACACTTGCCGCCACAAATGCACCTGGCCATGACCACGCGCGAGGATCCCAATCTGCCGTTGGCCCGGCTGCGCGTCCGCGACCAATTGACCGAACTACGCGCCGCGGACTTGCGCTTCACCCCAGCCGAGGCGGCCGAATTCCTCAATCAGGTGATGGGCCTGGCTCTCACGGCCGACGAGGTCGCCGCGTTGGAAAACCGCACGGAAGGCTGGATTGCCGGTTTGCAGCTGGCCGCGCTTTCGATGAAGGACAACCGGGATACCGGCGGATTCATCCAGGCTTTCACCGGCGATCATCGCTACATTGTCGATTATCTCGTCGAGGAAGTGCTGAAGAGCCGGCCGGAAGCGATTCGGAGCTTTTTACTCCAGACATCTATCCTCGACCGTTTGAATGGCCCGCTTTGCGACGCGGTCACGGAGCAGCCGGGCGGCAAAGACCGGTTGGAAGCCCTGCAACGCGGCAACTTTTTCCTGATCCCGCTGGATGACCGGCGACATTGGTACCGCTATCACCATCTGTTTGCCGATGTTCTGCGCGCGCATTTGATAGCGGAGCGCCCCGAGCAACTGCCCATCCTTCACCGACGCGCGAGCGAGTGGTACGAACGGGACGGCTCAGCGCCGGAGGCAGTCCGGCACGCGCTGGCCGCCCGGGATTTTGAGCGCGCGGCGGCGCTGATCGAACGGGCGTTGCCGGCTATGCGCCAGACCAGACAGGAAGCCACGCTGCTGAGTTGGTTCCAGGCCCTGCCCGACGAACTGTTCCGAGACCGGCCCATGCTCAGCGTTCATTGCGTCGGCGTGTTCCTACAGAACGGTCAACTGGCAGGCGTTGAGGCCCGCCTGCGGGACGCCGAACGGTGGCTGGGTGAGGACGTGGACGGGCAACCGGTGTACGCCGATGAAGAAGATTTTCAGCGCCTGCCGGGCCTGGTGGCCATGTACCACGCCGGTATCGCCCTCATTCGCGGCGATGTCGCCGCCACGATGCAGCATGCCCGGCGGGTGATTGAACTCACGCGGCAAGACGACCATTTCATCCACGGCGCGGCTTCCGCGCTGTCGGGGCTGGCTGCCTGGACGAGCGGCGATCTGGAGACGGCGCATCGGATGTTCGCCGCTGGCATGGCCCATTTGCAGAAGGCCGGGTTCATCTCCGATGTGATCGGCGGCGCGCTCACCCTGTCGGATATTCGCATCACGCAGGGTCACCTGCGCGAGGCGCTGGGCAACTACGAGCGTAGCCTACAACTGGCGATACAACCCGGCGGCCCGCCCCTGCGCGGGGCGGCGGACATGCTGGTGGGCATGAGCGACATTTACCGCGAGTACAACGAACTGGACGCCGCCACGCAGTGCCTCCTGAAAAGCCAGGCGTTGGGCGAACTGAACGGCTTACCGAAGAACCCCTATCGTTCCCGCGTGGTCCTGGCCCAGATAAGGGCCGCAAGGGGAGAGCTAGACGGCGCGCTCGACCTGCTCAACGAGGCCGAACGCCTCTATGAAGGCGACTTCTCGCCCAACTTCCGTCCGGTGACGGCGATGCGGGCGCGGCTGTGGATCGCGGCCGGAAGGCTCGGCGATGCCCGCAACTGGGCGCGCGAGCAAGGCTTGTCCGCCGGCGACGATCTCAGCTACCTGCGCGAATTCGAACACATCACCCTGGCCCGGCTGCTACTGGCTCAGGCCTGGAGCGACGAGGCGGGGAGTTCGATTCGCGAGGCGAGCGGATTGCTGGAGCGGCTTCGGCCGGCGGCGGAAGACGGCGGCCGCATGGGCAGCGCCATCGAAATCCTGGTTCTGCAAGCGCTGGCCCACCAGGCCCAGGGCGAACTGCCGGCCGCTCTCTGGCATTTGGAACGCGCGCTGATGCTGGCCGAGCCGGAGGGCTATGTGCGCGTCTTTCTGGACGGAGGCCCCGGCCTGGCCCAACTGATTGAGGCAGCCGCCCAACAGGGGATCATGCCCGACTACGCGCGCCGGTTGCTGTCGGCGTTTGCCGGCGAGCATCCAGGCCCGGCGGGCGAAGTGATGCCGCCCGCCCCTGTGGCTTCATCCGCCCTGAATGAGCCGCTCAGCCAGCGCGAACTGGAGATCCTCCACCTGTTCAAGTCGGAGCTTTCGGGACCGGAGATCGCCCAGGAACTCGTCATTGCCTTAAGTACGCTTCGCACCCATACCAAGAGCATCTACAGCAAACTCAACGTCAACAGCCGCCGGGCGGCCGTCAACCGCGCCGTTGAGCTGGGCCTGATCTAGGGGCCAGAACGTCCCTGGCTTTTGTTCCCTCCCCCATATCCCCACATCAATCCCCACATGTGGGGAAGACATCTCCCCTCATCCATTTGTATAGTGTCTTCATCAGAACCGAAACAGGCAGCTATGCCCGGTGTCACTGACACGAATCCTGCGGTTCAGAAAAGGAGACAGACAAATGGACGTTGTTGGCAAGTTTTCGATTAAGCAGAGCAAGGCGACCATCACCACGGCGACGCTCACCCGTCTGGCCGGTTGGTCGGCCGTGGTGGCCGGGGCGTGCTTCATCGTCGTTGGGACGTTCCATCCGCTGAACGTGCCCTCAGCCGTCACCACGGCGACCTGGGTCAATGTCCACATTGCGGCCATGCTCATGAGCTTCTTCGGGCTGTTCGGCCTGGCCGGGCTATACGCCCGGCAGGCGGAGAAAGCTGGCTGGCTGGGCCTGGCCGGCTTTGTCCTGTTTAGCCTCTGGCTGGCGCTCACGATGACCTTTTCGCTGGTGGAAGCCTTCCTCTTGCCCGGCCTGGCGACGGCGTCGCCGGCGTTTGTGGCGAGCTTCCTGGGGATGTTCACCGGTTCGCCCAGTCAGGTTGATCTCAGCCTCTTGCCGACGCTGTGGGCGCTATCGGGGCCTGTATACATCCTCGGCCCCTTGCTGTTCGGCATCGCCACGTTCCGCGCCCGCATCCTGCCGCGCCCGGCGGCGGCGCTGCTCATCATCGGAGCCTTGTTGGTTCCCGTCGGCGGCATGATTCCGCCTGAGTACCAACCGCTCATCATGGTTCCGGTCGGGCTGGGTCTGGCGTGGCTGGGGTACGCCCTCTTCTCCGAACGTCGGGACGATGCGTTGTAATGGCGGCGCGCTCAGCGAATCGCCGGCTCGGTACGCGGTCAGGGAGCCTGTGACTGCACGACGTGGGCAAGCGGCAATCAGCCGCTTGCCCCTGAAAGAGACACGAACTGACTTGAGGAGTTATCAATGAACGCGACTGTTTACAGCAATGATCACCCCCTGAGTGCATCACCGGCCAGCAACGCAAGTTCGAGAAAGTTCGCGCTGGCGGGAGGCATCTTCTACCTGTTGACCTTTGTTTCCATTCCCACGGCCGTGCTCTACAAAGCGGTGCGCGATCCAAACTACATCGCCGGCCCCGGCCCGGACAACGGCATCATCTTCGGCGGCATCCTGGAGATCATCGTGGCCCTGGCCTGCATCGGAACCGCGGTCGCGCTCTACCCGGTGGTCAGGCGGCAGAGCGAAGCCTACGCGCTGGGTTTCGTTGGCGCGCGCATCCTGGAGGCGGGTACCATCTTCGCCGGCGTCGTCAGCCTCATGACGATGGTGTCCTTGCGCCAGTCTGGGGCCGGCGCGGAAGGATTGGTGACCGGCCGGGCCTTGATGGCGATGTATGACTGGTTCCACCTGGGGCAGAACCTCATCCCGGCCGTCAATGCCGTGCTGATTGGCACCCTGCTCTACCGGGCGCGCCTGGTGCCGCGCGTTCTGCCCGTGCTGGGGTTTATCGCCGCGCCCCTGTTGGTGGCCAACACGATCCTGCTCATGTTTGGCGTCACCGGGCCGGCGCTGACGCTGACGACGCTGGGCGTTCTGCCGATTGCGATATGGGAATTTTCACTGGGTGTGTATCTCGCCGTCAAGGGCTTCAGACCGAACGCGATCACCGCTGAGTTCGACAACCGGGAGCCTGGCCGGCGGTGAGCGCCGGCTGGGGAGCCGAACATTGGCTTTGTCGTTCGACCCGCACAAAAAACAGGAGAAGTAGAAATGAAAGCGATTGTCGCCAACAAATTCGGAAACGCGGCCGTCCTTCATCTTCGTGAGGTTACGAAACCGACGCCCAAAGCGAATGAAATCCTGGTCAGAGTGCATGCGACCACTGTCTCGGCCGGGGACATCCGCATGCGCAGCCTGAACGTACCGCTGCTGTTCTGGCTGCCCGCGCGCCTCACGCTGGGGTTCACCAAACCAAAGCACCCTATCTATGGCATGGAGCTTGCCGGTGAAGTGGAAGCCGTCGGCCAAGATGTCACCCGCTTCAGGGTGGGCGATGCTGTGTTCGCCTCGACCCTGGCCGAGAACTTTGGCGGTTATGCCGAATACAAATGCCTGCCCGAAGATGGGCTGGTGTTGGCCAAGCCGCACAATATGACCTACGAAGAAGCGGCCGCCGTTCCGATTGGCGGGCCAACGGCGCTGCGCCTGCTGCGCAAGGGCAACATCCAGCGCGGACAGAAAGTGCTGATCTACGGCGCGTCCGGGAGTGTGGGTACGTATGCGATCCAACTGGCGCGGCACTTTGGGGCCGAGGTGACGGGTGTTTGCAGCACGGCCAATGTCGAGATGGTGAAATCGCTGGGAGCAGACCGGGTGATTGATTACACCAAGGCGGACTTTTCGACACAGGTCGGGCGTTATGACGTCATCTTCGACACAGTTGGGAAATTCCCCCAATCAATGGTTGCCAAAGCCCTGGCCCCCAACGGGCGCACCGTCACGATTGCCAAGCTCAGCACGAAACAAAGCGCGGAAGAGCTAAGCGCCATTAAGGCGCTGATCGAGGCAGGCGAGATCAGGGCGGTCATCGACCGGCGCTATCCGCTGGAACAGATTGTCGAGGCGCACCGCTACGTCGAGGCCGGACACAAGCGGGGCAACGTCGTCATCACCGTGGCCTGAATGGGCAGGGCTTGGGAGTAACGGTCATCATGGATGTTCAAAACATGTCGGACGAAGGCAGCCAGGAAGATGACGCCGGCCGGCCGATGATCTGCGAAATCAGAATCAAGGGCCACCTGGGCCGCCAGTGGGAGGAATGGTTCACGGGGTTGACCATCGTGCTGGCAGAGGATGGCAGCACGCTCCTGACCGGCCCGGTGATGGATCAGGCGGCGCTGCATGGCTTCCTCAAGAAAGTCCGCGACCTGGGGATGCCGTTACTCTCGGTCAATTTTGTGAGAACGGGTTCGCAAGGATCGCCAGAGGCCACAACGAAGGACACATCGATTGATCGACAGGCATAGGGGCTTCGCGAACAGGTGACTGACTTATGACCGATTTCTTCATCAAGGCGATTCTCATCGGCCTTGGCGCAACGCTCACGTTTGATCTGGGAGGGCAATTGCTCAAAGTTGCCTTCCAGATTCCGCCGTCCAACATCTGTCTGATCGGGCGCTGGTTCCGCACGATGCCAGAGGGTCAGTTGCGGCATGCGAATATCGCCTCCTCGCCACCGAAGCGCGCGGAGTGTGCCATCGGCTGGATCGCCCACTATCTGATTGGGATCACGTTGGCTGTCGTGTTCGTGGCCCTCGCCGGCGACAACTGGCTCCAGCAGCCCACACTGCTCCCCGCCGTTGTCTTTGGGGTCGTCACGGTTCTGGCGCCATTGGCCATCATGCAACCGCTGTTCGGACTTGGGTTTGCCGCGTCAAAGACGCCCAATCCGGCGCAGGCCAGAGTTCGCAGCTTGATGAATCATACGGCCTTTGGGGTGGGGCTATACGTTTTCGCCTGGCTCGTCAACTGGTTACCGGCGGTATGGGCTTGATAGAACGTTTGTGGCCGCCGCGGGCACGGCCGCGTTTCTAGCCATTCGGGGTAGCCGTTCTGGACAACCAACCCGTCCGCTCGCCGGCGCGGGACAAACAAAAACGGCCGGGCTTCGGTGGCCCGGCCGTTCTCTTTCTTCTTCTCGTTTTGTCTGGCCGCTTAGCGGGCTAGTTCGGCCAGGATGGGCCGGAATTTATCCCAGTAGATTAGATTCTGCACTCTCTTCGGTGTTGATCGCAGTTGAATAGGAGTCACGACGCGGCCGAATTAGGGCCGCTTTTTCGCGTTGGGCGAGTTTATGGAAAGGGCACTTTTACGCATTGGAGCGACATGAGCGATATGAGCGACGAATGGACAGTGACGACGATGCGACCGGGCGGCGCGCTGGTGACGGCCGAGGCGGCCGTCGAGCGGATGGACACCAACGCGGCGGCGGTCTATCTGGCCGGCTTGCGACCGTCCACCCGCAAGACGATGCAACGGGCGCTCAATACCATTGCCCGGCTGCTGGCTACGCCCAGGGACGCCGAGCCGCCCACCAAGTGGACTGAGGACAGCTTCCTCAGCGTGCCCTGGGCGCGGATGCGCTTCCAGCACACTGCCGCGGTGCGCGCGGCGCTGGCCGAGCGGTATGCGCCGGCCACGGCTAATCTGCACCTGTCGGCCTTGCGCGGCGTCTTGCGGACGGCCTGGCGGCTCGGCCAGATGACGGCCGAAGACTTCCAGCGGGCGGCCGACCTCGGCGCGGTGAAGGGCGAGCGACTGCCGGCCGGCCGGGCGGTGGCATCGGGCGAGCTGGCGGCGCTGCTGGCCACGTGTGGTCAGGACATCGGCGGCATCCGCGATGCGGCGATCATCGCGGTGCTCTATGCCGGCGGTCTGCGTCGGGCCGAGCTTGCCGAGCTTGACCTGGCCCACTATGAGACGACGGCCGAGGGCGCGCGGCTTGTCGTCCTGGGCAAGGGCAACAAGCAGCGGTCTGTTCCGCTGGCCGGTGGGGCGGCGCGGGCGCTCGGCGACTGGCTGGCCGTCCGTGGCGACGCACCCGGCCCTCTCTTTCACGTCATCGGCAACCGCAACCGCGGTGGGCGGATGACGACGCAAGCGGTGTACGCGATGCTGAGGGCGCGGGCGTCGGCCGCCGGTGTGGCGTCTCTCAGTCCGCATGACCTACGACGCACGTTCGTGGGCGACCTGCTGGATGCTGGGGCCGACATCGCCACGGTGCAGAAGCTGGCCGGCCATGCGTCGCCGGCGACGACGGTGCGCTATGACCGGCGCGGTGAAGCGGTGAAGCGGGCGGCCGTGGACAGGCTGCACGTGCCTTACACGCGGCGGGTGTTGACGGAGTAGGGGAGGAGGTGCGCAATGTGGAACATCTGTTCATACAAAATCATTGACATACATATATGGGGGGTGTATCGTGTATACAAATCGAATACGCGCACCGTCGTCACCAGCCGACGGTGCAGGGGCCAGAGACAAGACCACATTTTCACACCCTGGGGTGTGTTAACTGTGGTTTTTTGTTTGGGGCGCTGCCCTGGGAGGTGCAATATGCGGCGTGGCAAAATGAAACGTGATCGGGTGTTTGTGTTGCGGGTCAATGCGACTGACCAACAAATGTTGAGCGCGCTGGCCGGCACAATCGGCCGATCGCGTGGGGCGACGGTGCGGATGTTGGTGCGGGCGGGGGCGGCCGAGTTGGCGGCCGCGGCTGTGGCGCGTCGTGCGATCCAGCAGCAGGGGGCGGGCCATGTCGATTGACACGACGCCGAGCGCGCCCTGGTCGCCGCGGCCGGCTGCGACCTCGGCGGCCGTCGAGCCGACGCAGACCGGGCCGGCGGCCGACATCTGGACATTGTTGGATGAGTTGGCGGCGCGGGGCCGCGCGTTGCGGCTGCTGGCCGAGGATGAGGCAGCGGCGGCTCGGCCTGAGCTGGCTGGCTCGGCGACGACGACCTCGGCGATGGGGGATACGGAATGAATCAGGAACAGAGCCGCCCGGTGGCGGAGGTGGCCAGCCGGGCGGCTAACTGTGGAAATGGTGAGGCCATTATAACATGGGGATGGGGCGGAGAACTAGTTGCCCCAGGGGGGTGGGCGTGAGCATCCGCGTAATGGAACGGGTGTGGCGTCATGGCCCATCCCACCCCACCGAGCGGCTGGTGCTCCTATGCCTGGCCGACAAGGCGGCCGATGACGGCCGGAACGCATTCCCATCTATGGCGACCATTGCCGAGCGTACGGCTCTATCGCAGCGAACTGTGGAACGGGTGATAGATCGCCTAGTTGCCGCCGGCTATTTGTTGCGTGAGCGGCGCTATGTGGGGAATGGACGGCGCAGCCGCTCAAATTTATACACAATTGTCCTCGGCCGCCTTGAGCCTAATCCCGTCATGGTGACGGTATTAAATGGCGCTAATACCGTCACCATGACGGGATTGGACGACACTAATACCGTCATGGTGACGCCATCGAATACCGTCACCATGACGGGATTGGATACCGTCATGGTGACGGGATCGAATACCGTCACCATGACACCCGATCCATCCCATTATGATCCATCCCATTATGATCCATCCCATTATGATCCATCCCATTATGATCCATCAGCAGCAGCAGCACGGCCGCCGGCCGTGCCCGCCGCTGCCCCGCCTGCTGCTGCTGCTGCCACGGACATGCAATTGTTGTTGAAACAACATGGATTCGGATGGAACCGGCAAACGCGCCAACTGGAGGGTTGCGCCTGGGTAATTGATGAATACATCGCCGCCCACGTGGCCGCGGCCGAGGCGCGCGGCGAAGGGCGCGGGCTGGTCATCCAACGTATGTTGGGCCACGAACAACCGCCGGCGGCCAAAGGCGCGCCCGCGGCGACGACGGCGACGGCGTGGGAGGCGTGGCGGGGCTGGCTGGCGCGGCATGGCGAAGAAGGTGCGGCGGCGACGGCCGAACTGGATGCGACGACGCGGCGGATGATCGGTGAATTCGGCCGCGATGAGCAGGGCTTTTCAGTAGTCGGTCAATAGGGCAATTGGGCGGCGATGCGGGCGTTG